>Ga0197142_1000065_pt1 | contig 82873 bp, 77 predicted proteins | sample GBS60_MetaG_FD_148614 | JGI IMG/M metagenome (GOLD analysis project Ga0197142, IMG submission 148614) | Sediment microbial communities from Great Boiling Springs, Gerlach, Nevada, United States - GBS 60_MetaG | ecosystem: Environmental > Aquatic > Thermal springs > Hot (42-90C) > Sediment... | reverse complement strand
ACTTATCACCTTCTTCCGTAAATCCAGACTGTAACACATTCTGATTCTCCTCCTTGATTCTCACCTTCCTCCCCATCTTACACCCTCCTCTCATAAAATGTTGCATTTTCAATAAAAATGACTATATAAATTAAGGGATACAAAAAGCCTTGATTATTCTAAAAGTTCAACGTGATCGACCGACGGCAAGCGGGGTTCAACTGTATCCCATAACCACTTAAAAGACTGTATCTAAAGAAGGGGTTGTTGATGCGGTGCCGGTCTGTATGGTTTGTCAGAAGACAGATGCAGGAGAAACATCTTGTCAGGGCGTAAATGAGATTTCATACCCTTGGTGATTTTCCTAACTCTTAATGCAGCGGAAGGAACTAGGCAAGAGAGCTGACACTTGCCCATTCCTGCATCTTGAAACAGCCGTATGAGGTTGCTCTTAACCCTTGCGGGAGTAAAACTCGACAACCATCAGTTCATTGATCTGGAGTGCCACACACTGCCGCTCGACGACCCCGGTGACGCGCCCCTCCAATTTGTTCTTGTCAAATTCTAGGTGGGTGGGTAAGGTCGCCAAGCCGGGATATTCGGCATAGGCTTCCACCAATTTGCGGGAGCTTTCCCTGGGGCGAACGGTAATGACATCGCCAGGACGGCATTCGTAACTGGGGGTATAGACAGTGCGGCCATTGACCTGAATGTGCCCGTGCCCGACCAATTGCCGCGCCGCCGGAATGGTAGGCGCCATCCCCAGCCGAAAAACCGTGTTGTCCAGGCGCATCTCTAATAGCTGCAACAAAGTCTGTCCCGTGGAACCCTTGACCCGCCGGGCCTTCCGCACATACCGCAACAACTGCCGTTCCGACAGCCCGTAGTTGTAGCGCAACTTCTGCTTTTCTTCCAGCCGTTTGGCGTACTCCGACAGCTTGCGGGGGGCTTGCCCATGCTGACCCGGCGGATTGACGCGTTTGCGGGCAACCTTGCGGGTCAAACCGGGTAACTCCCCTAACCGGCGGATGATACGCACACGCGGGCCACGATAGCGAGACATAGAACCGAAATTTTAGAACGGTCTTTTATAGTAGCACGGGATTTGGGTGGGCACAAGGGGTAGCGATTGGTTCAGCCTGTGCTATCATAAACAATGCCCGAAAATAGGCGGGCATTTGCTGCCCGTTGTGTTTGCATGGAAAAGAAGGAAGCGACGGCTCCGGCGACGGCAGGTGGTCCGTTGAATTTTCTTAACGAGGTGCGCAATGAGCTGAAAAAGGTGATTTGGCCGACGCGCCAGCAGCTCATAAGCGAGTCGTTGGCGGTGATTTTGATGGTGGTGGCTTCCACCCTCATGATTTATCTTGTGGATACGTTGTTTGTGTGGTTGTCCCAGCGGCTATTCCCATGACGTACTCAGCGAACTCGGTTGAAGGGGAGGAACGGGTCGGTCGCCCCTGTTGGTATGTGGTGCAGGTGGCTTCGGGGTGCGAGCAGAAGGTCAAAAGTACCCTGGAGCAGCGCAGTCGCACTCTGGATATGACGGATCGGATTTTGCAGGTGGCAATCCCGCAGGCGCCGGTGGTACGGATTCGCAAAGACGGCAGTCGCCAGAATACGGAAGAAAAAATTTACCCTGGCTATGTTTATGTGCAGATGCTGGCGACGCGGACGCCCCAGGGCCAGTGGGAAATTGACGACGAAGCCTGGCAGTTGGTGCGCAACACCCCCCATGTGATCAACTTTGTTGGCTCGCAGCAGTGGCGGGGTAGTGGTCGAACCCATGTCAAGCCCATGCCGCTGACGGATGCGGAAGTGGAGCGGGTCTTCCAGTCGGTGGCGGTTGAGGAACCCAAGGTGAAGGTGGATATGGCGCCGGGGGATTTGATCGTGGTGATTTCTGGCCCCTTCAAGGATTTCCGCGGCGAGGTGATCGAGGTCAGCCCGGAGCGGAACAAGCTCAAGGCGCTCTTATCTATCTTTGGGCGGGAAACGCCGGTGGAATTGGAATTTAACCAAATCCAGAAAGAGAGTTAGTTTTTGCGTAAGGAACCAAACTGACGATGGCAAAGAAAGTAACGGCAGTGGTCAAACTGGCTTTACCGGCGGGGAAAGCCAACCCGGCGCCACCTGTGGGGCCTGCCCTGGGGCAACACGGGGTGAATATCATGATGTTCTGCAAGGAATACAATGCCAAAACTGCCGACAAAGTGGGCATGATTATTCCGGCGGAAATCACGATCTATGAAGACCGCAGTTTTACCTTTGTGCTGAAAACACCCCCGGCTTCGGTACTGTTGGCGAAGGCGGCTGGGGTGGCCAAGGGTTCCGGGGACCCCAAGGCGAAAAAAGTTGGTCAAATTACCCGGGCGCAACTGCGGGAAATTGCCCAGACAAAATTGCCTGACCTGAATACGGACAACATTGAGGCGGCGATGAAAACTATTGCCGGTACGGCGCGGCAAATGGGCATTACGATTGTGGATTGACAGGGTTTGGGGGGTTGTTTATAATGGATAGCTGCATTTGTTGTGGGGGAGAGGGGTGACCTCGTTCGTACCCCAGAGGAAGTCAGGATGAAGAGACAGTCCAAGCGGTTGCGGGCCTTGTTGGCCAAGGTGGAGCCGCGTCCCTACGAACCCAGTGAGGCGATTGCTCTACTCAAGGAGACGGCGACGGCCAAGTTTCCGGAGAGTGTGGAGGCCCATGTGCGGTTGGGGATTGACCCCAAGTTCAACGACCAGCAGTTGCGGGCGACGGTGACCTTGCCCAAGGGGACGGGGCAGACGGTGCGGGTGGCGGTGATTGCGCGCGGGGAAAAGGTGGCGGAAGCGCAGGCGGCCGGGGCGGATGTCTATGGTTCGGAGGAGTTGATTGAGGAGATTGCCGGGGGGCGGTTGGATTTTGACAAGCTGATTGCCACGCCGGACATTATGCCCAAGGTGGCCAAGTTGGGGAAACTGTTGGGGCCAAAAGGGTTGATGCCGTCGCCGAAAGGGGGCACGGTGACGTTTGACCTGGCGGCGGCGATTGCCGAGTTCAAAAGGGGGAAGTTGGAGTACCGGGCGGATCGGTCGGGGATTGTTCATGTTTTGTTTGGTAAGGCCACGTTTCCGGCGGCGGACCTGTTGGTGAATCTGAAGGCGGTGCAGGAGTCGATTGACCGCAATCGTCCCCCTGGTGCCAAGGGGCGCTACTGGCGCAGTTTATTTGTGTCGGCGACGATGGGGCCGGGGATTGAGGTGGATTTTAACCTGTTGCGGGAGATGAAGCTGGCGGAAGCTTAAGGGTTTGTGGTTGGGTCGGGAAGGAGGAGGTTGCCTATCGAGCAAAACCCCCAATGCGCATGTGTGAGTAGGTGTGACCGCAGACCGCAGGTGCCTGTTGGGTAAAGTTCCTGCCGAGGTCAACAGCCGATTTGCCCGTTGGGGGTAGGTCTGCTGTGGCCCGGCGCAAAACCGGGTTTTTTGTTGGGAGTTGTGTATGGGACGGACGTTGGCGGATAAACAGGCGATTGTCGCCGAGTTGCAGGAGACCTTAAAGCGCACCCAGATGACCCTGGTGATTGACTATCAGGGGTTGACGGTGGCGGAAATGACGGATTTGCGGCGGCGGTTGCGTCCGACGGGCACCGTTTGCAAGGTCACGAAAAATACCCTGATGGGAATTGCCATTCGGGACAACCCGACGTGGCAGCCGATGGCGCGTTTTCTCAAGGGGACGACCGCGTTTTTGTTGGTGCAGGCGGATATTCCGGGGGCGGTCAAGGCCTACCAGGAATTCCAGAAAGCGACCAAAAAAACCGAACTGCGGGGCGCGGTTATGGAGGGGCAGGCCTTGGACGAGGCGGGGATTAAAGCCGTCCTCGACCTGCCCCCCAAAGAGGTGTTGATGGCCAAGGTGGCGGGGATGCTCAAAACCCTGCCTACCCAGTTGGCGACGGCGCTCCATGCGGTGCCGACCCAATTGGCAACGGGCATCAACGAAGTGCCTGCTTCCTTAGGGCGGGCGATTCAGGCGGTGGCCAAACAGAAGGAAACCGCCGGTGCGCAATGAAGGTTGGTGATGTTTGCGTTAAGGAGAAACAACCATGTCTGCAAAAACCGATGCCATTTTGGCGGAACTGAAAACCCTGACGCTGTTAGAGGCGGCGGAACTGGTCAAACAGATTGAGGAAGCCTTTGGGGTGAGTGCGGCGGCGCCGGCAGGCGGCATGATGATGGCAGCGCCGATGCCTGTAGCCGGGGCAGCACCGGCGGCACCAGCGGCGGCAGAACCGGTGGAAGAGCAAACCGAGTTCAGCGTGGTCTTGGAAGCGGTGCCCGCCGACAAGAAAATTGCCATTTTGAAGGTGGTGCGGGAATTGACGGGTTTGGGGCTAAAGGAAGCCAAGGATTTGGTGGAAGCGGCGCCCAAGGCGGTCAAGGAGGGGATTCCCAAGGAGGAGGCGGAAAAAATCAAAGCCAAACTGGTCGAAGCGGGTGCTACAGTGGCGGTGAAGTAACCCCCTGGGTCCATGCGCACCCGGATTCTCCTGACCCGTCACGGCGAAAGCACCTTCAATGTCGCATCCCGCGTCCAGGGGCGTTCGGACGGCGCTTCCTTGACCGAACGGGGGCGGGCGATGGCGGTGGCCACCGGCCAACTGCTCCAGGGGGTCGGCGTGGACCACATTTACGTCAGCCCCCTGCGCCGCGCCCAGGAAACCGCCCAGTTGTTGGGGTTGACGGGGGTGCCCCTCACCCCGACGCCCGACCTTTTGGAAATTGACCTACCGGCGTGGGAGGGGTTGACCCATGCGGAAGTGCGCACCCGGTTCCCCCAGGATTACCGCGCCTGGCGCAGCGACCCGGACCACTTTGTCATGGCGGGGCGGTATCCTGTCTTGGAATTGCTGGCGCAAGCCGCGCGGTTTTGGCAGGAAGTTTTGCCCAAACATGCCGGTCAAACCCTGCTGGTGGTGGGGCATGCCACCATCAATCGCATCCTGCTTGTGCAATTACTCGGTCTGCAACCAGCGCATTATTTTCGTTTGCAACAGAGCAATTGTGGCCTGACCGTAGTGAATTGGGAATCGGCACGGGTGCAATTGGAAGCCCTAAATTTGGTGTTTCACACCGGCAATTTATTTCCCAAATACAAGGGTGGAACGCGGATTTATTTGGTGCGGCACGGGGAAACGGATTGGAATCGTCAGGGTCAATTTCAAGGCCAGCGGGATATTCCCTTGAATGCCAATGGGCAACGACAAGCGACCCAAACGCAGCAATTACTTGCCCAGGTCGCCTTAGATTTTGCGGTGACCAGTCCCTTGCGTCGTTCCCGCCAAACCGCAGAAATGATCCTCGCTTCCCACCCAGGCGTTGCCTTGCAGGTCATGCCCGATTTGCAAGAAATCAGTCATGGGTTGTGGGAGGGCAAATTCCACGCCGAGGTCGAGGCGGAATTTCCGGGGATGTTGGCGCAATGGCACCAAACGCCGGAGCAGGTGCAAATGCCGGGGGGAGAAAATCTCAACCAGGTTTGGGAGCGGGCAGGCCGGGCTTGGCACAAGATCATTACCCAATACGAGGGGCAACAGGGAATGGTCGTCGCCCACGATGCGATTAACAAAGCAATCCTATGCCAGTTATTTCAGCTTTCACCCGCGCATTTTTGGCTCTTCAAACAGGGCAATGGGTCGGTGAGTGTGATTGATTATCCTGAGGGCGCTGGCGGCGCACCCGTTTTGCAGATGCTGAATCTCACCCGCACGGATGGCCTGTTTGACCAGACGGTGGCCGGGGCGCTGTAGGGGTGTTTTTTTTGACACTCCCACTGCCTCAAGTCGGGGGATGCTGACGCAGTCCACCAACGGATGCGCCAAGGCGTGGTCAAGACACCCCGAGACCGTTCCTTGCCACTCGCCAGGTTCCGCTTACTTACGCGCGCACCGTCCGGGTCGTTCACCGGGGTAATTGGCAGGCGACTCCAGTCGCTCAAGGACTACGTCCCGCTAACGCGAGCGGCCTTTTCCACCCCGTCGTACGGCGCTATAGCTAGGTAGGTTAAGGTTGTCGCCTTAGGATTCATGGCTACGCCATTGTGGGGCTACGCCCAGCGACTCATATCATGTCAACCTTTGTATGCTTAGCTATACCAAGCTCTTCTGCGGTGTCACCGAAACAATTGCCCTGCCGGCGTAGCCATTAGGAGTGAGCGTGAAATTTGATATTGATAATTCACGATAATTCACAGTCATTTACAGGCCACCTCCTGCGAGGGCGAGGGAACTGCCATCTCACCCCAGATAGGGGTTATCAAACCATCTAATTTGGTGCTATGGCCCTAGGATTCGTCATCTGCAAACGTACAGCGGATGCCTTTACTGCGACATAGTTTTTGAATCAGGGCTTGATGCTTGGTTTTGCCGAAAAGATGGATGCGGGGGCGGTGATGGGGGTAAGCCTGGCGATAAATTTCTACCTGGCCGATGGCCTGTTTCCATTGGCTGGCGCGCTTGACCTCAATCACTTCGGTAGGGGTGAGAATATCAATGCGGCCAAAGGGGGTCATCACTTCGGTTTGACTGCCGGGAATCCTTTGGGCCAGCCGGTCGCGCACCTGGGCTTCCAGGGAGGATTTGGCCTTGGTTGTTCCTTTGGTGACTTGCCGCACCAGCGCACCCGCCAAACGCTTGTAGCCAGGGGGCGCCAGTTTCTGAGCGAGTTCACTCCATAGATTCATCCCGCCTGTTCCGGTAACCCACGCGACTGCCATCCACTGTAGCACTTGAGGGTTGCCACCTGTCACCTCTATTCCCGCGATGGATTGATTGATAACTTATATAACTGAAATAACGTTACGTTCGTGTTTTTCCCCCATACCCGATGGTGCTGTGGCAACAGACGGCGCGTTGGCGGGAGTCCCCCTGGGCAGAAGTGGGCATTGGCCGGGGACGGCAGGCGGTGGTGCTGATGGTCGGGATCAGTTTGGTGCTGTTTGGGGGGATTGGCAGCCGCTTGGCCTATTTGCAACTGGTCAAGGGGCAAGAATACCGGCAGATGGCGGATAACAACCGCATCCGTCTGATTCCCAAACCGCCGGATCGGGGGCGGATTTTTGACCGGCAGGGACGGCTGTTGGCGGGAAGTCGGCTGTCCTATTCTGTGTTTCTCTGGCCGATTGCCCAACGCCCCCAGCAGTGGCGCCAAACCCTCACCACCCTAGCGCGGCTGCTGGACATCCCGGAAAAGGAAATGCAAAATCGGCTGGAACAGGCGGGGTACTATTCGCCCTACCTGTTGCGGTTGGCGCGGGGGATTGGCCCGGCGCAAATTACGGCGCTGCTGGAGCATAGCGACCACCTGCCAGGGGTGATTCTCAATGCCGAACCCATCCGTTCCTACCCGTATGGGGAACTGTTTGCCCATGTGTTGGGCTATACGGGGGAAATCAGCGAGCAGGAACTCAAGGCCCGCCAAGGGGAAAATTACCGCTTGGGGGATGTGATCGGCCAGATGGGGGTGGAAGCTGCCTTGGAATCCCGCCTGCGGGGCGAATGGGGGGGGCAACAGGTGGAAGTGGACGCCCGCGGGCAGGTGTTGCGTATCCTGGGTAAAAAGCCGTCGGTGGCGGGGCAGGATGTCACCTTGACGTTGGATTTGGAGCTGCAAAAGGCAGCCGCCCAAGCCTTGGGGAACCGCCGGGGGGCAGTGGTGGCCCTTGACCCCAGAGATGGGGCGGTGCGGGCGATGGTCAGCTATCCGGGCTTTGACCCCAATATCTTTTCCGGGCGGGTGACCCCCCAGCAGTGGCAGGAATTGCAGCGGCGCAATTTTCCCTTTGTGAATCGGGCATTGCAGGTTTACCCCCCGGCCAGTACGTTTAAGATTGTGACCACGACGGCAGCGTTGGAATCCGGTCGCTTTAGCCCCCATACGGTTTTACCGACCTTTCCCTTTTTGACGGTAGGCGGGATTCAGTTTTGGGACTGGAACCGGGCGGGCTTTGGGCCTTTGGATTTTGTCGGGGCGATGGCCTGGAGCAGCGATACGTTTTTTTATCAGATCGCCCTGGGGGTAAAAGAGCAAGCGATTGCCGAGTGGTCCCGCCGCTATGGGTTTGGGGAAAAAACCGGGATCGAATTGGCAGCCGAAGAGGCCAAAGGGTTGGTGCCGGATGCGGCTTGGAAATGGCAAACCCTCAAGGAACCCTGGTACGTGGGGGATACAATTAACATGTCCATCGGCCAGGGGTTTATGCAGGCTTCGCCGTTACAACTGGCGGTGATGTTTGCGGCGGTGGCCAATGGGGGGTACCGGGTGCGTCCCCATCTGTACCGGTCGCCGGGGGATACTCCCAGACGCACGCCCATTGGCCTCAAACCGACGACTTTGGCGATTCTCCGGCAGGGGTTGCGGCGGGTGGTGACCGCCGGCACCGGCACGGCCCTCAACGTCCGCCATTTACCCCCGATTGCGGGCAAAAGCGGCACGGCAGAAGACCCCCCCCGCCCCAGCCACACCTGGTTTGGCGCCTACGCTCCGGCGGATAACCCGGAACTGGTGGTGGTGGCCTTTGGGGAAAATTCCGGCGGTGGCGGGGGCAGTGTGGCCGGCCCCATAACGCTCCGGGTGCTGGAAGCCTACTTTGCCCAACAAAACAAGCAGGGTCGCCGATGACTGCACCTAGGGCGCCGCAACCGGTGATTTTGCTCAGCAGTCGGGAACCGATTTTGCGCTTGGGTCTTTCGCGCTGGTTGGAGGAACAGCAACTGGCGCAGGTGGTGACCAGCGACCAGCCGGGGGATTTGCAAACGCTGCTGGGCGAACGGTTGCAACAGACCCAGCCCCTGGTGGATTTGCTGGTGGTGGATGTGGAACCGGAGGACATTCCCCTGTGCCAATCCCTGCGCCGCCGTTACCCCCACCTGCCGATTCTGGCCTTGGGACCGCCGGTGCGCCGGGACCGCCTGCTGCAATGGCAACAACTGGGCCTGGCGGCCTACGTGGAGCGCACCACCCCGGCAACCACCCTCTGGCAATGGATGCAGGCCATTTTGGGGGGCTATTCGCCCTGGTTGCAACCGGACACCCTCACCCCCCGCTGGCGTTCCCACTTGTATCACCAGGGGTTGGCGCAGATCGAGGCGGCCCTGGCGCAATGCCAACAGTGGGCACAACGTCCCCGTCCCTGGCTGGAAACCCAGCTCATCCGGGGGCGGATGCGGGAACTCCAGGCGGCCCGCTGGCTGTTGACCTGGCTATGGCGACCAGGCGCGGTGATGGCGCCTCCCCCTGCCGTGACCCGTCCCCCCCTAGCCCTCCCGAGCAGCGAACGCCTTAGCCGAGTGCGGCAGAAATTCAACCAACCCTTGACCAACACCAGTGGTTTGCTGTTGGAAACCGACCTGCTGCGGTTTGAAAAGCAACGGGAACTCTGGAATATCATTCTCAATCGGTGGGAAGCGCTGCTGGCGGAATTGCAGGCCGCCCAGATTACCCTAGAGGAGGTCACCGCCCGCTGCCCGGAATTCGTAGAACGGCTGTGGCAGGAAGCCTTGACGGATTTTGTCGGACGGTATTACCGGATTGACGGCCAGGAGGTGCTCGATACGCTGCTGGCGCAACGGGACACGGTACGGGCGGCCATTTTGGCGAAAATTCCCCTGGTTGGCGACCTGTTGGGCTTTCACCTGTACCAGATGCCCCTGCAGATCGATGGGGTTTTGTACGCGGCCAACAGCCAAATCGCCAGCGACCACGCCGCCGTTTTGCTGGAAAATTTGGTGCTGCAGGTGGCCAACGCCGTGGTGCAACCCCTGCTCAACTGCTTTCCCCACCACGAATCCGTCAAGCAACGGTTTTATCGCCGCAACCTGCTTTCGACCCGGGAAACCGAACGGCTGCGCAACCAACTGTCCCAACGCTACCGCTGGCAACGCTACTGGGACGAACCGCGGGCGATTTTTGAAAGCCGTTATCAACTGCTGCGGATTCAAGACCAAGCGATTGTCCAGTACTCGGTGTATGCGGGGCGCACGGCGGAACTGGCGCAACTGCGGGGCATTCCCTGGCTGGTCACCCTCTGGTTGGAGTTCCAAGATGCCATAGCGCCCATCTTGCGCGCTGTGGCAAATTACCTTGGCCGCACCAGCGCCTATCTGCTCACCCGCATCATTGGCCGGGGCTTGGGTTTGATTGGCCGGGGCATTTTGCAGGGCATTGGCAGCACTTGGCAAAACAATCGCTCCCAGGAATCTTCCCAGTTGTAAGCCGCCCTATGCCACAGCACCTCCGGCTTTGGCCAGCGATTGGGGCGCCACCCGCGGTAGCCGATGCCGAAAGCCACACAAAATTTCCCAAGTGATGGTATTCAACGCCGTCGCCCAATCCTGCGCGGTGATGTGGTGGCTGCCCTCCCGACCAATGAAGGTGACCATCTGCCCCACCTGCACCTTGGGCACCGCCGTCACATCCAACATCAGTTGGTCCATCGTGATCATACCCACTTGCCGCACCCGTTGCCCGGCCACCAAAGCCGTCATGCGGTTGGACAACCCCCGCGGCACCCCGTCGGCATAGCCGATCCCCACCGTCGCCAAACGCATCGGTTGCGTCGCCACAAACCGATGTCCATAGCTCACCCCCGTCCCCGGCGCAATGTCTTTGAGCTGGGTAATGCGGGCGCGCACCTGCAACACCGGCTGCAACGGCACAATGCCTTCTAAGTGAGGTGCAGGCGCATACCCGTACAAAGCCAATCCCACCCGCACCATATCGTAATGCAATTGTTTGTCCAACAACATCCCCGCCGAATTGGCCAAATGAACCAGCGGACAGGCAATGCCCAACCGTCGCATCCCCTGGAGCACCTGGTTAAACCGCTGTTGCTGCACCCAGACAAACTGGGGGTCTGGCTCATCCGCCGTCGCCAAATGGGAATACACACTGGCCAAGCGCACAGCCGGGTTGTCGGCGACCGCCTGGAGCAGGGGAATGGCCTCCTGCCAGGGAATCCCCAACCGCGACATGCCCGTATCCACATCCACATGCACCGGCAGCACCGTCTCTTCCGCCTGCGCCACCGCAGCCAACAGCCGGAACTGCTCCCAGGTGGCCAGCGTCGGTTCCACCCGCCAGTAGCGCAACGCCTGCACCTGTTGCACCGTCTGCACCCCCCCCAGGAGTAAAATCGGGGCCGTGATGCCCGCCCGCCGCAGTTGGATGGCCTCGCCTAGGGTCGCCACCCCCAGCCAAGTCGCCCCGTGCGCCAAAACCACCTCGGCCACCGCCACCGCCCCATGCCCGTAGGCATCGGCTTTGATCACCGCCAACAACTGGGTATGGCTGCCTAGATAATCCTTAATTGCCCGCGTATTTGCCGCTAATGCCGCCGTATCAATCTCGACCCACGCCCGTTCCAGGGCATCTGGGAATACCATCCGTGCATGCCCTCACCCACCAAGCCTAGGCTACCAGTTCCACGCCAGGCTGACAAGGCTGATACAAGGTGGTGCGCTGCCAAGAGGGACGACCAATCCTGGCAATTGCCGCCTGCAATTCCGCCACCGTTTTGCTTGTACCCCCTTGCGCCCCCGCCATTGTGGTAATGTGCTCCTCCATCAAAGTACCGCCAATGTCATCACACCCCCACTGCAGGGCCTGCACCGCCCCCCCTAACCCCAACTTCACCCAACTGGGCTGGTGATGCTTGACCCACCGCCCCAAAAACAACCGCGCCACCGCCGTTAAGCGCAGCGTCGCCAGGACATCCGGTTGGCTGCGTCCCACCCGTCGCCGCAGCGCTGCAGGTGCCTGCGCCCCCACAAACGGCAGCAGGATAAATTCCGTCAACCCCCCTGTGCGTTTTTGTAACTCCCGCAGCCGGTGTAAATGGCGTATCTGCTGGGCCGGGGTTTCCACATGGCCGCAGAGCATGGTACTGGTGGTGGGAATTCCCATCTGGTGGGCCTGGGCGACAATCCCCAGCCAGGTGGCCGTATCAATTTTTTCCGGGCAGATCACCCGCCGTACCCGGTCGTCCAAGACTTCCGCCGCCGTGCCAGGTAGGGAGTCCACCCCGGCTGCCTGTAAGCTGGCGAGGACATAGGCAGGACTGACCCCATCTTGGCGGCTGATGAAATGAATTTCCTGGGGCGAAAAAGCGTGCAGATGGATGCCCGGAGCCGTGGTTTTGATCGTGGTGACCAACTCCCGGTAATAAGCCAGCGCACTGCCCTGGCGTTGGGCGTAGGGATTGAGGCCCCCTTGCACACAGATTTCCGTCGCCCCTTGCGCTACGGCTGCGCGCACCTTGGCCGCCACCTGTTCCATCGTTAACCAAAAACTCCCTGGCTGGTGGGCATCCCGCCGAAAAGCGCAAAAGCCGCAGTGTTGGGCGCAGATATTGGTGAAATTGAGATTGCAGTTGACCACATAGCTGACCGGTTCCCCCACCAAATTCCGGCGCAGGTCGTCGGCAGCCTGCTGGAGCCAGGTCAACGGGTAGGGTTCGGTCAGCAGCAGATACCCTTGCGCTGGCGTAATCTCCTCGCCCTGCGCCGCCCGCGTCAAAATCTCTAGGATCATGGGCGTCGCCAAATCCTGATGGAATTGTCCCGGCTCCCGGAAATGAGAAATTGCCCATCGGGGGTGAAGGCCAAACTGGTGACCTGCTTGGTATGTCCCTTGAGGGTATCCCGCTGTTGGCGCAACACCATATCCCAGGTCTGAATCAAACCATCCTGGTTGCCGCTGACCAAAATGTTCCCCCGCGGCGCAAACGCCAGGGCACTCACCGCAGTTTTTTGCTCCGGGAACGAATGCACCCGCTCCCCCTTGTTGAAATCCCACAGGTGAATCAGCCGGTTTTCATTCCCCGTGGCGATCCATTGGCTATCGGGGCTGACCACCACCGCATTAAACCCATTATCCCCAAACCGAAACGGCTCGCTGATGGTGCGCAGGGAACGGCCATTGCTCGCCTCCCAAATCACCAACGTATTGTCCCACCCCCCGCTGACCAACAAAAACCCATCCGGCGTAAAACACAACCCCCGCACATGGCTGCTGTGGCCCGTGAGCGTACACAGACATTTGCCGCTACTTAATTCCCAAATCCGAATCGTTTTATCCTCGCTGCCACTGGCCACAAAGCGCCCGTTGGGACTGACTGCCAGCGCACAAATGGGACTGCTGTGCTTGGCAAACATTCCCCCAAAGGTCTGGGTAATTTTCCCTTTGCCCACATCCCACAGCCGCAGCGTGCGGTCTTCGCAGCCACCGACGACAGACTGCCCATCCGGCGTAAATTGCACCGCCATAATCGGCGCCGTGTAGGTATGGGACCACAGGGTAGTGACCGTCAAATGCTCCTGCCCGCTCAGTTGCCACACCCGCAAAATCCCGTCTTTCCCGGCAGCAGCAATCAAGGTTCCCCCCCCTAGGGCCTCCGCCGTCGCCACTGCCGTAATCCAGTTGCTGTACGGCCCCAACGTACACACACATTCCCAGCTGGGCGCCGCCACCTGGCTGACCGTAGCGCTTTTTTGCCTTTGGGGAAAATTCAACACCAACTTAGAAGGTGTCGGGCGAGCGGCTGGCTGCAAGCGGGAGGGGTTGGCCAGCCCCAGGCGACTGACCTGGTTTAGTGCCTCCAAATCCCGCCGCACCTCCGCCGCCGACTGGTAGCGTTTGCGGGTCGCCCGTTCCAACAAGCGGTTCAAAATCTGGGCCAACCCTGGACTCACCGGCTCAGCCACGTAATCCTGCCAGACCCAGCCATCCTGGGACATATCGTACAGTTCCAGGGGCGAACGCCCGGTCATCAGGTGCACACAGGTCACCCCCAAGCTGTACAAATCGCTGACAAATTCCGCCTTGCCCACCATTTGCTCCGGGGCGGTAAACCCAGCACTGCTAATAATCGTGCGTAAACTAGACATTGAGGTACTCGGCGCGAACTTGGCCGCCCCAAAATCCACCAGATAGAGCCTGCCATTGGCCCGACTGCGAATCACATTTTCCGGTTTAATATCCCGGTGAATCACATGGTGGTTATGCACAAACTCCAACACCGGCACCAAATCCCGCAAGAATTGCAGCGCCTTGGCCTCGTTAAACGGCCCGTAGAGTTGCAACTCCTGCGCCAAATTATTCCCGTCAATATATTCCTGAATAATGTACTGACGTTTGTCCTGCTCAAAGTAGGCGTACAGGTTGGGGATTTGGTCGTGGTGCCCCAGTTCATCCAGCCGCAGTGCCTCCCGGTGAAAAAGCTCCGAAGCCTTGGCGTAGGACTGGGCATCCATCTCCATCGGCAAAAACTGTTTGACCACACACTTGGGTTTCGAGGGTTTATCCTCATCCACCGCCAAAAAGGTGCGCCCAAACCCCCCCTGCCCCAAGGGACGCAACGGTCGGTAACGATTTTGCAACACTAGGCTACTGCCGCAGGCTTGACAAATTAAAGCGTCAGGGGGATTGTGTCCGGGTCGAGGACAATCGGGGTTAAGGCAGTAGCTCATGGACGCCAGCCGCCAGCAAAGGCATCTAAGTATTCACATTATTTCTTAATCCATGTCATTCTGTCCATGGTGGGGCCATAGGGCTGGGGCAGCAGCAAGCGCCGGTTGTGTTCTGTCCCCTCTGAACCATTTTCACAATTTTTAGGGATTTTCGGGAGTGCGCAACGCAGGGAAGGGGTTGGCGACACAAACAGGTGGTATCTTCCCCCGGAGACAGGCCGTGCGGTCAGGGGAGGCCCGATTTAGGCTATACTCGACAAGATTTGTGTTGTGGGTGGGGTGGACTGCCGTGACCAGTGGAACAACACCGCAGTTTAACTTTGACCGCCAGTTGTGGCGTCGGTTTACAATGGTTGCCCAACCTTACTTTTATCCTTTGGGTAGAAGGTCTTTCTCCATTTTTGTAGCTTTACTAGCATTATCTTTTTACTTTTCTTTCTCTCTCCTGTTTTTTCTAACCTGTAGTGTTGTTTTAACTGGTTATAATTTTAACGCTGCGTTCACTAATCGAATTGCACCTGGACTTGCGGATAAACTGGTTAGCCTTTTGCAGTCACCTTTTGCAATCATCACAGGATTGGGCATTGTTATTCCTATTCTAACGTTTGGTCTATTATTTGAGAATCTACGTTCTCGCTGGAGACAATGGAGTTTATTAACTATCTTGCTTTTTTTATCTTTGTCGGTCAGCGGTCTTAATGTTGTAATTAGCTATGTAAGTAATTTTTTTCAAACAGCATTATCAGAGAGGAATCAACCGCAATTTTGGACTTTTCTGTTTGTATATGCTGGGGTTTTTGTTGTAGGTACTCCCATTGTCGTAATTTACGAATACGTCCAGCAAAAACTTGGACTTTTGTGGCGAGAATGGTTGACGAATTTATTTTTGAACAACTATCTTGCAAATCGTGCATATTATGAATTGGATTCCAACTCTTCTCACACAGAAATTGATAATCCCGATCAGCGAATTACCCAGGATGTAGCCTCTTTTACTCGTGTAACTCTATCCTTCCTTTTAATCATTCTTCGCTCAATTATTGATTTAATTTCGTTTACAGGAATTTTATTCTCTATTTCCAAATCATTGACTTTTGGTCTGATCATATATGCAACAGCCGCAACAATTATCACAGTATTTTTCGGCAAGAAACTAATAGGTTTAAACTTTGCACAACTCCGCCTAGAAGCTGATTTTCGGTATAGCTTAGTTCATGTTCGTGACAATGCAGAATCTATTGCTTTCTACCAGGGTGAGTCGCAAGAAAAACAGAGTATTAATAGACGCTTCCGCCGTGTGCTTGCCAACTTTGATTTTTTAATTAAATGGCAAAGAAATCTCGCTTACTTCACAACAGGTTACAACTACCTTACTATGATTATACCAGCACTTATTTTGGCTCCCCGTTACTTTGCTGGGCAACTGAGGTTTGGTGACATTACCCAGGGTGGATTTGCGTTTAGACAGGTACTTGATTCGGTGTCTTTAATCATCAATCAAATTGAGGGTATTACTGCCTTTGCCGCTAGTATCAATCGCCTGGGGGAATTTTATGAGATTTTGCAGGAACCCAGAAAAAACGTCCATCAAGAAAATCAAATTCAAATCCAAACTGCCCAGCAATTGAGCATCCAAAAAATGACGTTGTTCACGCCTAATTCGGAGCAGGAATTGGTGCGGGATTTGACGGTGAATTTGGCCCCGGAAGAGCGGCTGTTAATTGTGGGGGCAAGTGGTGTGGGGAAAAGCTCGATTCTGCGGGCGGTAGCGGGTTTGTGGCGCAATGGGGCGGGGATTGTGGTGCGCCCCGATATTCGCGAAATGCTCTTTTTGCCCCAACGGCCCTACATGGTGCTGGGCACCTTGCGCGAGCAATTGCTGTACCCTGCCAATGACGAAACCATTACGAATGAGCAACTGCAAAAGGTGTTGGACCGGGTGAATTTGGGCTATTTAACCGACCGGTTTAATTGGGATGAAATTCTCGATTGGCCGATGGTGTTGTCTTTGGGGGAACAGCAGCGGTTGGCCTTTGCCCGGCTGTTTTTATGCCAACCCCGTTACGCCATGTTGGACGAGGCAACCAGTGCTTTGGATGTGACCAACGAACGGCATTTATATCAGCAATTGCAACAGACATCAGTGGTGTATTTGAGTGTGGGACACCGGCCAACCTTGGTGGATTATCACCAAAAGGTGTTGGAACTCATGGGTGGGGGCGCATGGCAGATGTGGACGGCGGCAGAGTACCGGGCCAAATTGGCGCAGATGGTGGGTTGAGACCAATGTTTTATTGGCGCTGGGGGAGGGGGATTCCCTCCGGGAAAAAATCGGTTAATTTATCAGTGGGGGGAGCAGGAATGAGTATCTAGTGCCTATGGATGTGATTCCGGCGATTGATTTGCTCGATGGGCAATGTGTCCGGCTGGTGCAGGGGGATTATGCCCGGTCGGAAGTGTTTAGCAGTGACCCGGTACGTATGGCGCAGGCGTGGGTGGCGCACGGAGCCAAGCGGTTGCACGTGGTGGATTTGAACGGGGCAAGGACGGGCATCCCGCACCATCTGGAGGTGATTCGCCGGATCATTCAAGCGGTGGATATTCCGGTGCAGGTAGGCGGCGGCATTCGGGAAACGGCGACGGTGGCACAGTTGGTGGACCTGGGGGCCGACCGGGTGATTGTGGGGACGGTGGCGGTGAAACAACCGCACCTGTGTCGGCAGTGGTGCGCGGAATTTCCTGGGAAAATTTGGGTGAGTGTGGATGCCCGCCAAGGACAGGTGGCGGTGGCGGGCTGGCAGGAACCGACGGGGATGGCGATGGATGCCCTGGTGCAGGATTGGCTGGATGGGGGGGTGGCCGGATTGATCTATACGGCGATTGAGCGGGATGGGACCCTGACTGGGCCGGATATGGACGGACTGCGGGGTCTGTTGGCGCAGGTATCGGTGCCGGTGTTGGCCTCCGGGGGGGTCGGCGCGATGACGGATTTGCTCGCGCTGTTGGCTTTGGAACCCCTGGGGCTAGCGGGGGTGATCATCGGCAAGGCGCTGTACACGGGGGATATTGACCTGCGCCACGCTTTGCAGGCGGTGGGGCCGGGACGTTGGCAGGATGTGCCCCCAGCCGATGACCTGGGCACGATCTATGTCTGAGGAAACCACTCTTGGGCCTGCCCTGCTCCAGCAATTACTCGACCGGGAACCCCTGACGCCGGAGCAAGCCAAGGCGTTGATGCGGGCCTGGTTGCACGCAGAACTGCCGCCAGCCTTGGCAGGGGGAATCTTGGTGGCGCTGCAGGCCAAGGGGGTGACGGCGGCCGAGTTGGCAGCGATGGCCCAGGCGGTGCAGGACCAGGCGGTGGCCGCTGATTTGAGCGCAATACCCCCCTGTTTGGATACCTGTGGCACGGGGGGCGATGGGGCAGGAACCTTTAATATCTCAACGGCGGTGGCGTTGGTGGCGGCGGCGGCGGGGGTGCCGGTGGCCAAACATGGGAATCGGTCGGCGTCCGGTCGGGTCGGCTCAGCAGACGTGCTCGAAGCTCTGGGGGTGCGCCTGCATCCGGGGGTAGAACGGGCGGTGGCCATGCTCCGGGAGGTGGGGATTACGTTTCTGTTTGCGCCTGGCTGGCATCCGGCGATGAAGGCGGTGGCGGGTCTGCGGCAAACCTTGAAAATTCGCACGGTGTTTAACCTGATTGGCCCGCTGGTGAATCCCTTGCGCCCTTGTTACCAGGTGGTGGGGGTCTATCAGGCAGAACTGGTGCCGGTAATGGCCGCGGCATTACAGCAGTTGGGGCGCAGGCAGGCGGTGGTGTTGCATGGTCGGGAAGGGCTGGATGAAGCGGGGTTGGGCGACTGTACCGATATGATGTTGGGGGAAGAACGGCAAACCCTTGACCCGCAGACCTGGGGCTTGACCCCTGCCCCCCTGACGGCCTTGGCGGGGGGAGACGTGCGAGACAATGCCGCCATTTTAGCCAACGTTCTGCAAGGCCGGGGGACAACGGCCCAACGGGATGTGGTGGCGCTCAACAGCGGCATTGCCCTTTGGACGGCAGAGCGAACCGACAGCATCGGCGCCGGGATCGCCCTGGCCCAGGACATTCTCGCCAGCGGCGCTGCCTGGGAGAAATTGCAACAACTGGTGCGGGTAAGCCAAGCCTGAAAGCCGCAGCACAAATTAACAAAAATTTACTTTGCTTCTCATTCTGTCGTATAGTGAACAATGGGGTTGTGGTTACCCTGTTGTTTTGGAGGAGTTGAGATTCATGGTTGCGACCCCGGTGTTGCGCCTACCGCCAAAGGAGTTTCTGGTTGCGCCCCCAACGCTGGTGAACCCGACGGTCGGGTTGTTTGTGCTATCGGTGGGGTTGTTGGTGACGAGTACCTTGGGGTATTGGTGTTGGGGGTGGTGGGCACCGGTCTGTTTTACATGCAACGTGTTGGCGCTGCATTTGGCGGGGACGGTGATCCACGATGCCTCCCACCAGGCGGCCCACCGCAACCCTTGGGTCAATGCGGCTTTGGGGCATGTGAGTGCCCTGATTTTGGGGTTTACGTTTCCGGTATTTACGCGGGTGCATATTCAGCACCATGCCCACGTCAACGACCCGGAAAATGACCCGGATCATTTTGTGTCCACAGGGGGGCCATTGTGGTTGATTGCCGCCCGATTCTTCTATCACGAAATCTATTTTTTTCAACGCCGTCTGTGGCAAAAGAATGATTTGTGGGAATGGGGCATTAGCCGTTTGCTTGTTGCCGGGATCATTGGGCTGGCCTGCTACTACGGTTTTTTGGGATATATTATGAATTTTTGGTTTTCCCCGGCTTTGGTGGTGGGTTTGGCCCTGGGTTTGTTTTTTGATTATTTGCCGCACCGTCCGTTTCGGGACCGGGGTCGCTGGACCAATGCGCGGGTGTATCCCAGCCGGATTTGGAACTGGTTGATTTTGGGGCAAAACTATCATTTGATTCACCACCTGTGGCCTTCGATTCCCTGGTATCACTACCAACGGGTTTACTACTTAATGCAACCGACGTTGACGGCCCACGGTTCCCCCCAGACCCTAGGCTTACTGGAACCCAAGAGTTTTTGGGGATTTATTTACGACCTATTTATTGGCATCCGTTGGCACCGGGAAAGCGCGCCGCCACCGCCCGACAAATCTGCTGAAACACCTGGTCAACCGGCAATTCCGCCGCAATCCGCACCAGGCGTTCCGGATACCGAGCGCTGAGGTATTGATACCCTTGGCGCACCCGCTCGTGAAACGCCAGGGATTCCTGTTCCATCTCGTCCAAAGCCCCCCGTCCCTGGGCGCGCGCCAACCCCACCGCCACCGGCACATCCAACCACAGGGTCAAATCCGGAGTCAAACCCTCGGTCGCCACCTGATTCATCTGGTCAATCAACGTCATCTCCAGCCCCCGCCCCCAACCTTGGTAAGCCACCGTGGAATCTATGTAGCGGTCACAGAGGACAACTTTATTGCTTTGTAGTGCCGGTTTAAGTACTTGGGTTACATGGGCAGCCCGGTCAGCGGCGTAGAGGAGAAGTTCTGTGCGTTGGGGCAGGGTGTGCTGGAGCAGGAGTTGGCGCAGGGATTGTCCGACAGGCGTCCCCCCCGGCTCATGGGTAACCAGCACGTCATGTCCTTTTTGGGTCAACCAATCCGCGAGTAATCGGGTTTGGGTAGTCTTGCCCGCACCTTCGATGCCTTCGAGCGAGATGAACCAACCGGTCATGGGGGCCATCAGGACAAGAGCCATCATGCTAATATATCCGAATGAGGGGTGCAATGGCGGCATAGCCAAGTGGTAAGGCAGAGGTCTGCAAAACCTTTATTCCCCAGTTCGAATCTGGGTGCCGCCTTTTTGATGCCAATCCTTGAGATACCTACCCAAGCGGGTCTTCACTGCAGCCTTCTCCCCAATTCCCCAAGAAAAAAGTTCTCAAACCTAGGCAGGAAGGTAGTGCCATCCAAATAAGGTTGTTTATTATTACAATTTTATTACAATTAGTGCCATGCCTTCCCAAAGGAATGGATGCCATTCCTGACAATAGGCTTTCTGAGTAACGCATTTCAAACAAGTTTGTGACATTTGGTTTTACCTGCAAATGACTTACATCACCTGCTGGCTTTTGCGGGTGACGCAATTCATCGCCCCATGCTGACAAGGTAGGAAAACTCATCAAGGAACCGTTGGTAAATCGGGGATGATTTGCCTTTGACTAAACCAACGTACTCAATCTTCCCACGTAAAATCTGCTTAAACTTGGCAAAACTCTCGTAGTAGATGGGGTGATTGGATTTACTTCTCACAGATAGTATTTTTTGTGGGCCGTACTTACGCCACGCATGGAGCATCGCGCGAATTTGCCGCACATAGCGACGGTCAACATTGGGAAATTCATTCGTAGTTAACCCCGTTACTTCTTGATGGTGTCCCCGCTTCTGTAATCTCACTTTTTCATCATTGATCAAAAAACCGCTACTTTCGATAATGTGACGCAGGGGTTCACCAATTTGAATGATAATTCCTGTCTCTGTGGCAACCTCAATTGCTAAATCCGCCGGAAACTTTGGCATATTGGTAGAAAATGTCAAATCATCCGCATAGCGGGTGTAGGTGCATTGGTTTTTGTGCGCCAACTGCTGTAACCACCTATCCATCTGGGCGCACAGCATATTGGTAATGACCGGCGAAGTTGGCGCACCCTGGGGTAGCTGATTGTTATGACAACAAATTTGCGCCAGTACAGTGGCGACAGGTTCGGGTAAGTGATAGGGAGACCCCATAAACATTCCCCGCACGCGCCCGAAATTAATCGAGGGGAAAAAGTCTTTCAAGTCCAGATTCAAAACATAACGTCGCTTCACGTGCGGTTGAGCATTGCTGACGATATTGCGGCCAGGGACAAACCCATGCACCGATGGTTTTGGCTCATATACCGCCTGCAAAACACGATTGAGTCGGCGCTGAATTAGTTTTAAGGCGGTCACGGGTGCGGCAATGGTGCGCGTTCCCCCTGCGCGTTTGGGAATTTCAAAAGTGATATAGCGATGTTTTGGAGGTACGCGGTAGATGAGATGCACCAAATGGTCATCGCTCACCTGCAACAAACGCGCTACGTCCCGCGGCGTTTTCAGGGCGAGGAAGGCGGCCTTGAGTTCTTCAGGATTTGGGGGGGAATCGGCATATTCCCCCTGTTGCCAAGCGGACGTGACCGCTTGCTGCTCCGGGAGATGATGGGCCATTGACGCTGCTCCAAAAATTGAGAGAAGGTGCTGTAGGCCTTATTCTCCTAGTCCCCGGCGTTGAGGGGAAGAAAGGGCGCAGGCGGTACCCTCTCTCTGCCCAGGCTCTATCCTTTTGCCTGCTTCCGGGTCTCTCCCTATCCTTGCCGACGTTGCCAGGTCGCAAGGCCCTCTCCCAGCTTCTCCCCTATCTTCAACTGGTCGGACAACCAGACCCAGCGTTGTAGGGCAAGTGCTAAGGGTGGCGCCAGGACGCCGACGGAGGACAGGCGAAGGTAGTCGCGCGGGCATAAGGCGACCCTTACAGGTAACCGTCGCAGGATCAACAACGGCCATCAATAAGACCTAACAGCACCTACCCCTAACATAGCACCTCGTTGGAAACTGACCATTCAACTCGAACGCAGGACGACTTCCCCGTTTTGCACGGCGACCAATTGAATGTCCAAGGGGCCAGCGGTATAAATCGGACGGCGCGCCACCGATTGCACCTGTACCACACCCTTGAGATTTTGCAACTGCTCGACAAATTGCACCAGCGCTACCTGGCTAAAGGAACCGACTTTGTTGGTCAAAGGATCGGCAAGAATGCCACTTTGACGGGCACGCACGTTGGATGCCAAAAACAAACGGTCCAACTGGCTCATAATCGCAACTTCATCCATCGTGCCTAAGTCGAGGGAGATTTGCGCCACCACCGCCCCTGCCGGAAAAATCAGCCGATTGGGGGTGACATCAGTAAATACACCTACTTCTGGTTCGCCGCTGGAATAGTTGGCAGCAGCCAAAACCCGCACCACATAGTCCCGGCCATTGCTGAGGGTGTTGACCAGGTGGTTGAGTTCGCTGCTGCTGATGCGAATCCGCGGGGCAGGGACATCGCGCGGACTGGCGTGGCTTAGGCAGACCTCGAGTTGCGTTTGCCGTTGCCCCAGACACCCGGCGACCCGGCTGGCTTCCTGCAGCGTCCGTTCAACCGCTTGGCGCGCTAATTCCCGGTCGTAGATAGCGCGGACGGTGGCTGTGGCCAATACCTGTTCCCGGCGAATCGCCACATTGCCCTGGCGCAGTTGCCCGATTTCTTGCTCCAACCGCCCCCGCACCAGTTCCAACTGGGCAATCTGGCTTTGCAGTTTTTGGCCTTCTTGCCGCAGCCGATCCGCTTGGGTTCGGGCTTGCGCCACTTGGATTTGGGCCTGCTGCAGTTGGGCTTGCAGTTGGGCGCGATCCTGTTTTAACTCGCGAATTTGGGCTTCGAGGGTGCGGGATTCTTGTTCGGCAGTCGCAAGTTTTGCCAAGGCCTGCTGGTAATTGCGGTTGACTTGGGCCAGTTTGGCTTCAATGGCTTTGACGTTTTCGTTGGCAAGGCGCAGCTTTTCCTGAGTGCGCTGGAGTTGGTGGCGGGCAAGGGCCAATTCCGCTTGGGCCTCGTTTTTTTGCTTTTCTACCCGTTGCAAGTCTTCCTGAATCTGGTGCAAGCGAAACAGGCCGTCGCGTAACCGCTGGTCGGCAGCCAGCAAAACCCCCAGGGTGGTGGCAGAAATCACCCCACCTGTGACCAGGGTGACCAGAACCGCAGTGGTGCGGGGACGCAGTTTGAATAGCCGCCAACGGGCTTTGCCCACCCGGCTGCCAATGCGATCCCCCAAGGTGGCAATCAAACCCCCAAGAATGAGGATGACAACAACTAAGGTGTAACCGGCTACCACCTTTTCACCCCTCGCCGACCAGGGCCAGCAGTTCTGCTTCGCTGAGTAAAGGAATGCCCAATGCCACCGCTTTGTCTAGCTTAGCACCCGCTTCTGACCCCACGACCACGTAATCGGTGCGGTGGGTTACACTGGCAGCCACCTTGCCCCCTGCCCGCTCGATCAACGCTTTGGCCTGAGCACGTGTCAGATGGGGCAGCGTGCCGGTCAGCACCAGGGTTTTGCCCGCCAGCACCCCACCGGCGGGCGCCCCCGGTTCCTGGTGCAGTTGGAGTCCCGCCTGCGCCAAACGGGCAAGCAGGGCTTGGTTTTCCGCATCGGCAAACCAGGTGTGTACCGCCTGGGCAATCTCTGCCCCCACGCCGGGCAAGGCACAGAGTTCCGCTTCGCTGGCTTGGCTGAGGGCGCGGGCGCTGGGGAAATGGCTGGCCAACAGGGCTGCCGTACCTGCCCCCACATGGCGGATGCCCAACCCGTACAACACCCGCGCCCAGGGTTGCTGGCGGGAACGGTCAATGGCGGCGATGAGCTTGGCGGCGGATTTGGGTCCCCAGCGCTCCAAGGTCTGCAACTGTTCAACGGTCAAATCGTACAGGTCGGCCACCGTCGTTACCCAGCCCAGGGCCACCAACTGCTGCGCCGCCTTGCCCCCCAAGCCCTGGATATCCAGCGCATCCCGACTGGCCCAGTGGTTGATCTGCTCCCGGATGATGCCCGGACAACGCCGGTTCACACAGCGGGTGGCCGCCTCATCCGCCGCCTGCACTACCGGTTGGCCGCACTCCGGGCAATGGCTGGGCAAACGGTACGGCACCGCCTCCGGGGGACGCAACTCCCGCAACACCTGCACCACCTCCGGGATAATTTCCCCCGCCTTGCGCACCACCACCCGGTCGCCGATGTGGACATCCAATTCTTGAATCCGTTGCTGGTTGTGGAGGGTCGCCCGCGTCACCTGCGTCCCAGCCAAACGCACGGGCGTCAATTCGGCCACAGGCGTCAGCACGCCGGTGCGCCCCACCTGCACCGTCACCGCCTTTAGCGTTGCGATGGCCGTTGCCGCGGGAAATTTCCAGGCAATCGCCCAGCGGGGAGATTTTTGCGTAAATCCCAAGGCGGTTTGCATGGCCAGGGCATTCAGCTTCACTACCACCCCATCGGTGCCGTAGGGCAAGGTCTGCCGCTGTTTCACCCAGTGCTGGTAATAGGCCTGCACTGCCGCCAAATCCGGGCAGATTTGGGTATGGGGATTGGTGCGAAACCCCCATTGGGCCAGCAAGGTCAGCAGTTCCTGCTGCGTGGTGGCCGTTACCCCACTGCCTACCCCATAGGCAAAAAAATCCAACCGCCGTTGGGCCACGATCCGGGGGTCCAACTGACGCAGCGTGCCGGCAGTGGCATTGCGAGGATTGGCAAAAGGCGGCTCCCCCGCCGCTTGACGTTGGGCATTCAGGGCCGCAAACACCGGCTGGGGCAAAAACGCCTCCCCCCGCACCTCCACCCGCTCCGGGGGCTGGTCCGTCTGCAACCGCAAAGGAATCGTCCGAATGGTCCGCACATTGGCCGTAATCTCCTCCCCCGTCACCCCGTCCCCACGGGTAGCCCCCCACACCAACACCCCCCGTTCGTAGCACAAATTCAAGGCCACCCCATCAATCTTCAACTCACAGATATAGAGGTCCTGCGGCAACTCCCCCGACCACCATTTCTGCCAGCGCTCCTGCCAGGCTTGCATCTCCGCAAAGTCAAAGGCATTGTCCAGGCTGTAGAGGGGTGTTGGATGAACGATGGGCGGAAATTCCTCACAGGGCGCCCCCCCCACCCGTTGCGTCGGACTATCCGGCGTCACCCACTGGGGATAACGCTGCTCCAAATCCAGCAATTCCCGGTACAGTTGGTCATAGGTTTCATCCGCCATAATCGGCGCATCCAACACGTAATAGGCATGGGCCGCTTTTTGCAAGAGGGCTCGCAATTCCCGCAGGCGTTGTTCATCCCGTTCAGAAGGGTTTGCCAACTCCTTTGGTGGTTCGTCCATACCGGAACTGACGCTCTTGGTGAACCTATTTTTTGCCCGGCACCGAGCCTATTGTAACCCGTGATTTTGGGCCAAAAACCGCCGCCACAATTCCTGCCCCAACGCCGTCGCCTGCGGTAAATACCGGGCATTTGCCTCCCCCAAGTCCGCCGGTGCTTCTTCCCACCAGGTCCAAATCATCTCCTGCGTGACCTCCGGGTGAAACTGCACCCCCCACACCCGGTCCCCGTAGCGAAACCCCTGCTGCGGGTACACCCTACCGGTCAACAACCAGGTCGCACCCATTGGCAATTCATACGTATCCCCATGCCATGCAAAAAAATAACTCTCCTGCGGCAAATGCCCCACCACCGGGTCATAAATGGCCGTCTCCAGGCGGTCAATGGGAATCCAACCCCGTTCCCGACCATGCTGCCCCACGGCCACTTTTGCCCCCAAAAAATGCGCCAACATTTGCGCCCCCAAACAAATCCCCAATACCGGCAAATTTGCGGCAAAAATCCCCTCTAAATACCCATATTCCCGGCGCAGAAACTCATAGCGATCCTGCTCGTAGGCCCCCATTTCTCCCCCCAACAACACCACATGGGAATAATCCGGCCAATCCCAGCGGGGCGCCTCCCCCAACCACATCCGTACATAGTCGTAGGCCCACCCCTCCTGGTGCAACACCTGGGCAAAGGTCCCCAAGGTCACCTCCGGGGAATGGGCAAACACCAAAACCCGTTGCAGTAGTTTCATCCCCCCTCCTACACATGCACCGCAAAAAACGTCCGAAAAATCGCCTCATCCAACTGATTCAAGCCCACCTGCAAATGGTCCAAAAATTCGTGCAATCCCCCCTGGATAATCTCCTCAATCGTAATATATTCCAACTCCGCACACAGCCGCCCCAACCGCCGTTCCACCCCCATATACCTGTCATTGACCCCTGTGCCGGTAATCCGCGCCAACGATGCCTGCACCTGCCGCAGACAAAACAACACCGAGCGGGGAAACTCCCGGTCCAACAGGAGAAACTCCGCCACCTGCCACGGCGTAATCACATGACGCCCCCGCTTGCGGTACATCTCATAGGCGCTTGCCGACTTGAGCAAGGCCATCCACTGAATCTCATCCAACGTCGTCCCCACATCCTGCACCGAAGGCAGCAACACGTAGTATTTCACATCCACAATGCGCGCCGTTTTATCTGCCCGCTCCAAAAAGCGTCCCATCTGCCCAAAATGCCAAGCTTCGTTGTGGGACATGGTGGCATCCATCACCCCGGCAAACCGATGGCTTGCCAATTTCACCTCCTGAAAAAACCGATTCCAATCCACCTCCGGTCCGGCCTGCGCCGTCTGTTGAATCATCCAGTAAAAAGAATTCACTTCTTGCCACATTTCCGAAGAAATAATCTCCCGCACCGACCGGGCATTTTCCCGCGCCTTTGCCACACAGGCAATGATGGAATTGGGGTAATCCCTATCAAAGGTCAAAAACTGAATCACCTGTTCTTGCGTGGGCAACCCATAGCGCTCCCGAAACAGGGCAATATCCCCCGTGACCACCACCAACGGCTCCCACTGCGCCATCGTCGGATGGGGTAAATCCAAAATCAAATGCAAATTCACATCCACAAACCGCGCCACATTTTCCGCCCGCTCGATGTAACGATTGAGCCAATAAATCGAATTGGCCACCCGACTTAGCATCCCTTTTACTCCGCCAACACCCAAGTATCTTTACTGCCCCCGCCCTGGGACGAATTCACCACCAGCGAACCCTTTTTCAAAGCCACCCGCGTCAACCCACCGGGATGCACATAAATCTCCTTCCCAAACAACACATAGGGACGCAAATCCACATGACGGCCCTCAAAACGATCCCCCACAATCGTCGGCACCCGCGATAGAGAAAGCGTAGGTTGAGCAATGTAATTGCGGGGAAATTGTTGAATTTTCTCAGCAAACGCGGCCCGCTCCTGGGGGGTTGCCGTCTGTCCCATCAACATCCCATAGCCCCCCGATTCATTCGCCGCTTTGACCACCAACTCCTCCAGATGATTTAACACATATTCCCGCTCCGACTCCCGCCAGCACAAATAGGTAGGCACATTGGGCAAAATCGGCTCGGCGTCCAGATAATAACGAATCATCTCCGGCACATAAGCATACACCACCTTATCATCCGCCACCCCCGTTCCCGGCGCATTTGCCAAAGCCACTTTCCCTTGGTAATAAACCTCCATAATCCCAGGAATTCCCAGCAACGAATTGGGATTAAACACTTGGGGGTCAAGAAACGTATCGTCTATCCGTCGGTAGATCACATCCACCCGCTGTAACCCCCGCGTTGTCCGCATGTGCACATAGCCATCCACCACCACCAAATCGCCCCCCTCTACCAGTTCTACCCCCATTTGTTGGGCCAAAAAGGCATGTTCAAAATAGGCAGAATTGTAAACCCCCGGCGTCAGCACAACCACGCAGGGTTGGTTCAAATAACTGGGCGCTAAATACAGCAACGTTTCCAATAAATGACTGGGGTAATCATCCGTTGGACGAATATCCAGCATACGAAATAACTTAGGAAACGTGTTTTTCATCACCCGGCGATTTTCTAACACATAGGACACCCCAGAAGGCACCCGTAAATTATCTTCCAAAACCCACCATTTGCCCTCGTGATCCCGCACCAAATCACTGCCGGTGATATGACACCAAACACCCCCTGGCGGCGACAACCCCCGACAGGCCGGTAAATAGCCCTGGGACGAAACAATTACTTCCTCAGGAATGACCCCATCTTTGACAATTTTCTGCTCCTGATACACATCCTGCAAAAATAAATTCAGCGCCTCAACGCGCTGTTTCAATCCCCGTTCCAAGTAGGCCCATTCCTGCGCATTCACAACCCGCGGAATCACATCAAACGGCCAAATCCGTTCCCTTTGCGCCGGGTCGCTATAGACCTGAAATGTGACCCCCATTTGCATCAGAATTGCCTGGGCTGCCTGTTGGCGTTGCTGTAATTCGCCTGGTGGCAGTTGGTTGATACGCTCGACCAAAACCCGCACTTCTGGACGGGGTTCCCCCACACGGATAAACCATTCGTCATAGAAACCTTCCGGGTCGTAGGCGTTGAAATTCACAGGGCCATTACTCCCAGCAACCCGATGCGCGCCTCACGTATTATCTTACTTAACTTATCTTACTATCCTGGTGAAATTTTGCCTGCCCAATTCCCAGCCAATCGTCTGCCAATCATTCCAGGTATAGCTAGGTAGGTTAAGGTTGTCGCCTGAAGATTCATGGCTACGCCCAGCGACCCATAGCATGTCAACCTTTGTATGCTTAGCTATATTCATTCCCCATACCAATACACGACTTGCGAAAACCGATACATAGGATACATTGACCCCCTCTGGTCTGTGAAATTTTTATAAAAAATCATGCGTCACCGGCAGGACTCGTGTGAGCCATGGGGGTTTTATAAGTTACCTGGGGAAGAAGGCGGCACTTTTTTGAGGGACCAAAAGGGAAAGGTTTGGTTGGGTTCGAGGCGGACCCCTTGGACATCCCGATGGGCAAACACAAATTGCCGTTCTTGCCAGAGGGGAATGTAAGGCACATCAGCAGCCATGAGTTTTTGTAATTCTCCTAATAAACGCAACCGCTCGGTGGTATTGGTGGTGCGGCGACTCTGGGCGATGAGTTCATTGGCTTGGGGGCTGTAATAAAAAGAGCCAAACGTGCGGCTGGAACCCTCGATACATCCCTGGGCTACCGTGCCTTTGACGCAGCTCATAAACGGTTCTAAATAATTGTCCGCATCCAAAAAATCGGGATACCAATCCAACAAAAAGAGGGGATAAATGCCCTTTTCTAGGTTCTGATAGGCGGTGGTGGCATCCACCGGTTGGAGGTTGAGTTGTATGGGTAACTCCCGTTCGATGGCGGCTTTGAGCGTGGTGACGACCTGCATGTGGCTGGGGAGATTGCTGCGGTACCACAGGTCAATCCGGGCAGGTTGGCTGGGGGTAATGCCGACCTGGGCGAGCAATTCCTGGGCGCGGGTCACCGGCGACGCTGCGGTGGCAACCCGAAACACGGGCTGATAACCAGGGATACTGCTGGGCACCATGCTAAAGGCAGGTTCTACCAAATTCTGGAACACCCGTTCCTGGAGCAACTGCCGGGGCATGACCAGCGCCAATGCCTGCCGTACTTCTTTTTTGTCGAGGGGCGGTTGCGTGCGGTTGAGCGTAAGGTAACTGATGCCAGTTCCGGCACTGCTGACAACTTGGATATCCGGCCGGGCCTGCAGTTGGATGATTTGCTGCGGTTCCAGAAATTGGTAGGCCACATCCACGGCACCAGTTTGCAGGGCATTGTACAGATTGGCACTGCTGGTCAAAAACTGAATATCCAACTGGGCATTGGCCGGCGGCGTCCCCCAATACTTGGGAAACCGTTTGAGTTTGAGCGTATCCCGGCCAAAACTCACCAACTGATACGGCCCTGTACCCACAAACGTCCGGGGTTGAAATTGCCCTGGCCCAATGGTGTAGGCCTTGGGGGACACGGCGCACAAACCAGAAAAGGCCAGCAGTTGGGGAAAAGGGGCAAAGGGTTTGTGCAGACGAATGGTGAGTTCATAGGCGCCGGTCGCCCGGATGTCCGCCACCAGATTTTTTAGCAAGAAAGACGGTCGCCCCCCGTTGGCGATAAACCGTTGCAGGGAAAACCGCATGGCCTCGGCATTAAACGGCTCCCCGTCCTGAAACACCACGCCCTGGCGCAAGGGAATCCGGTAGGTCAAGCCATCGGCGCTCACCTGGGGCAGGGCGGTTGCCAGTTGCGGTTGCAACTCGGTTGTGCCTGGCTTGTAGGTGTACAGGCGGTCCCCCAGCGCCAGCAGGATATTCCCGGTGAAGACCGTGTAGGCATCCGCCGGGTCCAGGGTACTCACCTTGGCCGTCGTGCCGATGATGATTTGGTTGGGGTCCCGCTGTTGGGCAAAAGGAGGCGGTTGCGGCTGACCACATCCCACCGCCAACCCTGCCAGCAGCAGCCAACCCCAGCGCCCACAGAAACGACGGTTACTTTTGCCCTGGGGCATAGACGGTCCGACCGCCGGTTCCCGTGCCACCGCAACCCGGATTGTCCGTATTCACCACCCGCACCCGCATCCGCTCCAGCGCCTGCACAATGGGCACGGAGAATTTCAGCCCCTCGACCGCCGCCCCAAAAATTCCGGCGCTGTTGACCGCCACCACCGCCCCCCGATTGTTGAGCAGAGGGCCGCCCGAATTGCCCCCCAAAATTTGGGTATCGGTCTGGATGATGTGCCCGGCCTCAAAGGAATGAATCACGCTGATAATCCCCTTGGTAATGGTGTTTTGCTGCCCCAAGGGAGTCCCCATGGCAATCACCTCATCCCCAACCCGCATCTTGCCGCACAAGGGGACAGTGCCCAAATCGCTCACATCCCCCTGAATCTGCAGGAGGGCAATGTCAAACGGTTCATGGGGAATGTTGACGGCAGCCATCGCCGCCAACCCCCCCTCCATAATCCGCAGCACCCGCGCCGGTCGCCGGGTACGGTCATACAGCCGCACGGTCAAGGGAATGGGACGGTCTTCAAAAATCCGCCGGTCAAACCCCTGCGCTTCCTGGGCCACGTGCAGGTTAGTAATCACATACCCCTCGCCGATGTGAAACCCACTGCCCACCACACTGCGGGTCGGTTCCACCCGCATCGCCGCCGGGAGATAGCGGTTGACGATCTGGGCTGGGGTGAGAACCTGGTTGGGCACAGGCGTTCCGCGGATGACAATCTCCCGCGCAAAAATTCCCCGCGTCCCAGGCAGCAAGTTCGCCTCAGCCGCTGCCACCCGCCGTCCCCCGGAGCCTTCTTCCGCCTCCTCAGCAGGGGCGCCCTCATCCTGCAATTGGTTTTGGTAATAGCGCCGCAGTTGGGCCGTCCGCTCATCCTGGGGTGCCTTGTCCAACAACGCCAGCGCCTTGCGCCACTTGGCCTGTACCACCCGGTAATCCTCTGGTGTGGTCGCGGTCTGGGCAAACGCCGCCGCACTTTCTGCTTCCAACTGGGCCAAGGCCCGCCAATCCGTTGGGGTCGTCGTCACCGCAGGTTCCGGTGGAGTTTCTGGAGCAACTGCCTTAGCCGGTTCCGGCATGGCTACGCCCGTATGGGAATGCACCCCCCGACTGCCTTGCACCACCACCCCGGCAAAAATGGCCATCGCCCCCACCGGAGCCGCCAGCCAATACCACCGCCGCCACTGTACCTTCAACGCCATATTAATGTCCTCCCCGGGCTGCCAAATTCAACCGTTGCAACACCGTGCCAATCGGCACGGCAAACCCAATATTCTCCGCCCCCAACAGAGAACCCGCCAACTGGAAAAGCGTGGGATTTTTCACCGTGACGACCCCCACGACCGCACCCCGCTCATCCAACACCGGCGCCCCCTGGGAACCGTCACTGGTAGCCGCACTGATCTGCAACAGCGTCAGCCGACCATAGGGACGAATGCCCATGATCATCCCCTCCGTTGCCGTCACCGGCAACACCCCAATGGGATAACTCATGGTCAATACCCGCTGACCAATCTGCGGCAAGGCGGTCGCCACCGGCAAAGCGGCCAGACGTCGGGTATCCCCTTTTACTGCCAGCAGTGCCGTATCCGTGGTCGGGTCAAAATACACCAGCCGCGCCTGCCGCACCGACCCATCGGGCAGTTCCACCCGCAGGCGCATGTTGTTGGCATTGCTCCCTAAAACCAACAGCTCAGTACCAACACTATCAATCGCCGTCGGGATGCCGCCTAGGGAGGTTAGATTGGTGATGATGAGACCATTGCCCAGATGAAACCCCGTCGCCTGGCGTATGTCATAAAGCCGTTGTAACGGAAATGTCTCAAAGCTGGGGTTGCTGGGAATGTTCCCTGGGGAAGGTTGGGGCTGACCGATAGCATCATACACGGATAAAATCACCGCCACCGTAGCCCGCCGCGCCCGCTCGATCAGTTCAAAATTTGATAAAGGCGCCCGTCTTCCTGCGGCTTGCGCCACTGCCACTCGCTGCCCGGTCGCTCGCCCGCAAATCAGTTGAATATCCGTGAAGGTCAAGTCCTCTCGCCCGGTCAACTCCCGCACCGAACGCAGGTCGATCGGGTTACGGGGAAAAGGACAGATATTTTCCGCCACAAACGTATAAACATCCTGCACATTGTTGGGGGTCAACCGCTGCGCCAGGGCAGGCATCGCCATACTCCACAGGAACCCCAAGGTCAATGTTAGTGATGGTAGTGATCGCATAGAAAACTCCCTCGGATAGAGCTAACGGACGGGAGGAGCAGGGGGAACCACCACCGCCGGTACCGTTGGCGACGGCACAGATGGCATCTGCCCTTGCCGGGGCGCTGCCGGTTGCGCTGGACTTGTGGCCCCCGGCTGGGTTGGTTGCAGGGGTGCGACCGTCACCCCCGCAGCCCCTGGCGGACTTTGACTTTGCAAACTCGGTACCCGCGCCCCAATCGTGTAGGGATTCACCGGGAAATCCGGTTCTTGACCGACCGCCCGCGCCACCTGGGTACCATCCTGTTCAAAGACGACTACTGGTTGCAGCCCCCGCGTTTCGATGCGTTTGACCAGCACCAATCCCCCTTCCAAGCGCTGACCCGGACGCACATAGCGAGCCGACGCCTCGTTGGGGGTTTTGATAATCGCTTGCACTTGGTTGCCTACCTGCACCACCCCATGCACCATGATCATATTGGCAATATCGGCCCCTCGACCCGGAAAATCCGCCAGGGTGGAAGAAGCCGGGTCATAGGGAGGCAAGGGCGCATTCTGTACCTGCGGTAATGGGCCTGGCGGTGGGGCAATGTCAAAAGGCGGCGGTGGAATTTCTACCACTTCCTGGCCTGGCCGCGCCCCCGTTGTTCCCGGTGGGGCAAAGGGGTCCTCCCGACCGGGCATGAGCTGATCCCGCCGCTTGTTGGGGTCTTCGGAAGGAATCAAACCTTCTTGGGTCAACGGTGCTGCCGCTACTGGCGAGGGGGTAGGCGTAGCAACCATCGGGGTAGGCGTAGGCGATTGTTGTGAGGGCGTGGGTGCATTGTCGGTGGACGGTTCAACGGTCACGGTGCATCCCCCAAGCACCAGCGCCGCCAACCCTGTCCACGTTAGGCAAGCTTTGGTTCGCATCATAGGAGTTCTGCAACCTCACACCATTTTTGATCTCCACTATAACATTCAGTCCGAGAAAACGAACCCCTTACCCCCGCCCTTCCCGGGATTGTTCGTTCCCGAATTGTTCCATAGTCACTGTTGACTAAGTATAAAAGTATAGGTATTAAGTATTTAAGTAAGTATTAAGTATTTATTTTTATTACACAGCAGAATAGCTTGGTAGCTCCGTACTCCGGGGCGGAAAAGCCGTTAAGCAACTTGAGGTGCTTACCGATGTTGTAAGCATCAATGAGGCGTACCGTTCCCAGGTCGTCGCTTGAGCGGGCCGTCGGCCTTGCACCTACGACGGTGACAAACCCGACCGGTGCGTCCCTGCTGACGCGAACAGTAAAGAAGGAACGGTGTAGGGGTTGCGCGTCCGTTTGGGGACTGCGTCAGCATCCCCCGGCTTGAGGCGGTGGGAGTGTCACAAGTCCCTACCGTCGTGCGGCCTGCGCCAATTCTTCCCGCAAAATCTGCTGGTAAATCCAGGGCAGGAAAGGCGTCCAGCGATTCGATTCTCCCCCGTAGCCCAAACTGGTCCAGGTGCCGGACAACTCCCGCAAGACCACATCCAACTCCCCCTGCCGCAGGGTCGCTGCCACATCTACCCGCCAGGCTGTTGGGTCGCTCAGCCAGCCGTACACTACCTGGTCTTGAAACTCCGGCGCAAAGCTATAGCCTTGGGGATGGTAACGCTGCGCCTTTTCGTACCAGGTGGTGGAAAGAAGTTGATACCGCCCTGCTGCCGTAGAACACCACCCTGGCCGAATTCGCACACAGCGGTTGGGATGCTGGCGCAAATCCGTGACTTTTTCTCCCCCATAAAGGCGGTGGTAGGCGCCCGCACCATAGGCTTCACTGACGGCAATGGTGCGCATCAAGGCCCGCACGTAGGGGTCACCCCCCCGCATCACCAAAGGCGGCGCCAGCCAGTGGGTCACCAGCCGGGGAAACACCAACGGCCAACAACCGACGCCCAACCCTAAAATGACTGCCGTCCAAAACCCCTGTGGCCTTGGCTTGAGAGACTGGTGTTGGTTGGCCATTCCTCCTGTCACACCACAAAACCAGCCGTGAGCGCCGTCACGCTGCTAGGGTTCCCCGCCCTTTGCAGTCAAGCCAGAACCGGCCAAACGGTGCGCTGCGGCCCCTCCCTAGGACATGGCCTGGATCACGTAGTCAAAGTAATCGCCGGCGACCGCCGCATCCTCCGCATCCAACAGGGCCAGGGCCGCCGTTTTCAGACAGCGAATGGCATCGGCCATCCCCACCAAGGGCACGCCCAGGGAATTGTACATTTCCCGCACCCCGATAAGACCGATGCTCTCGATAGGTTCCTTGTCACCCGCGACGATCCCGTAGGTAATCAACCGCAAATACCAGCCGTAATCCCGCAGGCACAGGGCACGTTGGCGTTGGCCGTAGGCATTGCCGCCGGGGAGAATGTAATCCGGGTGCAATTGCCAGAGCTGTTTGACCGCTTTGTCAATAATTTTTTTCTCATTTTCCGCCAGGATGGTGGCGATGCGTAACCGCTGCTCCCCGGTGGCCAGGAAATCCTGAATGGACTGCAATTCCCCGCTGGTGGGATAACGCAGTTCCTCGTCCGCTTGTGCAATCACCTGTGCGACCAAAGCCATACCTAAAACCTCATGATTAACATTCAACAAGCCCACCTGTTCCACTTTAGAAATGAAGCGTGCCCGGCGGCAAGGGGGTCAGGGTAGGGTGGGGGCGGGTTTTTCCGGGTTCTCTTTAATCATGTACACCGACTGTACCTGTTTGGGGGGCAGGGGCAACGCTTCAATTTTCCCCGTGTCAATGGTGTAAACCACGACATCGGCCCGCAGGGTGTTGTTTTCCTGCTGGATCAACACATTCCCCCGCAGGGTGATGACCCGACGCCGGGTGTCGTACTCGGCCATCTCGGCCACTGCATCCACTTGGCGGCTGGGATAGACCAGACGGACATTGCCGCGGGCAACCACAATCCCGGAGCGGGCGTTGGCCTCTTGTATGTCGGAGGTGATGGTCAAGGGGCCACCGCGGTTGGGGGGGGGACTGGTCTGCGCCCACAAGGGAAGCCGGACGGCCACGGCCAGCCCCAGACTGGTCAACAACACCCCAAGCTTGTTCACGTTCATAATGGATGACAACGACGCTACTGCTTATGATAGATGACGCCTTCGGCCTGGGGTCAGTGCCTGTTTATCAGTGCCAGTGATACGGAAGTGGGCAAAACGGTGGTGACTGCCGCCTTGGCCTTGTGTCTGGGCGATGTGGCGGTGATGAAACTGGTGCAGGCAGGGTCAGGTGACCGGGAGTATTACCAACGGGTGTTGCCGCCCCAAGCAATTCCTGCTGAACTCAATCCCCTGTCTTTTGCTGCCCCTTTGGCGCCGCCCTTGGCTGCCCAGCGGGAAGGGCGGACGGTGGACTTGGCGGTGGCCTGGCAACAGTTGACCCAACTGCGGCAGCGGGTACCCCGCGTGTTGGTCGAGGGGGCAGGCGGTCTGGGTTCGCCCGTGACCTGGGAGTGGACTACCGCGACCCTGTGCGCCCAGTGGCGCTTGCCCACGGTGGTGGTGATTCCCGTGCGGTTGGGCGCGATTGGTCAGGCGGTGGCCCAGGTGGCGCTGGCGCGGCAGATGGGCGTGCCCTTGCGGGGACTAATTCTCAACGAGCGGGAACCCTTGACCCCGGCGCAACGGCAGGATTGGGCGCCTGCGGCTTGGATCGAACAGCTCACCGGCGTTCCGGTGCTGGCCCAATTTCCCTATGTGGCGGATATTTTTGACCCGGCCTGTCTCCAACAAGCCGCCTACGCTGCCGAACTCGACCGCTGCTGGGGCCATACCCGCCTTTCGGTTACACCCTCGCAAAAATGTGGTTAAATCGGAAGTGAATGCCAACCGGTAGGGCGTTATGACCAAAAAAGTATTGGTGATTGATGACAGCCGCGTGATTCGGATGCGGGTCAAAGAAATGATGCCCCAGGAAGGCATAGAATTGCTGGAAGCCCGGGATGGGGTGGAAGGGATGAAAATGATCCGCCAACATCACCCCAATTTAATCCTATTAGATTTCATTCTCCCCAAAAAAGGCGGGTGGGACATTTTTCAGGAAATTCAACAGGATGTTCACCTCCATTCCATTGCCCTGGTGGTCATGTCGGGGCGCAAAGAAGAAGTGGTTGAAAAAATTCCCGAACCGTTTGATTATTTTGCTTTTGTGGCCAAACCTTTTGAAAAGGCGGAATTATTTGAAGCGATTCGCTTGGCGACCCGTTTTGCGAGCGAGCGGATCAAACGGCAACAGCAGATGGCACCAGCACCCACGCCCGCCGGCGGCAGTTGGGAAGCACGGGTACAAGCTTTGGAAACACAAGTGGCGCAACTGCGCAGCGAATTACAATCCCTACGTACCTGGATACAAGAACGGCTGGGCAGTTGACCCCAATTTTACCTCCTGGCCGTAAGTGGGTGGGGCGTTGGGCCAGAATTGCCATGATGCAGGCGCGCAAAAAGGCTGCTTAAGCTCTTCCTTGACCCAGGGAACCGAGCGAGGTAAGATAAATGCCGAGTTTGGTAGGGTAAAGTGCAACGATTAAACGTTTATTTTCGTTGTGATGATGAGTTTTGACCTGCTGGTGTGTGACTGTTATACGGCCTTAGAAATTGTGAGAAATAATGCCTGTGTACCCAATCTCATTTCCATTTCTGACCCGGAAAATCCCACATTTCCGCAACCGCCGGCCAATGTTTCACACTATCTCGATTTGCGTTTTCATGATATTAATGCCCCGGAAGCAAATTTGATTCCCCCGGACCGGTCCCACATTGACCAAATCATCACCTGGTCGCGTCAGTATCAGGAAGGGATGATTGTGATTCATTGCGGCGCTGGGGTGAGTCGTAGCACGGCAGCAACGCTCATTTTTCTTTGTGAACGTGGGATGTCCCCCGAACAGGCCGTCACTTATCTGAGTCTGATCAAACCCAAAGCCCATCCCAATCGGCTGATGCTCGAACTATACAATAATTCTGATTTGATCCTGGCAACCAAAAGGGTGTTTTGGGATTATTGGGAGGCTCGGTATGAAGCCATTTCTTGAGTATTTCTAACCTGGTACAATTCATCGTTTGCCAAAAGGGGAATGTCTTTTCGGTCGGCAGGGGCGGGCGTCAGAAGTTTGGCCGGGGGTAGGTTATATTTTTAGGAAGCGCGTTAATTTCAGGTATGACCATGTGGCGGCCCCGGCGTTGGTATCAGCAGTTGGCTAAGGTCTTCACGTCTCAACCATCTAACCCGCAAATGCTCGCAGAACTTGAGCAACTCCGGCAAATTCAGATGGGTTTGCATGCCGAATCACAACTGGATACGCCCTATGTGGTGCTGGTGATTGGTTCTTGCGTCATTGCTACGTTGGGGTTGCTTGCCAATAGTGCGGCGGTGATCATTGGGGCGATGATCGTGGCGCCGTTGATGATGCCCATTCGCGGCTTGGCGTTTGGGGTATTGATTGGGGATTTGCCCTTATTTCGCCGGGCTTTGGGGTCGCTTTTGGTGGGGGTGGGCCTGGCGATCCTGATTTCTTGGGGGTTAGGCCGTCTGGCCGGTTTTGCGGTGTTTGGCGCGGAAATTCTTGCCCGCTCGACGCCGAATTTGCTGGATTTGGGCATTGCCATTGCCGCGGGGGGGATTTGCGGCTATGCGTTGGTGGAACCCAAGGTGTCGGCCACGCTGCCTGGCACGGCGATTGCGGTGGCGTTGATGCCCCCTGTGTGTGTGGTGGGGTTGGGGTTATCCCAGGGGAATTGGCGTTTGACTTGGGGCGCGTTTCTGCTGTTTTTGACGAATTTCCTGGGGATTGCCCTGGCCTGTATGGTGGCGTTTATGCTGGCGGGTTATACCCATTGGACGCAAGCGCGAGGGGTTTTGGCCTTGACCACGGCGTTGACCAGTATGTTGCTGATTCCCCTGGGAATTAGTTTTGTGGAACTTGCCCGCCAAAATCGCCTTGAAGCCAATTTGCGCCAGGCGTTGCTTGGCGGCACGGTTACGTTTCAAAAGGTCGAACTCATCCACATTCGCACCGATTGGTACACCCACCCGCCGCAGGTGCGGTTAACTGTGCGGTCGCCGGAGCCGATAACCCCACGCCAGGTGCAGTTGTTGGAACAATTCTTGGCGCGGCGGATGGGGCAGAAATTCACCTTGATCGTGGATGTGAATCCAATCCAAGAGGTACGTGCTCCTGGGGATGAACCCTCGTAGCGCCTATGCTTGGGGTTCTTGCCGGAGATAACTTTGGATAAATAAATCTAAATCTCCGTCCAACACTGCCTGGATATTCGGAGTTTCTGCTTTGGTACGCACGTCTTTGACCAATTGGTAGGGGTCAAAAACGTAGTTGCGAATTTGGTTGCCCCAGGTGGCGGCCACCGCATCCCCGCGAATTTGGGCGATTTCCTGCAAACGTTGTTCCTGCAAAATGACGAGTAATTTGGCTTTGAGCAAAGCCAGGGCCTTTTGTTTGTTTTGCAACTGGGAGCGTTCCTGGGTACAGCGCACGGATAAGCCGGTGGGCACATGCACAATCCGCACTGCCGTTTCCACCTTGTTGACGTTTTGGCCGCCTTTGCCGCCTGACCGGGACGTGGTAATTTCCAGGTCGCTTTCGGGAATCTCTACGTCCTCGACCATTTGGTCGGCAAGCATGGGCATCACTTCCACGCCCGCAAAGCTGGTCTGCCGTTTGCCGTTGGCGTTAAAGGGGGAAATGCGTACCAGCCGGTGGGTGCCCTTTTCGCCCCGCAGATACCCGTAGGCATAGCGTCCCTCGATTTCCAACGTCGCTGATTTAATCCCTGCCTCTTCCCCCTCGGATAGGTCGGTCAGACGCACCTTGTAGCCCTGGCGTTCGCCCCAACGGGTATACATCCGCAACAGCATTTCCGCCCAATCCTGGGCATCCGTGCCCCCTGCTCCGGCATTGATGGTCAGTACCGCACCCTCGGCATCGTAGGGCTGTGACAGCAATTGCTCCAATTCCCAGCGATTCAATTCCCGGTCCAAGGCCGCCAGGGTTTCTACCGCTTCTGCCCACAGGGCCGCATCCGGCTCGGTCGCCAGCAATTCCACAATCGCCTGACAATCGTCTAGCTGCTGACGCCAGCGCTGGAGTTGCTCCAGCCGGGCTTTGGTGTCATTGAGGGTTTGCAGGGTAGTCTGCGCCCGCCGGGGGTCGTCCCAAAAATCCGCTTGCCCTGCGACCTGCTGCAAATCCCGGAGTTGGGCGGTCAAAGCCTCCGGGTCAAAGATAGTCCTGGGCATGACCCAGGCGCGTGTGTAGGTGATCTAGCTGGCGTTTTAACTCGCTCAGTTCCATAGACAATGTTACAACTGCGTAATTGTTTACTATACACTAACAACCTGACCCCTTGCTCCCCTTGGCCAATTGCTGGCCCGCAATGTAGTATGATAATACTCTGGCGTCTTTTGGGTCGGTGCCCGAGTGGTTAATGGGGGCGGACTGTAAATCCGCTGGCTCTGCCTACGCTGGTTCAAATCCAGCCCGGCCCACCACCATCTGCCCGTGTAGCTCAGTGGTAGAGCACACCCTTGGTAAGGGTGAGGCCACGAGTTCAATCCTCGTCACGGGCTTGTTGGTTGACACCGGCAATCCAACCACTATAGTCAAGCAGGGTAAGGTCGTCGTATTATAGGTAGGATAGATATTGTGGAGAAAAACGATGGCAAGACCATACAGTTACGATTTGCGTCAAAAAGCAGTCGCAGCAGTCTTAAAGGGGGCAAAACGAGTTGAGGTTAGTGAGTTATTTGGTATGAGCATCAGAACCATACAAAGATGGTTAAAAATGTGGTCAGAAACTGGTGATTATCAGCCGAAACAGAACGATTAAAAAGGTCATAGTGTTCAGATGACTGAGATTTTGCCAATTTGTCGAAGCAAATCCAGGGTTGACGCAAAAAGAAATGGGAGCCATTCTCGGTGTCAGTCATACAACCATTGGTCAAGCCCTTAAAAAAATCAACTTTACCCGTAAAAAAAAACATACTCTTGAAGAACAAAACGAAGAAGAGCGACAACAGTTTATCAAGACGATGAAAGAGGAAAAGAATGAAGATTTAGTCTATATTGACCAGTCTGGGATGGATAATCGAGATGTTTATGAATATGGTTGGGGGCGAAAAGGACAAAGAATATACGGTCAACGACCTGGCAAAAAGAGAGAGAGAATCAGCATGATGAGTGGTTATCATTTAGGGCAATTGGTCGCACCATTTACTGGGATTGGTATAGCTAGGTAGGTTAAGGTTGTCGCCCTAAGATTCATGGCTACGCCACGCTTCGCTATGGGAAACCAAGGTGGGGCTACACCCAGCGACCCATATCATGTCAACCTTTGTGTGCTTAGCCATATAAACTGCCCCACCGCGTAGGCGGATGCTGTTGGTTTGTTCGCTCTTTGATTCCTGTCAAAGCCTCCAACACAATGACTTGGTTACGGGCTTTGGCCTGCCGGAGAATGCGCTTGGACACACCTCATCCCTAAGTTTTTTAGGGAGTTAAGTCTTACGTTTGTTGATCCTATTTTACGAGGCGCCGTCTCAATAATCTATAAGCATTTATGATGCCGGTTTCAACCAACTAAACATAGCGCGCAAATCCCGCCCCACTTCCTCAATCGGATGTTCCGCTTCCCGTCGCCGCATGGCCGTAAACACCGGTCTGCCCGCTTGGTTTTCCAGGACAAATTCCCGCGCAAATTGACCGGTCTGAATTTCCGTGAGAATTTGCCGCATTTCCGCCCGTACCTGTTCATTGATAATGCGCGGCCCGCGGGTGTAGTCCCCGTATTCTGCCGTGTTGGAAATGCTGTCGCGCATCCGGGCCAATCCCCCTTCTACAATCAAATCCACAATTAATTTCACTTCGTGCAGACATTCAAAATAGGCCAATTCCGGCTGATAGCCCGCCTGCACCAGGGTTTCAAACCCCGCCTTAATCAGCGCCGTCAACCCCCCGCACAGCACCGCCTGTTCCCCAAACAAATCTGTTTCAGTTTCTTCGCGAAAAGTGGTTTCCAAAATTCCCGCCCGCGTGCCGCCAATCCCTTTGGCATAGCTCATCGCCCGTTCCCTGGCCTGGCCCGACGCATTTTGATACACCGCAAACAGACAGGGCACCCCCTGCCCCTGCACGTAGGTCCGCCGCACCAAATGCCCAGGCCCCTTGGGCGCCACCATGATCACATCCACCTCCGGAGGGGGGACAATCTGGGCATAGTGAATGTTAAACCCGTGGGCAAAGGCCAAGATTTTGCCGGGGCGCAGATGGGGCTGAATCTCTTGCTGATAGACCGTTTTTTGCACCTCATCCGGCAAGAGGACCATAATCAACTCCGCCTGGGCCGCCGCTTCCGCCACCGACAACACCGGCAAACCCTCCGCCTGCGCCTTTGCCGCCGATTTGCTGCCGGGATACAGCCCCACCATCACCTGTAAACCGCTGTCGCGGAGATTCAAGGCGTGGGCGTGCCCCTGCGAACCATAGCCAATGATGGCGATGGGTTTGGACTGCAACAGACTTAAATCCGCATCCGTGTCATAGTACAGCCGCGCCATACGCCACCTCTTGCCAATCACTACCTGGGTTACTCATCATACCAGAATCCGGCGGCGGGGAACTGTTGCAAAAGTTTACAGCACCGGCGTTGCCCGCAAGCGTGGTTGCAGGCAATGACCCCTGCCGCCAGGAATGGCAGCCATCGAAAGCCCCGGCAGCAAGGTAACTCGCGTTTATCTGCTCTGGGAAAGGGATTCTTCGGGATTCAAATTGAACAGCGTATGCAAGGTTTGCAGGGCACGTTTACGCGCCATCGTATCCCGCTGTGCCCGCAGTTGTACCATCGGGTCGTGCAGGATTTTATTGACAATTCCTTTGGTCAGGGCTTCCACCACCTCCCGGTGTTTGCTGGTTAAATCCGCCCCTAACCGAGAGAGGGCTTTTTCCAACTCCTGCGCCCGAATCGCCTCCACCTTGTCCCGCAGTTGATTCAACGTCGGCACCGTTTCCAACGACTGCCACCACAGGTCAAACGCCTCCAGTTCCTCCTCCAAAATGGCTTCCGCCTCCAAGACCGACTGCCGCCGCCGTTCCTGGTTGCGGTTGACCACCTCCCGCAGGTCGTCCACATTGTAGGTATGCACGTGGGGCAATTCGTTCACATCGGGAGCCACATTGCGCGGCACGGAAATGTCAAACAGCATCAGAGACTGGTTGGGCAATAGCCAGGCCTGTAACATGGCCCGATGCACCAAGGGTTCCACCGCCGCCGTACCCGTAAACATCACATCCGATTCGGGAATGGTTTTGGCCAGGTCCTCCAGGGGCCGGATGTGGATTTGGGTTTCGGGAAATTGGCTGGCCAATTCCATCGCCCGCTCCGCCGAACGGTTGACCAGCGTCAAGCGGTTGACCCCCTTAGCCACCAAATGGGTGACCAACAGCCGCGCCATTTTCCCCGCCCCCACCACCGTAATCCGCGCCCGGTGCAACTGGGGCACCCGCAGATGCGCCAACTCCACCGCCGCCGAGGAAATGGACATCGCCCCACTGCTAATGCCCGTCTGCGCCCGCACCCGTTTGCCCGCCTCCAACGCCCCCCGCAACAAGCGGTTGAGCACCGTCCCTATGCCCTTGGCATCCTGGCCGAGTTTGTGGCAGTGTTTTACCTGCGCCAAAATCTGCCCTTCTCCCAGCACCAAACTGTCTAGCCCTGCCGCCACCCGCAACAGGTGCATCACCGCATCCTGATGCACCAGCGTGAACAAATAGGGACGCAACTGCGCCAGCGGCATGCCACTGTGTTCCGCCAGAAAGACCGTCACCTCCCGTACCCCCTGGTACGTATCCGGGCTGACAAAATACACCTCCAGGCGGTTGCAGGTGCTCAGAACCGTCGCCTCTTGGATGTGGGGGTAACTGCACAGTTGTTGAATCGCCGCCACCCGCCGTTCCTCTGGAATGCTCAGTTTTTCGCGCACCGCCACCGGCGCCGTCTTATGGCTTAAACCCACCACAATGACCGGCATGGCTCCACCTCCTAGCGCAATTGGATCACTTTCGGTTGCCCTTTCAGGTGAATCGTATCGACAAACCGTGCCGTGCGAGACTGGGTGGAAATCACCAGGGTCGAGGTGCGTACCCCACCGGTGAAAAAGCGCACCCCCTCCATCAGGGCGCCCGGCGTGATCCCAGTTGCCGCAAACAGCACCGTTTGACCGCTGGCCAGTTCTTCCGCGCTGTACACCCGGTCCGGGTCCGTAATCCCCATCTCCTTCAACCGCTGGATGTTCCCCTCCCGCGTCCATTTTTCGCTTTCCGGGGTTTTCACCACCGCCGGGTCATAGACCAACTGCCCCTGGAAATGGCCCCCCAAACAGCGCATGGCCGCCGCCGTAATCACCCCTTCCGGGGCCGCCCCAATCCCCATCAGCGCGTGAATGTTCGTACCGGCAAACGCACAGCACAGGGCCGCCGACACATCCCCATCGCTAATCAGCCGCACCCGCGCACCCGCCGCCCGAATTTCCGCAATCAGGTCTTTGTGCCGGGGCCGGTCCATGACCACCACATTCAAATCCTCAACCGCCCGCCCCAAACACTCCGCAAGAATCCGCAAATTTTCCGTGGGCGTTTTGCGAATATCCACATGGTTGCGCGCCGCCGGGGGAGCCGCCAGCTTATTCATATAAAAATCCGGAGCGGCAAACAACCCCCCCTTTTCGGAAATCGCCAGCACCGACATGGCGCCGTTTTGCCCCTTAGCCACCAGGTTTGTGCCTTCGCAAGGGTCCACGGCAATATCAATCTCCTGCAATTCCTCCACCGAACAGATTTCGGCGGCATTGGGCTGGGTACAAATCCCCACCTCCTCGCCGATGTAGAGCATGGGCGCCTCGTCCCGCTCGCCCTCGCCAATGACAATCCGCCCCCGCATATAAATCTGATTCAGCCGGGCACGCATCGCCTCCACAGCCGCCCGGTCTGCCCCTTCCTTGTCGCCTTTCCCCATGTAGTGCGCCGCGGCAATGGCCGCCTGCTCGACCACCTCGATAATCTCTAACCCAATCGTGCTATCCACAAACTTCCCTCAACACGACGTCCCCTGTTTCAGTCTATCAGGGCCACGCAAACCCCAACCGCAGCCAGAATGTTAAGCTTTGTGGCTGTAGGTAAATAATCTTCACAATTATTGGCATAACCCCAGGCCACCTGCGCGCTAGCGGCTGACGATGGCCGACCACTGTACGGGGGTTTTTCCGTCCCGGCGGTAGGAATAGAACCGTTCCCGCTCGGCGTAGGTACAGTGGGGTGACACGGCAATTTGTTCCGGCGGGATGCCCAGGTAGTGCAACTGTTGCACCTGCACTTGGCGCAAATCCAACCGCCAGCGTTCCCCATCCGGTTGCAGGATGTCCGGTTGCGCTTGCCACTGGGCAATGACCGCCGCCAGCGTGGGTTGCGCCACACCCACCAACGTCGCTGCCAAAGCCGCCACCACCTCCCCCTGCACCTGGTAATTGCGGCCACTGATGGCAGGTCCCAAGGCAATCCGTAAACTGTCTAGACGACTCCCCTGCCGGAGCAATTTCTCCACTGCCGTCGGAATAATCTGGGCCGCTGTGCCCCGCCAGCCCGCATGGAGCGCCGCCACCCTCCCTGTGTGCATACAACCAATCAGCACCGGCACACAATCGGCACTGGCCACCCACAGCGCCTGACCCGGCTGGGTGGAAATCAGCCCATCCCCGGCACTTTCCGGCTGCACCTCCGCTACAGAGAGTACCAGCCCGCTATGCATTTGCCGCAGCCGATAGTTGCTCCGACCGGGAAATGCCGCCACTCCCAGGCGTCCACCAAACTGATGCGGCCAGGGAGCAAGCAGGTCACAGCTAAGGTGCGTATCCCCCTGCCAATGCCATTGGGCTGCCATCACTGCAGAAATAGGGGTTATCGCCATCCAATTTATGACCATCAAACCATCATATTAACGGAACATTGACCACTCCCCCGCTCAAAAAGTAAAAGCGTTCCTGTATCATAAACAATAGACAAATCATGATGCGCCGTAATTTTCCCATGACCTTAACCGTTTACAACACGCTCAAGCGCCAACTGGAACCTTTTTACCCCCAACAACCGCCGGTCGTGACCATGTACGTTTGTGGCGTGACGGTCTATGATTACTGTCATTTGGGCCACGCCCGCAGTTATATTGTCTGGGACATCGTGCGGCGTTATTTAGAACATCTAGGCTACACCGTCTTCCATGTGCAAAACATCACCGATATTGACGACAAAATTCTCAAAAAAGCCCAAGCGGAACAGACGCCAATTGAGGTAATCACGGAGCGGTATATCCAAGCCTGCGATGAAGATATGCGGCGGTTAAACATTCTCCCTGCTTGGCAATACCCTAGGGCGACCGAATCGATCCCCGACATTATTCACTTTATTCAACGCCTGGAATCGCTGGGTTATGCCTATGCGGTTGAAGGGGATGTGTATTATGCGGTTGAGCGTTTTCCTACTTATGGAAAGCTCTCCCAACGCACCCTAGAACACATGCAATCGGGGGCCAGTGGTCGGGTAGAGAAAGCAGAGGTGGAAAAGAAACGGCATCCTTTGGATTTTGCCCTGTGGAAAGCAGCCAAACCGGGTGAACCTGCCTGGGCATCTCCCTGGGGCTTCGGTCGTCCTGGCTGGCACATTGAATGCTCGGCGATGGTGTATAAAACTTTGGGAGAAAGTATTGACATTCACGCCGGCGGCACAGATTTGATTTTTCCCCACCACGAAAATGAAATTGCCCAGTCGGAACCCATCACCCAAAAACCCTTAGCCCGCTATTGGTTACACAATGGATTTGTCACTGTAGATGGGGAAAAAATGTCGAAGTCGCTGGGCAATTTTCGCACCATTCGCGAGGTGCTCCAGCACTACGAACCGATGGCCTTGCGATTGTTGATCTTGCAATCCCACTACCGGCAACCGATGGAATGCACGCCTGCTGGGTTACAGGCTGCGCAATCTGGCTGGCAGACCTTACAACAGGCAGCGCAAACCTACGATTTGCAGGCAGCCGAAAGGGTAAGTAAAAAGGATTGCGACCCTGAAATTTTAGAGCAGTTTGCGCAGGCGATGAATGCCGATTTCAACACTCCTGGGGCGCTTGCCCTTTTATTTGGTCTGGCGAAAAAACTTAAACGCAGCGAGAGGAGCGAAGCATCCCGGCGGCTGTGGCAAACCTTTGTTTATCTAGCGCAGCAGGTTTTGGGCTTAAAATTCACCCCCAAACCTGTGACTTCTCAGGGCAGCGATTCCTTAGACCAGGAAATTGCCCGCCTCATTCAAGAACGACAAAAAGCACGGCAAGCAAAAAATTATGCCGAAGCCGACCGCATCCGTCAGGAATTGGCGAAAAAGGGCTTTCGTTTGATTGACAAACCCAACGGGGAAACCCTAGTTGAGGTCTGTTCTGAGTGAACCCGATTGTCCTGGTAGGCGCCGGCCCCGGCGGCCCGGAACATCTGACGCAGGCGGCTTGCCAAGCGCTGCAACAGGCCGAAGTTGTCCTGTACGACAGCTTGATTGATCCCCGCCTCCTTAGCCTCGTTTCTCCCCAGGCGGAAACCCGCTCGGTGCAGGGGTTATCCCAGACCGAAATCAACAACCTGCTGATTCACCATCACCGCAACCACCGCCGCGTTGTGCGTCTCAAAAGTGGTGACCCATTTATCTTCGGCAAAGCCACGCAAGAATTGCAGGCCCTGGCCGCAGCCGATTGTATATACCATGTCATTCCCGGTATCAGTACAGTTACCGGAGCAGCCACCCTGGCGGGCATCCCGTTGACAGACCGCGAATGGGGACGCACCATCGGTATTTTTACAGCCCATGCCCCTGACGACCTGGACTGGTCCGCCTTAGCGCGGATGGATATGCTGGTTGGTCTGATGGGGGTCAGTCATTTGGACACCATACAAACCCAATTACTACAAAATGGCCGCGGTCCTGACACGCCAGTGGCTCTGATTCACCGGGCAGGGCAAATTGGGCAAGCCATCTGGCGGGGCACGCTAGCAGAATTGGCCGCTCAACCAGCGCAAGCGCCCAGCGTGTTGATTGTGGGGGAAGGCGTGAGACACCAGGCCCAATGCCAATCCCGTTTGCCTTTACAAGGTAAAAACATTTTAGTGACACGGGCAGCAGGCAGCGGTGGCGAGATGGAGCAGCTTTTGCGGGATTATGGGGCGAATGTGGTGAGTCTGCCCACGCTGGTTGTCGAGCCACCTCCAGACTGGACCGCTTTGGATAGGGCGATTACCCAACTGGCGCAATTTCACTGGTTAATTCTCACCTCTGCCAATGGGGTGGATTATTTTCTGGAACGACTTTGGTATCATGGCCTGGATGTGCGTGCCCTAGCCCATCTCAAAATTGCGGTTGTGGGAGAAAAAACCGCTTTACATTTACAGAAATGGGGACTGCGCGCGGATTTAATTCCCCAAGAATTTGTTGCCGATCAACTCCTAGCAGCATTTCCTTGTGACTGTCAGAACGTGCGGGTGTTATTTCCCCGCGTCGCCAGCGGTGGGCGGGATGTTTTGGTCCAGGGATTGCAACAGCGCGGGGCAGAGGTTTTAGAAGTCGCTGCCTATGAAACCCGTTGTCCGGAGACGATTCCCCCATTTATTTTGGAGTATCTGCAACGGGGTTGGATCGATGTCCTCACCTTTACCAGTTCCAAAACGGTCGTGCATTGCTATCAACTTTTAGAACAAGCTGCTCCGGGTGTGTGGCGAACGTGGTTAACCAAGAGTTGCATTGCCGCGATTGGTCCCCAAACTGCGCGCACCTGTGAACGTTATTTTCACAGAGTAGATATGGTTGCTAAGGAGTACACCTTGCCGGGTTTGGTTCAGGCGATTGTTGCGCATTATTGCCACCCCCATCACCGCCGGTCGGTATCCATTTAGCCAGTTGTATCATGTTTCCTGAATGCCAAAAACTTCTCCCCGTCACCCTCATCATTCCTTTCGTTCTCCGGCCAAGACTTCATAGGTAAATAAAGTTCGTAAATCAGCTACAGCCAGGCGTTATGAATTTTGGGAAGCGCTTTGCCGCCACTCTTCCGGAGTAAGGGTTTTCATCGTCAACGCATGGAGTTCGTTGGTTGCCAAAACACTTTGTAGCGCTTGGTACACCAACTGATGCCGCTGCACCCGGCTTTTGCCCCCAAAAGCTGAGGATACAATTACCGCTTGCCAATGGTCACCACCACCTGTCAAGTCCTGCACTTCGACATAGGCATCGGTCAAATGGCTTTGAATTAACTCAATCAGAGTTTGGGGTGACAACATTGGTACACGCAACCCAACCAACCAAAACTACCCCTATTATGCCAGAAACTCCCTTGGCGGCAGTCGGGATGACCCTGACCCCCTTCGCCGTGGTTTCGTAACATAATATATAAAAAGACGTTCTATTGCTACGACTGCTACGACATTGTTACAGCGATTCGCAACCCTGATTGTCCGTTGGTGGTCAGATTTTACGCTGCAAACGCGGCTGATGGCAGCGGCGACGTTGGTCGTTTCCCTGCTGATGAGTTTGCTCACCTTTTGGGCGGTCAACAGCATTCAGCAGGATGCTCGCATGAATGATACACGTTTTGGGCGGGATTTGGGCTTATTGCTGGCTGCCAATGTTGCCCCTTTAGTCGCTCAGGACAATCGCACCGAATTGGCACGGTTATCGGAAAAGTTCTACCATAGCACTGCCAGTATCCGTTATATTTTGTACGCCGACGCCCAGGGAGAAATCTATTTTGGTATTCCGTTTTCTGCGGTCGAAGTGCAAAATTCCCTGACCTTAAGGCGGCGGATTCAACTGCCGGAGTTGGCAGAACCAGACCAGCCCTTTGTCAGGCAACATTTGACCCCAGATGGTTTAATTGCCGATGTTTTTGTACCCCTGATTCAAGATGGAAAATATCTGGGGATTTTAGCTTTAGGGATCAATCCCAATCCCACAGTTTTAAGTGCTTCATTACTTACCCGCAACATCACCTTGGCAGTATTCATTTCTATATGGATTCTCGTCATCTTGGGTGGTGTGTTCAATGCTGTGACAATTACCCGTCCAATTCGGGAGTTATTAATCGGTGTTAAAAATATTGCTTCTGGAAACTTTCGCCAACGGATCGACTTGCCTTTTGGGGGTGAATTCGGGGAGTTAATTGCCAGTTTCAATGAAATGGCAGAGCGGTTAGCCCATTACGAAGAGCAAAATATTGAAGAATTAACCGCCCAAAAGGCCAAACTGGATACGCTCATGTCCACGATTGCCGATGGTGCAATTCTTTTGGATCGGGAATTGAAAATTGCTTTGGTCAATCCTACGGCGGAGAAACTTTTTGGTTGGTCAGGACAAAATGTTTTGGGGCAAGTGGTCTTCGATGTCTTACCTGCACCAGTAGCCGAGAACATTACCCAACCTTTACAAGAATTGAGCCAGCGTGGGGAAGCAAAGGGAGAACCTATTGAGTTTTGCATTAACCTTGAATCTCCCTACAAATGCACCGTTAAAGTATTGTTAACCACGGTTTTCGACCAGGTTCGCAATCAACTGCAAGGGGTTGCCATTACCATCCAAGATGTTACGCGGGAAATGGAACTGAACGAAGCCAAAAGCCATTTCATTAGCAATGTTTCTCACGAATTGCGCACTCCCCTATTTAACATTAAGTCATTTATTGAAACCCTCTATGAATATGGTCACAGCTTGAATGAAGAACAAAAACGAGATTTTTTAGAAACGGCCAATCGTGAAACGGACCGTCTGACCCGTTTGGTAAACGACGTACTCGATATTTCCCGTCTAGAATCTGGCAAGCCTTATCCCCTCGCGCCTACTTCTTTGAGTGCGATTATCGAACAAACATTGCGGGCGCACCGTCTAACGGCCAAGGATAAGGGAATTCATCTCTCAGCCGTTGTCGAACCCGATTTGCCAGATGTTATTGGGCATTACGATTTACTGCTCCAGGTGTTAGCGAATTTGGTGGGGAATGCTCTCAAATTTACCCCAGCGGGCGGCTATGTCATTCTGTGGGCTTTTCCCTGGGAAGGACGCGTGCGGGTAGAAGTGAGTGACACGGGAATTGGCATTCCACCGGAGCATCAGAAGGCAATTTTTGGGCGGTTTTTCCGCGTAGAGAATCGGGTACACACCTTGGAAGGAACTGGCTTAGGTTTGTCGATTGTCAAAAATATTCTGCAAAAACATCATACGGATATTCATCTGATTAGCGAAGTGGGCATCGGGAGTAGCTTTTGGTTTGATTTAGACCCAGCCTAATGCCTAGATTTTCCTGATTGATGCCTGTAAAATACCCTTCTGAGCATCGCCATTCCGATTCGAGTCATCTCTTGGCCTGCTTAACTCCTCCCTTTAGTTTTGGGAGAAAGTTAGAAGGTGGAGATTAGTCTCTCGAATTGCCTAGGAATCGACGATGCTCCACAACTCACAGCACATTCTTAACCATTCTGAACTATGTCTTTACTCCCTCCTTTCTGGCGCAACTTTTTAATCGGTACGGTTATCAGTATTGTCCTAGGAGTCGCCCTGATCTTTTTAGACAGCCAGAACTTACTCAGCTTAGAGTTTGAATTTATCGGCGCTAAAGCGATTATTGCCGCCCAAGGGCCTGACCCTCGCTTGAGTGCGATTGGCTATGCATTCCCTCCATTCTTGATTTATCTCACCATGCTCTTGGGTTCCCCCATTTCCACGCAAATTTTGTTTGGCACAGGTTTGGTTGGCTTTTTCATTTGGTTGGTGGGGCAATTACAGGCTTCTTGGTTCTGGCGGAGTGCTATTTTGGTGCTTCTTCTGATAAACCCTGGATTTTTAATCATGTTGCTAACTAGCCCGACCTGGACGGCAGCTAGTCTATTTCTAGGGTTGGCCGCTCTGCTTTACTGGCATTTAATCAATCCCCGTGATCACAAATATCCTTTGAGCGTTAATTTGGTATTACTGGGTTTAACATTAGCTCCCTTGGTTCTCCTGCGTTATGAATTCTGGCTCTTACTACCGGTCTTGCTAATCTTAAGCTGGTTTTGTGTTCGGGAAAATCATATTCCACTGAAATCTACTCAGGTATTAGTAACTGGATTTATGAGTCTCATTAGCATTGCAGGTTTTTTGTATGTTAATTTGCTAATTGGGGATGACCCATTTTACTTCTTTTATGCTTCTGGAAATGGGTTGCGCTGGTCAGGTTTAGAGTTTTTATTAGAGTCAGCACCGGGGTTACAAGCCATAGGGACAAGTTTTAGCTGGCTAGGGCAAACGCTTCCGGTATATTATCTCATTTGCATTTTATCTCTGCTAAAAGTCAGGGGCTTTTTGGTCGCAAGAATTCTATTGCTATCCTTGCCAGTCCTGATATTAATTCTTATCTTCTGGCAAAATAATTTTTTGCCCCAGATAGCCATTTTTGGAGCGTTTTCTGTTTTAATTCCGGTTACACTAATACAGTTTTCTCGAATTGAATCGCTCCTGTTATCCTTGATTGCATTTGGCTTAATTTTAAGTGCATATTTAACCGGAAATTTATTAAATACGAACCGTTTTATTCCTGATGAAAGTTTGGTTTGGCGACAAATCACCGGCCAAGGTATTCCCCAAACAGGAATTGTTTCCCGCTGGCGGCAAAAGCAATTAGACCAACGGGAAATTAGTGATTTATTGTTTCAGAGATTGCGGCCAGGACAAAAAGTTCTCTTAGACGATGCCGTCAACTTTAGTTTTATTTATCTCCTACAAAATTCCCATATTTTTATCCTACCCCACCAATACGAGTTCAGTGTCGCTTTGAATCAGCCAGAGGAACTTGTAGATTATATTTTAGTACGGCGAGAAACAGGACAACCATTGCCAGAAACCATCCCAAACGTTATTCTGAATGATGAAGAGATAAACACTACATCAACTGACTACCCCCGTAAACGTAGGCGGGTACGGCACAGTCTGGGTAGTAACAATTTATTCAGTGGATTTGTGAACATTAGAAGTAATACCTTTTACCAGTTATTTCAACGTCAATAAATTCACTCCTAAGCGGGAAATATCTCCTGAATTTGCGTTTGTGTCATGCCGTAAAACTCATCCTGATGTTGTTGTCCATCTAGTAACCACAAAAAAACTCCTTTTGCTCCCAAAGAGAAGGCCAAATTAGCCCAGTGGCGGTATAGAGTAATTCGATCATCTTGTAATTCACGGTTTGACAAAGGACGTTTATCGTCGTCACTGCGAGGGCGACACCAACCCAATTCCCCTACATACCAGGGTTTATTTCCCATGGCCAGCGCCCGTGAACGTAACCACTCATCCCCTAATTTTCTGTAATTTTCCCAACTCCCTGGCCGGTCAGGACGCAGGAGATAATTCCAGCCCCTACGGTCGGTAAACGGTAGGCCGGCTAAACTTGTTTTCTGCAATTCCGCGGCTGGATGGGTGTACATATGAATACTTCCCATCGTTAAATTCGGTCGAGTCATATTGGTCGCTAAATCAATTCCTTCCTGGGCTTGCGACTCAGATGTTAAGTAGTTTAAGGTTAATTTAGGAGGTTGAGCAAGCCATCCTTCTTCGCCAGAGGTAACATAAACTGAATTGCTCATTGTTTTGCGAATAAATGCTCCTTGACGGTCTAACCAGTCAGCCACAACTTTTTGCATCTGGATGTTGGGTTTTACGGGACGATTTTCCTGGGAATAGATGCTCTTGCCTCTGGGTTCATTCAGAATATCAATCGCAACAATTTTGGGATATTTGTTTAAGGTAGCCAGGACTTGCCTGGTATGACTCTGAAACAACTGCTCAACCTGGGGATTCAAGTAAAAATCTGCCCCATATTTTAGATACTTATCCTGATCTTGAAGGGTCATGAATGCATCTAACCACGTTCCTGCTGGTATGGCTTTGACCCACTCTAAATAGCGCAAAATGCCCCCGTAGGATAGCCAATAATTTCCCAGGACAGGAACCAAGTAAAAATCCAATTCACTTAACTGATCAACCAAGGCATCTAAGATATGCAAAACAGGCTGAATGACTTGGTTTGGTGCTGACCAAAGGGCCGCATCAAAAGTCCCGTTTGGTACACCAGGAGCTGCCAGCGGATAGTCATTGAATGCCCAAAAACGAATTGCATTAATCTGACTGCGACGGCGCAGCTCCGCCAAACGTAAATCCAGAGTTAAATAATCCCTGACTATATCTTTAATCAGCCTTTGAGGTTGCTGTTGCACTTTGCGATAGCTTTCTACCAGTAAGTAGTAGGCATTAATGCCGTATAAACGAGGAAGCTGTGCCAACATTTTAGGGGATAGCTTTACCGTCAAGGAAAGAGAAATTGCCCCTGATAGTAAAGTCCGTCTTGAAATAGGAATACCCATTATTTTCCCGTAGCTATGGCACCACCAAAGGTAAACCACAAACCCAATTCAAAACCATAACCCGGCCCATCAATTTGTTTATAAGCTGCCGGAACAACTCGGAGCACATCTGTTGCTTTAATGCGAAATTGTCCCACTACTTTAGCAAAATTTGCTTCCGGGTCCTGCGTGCCAACAATACTATCAACCTGGGCCGCCATATCGAGCCGGTTGGTCACTGGAATTGCCACTTCCGCAAAGGTACGAAATTCGTCAGAACGTTGACTAAAATAGGGGCGATAACCCACTTCTACCGTCCAATATCCCCAGCGATTCCCCACCGGAAAAGAACGGCTGACTGGGACACGAATATCCAAACCAACACCGCCTCTGGATAGGGGTAACGGCGCATTCGGGTCATAACCCAAGGGAATAATGGGCGTTACTTGCAAAGAAGCTGCGAGTCGGGGGTCTTGGGTAAACCGCCAACGTATGCCTATTTCCCCATCAAAAAAACCACTGTTGGTACGCTTGGGGTTAAATTGGTCGTCGCTAATCCATTGGTACGGTACTTTGAAAATCAAGGTGAGGTTTTCCTGCAATCCATATTCTGCGTAGGCTTCTAATTCAAATTTTTCAAAAGTGCGATTCTCTAAAGTGCGGAAAGTAGTACTCACGAAAGCAGCACCTTCAGGTTGTGTAAATCCCCCGGCCCAAGTTGCAGCAGGTTGCAGGAGATGGGAAATCATGCCAATCCCCAAGGTTAATAACCATCTTGTACATTTCATAAACGGAAACCTCAAGGTAAGTAGGAGTTGCCGGTGTGTGAGGTCAGCAGTGATTAAAGGTTCACAAAGTTTTTACCGAAGCCTATGACTGAGTATATCACAGCAAAGTTCCAGTTCTCATTGCTGGCATTTGCGGCATTTTGTCGTTAGAGTATGGAAAGTAGTTCCATACGAGGAGTCTATGGCGGCTCATCACAAGGCCCGTCCCCTGAAGCCGACAAGTCCGAAACCTGCCAAAGCCCTGTGTAGCGAATGTGGGTTGTGTGACACTTCTTACATTCACTACGTCAAGGAAGCCTGTGCATTTTTGCAGCAACAATTTGACACGTTGGAAATGCAAACGCACGGACGAAAAAGAGATATTCACCAAGAGGATGAATGCTATTTTGGGGTGCATCAAAAGATGCTGGCTGCCCGTAAAAAACAACCCATTCCCGGTGCGCAATGGACGGGTATTGTCACGACGATTGCAATAAAAATGCTGACGAATGGTTGGGTAGAAGGGGTTGTTTGTGTGCAAAACACTCCGACCGATCGTTGGCAACCGCGACCGATATTGGCCCGCACACCGGCAGAAGTCTTGGCCGCTCGGGTAAATAAACCTACGTTATCTCCTAATTTGAGTCTCCTGGATGAAATTGAACAATCCGGAATGCGGCGGTTGTTGGTAATTGGCGTAGGATGTCAGATTCAAGCCTTGCGGGCGGTGGAAAAGCATTTGGGCTTGGAAAAACTCTATGTTTTGGGTACACCTTGTGTGGATAATGTGACCCGCGCGGGATTGCAAAAGTTTTTAGAAACCACAAGTCGTTCACCGCAAACGGTGGTTCATTATGAATTTATGCAGGATTATCAGGTGCATTTTACCCATGAGGACGGCTCTGTAGAGAAGGTGCCATTTTTTGGGCTGAATACTCGGAAACTGAAAGATATTTTTGCCCCTTCTTGTTTGAGTTGCTTTGACTATGTGAATGGGTTGGCGGATTTGGTGGTTGGCTACATGGGTGCGCCTTTGGGTTGGCAATGGTTGGTGGTACGCAATGAACGGGGACAGGCGATGCTGGATTTAGTTGGGGATGAATTAGAAATCCAACCAGTGATGAGCCAAGGGCAACGGTATCAGGCGGTTCAACAAAGTATCCCGGCCTATGACCAAGGTGTCACGTTACCGATGTGGGCGGCCCGTTTCATGGGGGTGGTGATTGAAAAATTCGGTCCGAAAGGGCTAGAATATGCCCGTTTTTCGATTGATTCCCATTTCACCCGCAACTACCTCTATGTCCGGCGCCACTATCCCCAAAAATTAGCCAGTCATGTCCCCGAATTTGCTAAAAAAATTGTCAGCCAATACCGCTTGCCCAAGGACTAAAAACCCAAATCTCTCACAATTGATATGGACGTTCTCCACGTAAATACCTATGACACGTTTGGGGGGGCGGCACGGGCAAGTTATCGCTTACACCAAGGGTTAATCCAAGCGGGGGTCAATTCCCAACAATTCGTCTTGCACAAAAGAAGCCAAGACCCCACTATTTACGCCTATCAAGAACCCCGTTTGGTGCAACGTTTGCGGGCGATGTTGGAGGCATGGCCTCTCAAGGTTTATCCCCAACGGGAGCGGGGATTTTCTGCCCACTGGGTGCCCAATTTCGCGCCAGCAAAAATCAAAAATTTCCAGTTTGATATTCTCCATATTCATTGGATCAATCGGCTTTTGATCCCGGAAGCCCTGCCGCAAATGACTTCTAAACCGGTAGTCTGGACGTTGCAAGATATGTGGGCATTCACGGGTGGCTGCCACTACACCCAAGGTTGTGATTTATTCCTAAGTCAGTGCGGCACCTGTCCCCAACTCCATAGTTCCCAAAAAAATGACCTATCCCGTTGGGTATGGCAGCGCAAAAAAAGAGCGTGGCGCCATTTTCACCCCACCCTTGTCACGCCCAGTACCTGGTTGGCCAACCAAGTCAAACGCAGTCCTTTATTGGGGCATTGTGATATTCACGTGATTCCCAATGGATTGGACACCAACTGTTACCGAGTCATTCCTAAACCAATGGCGCGGCAAATTTGGCAATTTCCACTGGAGAAAAAAATTGTTTTGGCTGGAGGAGTAAGTTTTCTCAAAGAACCGCATAAGGGTTGGGATTTGCTCTGCGAAACCGCCCAGATATTGCGCTCTCAAGGAGAGCAAAATGATATTCTCTGGGTAATTTTTGGTCAAGCGCAAGCCCCAGGATTTGCGGGATTACCGGTACACTGCCTTGGTTCCCTCACCGATGAGGTGGCGTTGCTGTTGGCCTACAGTGCTGCTGATGTCATGGTTGTGCCGTCTCGCCAGGAAGCGTTTGGGCAGGTAGCCAGTGAGGCAATGGCCTGTGGTACGCCAGTGGTGGCTTTTGCCGGAACAGGGGTGCAAGACATTGTAGATCACCAGGTCAATGGGTATCTGGCCCAACCCTTCGACCCGCAGGATTTGGCGGCAGGGATTGCGTGGGTGTTGCACCAGGGTTTGGCACTACAACAACGGGCGCGGCAAAAAGCAGAGCAGTGTTTCAGTTTGCCGGTGGTGGTGCAGCGTTATCTAGAGCTGTATCAGTCCCTGATCAAAAAGCATAAAGTTACGCTTTTTTCTTAGGCCGATGGCGTTCAAAGGGAAGGGTTTCCGCCTGAGCCGTCACCGCTTTTTGCTGGGCATCCAAGATTTTTTGCAGGTGTTCTGGCAAGGGTTCCCGCATCAAAATAAAAGTTTGTACCGTTTGAAACACGTTGGCAATCACCATATACATCAACACCCCGGCAGGCAAGGGGAAAAACAGGAACATAACGGCAAAAATGAGCGGTAACGATTTGTTGACCTGATCCTGTTGGGGATTTTTCACCCCATCCCCCTGGTTGGTAATGATTTGGCTGGCGTAGGTACTGGCGGCAAAAATCAACACCAAAATTACCGTGTCCCAGTGGATCATGCCGTTGCTGTCGATGGCGCCGACGTGTCCCAAGGCTGAGATAAATAAAAATCCCTCATTGGCAGCCAAACCTGGTATGACCCCCACCAGGGAAACTTTACCCGGATGCAGGGCCTTGAGCTTAGTTTGGCCGTTGTCCGTCATCAATTCCACCAATTCCCCACCACTTTTTACCGTCCAATGGGGCATAATTTGGGGATTATTAACCTCTTGCAAAATGCTCCCTAAACTGCGCCCGTCGGGGGTACGAAAATCCAGCAGCGTTTCATCCCCCTCATGCAATTTGTTGCCCGCTGTACTCACGACGCTAATGGAATAATGCACACCCGGTTGCACATAGATGTTGTGCGGTTGGGGGTTGACCGGCTGAGATTGCACCACCTGGTCGCGGGGGACAATTTCCAGTTCCACCGGGTAATTGACATCAGCAAAGGGCGACCCGCGTAGGGTGGCAAACAGGGCAAACAGAATCGGTAATTGCAACAGCAAAGGCAAACAACCCGCTAGAGGATTGCCGAATTCCTGATAGACTTTGGCCATTTCTTCCTGCTGTTTGGCCGGGTCATTTTTGTAGCGCTCTTGGATTTCCCTGACCCGCTTTTGCATCACCGGTTGCGCCACCTTCATCTGCCGCATATTGCGAATTTGTCCGGCACTCACCGGCGCCAAGGCCGCCCGCACCACCAACGTCAGCGCCACAATGGCCAACCCGTAGCTCGGCACAACCCCGTAGAAAAAATCCAGGATGGGGAGCATCAGGTTATTGGAGAGGAAATTTGTGCCGAACAAATCCATAGGTCAACGTCCCAATGGCTTACTTCCTTTTGATGTTAGCCTGTGTTGTCCGTCTTTGGTGGCTACACTGGAACTATGGTATGGGATGCACCGCGCGTAGCACAAGCATTGACGGTAGAGCGGCAGGCGGGTTACCCCAATCTCCAGGGGCGGCAGTGCCGGTTTGCGGAATTTCTTCAGGAACAGATGCGCCAAGTGCCCCCCGATTGGCTGCCCCAGGGAGTCAGCCACCAATGGCAAGTATTGCTGGCGGAACTGCACCATTACCCCCGCCTGACCAGCGACCAACGGGAAGCGCTCCTGACCCGCATTGCCCGCCTGCTGCCCCAGGTCCAACCGCCGGGGCGACCAACCCACCGGGTGCAGGAAGCTCCACCGCCAACGGCCAACACACCCATCAGCGCCTTGGATGTCCTCAAACCGCAGCAAAAAAAACACCTGTACGCCTTGGGATTGACCACTTTGGGGGATGTGCTGCACTATTACCCCCGCAGTTATGTGGACTATTCCCAACGCCTGCCCATTAAGGATTTAGAAGCAGGGCAAACGGTGACCATCATTGCCCAAATTCGCAGTTTTCGCTGTTTTACCAGCCCCAAAAATCCCCAATTAACCATTGCCGAATGGTGGGTGGCCGATCGCTCCGGGCGGCTGAAAATTAACCGCTACTACATGGGCAAACGCTATGCCAATCCAGCCTGGCAGGAGCAGCAAAAACGCCTCTATACGCCGGGGGTTTTCGTCGCCATTTCCGGGCTGGTCAAAGAAACCAAATTCAGCAAAACCCTGACCGAACCCCAGGTGCAAATTATTGATGACGACCCGGAATCGGTTGGTAAAATTATCCCGGTTTATCCCCTGCGGGGAGACCTCAAAGCCAGTGCGGTACGCCAGGCGATTCATGGGGTGTTGCCGCTGGTGCAATCCTGGCCGGACCCCCTACCCGCATTCCTGAAAAAACAACACCGTTTGGTGGATTTGGGCACGGCTTACCAGGGGATTCATGCACCCCGTTCTCCGGCAGAATGGCAACACGCGCGCACCCGCTTGGTGTTTGATGAATTGTTTTATTTGCAACTGGGTTTTTTACAACGCCGGCAGCAACAGCGTAGCCAACCCAGCCCCAAACTTCTGCCAGAAGGACAGTTGCTCCAACAATTCCGGGCGCAATTGCCCTTTGCACTCACAGGTGCCCAGGAGCGGGCGGTGCAGGAAATTCTCCGGGATTTGCAGCAACCCCAGCCCATGCAACGGCTGCTCCAAGGGGATGTGGGTTCTGGGAAAACGGTGGTAGCCGTGATGGCCATGTTGGCTGCGGTCGAAGCGGGTTACCAAACGGCGCTCATGGCACCCACAGAAGTGTTGGCAGAACAGCATTATCAAAAATTGTTTGAATGGTTGACCCCTTTACACCTGCCGGTCGAACTTCTTACCGGCTCTACCAAAGCCAGTCAACGGCGGCAAATTTTAGCGCAACTGGCAACGGGGGAAATCCCGATTTTGGTGGGCACCCATGCCCTGATTCAAGAGGATGTGCATTTCCAGCGTTTGGGTTTGGTCATCATTGATGAACAGCATCGTTTCGGGGTGGGACAGCGGTCCCTATTGCAGCAAAAGGGGATGGCGCCCCATGTCTTAACCATGACGGCAACTCCCATTCCCCGCACTTTGGCGCTCACCATTCATGGGGATTTAGACGTGAGTCAAATTGACGAATTACCCCCGGGACGACAGCCCATCAAAACCAGCATTGTTGCGGCAAGTCAACGGCATTTTGCCTACGATCTCATTCGCCGCGAAATTGCCCAAGGTCGCCAGGCATATATCATTTTGCCGCTGGTCGAAGAGTCAGAAAAATTGGCGGCGAAGGCGGCGGTGGCCGAATATCACAAATTACAAGAAGTAACCTTCAAAGGCTGTCGCTTGGGATTGTTGCATGGACGGCAATCCCCGGCAGAAAAAGATGCGGCACTGCGGGCATTTCGGGATGGAGAAACCCAAATTTTGGTCGCCACCACGGTCGTCGAAGTAGGGGTGGATGTGCCCAATGCCACGGTGATGTTGATTGAGAACGCCGAACGGTTCGGGCTGGCGCAACTCCATCAACTGCGGGGACGGGTGGGGCGGGGTCCCTATCCTTCCTATTGTTTGCTGGTCACCCAAGGGAAAGGCGAAGACACCCAACAGCGGTTGCAGGTGTTGACCCAATCCCAAGACGGCTTTTTCATCGCCGAAATGGATTTGCGGCTGCGGGGGCCAGGGGAAATTCTGGGCACGCGCCAAGCTGGTTTACCCGACCTGGCCCTTGCCAGTCTCATCGAGGATCAAGACATTCTGGAAACGGCGCGCCGGGCGGCAGAACAGCTTGTGCAGCAGGACCCGGAATTGACCCAATACCCGCAACTTAAAGCCGAATTACACCAGCGGTTGGCACGACTCAGCGGGCAGGTCGTTTTGAGCTAACCAGCCAGATAGGCCGGTGCGGTGGCGGTCAAATGCGCCACGACCGCCGCGACAGGGGGTGCGGGTACAGGCGGGGGGGCAATTTCGCCAAATACCTGCCGCCACAACGCCGGGTCGGGCCGGAGTTGCATGGAACCTTGAACCAACAGACTGCGCCCCTGCCGCCGCTGGGCCATACCAATAAATTTGTGCCCTGTCACCGTCACCAAATCCACAGGCGTCGCCTGGGCAAAACAACTCACTTGCCCCCGCTGAGGTGTTTGCTGCCCCGGTTGAAGCACAACCCCTAGCCCGCGCCAACCCTCGATTAACCACGCCTGCACCCGTTGCCACTGCGCTCGGTAGCCGCCAGGGGTGATGCCCACCACCACAGCAAAACACAAATCCCCCTGATGCAACACAGCCGCTCCCCCGGACGGTCGGCGCACCAGGGATAGCGGTTGGCCCCGATAACGACAGTGCTGCCAATGGTTCGGCCAGTGGCGCTGGTGATACCCCAGCGAAATCGCCGCCGGTTGCCAGGTATAAAAGCGGAGCACGCCCCGCATTTCTCCCCGTTGATGAGCCGCGAGCAGGTGCACGTCGGTGTGCATCTGTTCTTGGCCCGTTCCCACACTCAGGGGCAAACAGACCCAAGGCGCGGATGAGGGCGATAATGTTAAACTGATAGAACTACACATGGTCTGTGACGGGATGTAGCGCAGCTTGGTAGCGCACTTCGTTCGGGACGAAGGGGCCGTGGGTTCGAATCCCGCCATCCCGATTTCCGGTCACGCCCCTGCCAGCTTGGCAACCAATTCGCAGTAGAATTCCCGGCCATGACTCCCATCCTCAATTGATTCCGGCAAAGTCATTGACCGTTGCAAAAAGCTATTAGCGACACCAGTTGTGCAAGGCGGCCAAGAGAATTTCAATGCTCTGGGCGTGATCATAGGTTTGTTGAATTTGCTGAACTAATGTCTGAATAGTACTGCCATCGTTGGCCAACATGGCTTGACTCAAGGCATCCACCATCGCTTCACCACGCAGGGTTTCCCCTGGCGAACCGGCATCTTCTACCGTCTCAGGTTGACGAAAAGCTGGCGTTTGGAACAGATGCCCAATTTCTGCCCACAAACTCTGGGATGAACCTGGCGGGGGTGAAACCATCTCCTGCGGCGGGGCAACCGAGCTTTTATCCGGTTCAGGCGCAACCTCCGGCCAAGCAAACAAAGGGGTTTCCTCTTCCGGTGGAGATGCCACATTTTGGGGCGCCGATGCTGGGGCAACAGGTGCACGCTCAGCAAACAAAGCTTCCAATTCTGCCCATTCATCAGGGGCTGCCGGCTCCGTTACCGGCTCAGACGTGGGGGGTGACGCATTCCCCCAATCCCCCAAATCCCAACCCTCATCCTCTGGAAATAAAGATGCCACGGTTGCCACCCGGAGCGACCAGCCTTGATTCTAGAATAGCAAATCTGGCAAATGCCTACGGAAGAGGATTTTTACAGGAATGACATCCCCTTTTGCCATAGCACTAATTGCGGAGAACAGCGTAGCGTTTGGCTGGTCTGCGTCCTTAAGAATACCAGTTGATTCTTTAACTCTTTAATTTCATCCAAAAAAAACCGGTTTCATGGATGAATTGCTGACGACATTCGGGATGCAGTTTGAACACTGTGCGGGTGGCATATTACCTTTTTCGGCATTACACTTGCGACAGGCTATTACCCGCTTCGATGGGTTGTTGAGGACTCTGCGGGGCAACCTAAATTCACACCACCGAGATAAAGGGATAAGGTGTTCAATGGTTAAGTTCTCCGCACTGCCCCAGTACACGCAGGAGCACAGTTTTGTCCTGCCCATCCATCAACATCCCCTGTTACGAGAATTTAATAAACTTGACAGTGAAGGCATTTCCATTGCCGGTTCACCGTCCAGTTGTTTCAATGATAATCAGTGATATAGCTAAGCAGGCAAAGGTTGACATGATATGGGTCGCTGGGCGTAGCCCCACATCGGTTTCCCATAGCGAAGTGTGGCGTAGCCATGAATCTTAAGGCGACAACCTTAACCTACATAGCTATGGCATATATACAATATACAAAGTAATGTTAGATTTTTGTGATGGCGTAAGTGTTGTGCCAGACGATAGCCTTGATTGCTGTTTGAGTAAATTATCTGAGACCCTGAAAGACCCAGGATTTACCAGTAGTTAATCCACCGGCGATATGGGGCTGAGTTCTAATTCGGGATGGTCCTCTTGCACCTGTTGCAAATTCCAGGTGTTTTTGAATAACAAAACCGGTCGTTCACGGCCATCTTTGACCACCATCGTATGAAACAATCGTCCCGCCCGTTCCAACGCTGCCCAACCCCCAACCACCCAGCGCGCCAAACTGTAGGGTAACGGTTCCAACACGGTTTCCACACCGTATTCGTGCTGCAAGCGAAATTGCAGCACATCAAATTGCAATTGCCCGACTGCCGCCACAATCGGCTCACGGCGACTTTCATCCACTGAATAGAGAATTTGCACCGCCCCTTCTTCCGCCAATTCAGTCACCCCTTTTTGAAAAGATTTTGACTTAGAAGGATTGGGATTTTTCAGATAGGCAAACAGTTCTGGCGAAAAGCTGGGAATCCCCGGAAACCGAAATTTACCACTTGTCGTCACCGTATCCCCAATGGCAAACACCCCCGGATTATTCAACCCAATCACATCCCCAGGATAGGCCACTTCTAAAGACTCCCGCGCTTGGGCAAACAGTTTTTGGGGCCGACTCAAACGAATGGTTTTGCCCGTGCGGGAATGCTGTACCGTCATATCTTTGACAAACTTCCCCGAACACACCCGAATAAACGCCACGCGGTCTCGATGTTTGGGGTCCATGTTTGCCTGCAATTTGAACACAAACCCACTAAACTCCGGCGCATCAGGCGGAATGATTCCCTGGGTACTGGTATGTGGCCCTGGCGGTGCAGCTAACTTGAGAAAATAACGCAAAAATAATTCCACCCCAAAATTATTCATGGCACTGCCAAAAAACACAGGCGTCATTTCCCCCCGCTGCAAAGCGGCCACATCCAGGGCTGGCATCACCCCATCAAGCAATTCCAGGTCATCTTGCAGTTGATGGTAAAGATGGGGAGCCAACGACGCGGCGATCTGGGGGTCGCCCTGGGGAATCACCTGTGTCTGGGCCGATTTCTGCCCCCGTTCCCCCCGCTGAAATAGATGAATTTGGCGCGTCTGCCGGTCATACACCCCCTGAAACTGGTCCCCCATGCCGATCGGCCAATTGACCGCACAGGGAATTAACCCCAACTCCCGTTCCAGTTCATCGAGCAACGCCAGCGGCGGTCGCCCCGGTCGGTCCAACTTATTCACAAAGGTAAAAACCGGCAACCGGCGCAGACGACAGACCTCAAACAACTTGCGGGTCTGCGGTTCCAACCCCTTGGCCGCATCAATCAACATCACCGCATTGTCCGCCGCCGCCAACGTGCGATAGGTATCTTCGCTAAAATCCTGGTGTCCTGGGGTATCCAGCAAATTAATCGTAAAGCCATCGTACTCAAATACGAGAACCGTCGACGTGATGGAAATCCCCCGCTGTTTTTCCAATTCCATCCAATCGGAAGTGGCATGACGCTGGTTGCGCCGTGCCCGCACCGCCCCCGCCTCTTGAATTGCCCCCCCATACAGGAGCAACTTTTCCGTGAGGGTGGTTTTCCCCGCGTCCGGGTGGGAAATAATGGCAAAATTGCGTCGTTTTTGTACCGCCTGCCGAATCTCGGCAACTGTGGCGGCTTGGTCATTGCTCATGGATTTTGCCGACGGTCCATGCGTAACAGGGGCAAGGAACTGGCGCTCGATTCACTGGTTAAATAACGACGCGGCGGTTCCGGGGGTGGGGGAACAGCCCGCCGCGCAGCCAGCCAGCGCCAACCCAAAGCACCCGTAGTCACCACCAACCCCGTCCAAAACAGCGACCAGGCCGGCGTTGTCCCCCCAATAACCATGTCAATCACCCCCGCTGTGACCACCACACTCACCAGGGGGTAGCGGCTGTAATAGGAACGAATGCGCCGAGACAGGGACATGGCTCCAGCCCAAAAAATTTTCTCGATTTTAGCTTAGGAGAGCAACCCCAACCAGGTCAGCACCCCCTTCCCCGTCACCAGCTCAATGACAATCGCCAGCACAAAGCCCACCATTGCGGCGCGTCCATTTAGCCGTTCGCTATAGGCATTGAACCCAAATTTAGGTTCATCGAATACGGGCTGTTTGCTCGGTTGGGGCACTTGAGTCATGGGTGGAACTGAGTTGGGGTCTCTAGGCTAGACAATTATGATTGTATCCTATCGCGCCGCAAAGGCATTGTGCACCTGCCGATACAATTCCCCATAGCGTTGCACCTGCTGCGCCAAATCGTACTCCTGCACCGCAATCGCCCGGCAATTTTGGGACATTTTTTGCCGCGTTTCCCCATCGGCCAGTAACTGCTCGATTTTGTGCGCCAAATCCTGCGGGTTTTCCGGCGCCGCCAATGCCCCCGTGACCCCAGGCCGCACCAATTCCGGCACCCCGCCCACCGCAAATGCCACACTGGGAATGCCACAGGCCAACGCCTCTTGCAACACCAAAGGTAAATTATCCGCCCGCGTTGGCAAAACAAACAGATCAGCAGCCGCAAAAATGCCCACCTTCAATTGGTCTAAATGAATATAACCCAAAGCATAAACCGCCATATCCACCTCTGCAGCCAGGATATGACTCGCCGTACCCATCGCCAGTAAGACCGTATCTTTTTTGAGGGTATTAGGTAATAAATTCAACGCCCGGATCAACAGATGACTGCCTTTGCGCGGGTCGTGAAAATTAATCGAGGAAGCAAGCAGGACATATTTTTGTTTAATCCCTAAAAAATGGCGACAAAACTCCTTTTCTAGAGGGCGATAGGTTGCCAGGTCAATTCCATTGGGAATGTGATGAATTTGCAAATGATGAAGCATACTGGCCTGGGCTTGCTGCATCAACCACCGGCTGGGTGTCACGATAGTTAAATGCGCCTGCTGATAGACCCAATTTTTGAGTTGCCATTCCAGGGCCGTACCATCCCGTTGAATTGCCGGATAAATATCCAAGTAAGGGCAAGAACCGCAGCCTTTTTGCCAACGCTTGCAGTCAAAACTATAACTACAATGTCCGGTAAAACTCCACATATCATGGAGTGTATAAATTCCGGGTTTATATCGGGTTAAATAGGGTAGAAATAAGTAATTGAAATAACCCCCGTGCAAATTATGAAAATTTAGAACGTCTGCTTCTTGATAAAAGGGATGTTGCGCGATGGCATAGGTACTCCAACGGGTAATATAATTAACTCCCAAGAGACTTTCCAGATTTTTTAATTTTCTGCGTAGGGGTTGGGGGGGCGTGGGAGCAACCAATGGATCCGTTTGCGTCACCTGACCAACCAAAAGTTTGGAGGCGATCCCCTGGTGCAACAAACCTTGATGCAAACGATAGGCGGCGATGGCAGCCCCACCCACTAAATCCGACTGATTAATTTGCAAAACACGCATGCATCATATCCCATTCGATACATCACAACCCATACCCTACTAAAACTCCCGCCTTGCAAAAATAAACACGGTCAATGCCAACAAAAATATCGTGTATAAGAGGCCGTAAATCACACTACTGATTAACACCCCGGCATCCGGGAGCAATCCATAAACAGCTGTATTTTTCAAATCTAAACGGGATAAATCGGGCACCACCAGAAAAAATCCTTTTAACACAGCCAACAATTGCGGGTTCCGAATCAGCCGTCCCAAAGTAATCACATCCGAACTCAAATGCCCAATAAAAAAAGTAGCCAGGGTGAGGAACGTGGCAATCAAAGGACTTGTAAACACGCTAAAGAGTAACGCTGCGGCAGTCAGCAAGGCAAACTCCATCAGCATCAAAGCAATGGCCGTGATGACCGGCACGAAGGGATAGGTAATTTTCAGAAGCGATAGATAAGCCAAATAAATCCCCGCCATGACCACCGTAAGTAGAACTAGGCCCAGCAATAAGCCTATATGTTTGCCGACCACCAACTCAAGACGACTAATCGGCTTGGCAACGACAATAAAAATCGTGCGTTTTTCCACCTCTCTTGCCAGCAAATTTGGGGTGGTAAAAATGACAATGACCAAGCCGAAAATTAACATCATGGCCAGGCCAAAGTCCGTAATAATTTTGTTCTCAGTTGCCGCTGCCACTTCGGCAATTAAGGCACCCCCGGCCACCAGACCAATCGCATACAATCCTGCCAGATAAAGCAACCGTTCCCGCAACAGTTCCAAAAAAACGTGCTTACTGATGGCCCACGTACGGACTAAATTCATGTATGTACCTCCAGTTCCACTGTATTTTAGGATGGTGCTAACTCCACATTGACCTCATTAAATTGGCGCGGGGTGACGGGCACAGGTTGGCGGGGGGGAATGCCAAACCAATCTGCCAAAATTGCGTCCAAACGATTGAAGGAAACTTGCCCAATCTCATCGAAAAGAATATGGTTTTCCCCATCTTTACCACCTAGGATCACCACCTGAGGCACCCGTCCCCGATAGTAACGAATCGGGTTGGTAGGGTCAGGGGTATCGGTGGGCACCAGGCTATCTACGGTGATGGGAATAATGTCAACAGCCCGCCCATAAAAGCGTTGCACCTGGGATACGGTACTCGCAAAAACCTTACAATCTCGGCTGTCATCCAAGTAATAGACCAACAAAGCTGGCCGTTCGGGCACGGCTAAAGCCTCCTTGAGGGTGACGCGCGGCGGCACCAAGGAGCCATTGCCCGCATACAAGGCAAAGATATTGCCATCGAAGTGGTCATCCTGTAGGCCAGCCCAGGCGGGTTGACCGTAGCTGAGCCAGATGAGCCACACCACAAGTATCCAGCCAATGAATCGCGTCATCAGGGATGTTCTGCCTCAGAAATGGCGTGAGTCTGACATTAAAAATTCTATCGACTTATCGAGCTTCTTCAATTACCCCAGTTTTCGTGGAGCTACTGACAGGGGGCAGTGCTGTCTCAATCGTGATGCATTTGCAACATTGCCATCGGACAGGAAATAAAAAACGACAGGACACTTCCATTATCAAGGCTTTGACACACATGCAGACCCTTGTGGTTGAGGACAAAAATTGGGAGTTACTTAAACGGTTAAAACCTGAAGAGTATGGGTAGGAGCAGGGTTGGATGCTAAATCAAGGGTTGTTGCTGGGTTTCTAATTGGTAGGTTTGCCAGAGTTCCTGATACCAACCCGGTTGGCGTACCAATTCCTGGTGGCTGCCCTGCTGTACCACCCGCCCCTGCACAAGCACCAAAATTTGGTCGGCCAAAGGAGCAATGCCCAGGTGATGGGTCGCCATGATAACGGTGCGCTTCAGGGCGGTGATAGATTGGATGATCCCCTGGGCGGTCTGGCTATCTACGCTGGCAAGGGCATCGTCCAAAAGAATCACCGGCGTTGACACCAACAAGCCCCGCGCCAAAGCCGTGCGTTGCCGTTGCCCGCCCGATAGGGTAATGCCCCGCTCCCCCACCAGGGTTTCGTACTGCGCCGGAAAAGCGAGAATTTCCCCGTGTATCTGGGCTTGGATGGCTGCCCCTTCTACCCGTCCCATGTCCGCTTCTGGGTCGCCGTAGCGGATGTTGTCGGCTATCGAGGCGCTAAACAAGAAACTTTCCTGGGGGACGTAGGCCATCGCCCGTCGCAGGTCGCCCAGGTCAATCTGGGTAATGTCATGGCCGTCGAGAAAAATTTGCCCTGGGGCAATGGGCAACAACCGACACAGGGCCTGGATGAGGGTGCTTTTGCCTGCCCCCACCGGCCCGACGATGACCAGGGTCTGCCCAGGAGACAGGGAGAAACTGACATCCTGCAAAGCTGGCTGGGTTTGCCCAGGATAGGTGTAGGTCAGATGCCAGACGGTCACCTGCCCTGCCACCTGGGGCAAGCGGATCGCGCCTGGGACATTCTGAATCCGGGGAGATTCCCGCAGCAGCGATTCCACCCGCTCGATGCTCACCTGCCCCCGCTGCAAGGCCGTAATGGTAAACCCCAGCAGCGCCGTGGGAAAAACCAGCCGTTCCACGTAGAGCAACAGCGCCACAAAACCCCCGAGAGTAAGGGTTTGGGCTTCCATCGCCCGACTCCCCAGCCAGAGCAAGACCAAAAAACTGAGGCTGGCAATGCCCCCAAACAAGGGAAACAAAAAACTGCGGGTGCGGGCCAGGGTGAGACTATCCTGGCGCAATGCCCGGTTGAGGTGGGCAAAGCCCTGTCGTTCTGCCGCTTCCTGGGCATAGATTTTGATCAACGCCATGCCGCTGATGTCTTCCTGGATCAGGTCGCTCAAGTCGGCCAGCCGTTCCTGCACCTGCGCCTGCTGCGCCCGCAAGGTGTCCCCAAAGGCATACACCAAAAGAAATAAAAAGGGATAAACTGCAAGGGCCGCCAAGGTCAAAGGGACGCTAATGCCCAGCATCACCGGCAGGGTGAGTCCATAGGCCAACACCGTATTGACCAGACTCAGCACCGAAAACCCCACCAACCGGCGGACATTATCCACATCGCTGGTGGCGCAGCTAATTAATTCCCCCGGCGGATGTTGGCTGAAATAGTGCTGGTCTAACCGCAGAAAATGCTCAAACAGTTTTTGTTTCAAATCAAATTCCACCCGCCGCCCCACCCCAAACAACACCAGGCGGGAGACCATGCGAATCAGCCACATCAAACTGGCCAAACCAATGATCCCCAAACCGGACCACAGCAGAGCGCCCAGGGCCAAATGCGTTTCTAACCGGTTGATGGCTTGGCGTAACACCAGGGGAATCACGACCCCCAGCACATTCACCACCACCAAGGCCGCAATGCCGACTACTTCCGCCCGCCAGTATGGACGCAAGTAGCTAAGCAGTTTACGGAGTTGCCCGCGCTGGGGTTTGGCCATACTGCCAGTGTAACAACCCCACGGGTTAAGATGGATGGGGTGGTTTTTAGGGGTCGTTTATGGCACTTACTTCCCAGTGGCGGTCGGTATTTGCCCAGAAACGGGCGGTGAAAATTATTAGCGGCATTACCCAGTTTGACCCGCAGGTGGTGGGCCGGGTGGTGCGGGCGGCTACCCGGGGGGGCGCCAGCTATGTGGACATTGCTGCGGACCCGGATTTGGTGCGGCTGGCGCGGCAACTGACGGATTTGCCCCTGTGTGTGTCCACCATTGCCCCGGAACGGTTACCGGCTTGTGTGGCAGCGGGGGCGGACATGGTGGAACTGGGGAATTTCGACCCTTTTTATGCCCAAGGGGAAGTGTTTGATGCGGCGCGGGTGCGGGCGTTGACGATTCACACGCGGGAATTGTTACCCGATGTGCCCCTGACGGTGACGGTGCCCCATACCCTGCCGCTGGATGCCCAGGCGGAATTGGCGCAGGAACTGGTGGCTCTGGGGGCGGATGTGGTGCAGACCGAAGGCAGTGTCCGCCTGCAACCGCAAAACCCTGGGGTGCTGGGCTTGATTGAAAAGGCGGCTCCGGCGCTGGCAGCGGCCTACACCTTGGCGCGGGCGGTGGAGGTGCCGGTGGTGTGTGCTTCCGGCTTGTCGGTGGTGACCGTGCCGATGGCCCAGGCGGTGGGGGCAGCGGGCGTCGGGATTGGCCGGGCGGTTAATCGCCTTGAAGACGAATGGGCCATGACGGCGGCAGTGCGGGCCCTGGTGGAAGCGCTGGTGCCGATGGCGGTGGTATGATGCCTGTGGCAACGGCCATTCCCCAGTTTGACCTCACCCGCCAGTACCAACAATTGCAGGATGTCCTGAATCCCATCGCCCAAAAGGTCTTGGCCGGGGGGGCGTATGTGGGGGGGGAGGCCGTTGACCGGTTTGAACAGGCGTTTGCGGCTTACATCGGCGTACCCTATTGCGTCAGTTGCAACTCCGGGACGGATGCCCTGTATTTGGCGCTGCGGGCGTTGCGGATTGGGCCGGGGGATGAGGTCATCACTTCGGCCTTTTCCTTTATTGCTACGGCAGAAGCAATTAGTTTGACCGGAGCGACGCCCGTATTTGTGGATGTGGAGCCGGAGACGTTTAATTTGGATTTAACCCAGGTGCAGCAGCGCCTCACGGCCCGCACCAAGGCGGTGATACCGGTGCATTTGTTTGGCCGCCCGGTGCCGATGACGGCGTTGCAGCAGTTGGCGCAGGCGCATGGTTTGGCGATTATTGAAGATTGCGCCCAGGCTACGGGCAGCCATTGGCAGGGGAAACCGGTGGGCAGTTGGGGGACGCTGGGTTGTTTTAGCTTTTATCCCACCAAAAATCTGGGGGCGATGGGGGATGGGGGGGCGGTGACCACCCACGACCCAGTGTTGGCGCAGCGGCTGCGGGAACTGAAAAATCACGGGCAGCGGGAACGGTATTGCGCGGTGACGGTGGGGGTCAACAGCCGTCTGGATGCCCTGCAAGCGGCGCTATTGACGGCGAAATTGGCCTATTTACCCCAGTGGCTGGCGCGGCGGCGGTTGTTGGCAGCCCGCTACCAGGAGTTGCTGGGGGATATTCCGGGGTTGCTCCTGCCCCAGGATTGCCCCGGCCACAGTTGGAACCAGTACACGGTGGTCTGCAACCACCCGGCCCTGCGGCGGGATGACCTGCGCGCCCGGTTGCAGCAGGCGGGCATTGGGACGGCAGTGTATTACCCAGTGCCTTTGCCGTTGCAGCCGGTGTATGCCCATTTGCAGTACGACAAAACGGCCATTCCCCAGGCGGCGGTCCTGAGCGAGCGGGTTTTATCCCTGCCTTTGTTCCCAGAATTAACCCTGGCGGAGCAAGAACAGGTGGCGGCGGCAATACGGCGGGGTGTTGGCTTATGACCAAGGGGGGGATGGCCCGCTGGCAGCGGCTGTGGTTGCCGTTTTTGACCGTGGTGGTGGTGACCTTGCTGGTGTTGGCGTTGCTTGACAGTTGGCAGCAGCCCCAGACCCAGAATGTTTTGCAACTGCGGGCGGTGGAGTTGCAATTGCAGGCCAGTGTCTGGCGGGGGAAAGAGGAATTCTCCCAATGGTTTGGCCCATCCACCCTGGCGCAGGCCGAACAGGTCTATCGGCGGCAACAGGAATTGGGGCCAAAGGCGCTGCTGACCCCGGCGCAGGCCGAACAGGGGTTGTGGCTGGCGGTGCGGTTGGGGGTGATTCAGGCGGCGCGGGGAGAGGTGGCCCAGGCGCAAAGGACGTGGCAGGCGGTGCAACAACAGCAACCCCCGGCATCCCTACGGCAGACGGTGCAGGTGTTGCAGGGGCTGTGGGGAGAACCGCCGCTGATTTACCCGGAAGCAGAACCCTTGCTGGCAGAGCATTTGTCGGGGTGGTTTGAACAGGTGGCTTTACTGCGTTTGTACCGCTTGCAACAGCGGCAGGCCGAAGAGGTGGCCCTGCTGGCAGAGCAACAGAAATTGGCGGCAGAGGCCGTCAATCGCCTGGTGCTGTTGGTGGGGTTTCCCTTGTTGGGGGGCACCGTGGGCACGTTGATTGCGATCGCCTTGGGGATGCGATGGCTGATGGGGGGGCGTCCGTCGCTGTGGGGACGGGCAGAACTGCTGGGGTGGTCGGTGCCCTGGGGGCTGGAGGTGGTGATGCAGGTGATGGTGCTGTGGTTTGCGGCGTTTTTTGGGCTGGGGCAGGTGGGGGTGCCGCTACTGGTGCATTGGTTGGGTGGGGGGGACTGGGTGCAAACGCCCTTGGGCAAGGCGGTGTACGTGCTGATGAGCTACACCCTGTTGGTCGCCGCTGGGGTGGGCATTTTGCTGGCCAATTTGCGCAGTTATCAACCCCTGGGCAGCCATTGGTTTGACCTGCGCTGGCGGTGGCGGACCTGGGTGTGGGGGGTAGGGGGCTATCTGGTGGCGCAACCCCTGGTGTTTGTGGCGTCCTGGCTCAATCAAGTGCTGTTGCAAGGGCGGGGGGGTGGCAATCCCTTGATCCCGCTGTTGGCGCAGACCCAAGACCCCTGGGTGGTGGCCATCTTTGCCCTGGTGATTGTGGTTCTGGCGCCCCTGTACGAAGAAACCATTTTTCGCGGGTTTTTGCTGCCGTCTTTGACCCGTCAGTTGCCTTTGGGGGCGGCGGTTCTGGTTAGCGCTGGGGTGTTTGCCCTGGCGCACCGGAGCGTGGCAGACTTGCTCCCTCTGACCGTGTTGGGCATTCTTTTAGGTTTTGTTTATACTCAGGAGCGGGGGCTGTGGGCGCCGATTCTGCTGCATGGCCTGTGGAATGGGGGGTCGTTGGTGGCGTTGTTGCTCCTGGGCAATGGCGGATTCTCCGGTTAAGTCTCAGACGGGGCCTGCCCGCTGGCTGGGTGCGGCGGCGACGGTAATCGGGTTTTATGCCCTGGCGGTGCTGGCTTTGCGGGGGCTGGGGGGGGTCGCACCGGTGCAGGCGTGGCTGGCGCAGTTTGGGGTCTATGCCTGGCTGGTCTTTGTCTTCCTCTCGGCGGGCAGTCTCATCCTCGCGCCGCTTAGCGGCAGTTCCCTGTACGTGGTGGGCGGAACCTTGTTCGGGCAACCTCTGGCCTTTGTCCTCAGTGTGGTGGCCACCCTGTTGGGGTGCAGTGTGAATTTTTGGTTGGCGCGCTGTTGGGGGCGGCGGCTGGTGACCCGTTTGGTGGGCACCCATCAGGTGGCAGCCCTCGACCGCTGGTTTCAGGATTTGCAAACCCACCACAGCATTTTTTATATGTTTTTGGTGATGCACCTCTCGCAGGATATTGTCAGTTATGCCTTGGGGTTGACCCGCATTCCCTATCGGGACTTTGCCATTGCCCTGAGCCTGAGCGCCCTAACCATTGTCGGCTTTTTTACCTACTGCGGCAGCGGTTTGCTCACTTGGCTGGTGGGGTTCAACGTTCGGTAATCACGCCCGTTGCTGTGCCGTTGAGCGCGCGGGGACAGACCCAGTTGCTGGGCAACAAAGAAGGCCAACCCCGGCGCAGGGCTTCGGGGCAAATGGCATGAATGGTCAATTGGCAGTCCAATAAATGCAACCCCTCTTTTTCTGCCTGTTTGATGCCGGTTTTGAGAATCGCTGTGTTGGTAAATTCAATGGTGCGGTTGCACTGCACACAGACCAAATGGTGGTGCTGGTGGGGATAGGGCTGGTTGAGTTCGTAATGTTTGTGGCCTTCGGCAAGTTCCAATTCCCGCAATAACCCCATCCGCGCCATCAATTTCAAACTGCGGTAAATGGTGGACAAACTGATATTCTCGCCCCGCTGCGCCAAGGCATGATATAAATCCTCCGCGCTCAGATGGTTGCCCTGGGGCAGATTCTGGAAAAACTTGAGAATCTTCTCCCGCTGTGGGGTCAAACGACAGCCAATCTGATGCAGTTCGGACCGCAAATCGGCCACATCGTACAGGTTCATAGACGCATTCATCGCCTGAGCAACAAAGACAGCGCTGGCACGGGATCAGCAAGTGGGGACCTTCATACGCTTTAGTTAACACCTTACTAAAAAAAATAAGAATTGGCAACAAATTGGTCTTATTGCAAATAATTACAAATTAGGGGGGTTTGCGTTGGCGGGGGGATTCGCGCGATAATGCCATCAGCGAGGGAGGTGGGTTACGATGTCGGTCGCCTTAGGCATGGTTGAGGTGTTGGGAACGCCCCCGACGTTGGCAGTGGCGGATGTGATGGTCAAGGCGGGGCGGGTGACCCTAGTCCATTGCGAGCGGATTAGCGGTGCCTACCTGACGGTGATTGTGCGGGGGGATGTCTCGGAGGTCAAAAGGGCGGTGGAAGCGGGGGTAGAGGCGGCGAAAAAGGTGATCCCCTACAACCAGCCGAAGGAAAAAACTCTGTTGCTTTCTTATCACATCATTCCTCGTCCCCATCCCAATTTGGAGCGGGTGTTGCCGATTGGCTATCGTCCGGCGGTGGAGCGGTTCCGGGTATGAGCCAGCCCTGGAGCCAGCGGTTTGAGGCGCCGTTGCATCCAGTGATTGCGGCGTTTCATGCCAGCATTGGGTTTGACCTGGCCCTCTTGCCGATGGATGTGCGGGGTTCCCAGGCGCACGCCCGGATGTTGGCCCGCCAGGGGATCATTACCCCGGAGGAGGGGGAGCAGTTGGTGCAGGGGTTGGCGCAGATTCTCCAGGAGTACGAACAGGGCAGCTTTCCGGCCCAAGGGGAGGATGTGCATCTGGCGGTGGAACGCCGGTTGACGGAATTGGTGGGGGAGGTGGGCAAAAAGCTGCACACGGCCCGTTCCCGCAACGACCAGGTGGCGACGGATTTGCGGTTGTATCTGCGGGAGGCCATTGATGGGATTGCCGAACAGCTGCGGCAGTTGCAGCAGGTGTTGTGTGGGGTGGCAGCGGCGCACGTGGAAACCTTGCTCCCTGGCTATACCCATTTGCAGCGGGCGCAACCGGTGAGTTTGGCGCACCATCTATTGGCCTATTTTGAGATGTTCCAGCGGGACCGGCAGCGGTTGGGGGAAATCCGGCGGCGGGTGAATGTGTCGCCGTTGGGGGCGGGCGCTCTGGCCGGAACTACTTTTCCCATTGACCGGGAATACACGGCAGAATTGTTGGGGTTTGCGGGGGTCTGTGCCAACAGTTTGGATGCGGTGAGCGACCGGGATTTTGTGGTGGAATTTTTGGCCGCTGCCAGTTTGATTTTGGTGCATTTGAGCCGCATGGCGGAGGAGTTGATTCTCTGGTCGTCGCAAGAATTTGGGTTTATCCAATGGCAGGACAGTTGCGCGACGGGTTCGAGTATGATGCCGCAGAAAAAAAATCCCGATGTGCCGGAGTTGGTGCGGGGGAAAACCGGGCGGGTGTTTGGGCATTTGCAGGCGATGCTGGTGGTGCTTAAGGGTTTGCCTTTGGCCTACAACAAGGACCTGCAAGAGGATAAGGAGGCGGTTTTTGATACGGTGAAAACGTTGCGGGATTGTTTGGCGGCCATGACGGTGGTCTGGCAAGAGGGCATCACGTTTCAAACGTCTCGGTTGCAGGAGGCGGTGGCGGCAGATTTGAGCAGTGCGACGGATGTGGCGGACTATTTGACGGCCAAGGGGGTGCCGTTTCGGGAGGCGTATCAGGTTGCGGGCCAAATCGTGAAATTTTGTGGACAGGCGGGGCGTTTGTTCCAGGATTTAACGCTGGCGGAATGGCAGAGTTTTCATCCGGATTTTGGGGCGGATATTTATCAGGTGATTGCTCCCCAGCAGGTGGTGGCCCGGCGTAATAGTTTGGGGGGGACGGGGTTTGCGCAGGTGCGTCAGGCGTTGGCGCGGGCGCAGGGTGTGCTGCAGGATGAATAAGGTCAGGAACGGCTTTTGGTCGGGATGCTAGGCGAACTTGCCCAGTTATTGATTAATGGGTTGGCCTTGGGGGGCATCATTGCCCTGGGGTCGGTGGGGTTGACGTTGGTGTATGGGATTTTGCGGCTGTCGAATTTTGCCCATGGGGATTTTCTCACCCTGGGTGCTTATTTCACCCTCTTGGTTAATGGTTGGGGGGTGCCGGTGCCCTTGGCCATGGTCGCAGGCTGTGGGTTGACCATTGGGGCGTTTGTCCTGACAGAGGCGGTGTTGTGGGCGCCGGTGCGCCGCCGTCGTACCTCCCCGACGACCATGATGATCATGTCGATTGGGTTGGCGCTGTTTCTGCGCAATGGGATTATTTTGGTCTGGGGGAGCCAGAACCAAAATTACCGGCTGCCGGTGTGGGAGGCGTTGCGCCTGGGGCCAGTGCAGGTGACGACCAACCGGATTGTGGTGCTGGGGTTGGCAATCCTTGCGGTTGTGCTCCTGCATGTTCTCTTGCAAAAAACGGCGGTCGGGCGGCAGATGCGGGCGGTGGCGGACAATCCGGAGTTGGCCAAGGTGGCGGGGGTGGATGTGCAGCGGGTGACCTGGTGGACCTGGGTGGTGGCGGGGGGCCTAACGGCCTTGGGGGGGGCGATGTATGGGCTGATTACGGCGGTGCGTCCGAATATGGGCTGGTTTTTGCTGTTGCCCATGTTTGCGACGGTGATTTTGGGCGGGATTGGCAATCCCTACGGGGCGATTGTCGGGGCGTTGGTGGTGGGGGTGGCCCAGGAAGTGAGTACCTACTGGTTGCCGAGTGAGTATAAGTTGGGGGTGGCCCTGGCGGTGATGACCCTGGTGCTGTTGGTGCGTCCCCAGGGGTTGTTCCGGGGGACGTTGTGAGGTGGGCGTGGCGGGGGCGGCCCATCCTTAAAGATGCTCTTAAAGATTTGTAAACTATTAGGGAATGGTTGTTTGCGGGCGGGGATGGTTTATGACCCACAGAATGCGGATGGAATGGCTGGTGCTGATGGCGCATGGTTTGGCGATGGTGTTTGGGGTGGCGGGGTTGGTGTGGGTTTTGCCGCATCCGGCGTGGGTGTTGGGGTTACCGGCGTTTGGGCAACGGTTGTTTGCTTGGAGTATGGCCGGTGGGGGGGTTGTGTACATCCTGCTGGGGGCAGCGGCGATGCTGTTGTACGGACGGCGGGTGTTGGGGGCGCGGCGTCTGTGGGGGTTTTTCGCCCCGGCGGTGGGGTTGTCGTTGGCGAGTGAATTGTTGGGGACAACGACGGGGTTTCCCTTTGGGCGCTACGGCTATTTGGACGGTTTGGGGTATAAAATTGCCGGGTTGGTGCCGTTTACGATTCCCCTGTCCTGGTTTTATATGGGGTTGGTGTGTTTCCTGCTGGCTTATGGGGGGTTGGCGCGTCTGCGCGGGGGGCGGTGGGTCGCGGCGGTGGCCTTGGGGGCGCTGTTGCTGATGGCCTGGGATTTGGCGCTTGATCCGGCCATGAGTCAGACGCCGGTGCCGTTTTGGGAATTTCGCGAGACCGGGGCGTTTTTTGGGATGCCGTACCGCAATCTGGCCGGTTGGGTGGGTACGGGAGCGCTGTTTATGACGGTGGCGGCGCTGCTGTGGCGCTCAGGCGGGTCGCTTTTGCCCCTGTACCGGCGGGATTTGACCTTGCCCCTGGCGATGTATCTGGTAAATTTCCTGTTTGGGGCGGCGATTACCCTGGGGCTGCTGGATGGGCGCTACTGGATTCCCATCGGCTTGGGGGTGCTGTTGGGGGTGGTGCCGGCGGTGGTCTGCTGGTGGGCGGCAAAGCCGGCGGTGCCCTCTACGGTGAAGTTGCCGGAGTTGGATTTGGCGACACGATAGCAAAATGACTGGCCGTCATGCATGAATTGTTCTGCACCCAGACAGGGCTACCCATTCCCACCTTGACGCCGATGCAGGTGCCGATTTGGTGGCAACAGGTGGCGCAGGCGGGTCTGCCGCCAGAGGTGTGGGTGGAGACGGCGGGGCGCAGCAGTGCCATGCTCACCCTGGGCTGGTTGGGGCAGGACTGGCAGGTGGGGCGGGTGGTGGTGCTGGTGGGTTCGGGTGTGACCGGGGCGGTGGCCTTGAGTGCGGCGCGACATTTGGCCAACCGCTGTATGAATGTGCGGGTCTGGTTGCACCCGGAACTGTCTGCCGATGCCCTGCTCCACAACCAGTACAGTCTCTATCGCCAAACGGGCGCCCAAAGGGTCGATCTGAGTGAGTTGGTTGGGGAGACGGCCACGGTGGTTTTGGTGGGCAGTGAAGTGCCGCTTTTACCAGATGTATGGGCTTGGGTTGGCCAGTCGGGGGCGGAGGTGTTGCGGATTGGGGCGACCCTGGATGGCGCGGCAGTGGCGACCTTGGTGGTGGGGCTGCCGGTGACCGAAACCCCCTACAGCGGGCAACTGTACCTGGCGGATGTGGGGATTCCCCTGGCGGTGTACGAACGGGTGGGGCTGGACCATCGGTTTGTGTTTGGCAATCAGTACATTATTCCTATCTATCGTCGGGAGGAGGGATTGTGGGGATGATGCGCCAATGGCTCAGAACCCCAAGCGCTCGGACTTGCTGCCGATGACTGCCCAACGCCGCCCCCCCTGGCTTGCCGAATTGGGGTTGGTGCTGAAATTGCTGGCGATTGCCGGGGTCATCAGCGCAGGGATCAAAGGGCTGGGGGCCAGGCTCACCTTGGCAACGCCCCCTACCTGGGTGCCGCTGGTGGTGGTGGGGGGGACGATGGCGGGGACGGCGGGGTTGTTGGTTTGGCTGGCTGGGCGTGATAACCGCCGGTCAGCAACACCAGACAATCCGGCAGCGGACGGGGGTCACAGGCCACTCCCGCCACCCGAAACAGGGGATTGAGCAGGTTGGTGCGGTTGGGGCGCTGCGGTTGCCCGTCATCAATCAACCAGGACACGACAATGGCCCGGGCGTTGCTTAGCCCCCGACTGCGGCACACACTGGCCTGCCCTTCCCACCGGCCTTGGGCGTTGAGTTGTGCGGCCAAATGGGCCGCCGTGATTTCCTGGGGCAAGAGTCTGGCCGCCACCTGGTTCAGCGTTGGATGGGCACGCAGGACCCCCATCGGTTGCACCTGGTGCAGCCAGCTTTGCGCCGCCAGCAGGCCCTGCACCCCCTCTTTAGTGCGTTGGGCGGGTTGCCCTGGCGGTTGCCAGCGGCGGTGGCGGTAGTAGGCCCGCCAGGGCGTCAGTTGGGCCGCGTACCGGCGGGGATTGTGTCGCAGTTGGTTGAGTTCCGTGAGAATGGCTTGAGCCAGAGGTTGGGCCTGCACCGGCAGACCCAGGAGCACCGTCAGCGCCCCAATTTTGATACAGTAGAGCCGCAGCCACACACCACCTACCCGCGGAGAACCATGCGCCTTCTGGTCAGTAACGATGATGGCATTTTTGCGCCGGGGTTGCGCGCCCTGGCCGATACCCTCGCCCAAGCCGGGCATGAGGTGACTGTGGTGGCTCCCGACCGGGAACGTTCGGCGACGGGGCACGGGCTGACCCTCCACAAACCCCTGCGGGTCGAACCGGTTCCCAACTTTTTCCATCCCCGCGTCACCGCCTGGGCCTGCACCGGGACGCCAGCCGACTGTGTGAAATTGGCCTTGGGGCGGTTACTGGCCCATCCCCCGGACCTGGTGGTGGCCGGCATCAACCAGGGGCAAAACCTGGGCACCGACATTCTTTACTCCGGCACCGTGTCGGCGGCCATGGAAGGTCTGCTGGAAAATATCCCCGGCATGGCCTTGAGTTTAGCCAGCTATACCAAACCGGAATTTGGCGTCGCCTGCCGCTTTGCCGTCTTTCTTTTGGAACAGTGGCGCCACCAACCCCTGCCGGGCACCCTTTTGTTGAACATCAACATTCCTGCCGTCCCTCCCCAAGAGATTGCTGGGGTGTGCCTGACCCGTCAGGGCGTGCGCCGTTACAGCGACCAATTCGACGAACGCACCGACCCGCGGGGACGCACCTACTACTGGTTGGCCGGAACCGCCATCGAAGACGAACCCGACCCCAGCCCCCACCCCTGGCCGACCGATGTGGCCGCCATTCGCAGCCAGAAAATTAGCATTACCCCCTTGCAGTACAATCTCACCCATACCCCCGGCTTGACCACCCTCGCCAACTGGCCGGGGTTGAACCAAGGTTTATACTGGCTAAAGGATTGAGGTGTTGGCGAGTGTTTTGGAAAGGTCTGTTCCCAGGTGCCACCAGCTCCGAAACCCCAGCGGGCATCGGGGAGCACGAACTGCTGATCACCGAATACACAACAGCCAACGGCGAACGCTTCCCCATCTACTTCAGCACCACCCGCGCCATTGATGTCTACGCCCTCGAAGCCCTGTGCGATGCGGTGGGTTGGGCCAAACGCCCCTTGCGCAAAGTCCGCAAAGCCCTCGAATGCAGCTTTTTGGTCGGCTCCCTCTGGCTCGAACGCGGCCAACAGCGCCGTTTAATTGGGTTTGCCCGCGCCACCTCCGACCACGCCTTTAACGCCACCATTTGGGATGTGGTCATCCACCCAGAATTTCAGGGCAAGGGTCTGGGCAAAGCCCTCATGCGCCAGATGATCCGCGAACTGCGGCGGGTCGAAATCAGCAACATCACCCTGTTTGCCGACCCCCACGTGGTCACCTTCTACGAAGAACTGGGGTTCCATCCCGACCCCGAAGGCATCAAAGGCATGTTTTGGTATCCCAACTAAGCCCCCAACGCCGCCAACTCCGCATCCTGCAACGTCCGCCCCGTCGCCGCCAAATACACATCATCCAAACTTGGCTGCGACTGCGTGACACTAAACAGCGGCAAATCCAACCCCGCCACCGTCTCGCGAATAACCGCCAACCCATCCGGGCGCGGCTGGACCACCAAATTCAGCGAATTGCCCTGCGTCGTATTGATAATCACATTCCGGACAAAATCCAGAGATTGCAACGCCTGCCGCACCCGTTCTGCCTCCTCCCTAGGCGTAAATTCCCGCACCCGCACCGTCACCCGTTCGCCGCCCAAGGCCGCCTTCAGCGCCGCCGGCGTATCACTGGCAATCAACCGCCCCTGGTCCAAAATCGCCACCCGGTCAGCCAGCGCATCAATTTCTTCCAAATAGTGGCTGGTGAGAAACACCGTCGTCCCCTGGGCGCGAATGTGCCGCAGAAACTCCCAGACCACCGCCCGGCTTGCAATATCCAACCCCACCGTCGGTTCATCCAACACCAACACCTGCGGCTGATGCAACAAGCCCATCGCCAAATCCAACCGCTTTTTCATCCCTCCGGAGTAGCCCCCTGTGCGGCGGTCCACCCACTCTTCCAACTGCAACAACCGCACCACTTCCGCAATCCGTTGCTTAGCCACCTCCCGCGGCAAATGGTAAATATCCGCATGTAACTGCAACAATTCCCGCCCCGTCAACACCTTATCCAGCGCCAATTCCTGCGCCACATAACCCAACTTTTGGCGCACCTGCCGCGGCTGGTCCAAAACCGAAATTCCCGCCACAAAAATCTCCCCCATATCCGGGCGCGTAAGGGTACATAAACAGCGGATCAGTGTGGTTTTGCCAGCGCCATTTGGCCCCAATAAACCAAAAATCTCCCCCGCCGGTACGGTCAAAGAAACCCCCTTAAGGGCCGTGACCTTGCCGTAGCTTTTGTGCAGGTTATGAATGGCAATCAGGGTCATCGGTGCAACGCCAGATAGCAGTCGGTCTTACGTGGACTTAACTTATCTTAGCATAGGGAATCCACTGACCTGTGTCGTGCTTCCCTGTAATGCTCAAGAAAAGACCACAAGGGACTCTGGTAGTAAACCGTGGCTCTGCTCCAAGGCAGCAGGGCGGAACTCCACAACAAAAGCTCATCAATTTGCGTCGGGCAAAATGCTTAAGGAGAAAATTTTTGTTGTAAGTGAGAATCCAGCTTCTCAATAACAATGCTTGGTATCATGAGGATGCACAATAAGCCCTTAAAATCTTAAAATTCAACACTTCTGGGTATTGTGTACCTCGGGGAACTAGCTATGAGTCACCGGGGATGAAACACCATCTTGACCATTTTTCCTAATATAGCTAGGTAGGCTAAGGTTGTCGCCTGAAGATTCATGGCGACGCCATTGTGGGGCTACGCCCAGTGACCCATATC
>Ga0197142_1000064_pt1 | contig 83540 bp, 67 predicted proteins | sample GBS60_MetaG_FD_148614 | JGI IMG/M metagenome (GOLD analysis project Ga0197142, IMG submission 148614) | Sediment microbial communities from Great Boiling Springs, Gerlach, Nevada, United States - GBS 60_MetaG | ecosystem: Environmental > Aquatic > Thermal springs > Hot (42-90C) > Sediment... | reverse complement strand
GCAAGTAGTCTATTGTATTGTTAATTGCTATTCTGTAAATCCAAGTAGAAAAAGCATATTCCTGACTATAATTTCTAAGTGAATTAAAAACTTTAATAAAAACTTCTTGAATTAAATCCTCAACTTCGTTTTTATCATTAACCATTTTGAAAATTAGATTCTGCAAGGGGCCTTTGTATTTTTTCATTATCCACGCAAAAGCATCGTGATCGCCGTTAATAGCAGCATTGACATGTTTAATATCCTCAGCTTTTGAAATCTCATTTGCTTTAACGCGAATTTTCATAGGAGTTAACCGTTTGGTTTGATGTTTTTATTGAATTCTTTCAAGAAAACATACTTATGAAAGAGCATCATTGTAAAATATTGAAAAGGATTAGCAATTAAAAAAAGTAAAAGAGTGAAAATAAACCAGAATTGAAATTCAACCAACCTATCAATGACGAAAAAGAAAACTTTTCCAGTAATTAAAATTCTCACGAACTCGTATACGATAAAAATTGAAAATGTTGCAAGGAATGGTAAAAAAATTGTCAGTGTACGTGAAAAAATTGAAATAAGGAAGGCTCTGGTATTTATTTTCAAATTCTCGAAAAATTTCCTGTTGCTCTGTGAACCCGAAAAAGTTTTTTCAGCTTCATCAAAAATGAATTGATAGAAATATGTATTCAAAATCAAAAATGTAAAAAACATAAGTATAAAAGTGTAATCAAAATAAATCGAAGCCATCATCACAATGAATAAAAAGAATCGAACTGTAGTTATGACAAAGAGCAAAATTCTAAATCTCCAAGATTTGAATTCAAGTTTATTAAAGACAATTAATTTAATTGAGATATAAATTGTATTGTAAATATTTAAGATTAAGCTCAAAATAAAAAGAGCCATGAAAACTTTGCCTTCTGTTGAAAGAAAATAAGTCAGATTAAATTCACCGTAGAAACTTTTATATAAGAAATAGATCACTCCAATTGATATGAACTGAGGGACCAAAATTTGTTTAAAAATGAAATTAAAATTTCTCGCACAGTATAAAAACGAGAAAGCTATAAAATCAGTTATTTTATTCAATTCTAACTTATTCAACGATAATTCCACGATTAATTACCATTTAATTTCTTTTAATTCTTCATTATTAAATTCAAAGATTTTCATTCGTTGGTTTTCGAAATTAAGAGAAACAAAGTTGAGATTGTCACTATTAATTCTATAGAAAATTGTATCAAGCTTAGGATTTACCCAGATAATCTTTACTTGTTCGTTCGAGAATTTTTCAGCCACTTTCATAATGTTTAATGGAGAAATTATTAAATGCATATCACTTGTGGCTACAATTTCGGTGAAAGAATCTCTAACAAAATAATATCTTAGGTTGTGTAATTCATGGTCATCAAAATCTTCTACTTCGTTATTTCCAAATAACCAGATTTTATCACTCAATCGTTTAATTCTTGTTTGATCCAGCTTAGTTCTTAGTTCATTATTTAAAAAGATCGATTGCGTAGAAAAACTTGCATAATTAAAATTTTTTATGTTGAGTCTATCAACAATCTGATTTAATTTATTCAAATCTTTTCTTGTGTGAAGAAGAGAATCACTTCTTTCAAAAATTTTCAAAAAATATTTTTCGTTAGAACCGAACAAAATTGCATTTGAGTTGCTCATTTTACTTACCATAATGTAATTCTTATCCCTCTCGATGATGTTTTTATCAAGCAAGTCGTAATGATAAACATAATTGAAAACCAGGAGAGTAATAGTTACAAACTTAAAAACGAAATTAAACTTTGACTTTATAATTACCAGAACAATCGCAATCAAAAGATAATAAGCAATTGAATTCAATAATGAAAAATTCCTAATTGTAGTGTAAGCAAAAGGAAGATTACCAAAAAAGTCAACGACATTAAAATTAAATTCAATGAGAGTAACCAGAAAACTTTTATAAATCGGGAATAACGATGGTATTAAATTAAGAACAACAAGATTTAATATAATTCCACCCAGAATAATTCCTGTTAAAGGAATAACAATCAGATTAGCAATTAACGAAATAAACGAAAATTTTTGATAATAACTTGCAACAAATGGAAATGTCCCGATTGAAACAGCAATTGAAATTAATAATAAATCTAATATCAATTTGGTAAACCCCGAAATATTAAATTTCTTTACATAATCATTGAGAACTGGATAAATCAAAGCAATTGATAAAACAGCGGAGAATGATAATTGAAAACTTGGATTAAAAACATCAAGTGGATTAATAATTAAAATTATAAGCCCGGCGATTGATATTGAATTTAGCAAAACACCTTTTCTTTGAGTTAGCATTCCCAGCAAAACAATAACGCTCATCAAACTCGCTCTTACTACCGAGGGTGAAAGATTGGCTATGTGTGCAAATACAAAAAGTCCAAACGAAACTAAAATTATTTTGATTGCAAGATTGAACCTTCCAAAAAGACCAAAAAGTATCAGAGCTATGTAACCAGTGTGCAAACCTGAAACCGCTAAAACATGTATCACACCTGAGTTAACAAAATTATTTTTTACTTCGTCAGGGATATCTGTTCTCTCAGCTATAAACAATCCTTTGATATAAGCAGCATGAAGTAGATCAAAATTTTCTTCAATCTGAAATTTTATTCTCTGCCTGAGATTGCTCAAATATTTTCTGTAATTAAAAATTGAACTTTTCTCTGCAATCAAATTCAATTCATCAAAATTATTTGATTGTAAAATGTAATCGATGTTTTTTGATTTTAGATAGAGACGAAGATCAAACTCACCAGGATAAACCGATGCAGCTGGTTTTGAAAGTGTCCCTGAAATTCTGATTCTATTACCAATTGAAATAATTTTTTCAAAATATTTCAATGAGAATGAACTTTCACGCAAATCTAAATTCACAAGCAAATTCTGATTAATTGGGATCTTTATTTTTCGATAAGAAAGTGTATCTGCCATCAAGTGGAATTGAATCTTTTCTTTATCGTGATATTCAATTTTTGAAACTTCACCATAGATTAGGACTTTTCTTTTTTGAAGCGCATCAAAAATTTTTAATTCTGTTTCGTTTCTGTAAAATTTAGTTGAAAAAACAAACGCACCAAAAGTTATTACAATAAGACCAACCAATGTGTTTACAAATAATTCTTTTCTTCCTCTAAAAATTAAGACAGGAATTGCTAAGACAATTAAAACTAATAGGTATACGAAAGAGGGAACAAAGACTAAATAGCTTAGCAAAAATCCGATCAAATAAAGAATAAAAATTTTTACTACTGGATAATCACTTACCTTCAAGGTAATAAATGATGTTTCTTTTTAATTGATACAGGTAATTGACTTTATTGTAAAAATTTCTGTGATTATTACCCACAAAAAACCCTACTGCAGGATTTCGAGTGTGACCTTTAACAGATAAATCTTCAATATTTCCATGGTCAGAAATTAAAATCAATAAATCTTTATTTAAATTCATATTTAAGATTAAGCCTTCTAAAAAACCGTCGAGTTTTGTGAGGACTTCCAGTGCATAATTAAAATCTTGACTGTGTCCTGCGTAATCTGTCAAAAAATACTCAAATAGGTTGAAGTTATATTCCTTACTTATTTGATAAAAAATTTTTCCTGCCTTTTGTGGTTTGATTACAGGTAAATCATATCCAAGTCTGGAATTCCAGATTTCGTTTGTGATTTCAGCGGTGATTGCTTTACCTTGGAGTAAAGTATTCACATCGTTCAGGTTCTTTCCTGCTGCCAGATATGAAAAAGTTGTTACACTTAATGTTCGCCGTCCATCTCTCAAATAATCAAAAAACTTCTGAGGGTATGCATTTGAAAAATATGTAGAATATTTTCTTTTTTCTAAACCAACAAAGATATTTTTCTTTTGAACAAGCGGTTTTAATGATGAATAGATATATGGACCGAAATGCTTTCCAATAAATTTAGAAGCATTAAATCCACAAAAGATTGCCGTTTGTCCTGTTCCACTTTGTGGTAATCCTTCAACGCCCATTGTTGCATTTACAGCTCTGATACTAAAATACTTTTTTTCAATTCTTGAATTTTTTAGTGTAGGAAATTTTCCAAAAAAATCGTTAATGAAATCAAATTTGAACCGAACAAGTGGATTTATCTCTGGATTATTTTTTCCGATGCCCAGACCATCAACAAAAATCATCATTACTCGTCTTTTCATTTTTCAGACAAAATTTTATTGTAATCTGTGTGAGCAATAATTGTAACTGGTCCTTCATTGATTATTTCTACGGTCATCATTGCACCAAAAATTCCAGTCTTAACTCTTTCCTCGCCAAGAATTTGTTTACACTCTTTTACAAAGACCTCATAAAGTTGATTCCCTTTTTCAGCATTTGCAGAATCTGTAAAGCTCGGACGATTTCCCCTTTTACAATCACCATAAAGAGTAAATTGAGAAATGATAAGCATTTCACCCTGAACATCCTGAATTGAGAGATTTAATTTTTCATTTTCGTCATTGAAAATTCTCAAGTTACAGATCTTCTCAGCCAATTTTTTTGCATCAGCTTCAGTATCATCTTTATGCACACCAAGTAAAATGACCATTCCCGCTCCAATTTCTCTGTAATAGTCTTCATCAATTTTGACACTTCCACGACTAACTCGCTGAATTACTGCTCTCATTTTTCTTTTACTCCTGAAATTATTCGATTGAGATTGGCTAAATCTTTCTTAATTAAAATTAAAGAAAAATTTTTTTCCTTCATCAGTTGAAAAACTTTTTGAGAAATTTCGTCATCAATTTCAAAAAACACCCTTCCATTAATTCTTAAAAATTCTTCGCTTAGCTCTAAAATCCGACGATAAAATTTTAACTCATCGTCTACAAACAAAGCTACCTCTGGTTCATAAAGTCTAACTTCTTTCTGAACTTCATTCTGTCTTTTAACTGGAATGTATGGAGGATTTGAAACAATCACATCATAAACTTTTTCAGGAAGCTTTTCATTTAGAATATCAATTTTATAAAAACCAATATTCTCTGCATTCAATTTTTTAGCGTTTGATTTTCCGATTTCGATTGCTTTTTCAGAAATATCAATGCAATCGACTTCAGAATTTGGAAAAAATTTTGCAAGAGTAATTCCAATGTTTCCACTTCCTGAACACAAATCAGCAATCTTTAATGTTTCGCTTTTGTCGTATGAATTAATTATTTCTTCAACTAATAATTCCGTCTCAGGTCTAGGAATTAAAACATCTGGTGTCACAATAAACTCAAATCCATAGAAATACGCTTTACCAGTAATGTATTGAACAGGTTCGCCTTTTGTTCTTCTCAAAAGATATTCACGATACTTTTCTATTTCTTCTTCTTTTAATGGTTTATCAAAGTTTGTGTAAAGGTCCAGTCTTTTGCAGCCAAGTACATCGGAAAGAAGAAGTTCTGCATTTAATCTGGGATTTTCTATTTGATGTTTGTCTAAATAATCTTTAGCAAGTTTGAGTGATTCCAGAACCGTCATCATATTTTAGTAACATAGCCGTTTTTTTTAATTTAGTTAAAAAATGTATGACAATAAACAAAGATACAATCAAAAAGATTTTAATCATCAAACCGAGAGGAATTGGCGATTTAATTCTTTCCACAATTGTTTTGAAAAATTTAAAGGCTGAATTTTCAGAGTGCGAAATCCACTATTTAACAGAAAGTTTTGCCGCTCCTATCCTGAAGCATAATCCTTACATCACTAAGATTTTTGAATTCAAAAAATCTTTTTTTGAAAATCTTAAATTGATAATTCAATTGCGAAAAGAACAATACGACATAATTTTTGATTTTTATTCCAATCCTCGAACAGCACAGTTTACATTTCTCACAAAAGCAAAAATAAAAGCTGGATATGATAAACGAGGAAGAAGATACGCTTACGATATTAAAGTGAACTTGACTGACCCAAATTTGCACAGTGCTTTAGCTCATCTTGAGTTTTTGAAATTATTGAATATTAGAACCGACTACAAAGAATTGGTTTATCAAATAACAGATGAAGAAAAAAAATTTGCCGATGAATTTTTTCGCACAACAAATATTTCTAAAAATTGCATAGGAATAATTCCTGGTGGAGGCTGGAGTTCAAAAAGATGTGAACCAGAAAAATTTGCTGAGATTTGCACACTTGTTCATGAATTATTCGGATCTCAATTTCTAATTATTTATGGAAATGAAGATAAGAACGATGCATTAAAAATTTATAAATTAACTTCAGAGTTTTCACATCTTGCACCAGAAACATCAATTCGTCAAATGGTTGCTTTAATTTCAAAATGTCGTTCTGTAATTGCTAATGATTCTGGACCAATGCACCTTTCAGCTGCAATTGGAATTCCAACGATTGGAATTTTTGGTCCCACAAATCCTTATGCACACGGACCTTTTGGTGAAAATGGTTACTGGGTCAGAAACGAAAGCCTGGATTGTATTCAATGTAATTTAAGAGAATGCATTCGAAATCATGAATGTATGATAGAACTTAATCCGCAATTGGTAATAGAAAAACTTGAGATTATTTTTTCAAAAGGAAAATGAACCTGATTGACTATAAAAAAATTAAAAAAGTATTGATTATTAGAATTGGCAAAATCGGCGATATCATCATCTCTTCGTTTGTTTTCAGATCAATTAAAGAAGAAAATCCAGAGATTAAAATTGAACTAATTACACTCAAGAAAAACAAAGATGTATTGAGATTTAATCCATTCCTTGATAAAATTTACTTCATAAACAAAAACATCTTTTCATTAACTAAAATTCTTCCACTTCGTTTTAATGATTACGACTTGATAATTGATTTGAATGATAATCCATCCACAACTTCTTCAATATTACTCTTTTTATTGAGGGCTAAGAAAAAATTAGGATTTAATTTTGAAAAGCAAAAGAAATATCTCACTCACGCAATTGATTATCCAGATAAGAACAAAACTCATTTGGTGGAAAGATATGCCCACATTCTGCAATCAAGTGGATTGAAATTAAATCCTGAGATAATTAAACCCGAATTATTCGTTGATTCACAAATTGATCTATACATCAAAGAAAAATTATCAGGAATAAAATCCAATCATAAAATTGTTGCAATTAATATTTCAGCAGGTGCTGAAATTAGAAAATATCCTGCAGTGAGATGGATTGAATTAATAAATTCCTTAATTACAAAATATTCACATTTAAAGTTTTTAGTTCTATCCGATCCAGGTGACAAAAATGAATTTGAATTAATTATTCAATCGATTGATAAGAACTATTTGATCAATGCTGAAGGTTCAACATTTCAGCATTTTGCATGTAAAATTAAGAATTCAGATTTGTTAATAACTCCTGACACTTCTGCGGTTCATATTGCTTCAGCATTTCAAGTTCCAGTTATTGCTTTGTATCCTAATGTTGACTGGAATTTCGTTAGTTTTGCACCTTACAGAACAAAATTTCGATCAATTAGATCATCGGATGAAGAGATAAAAAATATTTCAGTAACAGAAATAGTAACTGAATTTGAAAGTTTAATACAAGAAATAAATTGGTGAGATGAATGGAACAATCACGATTTGAAATTCCGAAGTGTAAAAATTTTTCTGGATATAAGCCTTGTTTCCCCTATTATAATTGTATTGAAAATGGATGCAAAGAAAATAATCCTATCGGTAAGAAAATTTTAATTATCAACTTAGATGCAATGGGCGATGTAATAATGACCACAGCACAATTGCATGGTTTGAAAAGAAAATATCCAGAGTCAACCATTTACTGGATTACATTAAAAAATGCTTTACCACTTTTGTTCAACAATCCACTGATTGATTATCCACTCGAATGGAATTTTGAAAACATTTTAATACTCCAACAAATGGAATTTGATATTGTTCTAAATGCTGATAAATCACAAAGATCCTGTGCATTGCATAAATTAATTAATGCAAAAGAAAAATATGGTTTTACTTTGAACGAAGATGGAAAAATAGTTCCAGAAAACTCTTTTGCCGACTACAACTATCTACTTGGTGTTGATGATTATTTGAAGTTTCGTGTAAATCAAAAAACCGGTCAGGAAATTTTAGCTGAAACATGGAATAACGACTACCGCCGTGATAAATACATTCTTCAACTTACTCAAGAAGAAAAAAATTTTGCTAAAGAATTTAGAAGTAAAATTATTGAAAATTCAGAACAAACAATTGTTGGTTTCAACACTGGTTGTTCAAATCTCTATCCAAATAAAAAGATGACAATCGAACAACATGTTTATCTAATTAATGAACTATCAAAATATTCTGACTACAAATTAGTTTTGCTGGGTGGGCCTGAAGACACAGAAAGAAATCAGAAGATTAAAGAATTAGTTGGCGATAAAGCAATTTTAACCCCCACAAATGAAGGCTTGCGCAGAGGTTTATGTTATATCGATGTGTGCGATGTTGTAATCACCGGTGATTCATTTGGAATGCATGCATCAATTGGTCTGGGTAAATATGTCATAGTTTGGTTTGGTGTAAGTTGCTGGACTGAAATAGATTTGTATGATTACGGTAAAAAATTTTATCAGGAAGATCTTGAATGTTCGCCCTGCTGGAAAAAAGTTTGTCCATACAATCTTGAATGCATAGAAAGAATTGACCTTAATGGAATTGTTGAAGAAGTTCACAGATTTCATCGTGAAATAAAAAATGCAGCTAGATAAAAATTATTTTTTGAACTTATTAAAACCACTTGTGCTCGATGGTCCAATGGGCACTTTACTCATCGAAAGAGGGATTGATCTTGGTTCTAAGCTCTGGTCGGCACTGGGATTAATAAATTCTCCAAATGAGGTTAAAAAAATTCATAAAGAATATATCGAAGCTGGAGCAGACATAATCACTACAAACACTTTCCGAACAAATCCATACGCAATAAAATTGAGCAATACCAGTTTTTCTTCAAAAGAGCTTGTAAACAAAGCAGTTCAACTTGCAAAGGAGAGTATTGTTGAAAGTGGGCGAAAAGTTTTAATAGCTGGGTCAAATGCTCCCGCCGATGATTGTTATCTTACAAAAAGACTAATATCGCTTGAGGAAATATTTCAAAATCATAATATACATATTCAAAACTTAATTGAAGCTGAAGTTGATTTTATTCTTAATGAGACTTTTGGTGACAAAGATGAAATCGATATTGTATGTTCCATTTGTAAAGAAAAGAAGTTTCCCTTTGCTGTGAGCGTTCTTATAAATTCTGATTTGAAGACCTTCTTTGGGCAGAATTTGTTTGAGACAATAGAGATGATCTACAATTACGAACCGATTTTCATTTCATTAAATTGTTCACGACCGGAATTTATTCTTAAAGCGTTGAAAATTTTGAAAGACTTTTCACCATTTGGTGTTTATCCAAACTTAGGTTCAATCGAATCTTTTCAAAGCGGAAAACTTGTTCGAGATTTCTCAAAAGGACAGCTCGAAGACTTTGTGAAAATTCTGGTTGAGAACGGTGTTAGAGTTATTGGAGTTTGCTGTGGTGGTAATCCAGATGACATCAGAACAATCAGAAATTTAGTCGACAAGTTATGAAAGAATATTTCTCACCTGCTAAAATTAACATTGGACTTCACATTATTTCAAAAAGAGAAGATGGTTATCATAACATTGAAACTATTTTTTATCCAATTAAACTGTTTGATCAACTTATCTTTAGCAAATCAAACAAATTCGAAATAGTATGTTCAGATCCTTCAATTCCAGTTGATGAAAAAAACTTAATCTACAAAGCAAAAAATATTTTAAGTGATTATGTTCAACAAGATTTCCATATCAAAGTTGAACTAAAAAAAACAATTCCAGCTTTTGCAGGACTTGGCGGTGGAAGCTCAAATGCAGCTATTACACTTATTGCATTGAATGAAATTTTCAATTTGAAATTAAATCAACGAGAACTTCTTGAATTATCTTTAAAAGTTGGAAGTGATGTCCCATTCTTTTTACTAAACTCACCGGCATATGCTGAAGGTCGAGGTGAAATTTTAAAACCTTTGCCAGAGTTTAATCTGAATTACAAAATTTTACTCATCGTCCCACAAATAAAAATATCAACTGCCTGGGCATATTCGAACTTTAAGCAAACTACAAAGCAGGTAGAGCTCTCCGTAATTAAAAACTCCAGCGACTTTGAAAATCTAAAAGATAAAATTACAAACGATTTTGAAGCTATTGTTTTCCCTTTTTATCCAGAGTTAAGCGAAATTAAAAATAAATTAATTGAACTTGGCGCTTCTTTTGCTTTAATGTCAGGTAGCGGTTCGTCCATTTATGGATTGTTTGAACAGGATTTTGATCTAAAACAAATATCAACTCATTTCAAACAATATAGAGTGTTCTTATGTTAAAAAAATTTTTTCTTCTGTCTTTAATCTCAGTTATTGCAATTTTCGCAGGTTGTTTCAATAAGAGTCTGTTAAATGAAAATAGTATTATTATTCATCCTCGAACAATCTGGGGAGCGAATGAGCCAAAACCCTATGATTCTCAAGTTCCAGTTAGAATTACAATTCATCATGAAGGAACTTACTTTCCACAGGATAGCCTTGCTTTTAGACACATTAAAAACATTCAAATCTGGGGAATGAGAGAAAGGAAATGGGCTGATGTCCCCTATCATTTTTTCATCGATGGTTTTGGAAACATAATTGAAGGAAGAAATATTTTCACCACAGGAGAAACAAATACATCTTACAATCCTGAAGGACATATTTTAATTTCAATTATAGGAGAATATCACAAAAGGCAAAGTTTAAATTCAGAACAATACAATTCACTTATAAGATTAATTGTTCATCTTTGCAAGGAATTCAAAATAAGTCCCGATTCAATTCGAGGTCACAGAGATTTTTGCAAACCTGGTGAAACTGACTGTCCTGGCGATAACATTTATCAATTAATTGAGAATAAAAAAATAATCAACGATGTAAAGGGTCTCTTTAAAAATTAAATTACTGTTTCATTCAATAGACGAGAAAGACTTAAAAAAGGTTTTAAAACAAGAAAGGCTGCCTTATGAGCAGCCTTTCTGTTATACAGAGGTTAACACTCAGGGATTGATTTTTTCCTCAATCTCTTTATCCTCTGAGGGTAATTCTTCTGAGTTAGTCATTGTAAATGTTAATTCGTCTTGACCACTGATATGATCAACAAGGAAGATTGAGGCCCCCTTAACAATTCCCTTAAGCATAACCTCTGCAACAGGATCTTCAAGATATTTTCTCAAAGCTCTGTTCAAAGGTCTTGCTCCAAATACCGGGTCATAACCTTTTTCTACAAGAAATTCTCTTGCCGCATCTGTCAATACAAGTTTAAATCCTTGATTCTGTAATCGCTTAGTAATGTCTTTCAACTTAATATCAATTATCTTATTGATGTGCTCTTTGGTCAACTTATGGAATATAATGTAATCATCAATGCGATTAAGGAATTCAGGATTAAACAATCTCTTCATCGATTCTTCGATTGTCTCTTTCATTTTTTCATAATCATCTTCTTCAATTTCTTTTTGACCGAATCCCATCTTTCCAATCTTTTTAATATCTCTTGTTCCAATGTTTGATGTCATAATTATAATTGTATTCTTGAAATCAACCCTACGACCTAATCCATCAGTTAAAATACCATCATCCAGAACCTGCAATAAAATATTGAAAACATCGGGATGAGCTTTTTCTATCTCATCTAGCAAAATTACTGAATAAGGTTTTCTTCTGACTTTTTCCGTTAATTGTCCACCTTCTTCATAACCAACATAACCAGGAGGAGCACCAATCAATCTACTCACTGAAAATTTTTCCATATATTCAGACATATCAATTCGAACAAGAGCATCTTCTGAGTCAAACAAATATTTTGCTAATACTTTTGCAAGTTCAGTCTTACCAACACCAGTTGGACCAAGAAAGATGAAACTTCCAATAGGACGTTTCGGATCTTTCAGACCAGCTCGCGCTCTTCTAATAGCCTTAGAAATCTTTTCAATTGCTTCATCCTGACCAACAACATACTGCTTCAAATATTCTTCCATGTGCAACAATTTTTCAGATTCAGATTGAGCAACTCGTGTAACAGGAATTCCGGTCATCATCGAAACAATTTGAGCGACATCCTCTTCGGTTACTTCGTGAATAATTGTGCTGGATTCAATTTCCCATTGTTCTTTTAATCTCTCAAGCTCAGCCTGTAATCTCTGCTCCATATCTCTGAGTTTTGCAGCCTCTTCATAATTCTGACTTTTAACCACCTGAATCTTCTTCTGTTTGATTTGAGCAATTTCCTCTTCAAGGTCAAGAATTTCCTGAGGCACAACAATATTATTTAATCTAACCTTTGCACCAGCTTCATCCAAAACATCAATTGCTTTATCAGGTAAATGTCGATCAGTAATGTAACGATCACTTAAAATTACACAGGCCTTAATTGCTTCATCAGTATAACGAACATTATGATGTTCTTCGTATCTATATTTAATATTTTTCAAAATCTCGATAGTCTCATCAACGGTTGTTGGTTCAACTAAGACTTTCTGGAAGCGTCTATCAAGTGCACCATCTTTTTCAATGTATTGACGATATTCATCAAGTGTAGTTGCTCCGATGCATTGCAAATCACCTCTTGCGAGTGCAGGCTTGAACATATTTGAAGCATCAAGTGATCCAGAAGCCCCACCAGCACCAACTATTGTATGTAATTCATCAATAAATAAAATCACATCTTTTGCTTTTTCCAATTCATTCATCAAAGCTTTCATTCTCTCTTCGAATTGTCCACGATACTTTGTTCCAGCAACTAAAGCAGCAAGGTCAAGAGTTACAACTCTTTTATCATACAAAACTCTTGGAACTTTTCTTTGGACAATTCTAAGAGCCAGACCTTCAGCAATTGCTGTTTTTCCAACGCCCTGTTCACCAATCAAAACAGGATTGTTCTTTTTTCTTCTGCTTAAGATCTGGATAACTCTTTCAATTTCTCTTTCACGGCCAATGACTGGGTCCAGTTTATCCTCAGCCGCAAGTTTTGTTAAATCCCGTCCAAAATTATCAAGAACGGGTGTACGTGTTCTTTCGACTCTCTTTTCTACTCTTCCCATAGGTGGATTGAATTCGTTATATCCTGATTTACCACTTATTATGTTGTTTAATTCGGCTCTTACTGCCTCATAATTGACATTAAATTGATGCAAAATCTGGCAGGCAATATTTTCTTCATCTCGAAGTAATGAAAGCAATAAATGCTCGGTTCCAATTACTTCAGATTTATAAATCTTTGCCTCGATTTGAGAAATTCTTAGAACTTTCTCTGCAGATTTTGTAAATGGAATATTCCCGATCGTAAGAGTACCGCCAGTACTTTTGACAGTATCTTCAATCGCCTTTTTAAGCTTTACTAAATCAACACCAAGATTTTTCAGGATCCTAATTGCAATACCTTCACCTTCTTTAATAATCCCAAGAAGCAAATGCTCGGTTCCGATATAATCGTGACCGAGTCTGAGAGCTTCTTCTCGACTTATTCTAATTACATCATGTGCTCTATTTGAATAATTCGGTTCCATAATTAAAATTTTTCCTTTCTTTTAGAATTATGTTCTCAATCTACCAATTGAAATTTAGTCAATTCACAATAACTATTCAAGCAGTAAATTTTTAATTGACCAAATTTCAGACATTTTTACTTCAGAATTTAGTAAGAGTTCAATTTTTCAATGATTTTTTAAAACTTTCAATACAAAAACAAAATTTCAACAATTAATGTTCGAGTTTCCACAATAGTATTTTCGGAGAATTGGAAGTAAAATACAAAATTCATTGCTTAATGGATATTCTTTCAAAACCATGTCTAAAAAAATGAACTGTTTTCAATAATATTCCTGCAAAATTTTGTTAAAAAGCTCAAAATTTTAAGGCATAATCCTTGCAAAATAAACTTTAAAACGAGGCACAAAATGAAATTAAAAATTTTTTTATCAGTATTTATCACTTTTACTTTTTATGGCTGTATTTATCAAACCGATATTTCAGACTATCGAGACAATATTCCACCAAAGTCCCCAAAAAATATTTATTCAATTACCGGAGATAATTGGGTTGAACTTCACTGGCAAAATAATTACGAACAGGATCTTGACGGTTATAATGTTTACAGGGGCAATTCATATTTTGGCAAGTATGAACTAATCGGCTCAACTAAAAGAAATTATTTTGTCGACTATACAGCGAAAAATGGAAATACTTATTACTACGCAATAACTGCCTTTGACTATTCAGGAAATGAAAGTGAACTATCAACTGATGTTGTTTATGATACTCCACGACCTGAGGGATATAATCAAGTAGTTTTTGATTTTAGAAAATTTCCTGGCAACTCTGGATATGATTTCTCGAGCTATTCAGTCGTTCCATATAATAGTGATAATTGCGATATGTTTTTTGATAATGATAACGGGAAATATTACATGGTCGTTTATGACGATACAGATATTCAGGATATGGGACCAACGACCGATATTTATGACATTGACAAAGCTCCTATTTCTGGCTGGAGTCCAACGAAAGATGTTAGACTTTATGTAGGTCACACTTATGTTGTCTGGACCTGGGACAATCATTATGCAAAATTCCGTGTAAAGTACATTAGTAATGAAAGGGTTGTTTTTGATTGGGCATATCAGCTTGTCGAAGGAAATCGAGAATTGAAAATTTCACCAAAGTTGAAAACTGGAGAAAGAGATATGAAAAAGGAAAAAATTTACGAAAGATTTAACAATCGTCATTAAAATGACAATAAAATTTCTAAATATTCATAAAATTATATAACTTAAAGTCGGTATGAGAAAAAAAATTTTTTTACTGGTTATAGTTTTAATTTGTACAGGATTTATAAGTGAACTATTGGGACAGAAGAAATCGACTACTCGAAGATTTTCTCAGGAAAATACAAAAATTGAAAAGGCATTTCCGGCACCAGAGAATGAATTTGAAGACATTATCTATGGTTTGTCAAATGGAAGCACCAATAATATTTCAAGATATTTTTCTTCGCAGGTTTACATCAGCCTAAAATCAGGTGAACGAGGTTATTATTCAAGCAATCAAGCCTATTACTTAATAGATAATTTCTTTAGAATTTATTCGCCAATCAATTTTCAGACTACTTCAAGAATGATGGAAGGTTCTATGCCTTATCTCTCTGGTAAATTGTTTTGTCGTTTTAGAGGTTCAATTGAAAAATATCAAGTTTATTTAAATCTTTACTGGAATGGCTTTAGATGGGAAATTACTCAACTCTCAATTAATTAAGATTAATGAAAAGTTACTTATATCGAATTCTTTTAAGAGAAAATAGACTTCACTTCATCATCATAGTTAGCTTGTTAATTCTAATTCTATCAGCCTTAATTTTTCCTTACTATCAAAATTATATTGAAAATAACTGGGAAAAATTCATTGAGAAAAAAATTGATCGTTCTGCTGAGGAAGTTCAAAAATTCTTTAATCAACAGCAAAAAGAATTGGTCAATCAAAACAACTCAATCAAAGAAAAAATTTATCCTACTCTCGTAGAAAACAATCTTTCAATTCTCAAAAAACAGGATGAGGTTTTTAAGTTATTATTAGATCACAAAGACAATGAATATATACATCAAGTCTTAGATTCAAATTTTAACTTTTTTGCCTGCTCAGATCACTTTAAGCCACTTGACAAAAACTTAATGATTGATAACTTGAATGGCTTTCAACTAATCAAAGAAAACTTCAGAACTTATCTTTTATATGGTCAAAAAATCTCTAACTCAAAAGAGACCTTTTATCTTTATTCATTAAAAAAACTTGAAGAAGATTATCGTTTTAGAAATGAGTTTATAAAGCAAAAATCCTTAGAAGATTTCCTTACACAAAAATTAAATCTAAAACTTTCCATTATTCAGGATACGATTTATTTTTCAATCAAAACGGAAAAACTTAACAATAGCTCACTTTCATTTAAGCCAATTAAATTTCTTGACGGAAAAACTGCATTTTATATATCAATACAAAAACCCGAAAAACTGATTTACATTCAAAAAATCAGTACAGACTTTGGTCAGGTTCAAAAAATAATTTTTCTTTTCATTCTTTTAGCTTTGATTTATTCGTTATTCAAAGATTTAGGTTCAATTCAATCAAGATTTATTCAAGCGATTGCAGTAACAGGATTGGTCTGGTTATTTAGGATTGTCCTTTTAATTGTTGAATTTCCTGCGTCAATTCTTGAAGGGAATATTGTCAATCCATCAATTTATGCATCAAGATTTTTGTTCGGTCTTGTAAAATCACCTCTCGAGCTTTTTATTACTGCAACAACTCTTTCTTTGAATCTCATTGTGATAACGGTTCTTTACAAGATTTATCTTATCGAAAGAAAAGATTACAAATTACCCCACAAACTTGAGAGCAAGATATTAGCGATTATTCCATCAGTGATTTTAGTTTTAATCACACCTGCGGTAATTCGAGGTTTTGGAGCTTCTTTTAGAAGCTTTGTTTTCGATTCAACAATTAAATTTTTTGAACAACCATCGCTTATCCCTGATCCAATTCATTTAATTCTTTATTATTCAGTTTTTGCAACTGGTCTTTCACTTGTTCTTTATTTGATTCTAATTGTTTATTTGATTTATCGTTTGTTGAATCTCTTTAAGATTGAAGATGCTCCAAGATTTATTGTGACTTCAGGTTTTTTACTGATAATTCCGACTTTTGTCTTTTACTTTCTCGATAGTAATCCACAATACAGTTTATTTACAATTACTTTACTTCTGATTTGCGTTTTATCGATTGCCAATCTTTCAATTAAAGAAAATACAATATTTACTTTCAGAACAATCTTTTTAATTCTTATAGTTTCATCACTTTTTTCTTCAATTTTTCTTTATGAAAAAAATGAAGAGCAAAAAAGAGAGTTTCAAAAAACAATAGCTAACGAACTTCTTAAACCGAGAGAACAACTAATAAACTTTGCACTCAATCAAACTCTTCAACAAATTGGAACAGATCAGGATTTAAGTAAGCTCTTTTTTATCGGAGCAAATTCTGGTTACACAAATTTTGATTTCAATTTTCTAAGTTATCGATTGTGGATTAACAGCATCCTGAGTGATGAAGGCCTAAACTCATATCTTTTTCTATTTGATAAGTATGGTAAGCCTATTGGATCATTTGGTTTTGGAATGAGTGAGCCAGAGTATTTAAAAGAATATTTTGATCCAAAACTTGTAACCAATCTGACGATATTTTTGATCAAGTCCCATACGCCTAATGATTTGCTTGGAGTTATTCCAATAAAGCTCAACAATCAAATAACTGGATATTGTGGGATTGTTATTGAATTAAGTCAAGAAAATTTTAGACCAGCAATTTCAAATACTCTATTCAAAAACATCAAATACGAAAAAAATCCTTTCTCTCTTCTTCCAGATGCAGTGGTTTATGTTTACAGAAATAATCAACTGGAACTTTTCAAAGGTAATGAACTTCCTGAAATAAGAGAGATTAATGAAAACTTGATTAACAATGCTATTGCAAGTAATAAATTTGAATTCTGGCTCAATGAAAAAATTGATGAGCAAAGCTATCAATCATATTTTTTGATTTTTAATCCAGAACAACCTGTTGAATTAATTTCTGTTAGCATTCCAAAAATTAGTTTTATTCTTGTTTTGTTCAGTCTCTTCAAGTTTATTCTTGTTCACATAATCATCTCATTAATTGTGTTGATGATTGGAACATTAATTCTTCTTGCAAGAGGTTACAGGTTCAAACTTAAATTCAAAACACGGTTATTTTTTGGATTATTCTTTGTAACTCTTATTCCAATTATCATTCTGGCTTATTTCACTCGCGAATCGGAAATGCAAAGATGGAAAAACAACTTATCGAATGAATTAAAAAAAGATCTGGATATTTTAAGTCTCCAATTAAATCCAAAATTAAACTTTGACGAACTATACCGGTTAAGTCAGAATCTTGGAATTGATTTCAATGCTTATAAGAATTATGAACTTCTTTACTCGACACAGAATAAACTTTATCAAATTGGTTTTTTCCAGAATACTTTACCAGCCAAAGTTTTTAATGATTTAATCATTGAACACAAAAACTACACTTTTGACTTTGAATACATATCAGATTACTCATATTTAGTTGGTTATAAAAAAATTAATCTCGAAACTGAGAATTTAATTCTATCAATTCCCACCATTTATCAGCACGAAAAAATACAGAAGGAACTCGGTCAAATTGATACTTTTATTTTTGGAGCATATTCATTAACTCTGCTTCTAATCTTTTTATTTGGAAATTTATTTTTTGAAAGATTAACAAAACCAATTTCAGAATTAACCGAGGCGACAAAGAAAGTTTCAAGCGGCGACCTTTCAATTAAACTCGAGCCGAAAGAAACTGGTGAAGTTGGCGACTTAATCGAAGCATTTAACAAGATGATTTCTGACTTAGAAGAATCACGAAAGAATTTAGCTCGAATCGAAAGAGAACAAGCCTGGAAAGAAATGGCAAAGCAAGTTGCTCATGAAATTAAAAACCCACTCACACCAATGAAACTATCTTTACAACATCTACAATTCCTCTATAAAGAAAATCGTAAAGAGTTTGCTCGAATTTTTGGTAAAGTCTCGACAACTTTAATTGAACAGATTGAAGCACTCACAAAAATCACAAACGAATTTTCTCACTTTGCTCGAATGCCAGAAAGAAAAATTATTAAATGCAATCTCGAAATAATTTTGAAAGAAGTGATAGACCTTTTTTCTGCGGAAACTAAAATTGAACTTGAAGCAATTCAAAACGAAACATTTTTGGTAAATGCAGACAAAGAAGAATTAAAAAGAGCATTCATTAATATTATTAAAAACTCTGTTCAGGCAAATTCAACTGAGATTAAAGTCAAACTCTACAAAGATGCCAATTACTGTTTCATTAACATTGAAGATAATGGTTCTGGAATTCCTGAAGAGATTATTAGTAAGATTTTTGATCCGAATTTTTCAACAAAAACAGAAGGGACAGGACTTGGGCTTCCAATTGTGAAAAGAATTTTGAATGACATTAATGGAACAATTGAAATTAAAAGTGAAGTCGGCAAAGGGACTATCGTGATGATTGCAATTCCACAGATAAAAGATGATGCAAAATGAGCATTTTAACTGATCAGCAAAATCAAGCACTTAACTTAGATATCTATACTGTAGTTACGGCGAACGCCGGTTCGGGAAAAACTTTCATCTTAACAAAGAGATTCATCGAAACAATTCTTAGGAAAAATGTAAAGTTCAAAGAAATTGTTGCAATTACTTTTACTGAAAAAGCAGCATCGGAACTTATCTATAAAATTTCGAAAGAACTTGATGAAGTACTAAGCAAGACAAAAAATTTTGATGAATACAAGAAACTAAAACAATTCCGTGAACACATCTTATCAGCAAAAATTTCAACAATTCACTCTTTCTGTTTTGATTTATTGAGAGAATTTCCAATTGAAGCAGGCATAGACCCTTCGACCGAAATCATTGATGATTTACGAAAAAGAGAATTGATTGATAAAAGCGTTGAAGATACTTTAATAGAATTTGTCGAAAATAATGATGATGGTGTTCGTGATTTACTTCGAATGTTCGGTAAAGAAAACACAATTCAATTCTTGAAAAAGTTGATTGAAAAAAGATATTTCACAGACAAATTAATTGAAAAAATTTATTTGAGTAATGGAGGATTTGATTTCAAATCTTATTTCCAGAAAATCAAACAAGAAGCAGAAAACTATTTCAAATCGATTTACGAAGATAAAATCAGAACTGCTTTGCAATTTCTCCCTTCAATAAAAAATGAAGTTACAGTTAAGTCAAAGAAGCAAGAGTTATTGGAACAAATTGATGAAATTGAAAATGCCCTGTCTTCTTTTTTGAGTGATTTTGATTTATCCAAACTTCAGAATACTCTTGGATTAATTTGTAAAGCAATTCTCAACAAAGATTATAGTATTAGAAAATCAAATTTCAAAAACGCTGATGAAAATTCATCTGTATCTCAGTTTCAGAAAATAATTTCTGAACTTTCGGATTTTACAAATAAAATTAATTTCTCAGATGAATTTGAAAGGATAAGATTTGACTACATTAAATCATTAATTGAGATTTATAATTCTGCGAAAGAAAAATTTAAAATCTATAAAACTATCGAAGGTGTTCTGGATTTTGAAGATTTACTCATACTGGCTGAAAAGCTTCTGGACAATCAAAAGGTTCAGAAAGAGATTTCAAATCGTTATAAATTTATTTTGATTGATGAATTCCAGGATACTGATTCAATCCAGTTCAACTTAATAAGAAAAATCACAAACAATTTTGATGATGATCATAATGTTTTCGTGGTTGGTGATGAGAAACAAAGTATTTATGGATTTCGAAATGCTCAATTGAATGTTTTTCAAGATTTCAAGAAAGAAATTTCAAACCGATACTCTCAAACAAAAGGAGTTGTAACTCTAAGCACAAGTTTCAGGTCAACTCCATCTATTGCTGCATTCGTTAACAAAATTTTTTCCAATCTTTTAACCCAACAAACGAAAAGTCAAATTAACTATCATCAAGAAGTAGAATATTCAGAATTGCAGATCGGAAGAGAAAAATATTCAGATGAGAGCATTCTTTTCCTTGTGAGCCCATACGACAGAAACGATAAAGATAACTTTATTCAAAGTGAGAATATTGCTAATTACATTCTTCATTTAGTGAATTCAGGTAAAGAAATTTTCGATCGTAAGTTAAATCAAAATCGAAGAATCAATTTTGGTGATATTGCCCTGCTCTTTCGAACCAACAAGGAAATAAAATCTTATGAAAATGCTTTCATTAGAAAAGGAATTCCTTTTGTAGTAAGTGGAGGTAGAGGTTATTATCAATCTGAAGAAATTCGTGATTGGTTGAATTATTTAAATTTCTTAGCTAATCCAAAGAATGATGATTCTCTTATTGCGATTCTTCGTTCACCATTTTTTGCTTTAAGTGATAATTTGATTTTGTATCTGGCAATTAACTTTAATAATCAATTACCATATTTTGAACGAATTAAATTAACCGCCGAAAAAATTTCAGATGATCATCCAATCAAAGATATTTATTCAATCTTAAACCATCATGTTCAAATTGCACCGCGTTACAACATTCCAGAACTTCTTCAAAGAATTTTAGTCGATACAGATTATTACGGTAAAATAGACGGACACCCAAAGAAATTTCAAATCATTGCAAATATTGAAAAATTGATTAATGAAGCCCACAAATTTGTTACAAGTGGATTAGAAGACTTAAGAACATTTTCAGAATATCTTAAAGAAGCTTTTGAAAAAGAAGAAACAGCTGAAGCAGTAATCAGCGAACTTCGTGGAAGTGTCCAATTGATGACAATGCATCAGGCAAAAGGATTGGAATTTCCAATTGTAATCCTTCCAAATTTTGAAAATAATCTGAGCAGAAATACAGATAGATTTGGCGAAATATCAATTAATGATTACTTCGGTTTTTGCTTCAAAATTTATGATGATGAAAAAAATGAAAACTATCATTCACTTTCATCATTTTTTGGAAGTAGGATTAATCAAGGAATAGATATTAATGAGCAACTCCGATTGCTTTATGTCGCATTAACCCGTGCAACAGAAAAACTTGTAATTTCATTTACTCATGACTTTACAACAGACAAAATTGACAAAACTTTTTCATTTAAAAATGTTATTATTCAAAATCTTCCACCAATTGGTTTTAATCAAAATAATTTTCTTTCTATTCCAACAAAATTGAAATACCTGAAAACCGAAAATGATAAACCAATTGAAATTGAAGAAGATTTCAACCTCAAGATTGAAATAATTAAAGATCCTTTTGAAGCAACACAACAAAAACCTGAAATTGAACAACAAATAGTCACAGAACAAAAAGAATTATCAATCAATATTGAACAGATTAAAGATAAAGTTAAGAACGAAATCTTCACGGCAACCCAACTAAATGTCTATCAATTCTGTCCTGCAAAATATTTGTTGAAATTTATAATCAACTATAATCCATCTAAAATTTACCTCTCGGAGAGAATAGATGATGATGAAATTTCTGGTGCAGATTTTGGACTTGTTTTTCATCAACTGATGGAAAAGGTAAATACTGCTGATTTAGAAGAAACCGATAAATTACTTAATGAAATATTATCAAGTTATCCTGAATCGATTCAAAAGAAGTTCAAGCAAGAAGTCCTGGAAAAATTCAAAAAGCTTTCTAATGAAAAAACTTTCGTAGAAATTGTCAATCACAAGAATTCATTGAGAGAATTTGAAATCAAAGTAAAATTTTTGAACCATATCTTACTTGGCGTTATTGACCGAATAAACATTTATGATAATGAGATTACAATCATTGATTACAAGACCGATAACTTCCTTATTTCAGATTATGACAAAAAAGTCAATGAATACATGCATCAGATGGAATTTTATGCACTGATTTCTTCAATTTACTTTAACACCGATAAAATTAATTTGATTTTGTATTTCATAAATTATCCAGATAAACCTTACATTAAAAATTTTTCATCAGATGAATTAAATCAGATTAAGCAGAAGTTTGAAATCCTAATTAACAGAATTGAAAATCAAAAATTTGAGATGAATGAAAATAATTGTTCGATATGTGAATACGCGACTCAATCAAAATGTGTTTTAATAAAAAATCGTTCATAAATTCATCTCTATTTACCTTTCTAACAGATACGCGTTACCATAAATGATAACGCTTTTCAAAAAAACCATCATAAATGATGCTACAACTTCATTCCTCGCAATGACTAAATCGATCTTTATTGCGAATGCCCCATTGATTGTCATTACGAGCGAAGCGAAGTAATCTGTTCTATTTAACATTAAAAAATCATCATTCAACAATCAGAAATTCTGTGAAAGATTGCTTCCGACTTCGTCGTTCGCAATGACTGACACACACATCGTCATTACGAGCGAAGTAATCCGTTCTATTTAACATTCAAAATTCATCATTCAACAATCAGAAATTCTGTGAAAGATTGTTTCGCAACTCCGTTGCTCGCAATGACTATTACTTGCATCGTCATGGCGAACGAAGTGAAGCGATCTTTCCAAACAAATCAACATTAAAAATTTATCATTCAACAATCAGAAATTTTGTGAAGGATTGTTTCGCAACTCTGAAGCTTATTTAACAAACTCTATTTGTACAACTTAAATCATTTAAATCTCGTTTCGCAAAGAATTAAATTGCAAACCAATTAATAAAAATTTGGTTGATTATGATTGGTGAACTTTCAGCATTATTGACAGCTTTCTTATGGTCAATTACTTCACTCTTTTTTGCGAGTGCTGTTCCAAGAATTGGAAGTGTGCAATTAAATGTATTGAGACAATTAATTGCTCTCCTATTACTCTCATTAATCATCTTAACTTTTGGTTTTGATGTTTCACTAACAAATCGCCAGATATTTTTTCTAAGTCTTAGTGGTTTTGTTGGATTAACTTTTGGCGATTCATTTCTTTTTCTGGCTTATAGAGAAATTGGTGCAAGAATAAGCATGTTAATAATGTCTCTCTCCCCTGCCTTTGCAGCAATGCTTGCATTTTTACTTCTTGGCGAAAAATTAAATCTAATAATCATCACAGGAATAATTATAACTATTAGTGGAATTGTTCTCGTGGTTTATGACAGAAATGATCAATTAGAAAAGATAAATTACACTGGATTGTTTTATGCCTTGCTTGCTTCAATTGGACAGGGATTTGGTCTTGTACTTGCAAAAATTGCATTTATCGATACAAATAATTCATTAAACGGGTTTGTCGCAACAACGGTTAGATTATTTGCTTCAATTTCACTTTTACTTCCCGTTTCACTTTTAATGAAAAAGTTGAAAAATCCAATTGAAGTTTTTCGAAAAGATAAAACAGCATTCTGGCTTACAATTGGAGGTTCGATTGCAGGACCAGTTTTAGGAATTACTTTTAGTTTAATAGCCATTTCCAATACCAAAGTTGGAATTGCATCAACAATTATGGCTTTACCACCAGTAATTATGCTTCCACTTGTAAGATATTTTTATAATGAGAGACTAACCTATCGAGCCATCATTGGAGCTTTTATTGCTGTGCTGGGAGTTGCAATTTTGTTTTTAAGAAATTAGTTAAATGAATAAATTATATTTGATAAAATTTTGTACAAGTAATCGGATGCCAGAACGATACAAAAGAATTTTCATTTCATTTTCAATACTTACTCTGATTTTACTCCATTGGAGTTGTGAAGCGCCGCATTTAAATCCCCTGGATCCACAAAATCCATCAAAAAAATCTTACACCATTGAAGGTTATGTCTTTACTTTTTCACTGCCGAGACTTCCAATCGAAAATGCACTTGTAATCTGGCATAATGAAAATAAAGCAGTTCTGACAAACTCAAACGGTTACTTTAAAATTGACATTCAAAATCCAAATGACGGCTGGCTCAAAGTTATTCAGGATGGTTATAAACCGGATTCTGTTTTTATTAATTGGAATTCAAGTAAGTTTTATAAAGAATTTTATCTTAATCAAATTCCCGAACTTGATAGTATTGAATTTTATTCAATTCTATTGAATCAATATCCGGATCTTCAATCAACAACTTTGAACGTTAGAGTAAAGATTAGCGATCGAGATAATGATGTTGATTCGGTCTATATTGAGAATGCTTCTGACAACTCAAAATTTCATTTGAGCTACAATCCACAAACAAAATTTTATGAAAGAAGTTTTGACGAATTTGAATTTAATGTTGAAGATTTCACAGAAATAATTGGGATAAAATTTAATATTCTTGTCAAAGATTTTTCCGGTGATTTTTTTAAGATTGGAGAAGAAAAACTCAATCGAGTAATCAAAAATGAAATTACACTCGAAGCACCATTGAACAATGACACAGTTTCGACAAAACCATATTTACGCTGGCGAAGATTTATGCCTGGTTTTAAGTTTTCCTATTCAGTTGAAGTTTTAAATGACGAATTTCCACCAAAAACTATCTGGTCTAAAGATAATATCTCAATGGAAGAGACTGGAATTCAAATTGATTTCAATTTACCTGCGGGAAATTATTACTGGGTTGTGTGGTGCGTAGATCAATTTTTAAATCGTGCTCGTTCTAAACCGGGTTCTTTTGTGGTCAAATAAAATTTAAAGAATATATGGCCTTAACAGAAGAGATTAAAAAAATTAAATCAATAACTAAAGAACAATTCGAGTTACTTTACAATATCAGTCGAAGATTAAATTCACTCGAATACGAAGAAGGATTGATTGAAGAAACACTCGATCTGGTAATTAATGTCGTAAACGCTGAGCGAGGCTTATTTGCCAAGTACGATAATTCAAAAAAAGAATTTAAGATAATTGCCGCACGAAATCTTAAAAAAGAATCGATTCAGGATTTATCATCATTCTCATCAGGTATTCTTCAAAAAGTTATCGAAAGTAAAAAGCCATTTCTTTACCACGATGTTCAGAGTGACCCTGCCCTTTCACAATTTGATAGTGTTCAGATACACAAAATAAAATCAGTTCTCGGTGTTCCAATTATCAAAGATGGAAGCGTTTGGGGAGTTATTCTTGTTGATAGTCAGATTAACCGGAAAGAATTTACTGAAGAAAATCTCATCTTTCTTGATTTCTTTTCCAATCTTGTTTCACTCGCACTTGATAAAATTTTAAATCTCCAAAAACTTGAGAAAGAAAATCTTTATCTCAAAAATCAATTACAATCAACTCAAAAAATACCGGAGATTGTTGGTGAAAGTCCAGCTATCAAAAAACTTTTTCAATTAATTCATAAAGTTGCTGGAACTGATGCAACGGTTTTAATTTTAGGAGAAAGTGGAACAGGAAAAGAACTCGTTGCAAGATCAATTCATAATTTAAGCCACAGAAAAGATAAACCTTACGTTGCTCAATTTTGTGGGTCAATTCCAGATACTTTACTTGAAAGTGAATTATTCGGATACAAAAAAGGAGCATTTACTGGGGCTACATCTGACAAGAAAGGATTATTTGAAGTTGCTGATGGCGGAACATTTTTCCTCGACGAAATTGCTGATATTTCTCCTGCTCTTCAGGCTAAACTTTTAAGAGTCCTTCAGAACAAAGAAATTATTCGACTTGGCGATACGAAGCCAATTAAAATTGATGTCAGAATTATCACAGCCACAAATAAAGACCTGAAACAACTTGTAAACGAAAACAAATTCCGAGAAGATTTGTTTTATCGATTAAATGTTTTTCCAATTGAAATTCCACCACTTCGTGAAAGAAGAAGTGACATACCGCTCTTAGTTCGTCATTTTATTAAAAAATATTCTGACCGAGAAATTTCCATTACACCTGCTGCAATGAAAAAATTAGAAAGCTTCCACTGGCCCGGCAATGTTCGTCAACTTGAAAATGTAATTCAAAGGGCTTTAATACTTTGTGACTCAAATCTTCTAACACCAGAACATATCATCATGGAAGAAGAAGATAGTCTATTAGACTTTAAAGGAACACTTGAGGACTTTGAGAAACTTTTACTTTTGAAAAGGTTAAAAGAATATAATGGTAATCGAACTCAAACAGCTAAATCACTGGGAGTTTCTGTGCGTTGGGTTCAAATGAAATTGAAAGAAATGAATTCAAACGAGTTTAGTGAAAATGAGTGAAAGAAAAACTCTCTTCGAAAAATTTGAAATCATCGAAACTTTAAAGAAAGATTCTCAAACTGGAGTTTATCTTGCCAATCATATCTTTTTGAATAAAGAAATTATTCTTAAGTCCCTCAATACTTCTAATCTCACTGATGAAATTATTTTACACCGTTTTAAAAGAGAAGCAAAAATTTTGGCTCGTCTTGATCATCCAAATATCATTAAAGTTCTCGACTTTGGAACATTTCAAAACCAATTCTACATTTCTTTTGAATACTTCGAGGGTAAATCACTTAGAGAATTTCTCAAAAAGAAAAAATTAGATCTGAATGAATTTGAAAAAATTGTTAGTCAAATTCTTTCAGGACTTGATTATGCCCATTCAAACAAAATTATTCACAGAGATTTAAAACCAGAAAATATATTAATCGATTCTAATCTTAATGTTAAGATTGCAGACTTTGGACTTGCACTAAGCGAAGATGAAGTTCAGGTCACGCAAAAAGAGTCTATCGTTGGAACTCCATCATATATGTCACCTGAACAAATTCGTGGTGAAGAACTAACACCATCCAGCGATATTTTCTCACTCGGTATAATCTTATTTGAAATGCTCACAGGAGTAAATCCTTTTGTTGGTAAAGATATTGCCGAAACGATTAATAACATTTTATTTTTTGAAAAAGAGACCATCCTGATAAAACTTGAAAGCATTCCCGAAAAATGGAAAAACATAATTCTTCGATGTCTTGAAAAGTCAATAGAGAAAAGATATAATTCAGTGAAAGAGATTCTTTATGAATCTGATTTACAGGCTGAAAGTTTTCCAATCAAAACAGAAAAGGAAAAATTTGAACTTATATTTTCAACACCAGTGATTTTATCTACTGTTCTTATCTTGATTTCTATAATTGCACTGATTTTATTTTTCGAAAATTCACGGAAGGATTTTTCCACTCAAATCTCACAAACGCAAAATTCCGACATTAACATTACAGATACACCCCATAAATCTATTCCTGATAAAACCATTGAACAATCCTCGGACGATATAAAAAACAAAGAAGTTCAGAACACTAAAGAGACAAAAATACCTCAAAAAGTTAGCGAGATTAATCAACCAAACATTATGACCGCAGATTCTGCAGGTGAATTATTCATAACATGTTCACCATGGGCAGATATTTACATTAATGATTTGAAAGTAGAAACTACTCCATTAAAAGAACCAATTAAGCTTAAGACTGGTAAGTATCAATTAAAACTTATTCATCCAAATTTTCCTCCAATCGAAAGATTAATTGAGATTCAAGCTGATAAACTTTCTCGTTTAGATTTCAATTTCTACGATAATTTTTCGTATATCCAGTTTCAAATTATTCCCTGGGGAGAAATAAAGATAAATGACCAAAATGTTGGCACTACCCCCCTTCCAGGACATGTTATTTTGAAGCCAGGAAAACAGATTTTGAATATTTTTAATCCAAACTTTGGAAGCTTTGTGGATACAATTTTAATTCAAAAAGGCGAAACACTGGTGTATCGATTGAATTTTAATCACATTAAAAATTGGCACAATAATTGACTTAAAAAGAATGATGAGAAAGACAATTTATACATATTTGATATTGGTTTTAATTATTTCGATTGGCTTTAGTCAGAATCTCCAATGGCAGGAAATTGGTCGAATGCCGATCGCCGTTAAAGGACATCGTGCAGTTGTAATGGATTCTGTGATCTTGATTATTGGTGGATTTTCCGATTCATTAAATCTACCAACTGATTTTATTCAAGAATACAATCCTCAAACAAACACATGGCGAGTTATTGGAAATACTAAAATTAAAAGAATGAATTTCTTCGTTGATAAATTACAGGATAGCTTAATAATTTTTGGTGGAGTATTTCGTTCTCCGGCAATTAGCGATTATTATTCTCTCGAAGTCTGGAAGAGAAATAAACCTTCATACATATATAAATACAATTCAATATTCAATCGTGGGTTCTCATCAGGTTTTATAAATAACCAAAAATTATTTGTATTAGGTGGAAGGAAAAGCCCAGTTCACATGGACACAACAAGATTGTATTATATGATTGAATATGATCTTATCAGAGATTCGATTTTATCGGTCATAGAAAGATTCCCACATGCGAATCAGATCCCATTTCATCAAGCAATATGTAAGACAAATTCTGATGTATACATTTTTGGTGGGGTATCAACTGGAATAATGAACGGAATTTTCAGATTTAATTTAAACACAAAATCAATTAGTCGTTTACCAATAAACTTACTGCAACCTCGAGCCGGTTCCGAAGCGATTCAGATTGATGAAACAAAAGTATTAATTATTGCAGGATACAACGAGTACTTCAAAGCATTGAAGACAACAGAAATTTTCACTCAAAATGGAAATTCATTTACAATTGAATTTGGTCCGAGCTTAAAAAATCCACGGAAAGAATTTGCAGCAGTGAGATATAATAATTCTATTTATGTATTTGGCGGCGAAAATCAATTTGGCGTAATTAATCCTTATATCGAGAAACTTGACCTTGTAACTGATGTTGAAAACGACAAAGTTTTAATCAATGATTTTTCACTTGAACAAAACTATCCAAATCCTTTCAATCCAAGCACCACAATTTCCTTTAAAATTCCGCAAAAATCAAAAGTTTTTCTCGAAATTCTTGATATTTTTGGTAAACGAATCAAAACTTTGATTGATGCTGAAATTGAAAGCGGTGTACATAAAATTATCTGGGACGGTACTGATGAAAATAATAACCGTGTTTCATCAGGAGTTTATTTCTATAGACTCAATACAGAGAAAACTTCACTCACAAAGAAAATGATTTTGTTGAAATAAATGATTAAAAAATTCCACTTTTTTATTTCTATAATTCTAATAACTGCCTCTTCACTATACACTCAAACGCCTTCAAATTACGAGTTTCTTCTAAAACAAAAATTCGAAGAGTTTGATTACAACTCTGTAATAAGACTTGCCGACTCAATTTTAGTCAATACAAAAAATTTGAGCAGAACTGACTCTTTAAGTATTCTCTATTACAAAGCTCTTGCAAGTTTCAATCTCTGGGACATAAAAACCAGTGAGCAGTCTTTCAAATCCATTTTAAGTTTAGATGAAAATTTCTCTCTGGACACAATAAATGTATCTCCCAAAATTGTTGTTTTTTTCAATGACTTAAAAACAAAACTTATAATCGATAAACAAAATCAAAAACAATTTTCGACTATCTCAGTTGATTCGATTTTAATAAAAGAAAGAATTAAATATTCATTTCAACTTCAAAATTATAAACAGGCTCTATGGAGAAATTTAATTCTACCGGGTTGGGGAAACATTCATTTAAAAAAAGAACCCAGAGGTTACATATTTGCAACAGTTTATTCTCTATCATTAATATCAAGTGCTTATTTTATTTTTGATACAAATAAAAAAGAAAAAGATTATCTAAGTGAAATTAACCCCGAACTAATCTCATCTAAATATTCTAATTATAATAATTCTTACAAATTGAGAAACATATCACTTGCTCTTACAGCATTCATCTATATTTACTCACAAATTGATTTTCTACTATTTGACACCTCAGAAATAAAAATAAACGACATTTCCAGATTTTCAATTTCTATTGACCCAAAATCAAATTTCAGAACTAGACTCTCATTAACGATAAAAATTTGAATTATATATCCATACAGAGAAAAATTATCATCAACCACGAAAAATTTTCGCTATCAGTTAAATTTTTAATTTTAATTAGAGAAAACCATTAAATTTCATTAAGTTTTCAAAGGAAAAAATGAGTTTTATCTGGCATAGAAAGTGAAATTAAGGTGAAAAGAAAAATCACAAACCAAATAAAAGAGGTGTTATATGAAAAAATTAAACATTTTTCTGGTCGTTCTACTAGTTTTGGGAGTTAATATAGTTCGTGCTCAAATACCAGCACCAACTAATTTAACTGCCGAATTCAAACCAACAACTCATCCTAATCTAATGGGATATGGATTTGTAGAATTAAAATGGCAAATGCCTCAAACTCCTAACTTGAATTATTTATTCAAAGTCTTCAGAATGGGACCTAACGATACAAGCTTTAAACAAATTGCATCACTAGTTCGTGATAAAAAATTCAATGATTACCATGTTAAGCCACAAAGTTCTTATTCATATTATGTAGTTGCATATAATATGCAAGGAGAAAGTGACCCTAGCAATGTTGCATCTGTTACTACTCCACCACTTCCTGATATTGTAAGATTTGTAACTTTTCCACCCAAATTGGGTTCAGTTGGAGAATTATACACTTATAATGCTATCGCAGTAAGTAACCAGGCAAGTGCGGTGATTAATTACTCATTGGTTGAAGGTCCTGTTGATTTAAGTATTGATAGTGTAACTGGTGTTGTATCCTGGACACCATCCGCAAGTGGTTATTTCAAAGTCAAAATTAAAGCTGAAAGTAATTTAGGCGGAAAAGCATTTCAAGAGTGGACAATAAAAGTTAATGGACCTACAGGTACCATCTCCGGTACAGTCACCAACTCATCAGATAATTCAGCTATAGCAGGTGTAACAGTTTTCTTCATCAGCACAAATTCCGCACGACACGAAGTCGCATTCACAAATCAGGATGGACAATATTCAAAACAACTGGTTGAAGGTAACTACAAAATAAAATTTTATAAACGCGGTTTTATCCCTGAATTCTTTGATAACAAACACTCAATCGATTCTGCTGATATTGTAACTGTTACTGCAAATACAACATTTGTTGCAAATGCTGATTTAAATCCTGTTACTCCTCCAACGCTTTACACAGTTTCTGGTAGCGTTCTTGATGCAAATGGTCAACCAGTTAAATCAGTTGTAACAGCGTTCATAGTTCGAGACACAACATTTCCAATCCTTCCACCATTACCAACGCCAAGAAATATGTCTGTTGTCACAGATAGCTCTGGAAATTATCAATTAAGAGTAGTTGGTGGTTTCGAATATGTAGTTTATGCAAAACCATTTAATAGAAATTATTATCCAGAATTCTGGGATAATAAACGCACATTCCAGGAAGCAGATAGAATCTTAGTTAATTCAAATGTCGAAAACATCAATTTTGTTCTTGACCAAAAACCTGTTTACGACAATGGTATTGCTGGACTTGTAAAGGACTTTAATACTGGTGAACCAGTTCAAGCAGTAGTGAGCGTTTTCAAATTAAATGGTGGAAAATTTAGACCATTCAAATCAACAAGAACAGATTCATTAGGAAATTATTTAGTTGAAAATTTAGAACCAGGCAATTACATCGTATTTGCAAAACCACGCTTACCATACTTGCCAGGTTACTACAAAGCCGATACAGTTGCATTCAGATGGAGAGATGCTGATACCGTAGTCGTAAACGAAAATGGAATCGTCGAGAACATAAACATTAATCTCGTAACTCGTCCAGATACTGGATTTGCGAGAATCACAGGTTATGTAAAAACAATATATGGCGAACCAGTTACCGGTGCTTTGGTATTGACCTATAATTTAAATGGTGAAGTTGTTGCTTACTCAATCTCTCAGAATGATGGTTCATATCAAATCGAAAATTTAGTTGCTGGAGACTATACACTAGTTGTTGATGCAACAGAATATGAAAATGCTTCAAGCGATAACTCTGTTTCTTTGAACTACAGTAATAATCCATCAACATCAAAAGATTTGTATTTAAGTCCTGAAAGTACAACAGGAGTTAAAGGTGGCTCATCAATTCCGAACAATTATTCATTATCACAGAATTATCCAAATCCATTCAATCCATCAACACAGATTAGATTTACAATTCCAGAAAAAGCTCATGTAAAACTTGAAGTATTTAACTTAATCGGTCAAAAAGTAGCCGAGCTTATAAATGATGAAATGAATGCCGGAGAGTATTCAATCACATTTAATGCAAATGGTTTGAGTTCTGGAATCTATCTCTACAGGTTGCAGGCTGGTAATTTCTCGAGTGTTAAGAAAATGATCTTGATGAAATAAAATCTCTCTCTCCGATCAAACATTGGTGCTGCTTCTTTATCAAGAGGCAGCACTTTTTTATTTTAAGTAAAAATTTTAATCAATATTTATGTCTGAATACATAAGAAAAATAAAAAGGCAAATCGAGATCGTTGGTAAGGCTCTTTCATCAAATGATAAATTTACTGTCATGGATTTAGCCGTTGAATATGATGTCGAGGAGCTTACAATAAAAAGAGACCTTGCCGAATTAAGATCAAGAGGAATTGATATTCATTCACTTAAAAAAAGAGGGATAAAAATTTTAAATCCAATCAGAAAAGAAATACTTAAAGAGTTTATATTAGAATATATTGGATTTTCTTACTCAGAGGATTATCCAGATAAATCAACAACAATACTAATTCAAAAATTGGGCGATAAAGCACTTACTCTAATCACTCAATTACAAAAAGCTATCGATAAAAATCTTGTGACAATTATTGACTATCAATCCACTGCAACAACTCTTAAGAAAAATGTTTATATCAATCCACTGAAAATATTTCAATCCCAGGGTGAATGGAGATTACTCGCAGTAAATCAAAATTTGATCAAGCAATATTATATTTCAAAGATTGTCAATTTCAAGGTTACATCAGAGAAATTCAAACCTTTAGAAAAAGAAAAAATTGAATCACTTTTTTCATCATCATTAAAAAGCTGGATCGGGACTGAACAATTTCCAATTATAATTCATTTTAGTAAAAATTGGGCAGAGGTTATTAAAAGCAAAACATATCTTATTAATCAAAAAATAATTGATCGAGAAGATGGCTCGATAATATTTGAAGGTAATGTCAATTCAATTGATGAGGCAGCTACATGGGTTTTATCGTTTGGTAAAGGAGCAAAAGTTTTAGAACCTGAAGAATTAAAATCAAAGGTTATTCAGCTCGCAAAAGATGCATTATCAAACTATAAGTGAGTAATCCCACCAAAAAATATCATTCATTGATACTCTTCTCTATCCTTTCCTACCTAAGTTTGAATCAAAAAGAAAGGAGAGAAAAAGATGAAAGTAAATCAGATTTCTCAATTACTTGGAGTAAAAGTTACAAACCAGAATAAAAAAGAAGCTGCTGAAATTTCAATGAATATTCTGGCAAAAATTATTGACCTCTTCAAAAATCAAAATTTTGGACTGTTTACTTTCTATGGAATTAATCCTCAGAATTATAAACTTCAACAGAATAAACTTCAGGCTTGTGAAAACTATTTAATTTCAAAAGGATATAATTTTATCAAAATTGTAGCTCAGTGGAACTTGAAATTCAAAGATGTAAACAATTTCAAAGAAATCGGATATTTCATCTTAGAACCATCTTTTGACGAAATGATTGGTATTACAAAAACATTTGAGCAAGATTTATTCATTTATGGCAGTAAAAGACAAATTAATTTGTTCTATTCCAGCGGAAGCAAAATCGAACTCGAGTTAGACAAAAGTGATTTCGGGAACCTTGCAAATAAATCTGTAATCTTGAACTTTGTCGATTTCAAACTTTTTGTCGATACAATTCTTGATTTCAACTTTAATTTCACAAAGGCTAATGAAATCTATATTGGCGATCAAATAGTTGTGTTTGCAAAGAGCAAGTTTACATTCAATACGCATCTTGAAGTTATAGATGTTTATGATATCAGACAGAATGGAATAATTTCATTTGAAAGGTCGAAAACTACACCCGCAATTAATCCAAAAATTTTTCACTTTGATGAGATTATATGGGTATTCAAACTTAACAAGGACAAAATAAAATCGAACTCAAAAGCTTATCGAAAAGCTATTTGAAATCTATAGAGCAAAATTTTGCCTGTGAAAAGCTGGAGAGGTGACTTATTTGAGAAGCGGAAAGTAAACTCTAAGTTTAATATAAAAATTACTGATTTTACTAATAAAGTAATTGAAATCTCATTAGCCATTATTAAAAAATGTAACCGGCTTACATTTGTTCACAGGGGCTAAGTGACCTGATTTAATAATTTTCACTTATTTATGGTTAATTGTTTTTTCATTTACCTTCCAGATTATAATTTTTTCAAAAATCACACCTGAAAAATTTTTATATTTATGACAAAGGAAAGTGAGATGAAAATTGGAAAAAGGAAAAATCTTAATTTGTGATGACGATCAGACTTTAGCTCAAATCCTTTCAGATGAACTAACCGCAGAGGGCTTTAAAACAGTTATCGTTTACAATGGAAATGATGCAATTGAAGAATTAAAAGTAAACTTCTTTGATGTTCTTTTACTTGACCTCAATCTCCCAGATATAAAGGGCTCAGAAATTTTAAAATTTTCAACCGCAAATTTACCATTTACACAAGCTATAATGCTCACTGGCACTTCTGATATAAACGATGCTGTTGAATGTATGAAATTGGGGGCTTATGACTTTATAACCAAACCTTATGATTTTAATGAACTGCTTCAAGTAATTTACAAAGCAATTGAAAAGAAAAATCTTCTTACAAATAATGTTGTTCTCTCAAAAGAATTAAATCAAGTTCTTGGTTTTGAAATAATCGGTGAAAGCAAATCTTTTAAAGAACTGCTTGCACTTGCAGCAAAGGCAGCTCAATCTGATTCACCTATTTTAATCCAGGGTGAAACTGGAACAGGTAAAGAGGTACTTGCAAAATATATTCACTCAATCAGCCCGAGAAGTTCAAAACCAATTGTTACATTAAATTGTGCATCGCTGCCCGATACTTTGTTTGAAAGTGAATTATTTGGCCATGAGAAGGGTTCATTTACTGATGCAAAACAAACTAAACCTGGACTAGTAGAAATTGCAAACGAAGGTTCTCTCTTTCTGGATGAAATTGGTGAACTTTCGCTTACAATTCAACCTAAATTATTACGCTTCCTTGAAACAGGTGAATTTAGAAGAGTTGGAGGTTTGAATAATCGAAAATCAAATGTTAGACTGATTGCCGCAACGAATAAGAATTTAATTAATGAAGTGAAAGAGAAGAGATTTCGTGAAGATTTATTTTTCAGATTAAATGTTATTCCACTTACCATCCCACCACTACGAAATAGAAAAGAAGACATTATACCATTAGCCGAATATTTTTTAAAGCAAAAAAATAAAACACGAAAGCTTAAAATTCTTTCAGATGAAGCAAAAGAGTTCTTATTAAATTACAATTTCCCTGGTAATGTTAGAGAACTCGAACATCTAATCGAAAGAAGTCTGATTTTCTGTGATGGGGAAGCAATTTACCCCAAACATTTTAATCTTAATTTATCCACTGTTTTTTATAAAACAGAAATCGAAGAAGAAGTTAATCGAACAACAGGAAAATCGCTGAATGAGCTTTCAGTAGAAGAACTTGAAAGAATTCATCTTAAATCTGTACTTGATGCAAATAACTGGAATCGAGAACTAAGCGCAAGAATACTTGGGATAAGTCTGAAAACTCTTTACACAAAAATTAAAAAATATAATCTCAAATGACTGAGCAGATTCTGGAAAAAGCTGGTAATAAATTAATCGAATTATTAACCAATTCAGGCTATGGCATTTGCATAACAAACGAGAATTTGGAAATTATCTGGTCAAACAAAATTTTCACTAACTGGTTTCCACCACAAGATCAAAGATCCCTTTTTGAAATCATTGAAGAGAAAGAAAGGAAAGATGATTCTGAGATTTATAAATCAATTTTAAGCAACAAATCAATTAAAATTGAAATTAAAAATCCTTCTACAAAAAGATGGTTTTTGATAAGCTCAAGTCCAATTCAAATTGATCCTGAAAAATTTTTATATCTATTTTTATTTGATGATACAACTGATAAAAAAACTGTTTTCGAAAGTTATATATCCCAACTCGAACTCCTCGATAATGTTGAAGATGGAATTTTTTCCACTGATTTTGATAATCGAATTACTTACTGGAACAAAGGAGCAGAGAAAATTTATGGATATTCTGCCGCTGAAGTTGTAGGTAAAATTATAAATCAAGACTTTAATCTTTACAATCCACTAGATATTGAAACACAAATTCAAATCACGCAGGAACTTGAAAAGTATCGGACTTACTATTTCAAAAGAAAAGAATATCGTAAAGACAATGTAGAAATTTGGGTAGAAGGTAATGTAACTCTTATAACCGATACAGGTGATAATCCGATTGGTTTAATTTACATTGTTAGAGATATTACAGCAAAATTAAATTCAGAAATTCTGAGCAACCTAAACGCTAATCTTCAAAAATCATTTAGAGAAATTACAGCAAATCTTCTCAATGAATTTTCATTTTCAGATATTTCAATTCAATTAATAAAAAAGTGTAAAGAACTTACTGAGAGCGAAATCTGTTCGATCTTCAAAATCAATGAACACAGAAGCGAAATAATCGAAATAATTTCAGATAAAGAACTAAATGAAGATAAATTAAATGAATTAATTGATATATCGTTTGCTATTTTAAGCTGGCTTGAATTGAATAGGAAATCTCTTGTAAGTTTTAATGAGACATATCCTGAAATAATTGAAAAATTGAGAAAGATTATTGGTGTCCAACATTTCATAATCTCTCCAGTTATTATAAAAAACGAGATTCAATACTTTATTCTTGCAGGAGCCAATTCTTACTCACTTCAGAATTATAAAATTGAAATTCTAAACTCCTTTGCCTCACATTTTTCTTTCATAGTAAGTTATTTTGAGAAAAAGCTACTTCAGGAAACACTGGAAGAAAAACTAAGACAAACACAGAAATATGAACTCACAAGTAATTTAATCAGCGGTATAGTCCATGATTTCAAAAATCTCTTATATGGAATTAAAATTTCTGTTGACTTAATCAAACAGAAATATCAGAAAGGAATTCCCTCAAAAATTATTGATGAACTCGAATCATTTCTCAACCGCGGTCTCGACTTATCAAAAAATTTACTTGAAATTGGCAAACCGCTTAAGCCAGTAAAAAGTCATTTCAAGTTAAACAAATTACTCGACGAAGTTTATAATTTTGCTCGCCAGATCTGTCATTCTGGAATAACTATAATTAAAAAATATAGTGAGGACTTACCAGAAATTTATGCAGATTATACTCAACTGTATCAGGTTTTTATGAATCTTGTTGTAAATGCCAGAGATGCAATGCCAGATGGTGGAGAGTTATTAATTGAAGTTGAAACAGTTTCGATACCTGAGAAGGAACATATTCAACAATCTAAATTGAAAGCTGGAGATTACCTGATTATCACTGTTTCAGACACAGGACACGGAATACCAAAAGAATATCTTGACAAAATTTTTGAACCATACTTCACAACAAAAGATTTTCAATCAGGAACCGGAATTGGATTGTTCATTTCACAAAATATAATTACAAAGCATAATGGATTTATTCAAGTCGAAAGTGAAGTTGGAAAAGGGAGTAAGTTCAAAGTTTATTTACCCTATTTTAAGACGGAAGCAAAAATTTCTCAAAGAGTTCCTACGATTAAATTTAAATCGAATCCAACTATTTTAATTGTTGATGATGAAGATTCAATTCGTGCTCTTCTTGCCGAGATGCTGAGCCTTCAAAATTTTAATGTACTTGAAGCATCTTCTGGTGAAGAAGCTAAAGAGGCATTTATCAAGTCTGAAAATTTATTGGATTTAGTAATTCTTGATTACCATCTGAAGGATACAACCGGGGAAGAAATTCTAAAATTCATAAGAGAAAGGAATAAAGAAATTCCAGTTTTTATTGCAAGTGGTGTAATTGATGCAGAACTAACTAAAAGATTAAATGAATTACTTGCAGATAAAATAATTGAAAAACCTTATGATTTTGATAATTTAATTGAAAGTATCAATAACTACATTCAAATAACTTCTTAGTCTTCCAGCAATTCTTTTTTCAATTCATCAACACTTACCATTTTAACATCTTTTTCTTTGTTGTATTCGTCTAATTCTTCAGCTTTTTTAATTGCATTAAGTTTGTTTAAAACGGTTGTAATCTTTTTAATTCCCTCTTCCAGATAATTAATTTTTTCAGCTAGGAATTTTTTATCAATGTTTTCTTTATTTAATTCTCTTCTAATTGCATTAATAGCAAGAGACATAATCGTTAAAGGTTGTTTAATTTCATGATTTGCAGTTAAAACAGTAGACTCAAAAATCTGATACTTTTCCTGCTGGATAGTTTTTCTTTTCATTTCAGCATATCGAAGAGCTGAGTTAATTCGGGCTACAAGCTCAATCTTATCGAAAGGTTTTTTAATGTAATCGAAAGCTCCAACTTTTAACCCTTCTTCAACATCTCTTGCATCAACTTTAGCTGTGACAAGAATAATAGGAATGTCTTTAGTTTGTTCGTCATTCGTAAGAATTTTACAGACCTCATAACCATCCATTCCTGGCATCATAATATCCAGAAGAATTAAATCTGGTTTTTCAGACTTTGCTTTTTCAATACCTTCTGGACCCGAAAAAGCACTGATTACAAAAAAGTTTTCCTGTTGTAATCTGGATTGCAGATAATAGACATTATCTGGTCTATCATCGATTATTAATATTTTATAAGTCTCTTTTACCATAGCTCGATTACGAATGTAATACTTTTTGAATTGTTATTAAAAGTTCGTCCAGGTCGTAAGGTTTAGAAAGAAAATCATCAGCACCCAACTTTTTTGCAAGCACCGCGTTTTCAACATCTGCATAAGCCGTCATTACTATTATTTTACCTGGATAATTTTTTGCTCTTAACTCTTTCAAGATTTCAAATCCATCCACTTGAGGCATTTTCAAATCAAGCAGAATTAAATCATAAAACTCATTTTGCAAACGATTTAATGCTTCTGAACTCTCATTCATAACTTCAACTTCATACCCAACGGATGTAAGTTCTTCTCTCAATATTTTTGTGAGAGAAACATCATCATCAATTATTAAAACAGATTCAAGTTTAGCCACAGCTAAATCCTTTCACTTTTCTTCTAAGGGATTGAGTTGATAAATTTTTATATCCTTTTGATATTGTTCACGAGTTTTTTCAATTAAGTTTTCACTCTTCCTTCTAGAAGTAAATCTTTCTTTCAGAGTTGGAACTAACTTAGCTTTTAGAACAATTATCAATTCCTTCTTTGAATATGTTTTTTTATCGAATCCTGTTAAATATCTAATACCAAATACCCACCATGGTAAATCTTTCAGAATTGGAATTCCGCTTCTCTCTGTTTTTTCTTCTGTAATATATAATCCACCAATAACCGTTTCCTCGCCATCGACTAACAAAACATCAGTTTTGGCTTTTGTCTTTTTGATTTCAGTTGAAATTTGACCGGGAATTGCATTACTTCTCTCTGCTTCAAGTTCGATCAGAATATAATTTTTCCCATCTTCTTCAAAAATGTATGGAGTAACCCTTATTATTGTACCTGTTGAGTAAAATCTTTCCACGGTGTTTCCAGCAAAATCTTTTTCTCTTGTTGAGAAATCAGCACCAACTTGAATTTCGCCTCTTACTCTATCTCTAACTGTAATTTGTGGACTTGCAATAACTTCACCGAGTTGATTTTGCTCAAAAAAGTTGAATAAAGCTGTTGCACGTCCCAGAAAATCACCAAATTGTCTTTCGCCGTATAGTCCAAGATTAAAAGTATTTGCCCCTTCAGTTGCAGGTGGTGCATTAAGATTAAAAATATTATTATCAGTTTGACCAAGCTGACCAGCCACATCAAAATCTTTATTATTTGTAAGAAGCCATTTCCAATTCATTCCCATTTCTCTTGATTTTGCAACATCAAGTTCAAAAAAGACAGCAGAAATGTTTACTTCTCTTGTGTTCAAATCAATACCTTTCATCGCCTCTGGCAATGGTGGTTTTTCACCTTTTCGCGGGAGTATTTTTATGTATTCATCAGTTTCTGTGAATTCAAGATTGTTATATTTCAAAATCAAAAGCAAAGCTCGATACCAGTTCATTTGAATGATATCAATTCCAATTGGATCAGATATATCTTCACTCAGCACGATTATCTTGTTCAGATATTGCTTGCTCATTTTACTTAGCATCTGCATTGCCTGATTAAACGGCAATGAGCCTGAAAGAGATACAAGTTCTTCTGGAGAACTTGAGAGCATTTTTTGAAATTCTCTTTGACTTTGAGCATAGCTACTCAAAGCAAAAATCAAAATAAAAAGTAATATTTTTTTCATCTCTTAAACTCCTTAATGTTGGCGCTTTTTAATTTCAAAGTAACCTTCTCAATTATGCCTCCTTTATTAAGCAAGAACTCACATTGTTGCCCATCGTAATCAATTCTTGTAAGATAACCAAGATATACTGGATCTCCTTCTGAGAGTGTATAGGAATTTCCGTTTTTATCCATAATAAAAACAGCATCAGGAATAATTGCTAAGAGAGTTGCACCGTCAACTTCTAAAAGAGCATCGTAGTTGGGTGGAATGTCTGGTCTTATTAATGGGAAGAATAAATTCTTAACTGGTTTGATTTCCTTAGGTTGAATGTTTTCATAATTCAAAGCAAGATTTTGATCAGAAGTGAAATATGATTCAAGTTTGATTTCAAATTCAACCTGATATAAAATGTCCCCTTTACCAGTTGTAAGTGTTGCATTCCTTAATTCAAGTCCCTGTATTTTGTATAGTTTTTTCGATTTTTCGAGTTCATAAATCAGGCGGAAAACATCTTCAAATTCACCCTGTCCACTTATCACAAAATAATCAACCGAAGCTGCTCCAACGGTTTCAGTTTGTTGATATTCAATGTTCACTCTTGTATATCGAGAGAAGTTCTTGGTGATATTTAAGATATCATTGTATGTATCTGTAATTGAATATCGGAATGGAATCGCTTTAGCCATATTATAAAGAATTGAATCAACTCTTTCTGATTCTCGTTGCAAAGAATCGTACATAGCTGCAAGAGTTCGAACATCAAGAAATTGTTGATTTAAACTCTCTAGTTCCATTTGTTTTGCTTTAATCTTTTTTGGCTGGAACATTAGAACATAATAACCTCCAAAGCCAACAAAAAGAATAAAGAAAACAAATAAGATTAGAGCATTTCTTGCTGTGTTGCTCATTATTGTACCCCTTTATATCCGTATTTTTCAGGGTTTAAAGTAATTTCGAAACGGTTTATCTCTCTTTCACGCAATTCCTGACTCATCATACTTTTTAGCAATGCTTTATCAAGGTGGTCAGAAAAATCAGGAATTGTGTACTTGTTTATTCCTACTCCTGTAATCTTCACCTCTTCATCTGTTGCTGCAAATGAAGTTAACCATATTCTCCTTTTGTCTGGTTGATACTCATGAATTTTCAATAAAATCTCTGTCCATCTTTCAGCACCTAGGATTAATGTGTCAATAGTTCTCTGAATTCTAAGACCAGCATCAATTCTCTGGGAAAGTTGATTAACTCTATTTACTAACTCAGCATTCTCAGCGATCAGTAGTTGTTTACTTCGAATCTCTGTATCAAGGACCTGAATCTTCTTATTATTGGTAATATATTTTTGTGTAAAGAATACAACAGCAACAAAAATTAGAAATAATAATGCATAACCAACTGGACTAAGTTTAAATATTTTTTGAGCTTCTATTAAATCATAAGGTAGAAGATTTACGAAAGGGATTCTGGATTTATCTTTTCTTAACATGAAGAACAATGGGGCAATGCAAAATGCATAAACGGGAACTTGTGCTCTTTTATCTTCGGGTAAGGAGCTTACATCAAGATCGTCAAACTTAATAACTTCAATTTCGGAAAGTGGAAAACTACCGTAAAAAGTTAATTGAACCGTAGTTTCAACAACTTCGCCAGCAAGGAAAATTTTATCAATCTCCGAAATCTGAACATTATCCATCTCCAGATTAATCTTACTAATTATTATATCATGAAATCCAGAAGTTTGAATACCAATTCCAAGGTAACTTGAAATGTGCTTAATGGTTTTATTTGAAATAAAGATTATTCTACTTGAATCAATTCCTATGTGAACAATTAAATAATTCTTATCTGGTTGAATATTGTACTTGTTCAACACATAGCTTGCCAGACATATATCACCACCAGAGATAAATGGAATTCTGGGCATTCGCATTTTCCAGAAACGAGCAAACTTCTCAATTTCTTTTAGAACAGGATACTCTTCATTTATGTAAATTGTTAAATATGTATCCTCGTTATATTTATAATATCTTAGATTTTTTTCATCGATTGAAGAAACTTTGCTCTCTAGCCATTTATCAATAATGAATTGTTTTAATTCCTTCTCCTTAAGCTTTGGAACATTGTTGAGAATTAAATACGAAACCTGAGGTTCAGTAACTACGGGGACAAATACTATATCTTTAATATTTCTTACCTTACTGCTCAAAACATTTGAGAGCATTGGTTCTTCCAATTGCTCTTCACTCTCATCAGCAGGCTCAAATAGAATTGTGTCCGAGTCAACTTCAAATTCAGTTTTTGGTGGTCCGAAAAAATCTTGAGGACTGCCTTTTAAACCAAATGTCACAATATCTTCTAGCTTAAGCCCTCCTGAAGTTTTTGAGACTATTGCGACTTTAGTCTCTGGACCATCTATAAAAACTCCAACATATTTTTTCATAGTTTACCTGTTAATAATTGTTGGATTCTTGCTTTATTATTTGCATAAGCAATTGCTGTTTCGTAAGTAATTTTTCTAAGTTTAAATAATCTTGCCAGATCCTGTTCCATAGTATTCATACCATACTCACCACCTTGATGAATCATCTGATAGATCTCACTTGTATTATTATTCTTAATGGCTGCTTTAACTGATGGGGTAACCACAAGAACTTCTTTAGCAAGTGTTCTTTTACCATCGACTGTTGGTACTAATTTCTGAGATACAATGCATCTTAAAACATCAGCAAGACGCATTCTCACTCTTTCCTGTTCATGAACATCGGTTTCTCCAATAATTCTATCAATTGTTTCAACAGCAGATGAAGTATGCAGGGTAGAAAAAACTTTGTGTCCACTATCTGTTACATCAAGTGCTGCTACAATCGTTTCGGGATCTCTCAACTCACCGATGACAATTATATCAGGATCCTGACGAAGTGCCTGAATAGTTCCTTCTTTAAAAGATAAAACATCTCTTCCAACTTCACGATGTCTTATTAAACATCTTTTTGATTGATGAACATATTCTACTGGCGAACTGATAATAATTATGTGAGCATCACAGGTACGATTATTTTCATCAATAATTGCATCAAGTGTAGTTGATTTTCCAGAACCAGTTATTCCTGTGATTAAAATTAAACCCTCTTTCATGTAATTTAAATTCATCAGTTGAGCAACATATGGATGAAATCCAAGGTCTGAAAATGGTCTTAATTGAGAAAGAATTGCACGACAGTTCAGTGAAAGTTCGTCAAGCTCAAAGTATGCATCAGCGCGATACCTGTAAATTCTAAGATAAGGTGTAGTTTCTTTGATCTCAATTGAAAAGTCTAAATTTCTTTTTGAGATTAAAAACTCAATTTGCTTTTCACTGAGAATATTTAATATAAGTATACTTGACTCGGTCGAGTTAAATTCTGGCAATTCTGAAACGGGTTTTTTATTCCCGTGAATGCGCATCCAAAATCTGTTAAGACTCCCAGGTCCACCGAAATCAAGATCCGAAGCTTCGACTTTATGCATTTCAAATAATAAACTTTCGATGAAAGATCTGAGAAGTTCTCTCTTTTGATTATCCAATCCTTCAACAAAACTTTTTAAGTAAAGGACTTTATCAATACCTTTTATATATTCAGGAACCAGTTTCAGTCCTTCCCCTAAAATTTCTTTTACCTGCTGAGTGAGTGTTTTAAAATTATCTGATTTTACATCTATGAACATAACTAATCCTCTGTTGTTGAAGCAATTACTTCTTCTATTGTTGTTAAACCAGCTTTGACTCTAAGGAATCCAGATTCACGAAGTGTAAGCATTCCATCTTTTTTAGCTTGCATTCTGATAGCTTCTTCATCTATTTCAGTACCAGATTTAACAATTAATCTTCTAATTTCACGACTGAAATAAAGAGCTTCATGAATAGCCATTCGACCTTTATAACCTGTATTAGAACAAGCAGGACAACCAACTGCTTCGTAAAAAGTTGTTTCTTTAATATCTTTTTCACTCATTCCAGCGGCGAGGGCAATGTCTTTATCAAAATTTTTTGCAACTCGTTTGCATTTATCGCAAAGTTTTCGAATTAATCTTTGAGCGACAATAATATTAATCGCGTAAGCAATTAAGAAAGGTTCAACTCCCATTTTAAATAATCTTGAAATTGCACTCGGCGCATCGTTGGTATGTAATGTAGAAAATGTTAAGTGTCCTGTGTTTGCTAACTTTATGGCAATTTCCGCGGTTTCTTTATCTCTCATCTCTCCAACTAACACAATATCAGGGTCATGACGTAAAATTGCCCTTAATGCCTGTTCAAAATCCATTTTAGGACCAATCTTTAATTGCCTTGCACCTTTGATAACATACTCAACAGGATCTTCCACAGTCAGAACATTTACAGTTGGATCAATCACCTGATAAAGAGCAGCGATTAAGGTCGTACTTTTACCTGAGCCTGTTGGACCAGTCAAAATAACCATACCCTGTGGTTTATTAATTGCTTTCATGAAGAAATCATAGGCAGGACCATCAAAACCAATCTTTTTAATATCAGTAATAACTTTTCTATCATCTAAAATTCTTATTACACAGGATTCAAATTTTGAGCTTAGTTCGGTACTAACCATTGGCAAAATGGAAACACGAAAACGTATGACATGACCATCAATATTTCTTTGAATAAAACCATCCTGAGCTTTTTCTCTTTCAAAACGATCAAGTCCTCTTGCTCTATCTTTAATAACTGAAAGAACAGCTTCGGGATATGTATTTTCCTGAACATACCAGAGTTGAAGATTTCCATCGATTCTAAAATGAATTTCAGTCTTCAATCCACTTTGAGGAACGAAATGAATGTCACTTGCGCCTCTTCTTACACCTTCAACCAGAGCACCTTCAACTAAATTTATTAATGCGCTTTTTTGAATTTCTGCTTCAAGCTGAGTTTCATCTATTCCTTCTTCTTTTATAGTCTCAGTGCTAATTTCCTCTGGAACCTCTTCAAGCATTTTAAGAAATATGTTTTCAGGTGGTAAGAGCTTATTCAGCAATTCGTCAAAATCTTTTCTTTTAACAAAAATTATCTCATACTTTCTAAACCCAAGGCTTGCCGGTATTTGATGAGTCAATCTATTTGTTGGATCGGTTGCAGCAATAATAATTTTATCTTTTTGATGAGGATCGAATTTAATTGGGATTATCTTTGCCTCAAGACAAAGATTCTTTAATTCATCACTTGCTTTATTCCATAAATTTCTAATCTTTTCAATATCATCATCAGTTAATGGATATTTCTCTTGATTATATACATCAAATCGATAAACTGCGGCAACTTCTTCAAATATTACATCGTGATCAAACTTAAAATCCTGAACGAGAATCTGAGCAAGATTTCTTCTGGCTTTGTCAGTCTTTTTAATTTGTAAAGCCTTTTCAAGTGTACTCAGGTCGATTAAACCTTTACGAAGTAACCAGTAACCTACTTTATCAGTTTGCTCTAAAGATTCAACTCCCATTTAAAACCATCCTTGAATTAAATTAATGATAAACGACATTCCTGGATATTTAGGACGTATAGTTGCTGTCTCTGCAGAAATTAAAGTCAATGCTGTAATAACAATCATAATAAACATAGCAATTGCAAGCTGAATGGTTTCAATTAAAAACTTAAGTTTGTGAGTTGTTTCACTTTCGTAATAATTTGCAACTTGTAAAGCTACATTTCTAATTGTTCCTGTTTCTTCCCCCGAGTGAAATCTTGATAAAGCTGTTTTTGTAAAAACTCCTGCTACTTCAAAAGCCTCAGTTAATCCTTTTCCTTCTCTGATCATAATTGGTATAGCCACATTTTTAATTCTATCTTCAAAATATTTATTGCCAGTTGCTTCTGCAGCAATTCTAATCGGTTCAATATTTTCAGCTGAACCAGTATATAACGAATAAAAAACACGGCAAAATATTTCTATAATAGATTTATGAATAATATTTCCCATTATTGGAATTTTTAGCATCCATTTATGTAAAACAATTTTTCCCTTTTGTGTTTGTGAATAATAGAATAAAAATATGAATGGTAAAAACATTATCAATAAAATATAGAGAATATTATTTTGAAGAAAATGACTTAACTTCAAAGTAGCAGCGGTGAGTGGTGGTAGCTCAATATCAAATCTTAAAAATAATTCTGCAGTAGCCGGGAAGACTTTTGCGACATAATAAATCACAGTTAAAATAAGGGCTATAACAGTAATAGTTGGAGTTACAAGAGCACTTCTCAAATTTTTTCTAAATTCTTGATTTCGTTCAAGGAATTTTGCAGTTGCCAGATAAATTTCTGCCATATTACCGCTCTTGGAAGCGAGACCCAACATATAAGCCGTAAATTTGCCCAGAACATGTTCATATCTTCTAAAAACTTTTTCACTATCTTCGCCTTTTTTTAAATCATTATTAATGTCTTTTAATGTTTCTCTCAAAGTTCTATTAGTTACATCGTTTATCATCAGTTGCAAAATTTCACCATAAGACATTTTTTCTTTTAATAAATCTGCACTGATACGAACAAATGAGACAATTTCAGATGTTGGTGGTTTTAATTGTAAGTCAAATAATTTTTTTCTTACATAAACAACTTCGTATCCTAATTTTTGAAGTGCTAGTTTGACCTCCTCAGCAGTGTAAGCTTTTTGTTCTCCTAAAATTGGTTTAGATACACCAATTTTTTTTGCCTTATAAAGAAATGTGGATTTCTTTTCTATGCTTCTGATTCTAAGCTGATTTTTTCGTGCAATTTCATTTATTCGTTGCTTGGCATTGAAAATGTTCGATGAATGAACAATACCAACAACTGTTTTACCCGATGGTGAAATTGCACTAAAACGATATTCAGCCATTGTTGTTCTAATTAATTATTGATTTTTTCACTCTTATTATATGGAATTTTAAAGAGTTATGCAAATCTTTTAAACCTTTTTTCTAAATGCAATTATATAAATTTTTAAATTAAAGCAAAGCGATAAAAATTTTATTTAATAAATTATTTCCCCTTCTACGCAAGAAATTTAAAATAAAAAAGCCGTCGAAAATCGACGGCCTTGAGTATTTACTAAATGTGATTTTAGTTATCAATCGTCACAGTGATATTATCAGGTGTAACTACAGCAATAGCTTTAACTTTGTTAGTACCATCATTACCTGTTTCAGTACCAGTACCAACAATTGTAACAACAGTTGTACCAGGAGTTCCAGACAAAGTATAAGTACCATTACCAGTTTTAGTTAAGTTTGGAGGAATTGTAAACCCGGTAAATGAATTACCACCACCACCGAGGGCTGTTGGTTTTCGATAATATTGTTGTGCGAAAGCACCAATGTTATTTAAGTCTGCAATGACTGCATCTCTATTTGCACTTTGTGCACTGGTACTTGCCAGTTGGATACCAACCACAATGGCAATACCAACAATGATTACTCCAATAACAATTAAGAGAAGTTGTTGTTGACCCATGGTTATTACTCCTTATTTTGTTATGTTTTTCAAGTTATAGAAGCAGATCATTTTACTTACTTCTTTTATGCAAATATGCACAAATTAAAATAAAAAGCAAGAGGGACTGAAGTCTGAAGTAAAAAATAACTTCTTGAAACTAATTTAAGATTAAAATGCAAGTTTTTATTTCCCTCCATCCTGGTCTTTTTATAATTAATAAAAATACTTTAGTTATCAATAGTAACATTGATTCCTGTTGGAGTTACTATTGCAGTTGCTTTCACTTTAGTAGTTCCATCGTTTCCAATTTCATTTCCAGTACCAACGATTGTAACAACAGTTGTGCCAGGATCTCCAGACAAAGTATAAGTACCATTAGCTGTCTTGGTCAAGTTTGGTGGAATTGTCCAACCAGTAAATGAGTTTCCACCGCCACCCATCGTTGTTGGTTTACGATAATATTGCAGTGCAAAGGTTCCTATATTATTTAAGTCTGCAACTACTGCATCTCTGTTTGCGCTTTGAGCACTGGCACTTGCTAAGTTAATACCCACTAAAATAGCAATACCAACTATTATTACTCCGATTACTATTAGGAGAAGTTGTTGTTGACCCATAAATTATTCCTCCATTTTTGGTTATTAGTTTAAGTTTATTCTAACTGATTACAATTAAACAAAAAAATTAAAAATTCAATATATTAACTCAATATATTACTCATAATAATGTACCATTTTAACCTGAACTATATTATTTTCAGTTCCGGCACCCCAGACAGGTTTTGTTAAAAATTCATTCGCTGGTTTATAATAAATATCTACATTTCCATTAAAATTAACTTGCTGTCGGGATACTACATTGCCATATACTTTAACATTACCATTTAGAATTGTATTCTTGTTAGAAAATATTTGGGCATTTAAAGTTACATTACCATTTGCAATTAAATCACCACCAGAATAAATACCAATGTTGCTAACATTTGGATCTGGACCATTAATGGTTACATTTCCGTTAATTATTGTGTTTCCTTTGCTAATGAATAAACCATATCCAGTAACTGAACCATTTATTATCAAATCTCCGGTAACAAAGATTATTTTTGGATTTTCCTTTGTTCCTAAAGTTATATTTCCTGTAAAAGTTTTATTACCATAATAAATATCTGTAGCCCTGCTTAAATATTGATCTGGATCGAAAGTCGGTATATTAATTTGAGAAGTTTGATAATGTTTTGGTAGGTTTTCTGGATTAGAAATAGGATTAATTCGATTAATTAATGCTTGTGGCGGATTTGATGATGCAAATCCAGTATAAGTAAGAAATCCATCTATCGAATTATTTCCATTCATTCTAAAGTTACCATTAACATGAACATTAGCATTTAAATTATTACCGGCGTGAGTAATGGTCACACCACCATTAAGGGTCATATTTGAACCACTAAAAACAGCATATTTCATAAATGGAGGTAGGCCACCACCACCTATTGCTTCTATAACCATATATGCTTCGGCAGATTTCGATACACCTTCATAGTTAGCTAAAACATTAATTTTTACAAATCTCGTTGCATTAATAAGGGTATCCACAACACGATAATAGACCTTTCCATTCATCAGACTTTCTCCAGCTACATTGTGGACACGATAAGACGTGTCTTCACTTAATTTTACTTTTAAAATGTCAATCATCGAATTAGCAATATTTTTTGCATAAAAATCTCTATAATATTTTGAGGAACTCACACCTGCATCTGAAGTGGTACGATTAACCTGTATTGAATAAATACCAAATGTAACTATGGCTACTAACAAGATAATTAAAACTGCTCGTCCCATTTTTAATTCTCCTTTTTTTTACTCAAATAAATAAAGTAAAGATAATGTTCTTTTGCCTCCCCCAATCCCACTTTGACCGCTTACTGAATTTGCAAAAAATGTCGCATTCTTAATTGCTGCAGATGAATAGTAAATCTTATGATCATTATTGCCTTTACATTCAGCACTCATTTCAAGATTGGGAGATAACAAAATTAATCCACCGTAAATATCTAGATGTAAATGAAACATATAATCGCCAATTATCAAACCCTTAAATGGTTTAGACGATTTTAATTGAATTACCCTTGTTGAACCTGTAGAATTGTGTACGACTAATATTCCCCAATTATCTGTTTTACCCAGATCGATTTTAACTTCTGTTGATGGAAGCTCAAGATAAGTAACTCCACTCAATGGAAATTTTAACTGGCTAAGACTTGTAACATATTGGCTACCTTTAACTTTACTTTGAGCAATGTTTTTCAATGTACCCTCTGGATATCCTAAAATCTGGTCTGGAGTTGTGGGAAATGAACCTCCCCAATTATAATTTTGTTCAATTATTCTTGGATCCTCAGGAAATTTTGGTGGATAATCAACTCCATCTGCTGTCCCTCCAATCATAGCCCCCTGTAAATTTGTGAATGATGTTCCTGACGATATTCCATAAATCCCACTTTTAGGAATTACATTTCCTTTCAGGTCGTGGTCTCTTCCATCAATTATCATATCACTTATTGTTTTATTCAAATTAGCGTTAGCTGTTACCACACCTCTCAAAACTGGTGGAACAAATCCTGAATTGAATTTTACATAAGCGATAGTTTCTTTATTTATTCCTTCATATTCGGCTATTACTCTAATTTGTATAACCGAATCAGTTCCAAGCACAGTATCTTTAATTGTGTATTTTACATTTCCGCCTAAAAGATTTTGTTCTCGTTCTTGAACCACTCTGTAATTTGAACTATCAGCCAACCGGGTCATTAAGATATCAATCATACTCAAAGAGATATTTCTTACATAATTAATCTTGTAAGAATCATAAGATTTATTATAAGCCTCTTTCTCGGATCTCATTGAAGAGACAATGTATAAACCAAAAACTACAAATCCACCAATCAAGAATAAAATTACCGCTCTTCCCATTAAATACCCTTTATAAATTTTTTGGATATATTACTTTTTTAATCTCAGCTCCTGGATAATACCCTTCTATTGGATAGAATGATTCGACCCTTACATAATATTCAATTGCTTTGATTTTATCTCTCCCATTTTGATTAACCAATAATGCATAATTAATCTTACTATTTGTAGAATCATAATAAGTTAATTTAAAGTCCACAACTCCTAAATTGGAGCCTCGCTGAGGTTCATTATTCATCAAACGGTACAGGATTTTATCATTTGGATTTGGTGTGGAAGTTAAATCTGCTGGATCACCTAAAAAATATCTGATTGTGTCAACCTTACCATTGTTATCAATATCAGAGAGAAAAGTTAATCTTGTAGAGTCTGCAAGAATAATTTTATTTCCTGTAACTCTAAATCCAATTTTATATAAATCATAATCAAGGAGTTCGGCAATTTCTTTAACATTTATTTGTGCAAGATTTGCATTGTTTACCTCATTAGCAGAATTTTGAATGTAAAAAATAATTCCCAAAATCATTAAGATGACGGTAGCTCCAATAAAAGTTGCGATAATGATGTCTATTAAGCTGGACATGGCTAATACGAAATTATTCTATATAATTTTATTGTGTCTGTTATAAAATTATTGGTAACGAAAACATCAACTCTTTTATAAAATGTAGGTGACATACTTTTGACATCTGGATTAGTTGATTTGACATAATAAACGGTTACTTTTGTCCTAAAGTTTCCGAGTCTGGTTAAGTTTTCATTTTTAACAAATTCATTATAATCATCAATATCGTCGAATTTGGTAAAGTCCGTCTCACCTGCATCAGGTCCAAGAGAATTAACAGGAGTTAAAGAATCCGGGTCAGTAACTACTTTAGAAATCGTTTTTTCATCAAAAGATTTTTGAGATATTTCATCAATCATAGATTGGGCAATTGCAGTTCCTGATATAATTGCTTCATTTGCAATTGCAAATGCAAAACGAGAGGAAGTGGTTCGATAAACCGTTAAAATAAATATTGTAAAGAGTAAGAGTCCGACCGTGACTAATAATGTTTGACCAGTGTTCATAGCTTCTTTTAAATAATTATCGATAAATTGCAGTCGTATTTTAGTAATTTATAATATATAAATCAAAGAGGTCTTCCATGAAACTGGCAACTCTTTGTTATGTCTTTGATGGAAACAAAGTATTAATGATAAACCGAAATAAAAGAGAAGATGATATGCATTTAGGCAAATGGAATGGTCTTGGCGGAAAATTTATTCCTGGTGAAACCCCAGAAGAATGTGTAATTCGTGAAGTTTATGAAGAAAGTGGCTTATTGATAAAGAATCCTGTTTTAAGAGGCTTTCTTACTTTTCCTGCTTTTGATGAGGAAGAAGACTGGTATGTTTTTGTTTTTACCGCTAATGAATTTAGTGGGAAATTAATTGAATCAGAAGAAGGAGAGCTTGAATGGATTGAGTGGGAGAATGTCAAGAATCTCCCACTCTGGGAAGGTGACAAATATTTTCTCGACTGGTTAAATCAGGACAGATTTTTTTCAGCGAAATTTATTTACAAAAATTCAAAGTATATAACTCATTCAGTAATATTTTACTGAACCCAGTAAATTAATCCCATTTCAAATTTATTGGTGAACATAGAATGTTTCGGTAAAATACGAATGGTATATCCTCTTAGCCCGGTAATTTCATTGGGAATTTCACCTTCGTATTCAAAGTAATTTTCTTTTTTCTTTATTGATTTCATCTCCGATATGTTTCCCGATTCAAGTGAATCAGAACCATTTAGTTTACCATAAAACAATTCTACTGAAACATCTTCAGGGGATAATTCACCCAAATAAACCTTTGCTTTTACTTTTACGTTCTGACCAACATAAACTTCGCTATTACAAGAACAACTAATATCCTCAACTCGAATATTTGACCAATTACTTCGAATTTTATTTTTCCACTGAATAAATTCTTTAATCTTAACAAAATCATTTTCACAACAATCTAATTTGTTTTTAGCTCCAGGCAGATAAAATTTTTGCAGGTATTCCTTCATCATTCTATGCGTGTTAAAATATACTGGTAATTTCTTCAATGAGTTTTTCATCATTTGAACCCATTCTCTTGGTATATCATCCTGACTTCTTTTATAAAACATAGGAACAATTTCTTTCTCAAGAATTTGATAAATCAAATTAGCTTCAACTTCATCCTGATACTCTAAATCTTCATATTCTTCACCAAGACCGATTGCCCAGCCCAGTTCAGGACTATAACCTTCGCACCACCAACCATCCAAAATGCTGAAATTCAAACATGCATTTACCGCAGATTTCATTCCACTTGTTCCACTTGCCTCCAGTGGTCTTCTTGGGGTATTTAACCAGACATCACAACCCTGAACTAAATATCGTGCGATATTCATATCGTAATTTTCAAGGAACACAATCTTTCGTCTAAATTCTGGCTGTTTGCTTAATTGATTAATCTCTTTAATTAATTTTTTTCCTTCTTCATCTTGAGGATGGGCTTTACCTGCAAAAATTATCTGAACAGGATATTCTTCATTGATTAAAATCTTTTTCAATCTCTCAAGATTTTTGAAAATCAGAGTTGCTCTTTTGTAAGTAGCAAATCGTCTGGCAAAACCAATTGTTAAAGCTTTTGGATCTAAAACCTCATTTGCTTTTTCAATTTCGCTAAATGAAGCACCCTGTCGGATTAATTGTTTTCTCAAATTCTGTCTGGCAAAAGCAACCAATCTTTCTCGTCTTCTTTCATGAGTTCGCCACAGTTCTATGTCAGGAATTTTCTCCACTCTATTCCACAAATCCTGTTCATCAATATTGTCAATCCAATCTTCACCTAAATAACGATTAAATAAAATAATCATATCCTGAGATAAATGAGATTGAAGATGAACACCATTAGTTATTGCTTGAATTGGAATTTCATCTTTTGGGACACCTTTCCAGCCAAATATCCACATATTTTTTGAAACCTGACTGTGCAATTTGCTCACACCATTGATATGACCGCTCATTCTCATCGCAAGGTGAGCCATATTAAACGAATCTTTCTTTTCATCGTCAAGATTTCCGAGTTTCATAAACTCATCATATGATAGATGAAGTTCTTCTCTGATATGCTTAAAGTACTTTTCCATTAACTCACCTGAAAAAATATCGAAGCCAGCCGGCACCGGAGTGTGAGTTGTAAAGACATTTGTCATATAACCAACTTGTTTAGCTTCTTCAAATGTCAGATTATTTTCTCGCATTAAAACTCTAATTTTTTCAATTGCAAGAAATGCACTGTGACCTTCGTTCATATGACAGACTTCCGGACAATAACCCATAGCTCGCAAGGCACGAATTCCACCAACACCTAAAATTATTTCCTGTTGAATTCTTGTTTCTATTGTCCCACGATATAAACCATTGGTAATAGAACGATAGTCTTCAGGATTGTCTGGAATATTTGCATCAAGCATAAATAGTGGAACTCTTCCAACCTGGATTTTCCAGATTTGAACTTTTAATTCTCTACCAGGGAAATCAATGGATATTTTAAGTGGCTCACCATTTTCATTTCTTACAAGCGTCATTGGAAGATTATAAAAATCATTAATAGGATAAGTCTCCTGCTGCCATCCTTCTAAATTAAGATATTGTTGGAAATAACCTTCTTTGTATGCGATACCAACACCCACAAGTGGTAAACCTAAATCACTTGCGGATTTTAATGTATCTCCCGAAAGAACACCAAGACCACCAGAATAAAATTTCAAGCAATCAGTTAATCCATATTCCATCGAAAAATAAGCATAGACATGTTTGTTGTTTTTACCATATTTTTTCTGAAACCATGTTTCTTCCATTAAATATTCATTTAATTTATTCATCGATCTGGCATAATGTGAAAGGAAACCAGAATCTTCAGCAAGTTCATTTAATCTCTGCTGCGAAACCTGTCCAAGCATTAACACTGGATTGTGCTGAGTATTTTCCCACAAATCTTCATCAATTCTTCTGAACAGGTCAAAAATATCCGGATTCCAGGTCCAGAATAAATTATAAGCTAACTCTTTTAGTCCAGAAATTTTTTCTGGAATGACTGGAGTAACCTGATAACTTCCAATTACTTTTGGCATAGTGAATTATCCTCTTTGTTTTTCCATTTACTCATAAACTCAATATAAAAAATAAGAAGGAAAGAATTTTTATTTAACCTAGAGGATTTTAACCAATTGTAAATTCATCATAAGCCGTTAAAATCTGGTTTATAGTTGTTTACTTTTTGATAAGATACTAACTAAAAATAAATTATGATTGGATTCAAACTTAGTAGAAAAGAAAATTAAATATTTAAAAGTAAAGACAGCAGAGAGTAAAAGCAAGATACGCAATGTAAAAATCCTCGGCATTAATTTTTCAATCTTTTCACCTTTTCTACTAGATAAATTATGGCATAAAAAATTCCTGAACAAGAGAATTTCGACTTTGAACCTCAAAGGTCCATTGTTGAGCATTTTTTGTCCATCGTTGAACCTTTTAAGCTTCAACCTTGAAAATCAATGGTACATCTTCAAACCTTTTAGAATAATGAGAATACCACCAGTGAAATCAAAACCTCGTAGAGGATTAATTACAATTTCTGCGTTTTCTTTTTTAGATCTTTGCGACCACCGCATTTGATAATTAAACACAGAGAACTACGAAGGGCACATAGAGATGTTAATTATTGAACATCTACGATGTTCTTCTGATAACTGTGGCGACAATTCTTTCTACAATCTTTGAACATCTACGATGTTCTTTTTTTACTTTTAAATCAGAAACTTCGTATAGGTTTAATTATGATCTTTGCGTTTTCTTTGAGACATCTTTGCGACCTCTGCGATTGATAATTAAACGCAGGGAACCACAGAGGATACACAGAGATGTTAATTATTGAACATCTACGATGTTCTTCTGATAATTGTGTCGACAATTCTTTCTACAATCATTGAACATCTACGATGTTCTATTTTATTTATAAATTAAAAACCTCGTAGAGGTTTAATTATTGTAGAATAATTATAATACAACAAACAAATCAAAAACCTCGTGGAGGTTTAATTATGATCTCGGCGTTTTCTTTGAGACATATTTGTGATCTCTGCGATTATTAAATAAACGCAAAGACGCTGAGAACGCAAAGATTAATTAAAAGTTGAACCTTTGAGGTGCATCGTTTAACCTCTGAGGTCCATCGTTGAACCTTTGAGGTCCGACTTTGAACCTTTGAGGTTCGACTTTGAACCTTTAAGGTGCAACTTTGAACCTTTGAGGTTCGACTTTGAACCTTTGAGGTTCGACTTTGAACCTTTAAGGTGCAACTTTGAACCTTTGAGGTGCATCGTTGAACCTTTGAGGTCCGACTTTGAACCTTTGAGCTTCAACTTTGAACCTTTGAGGTTCGACTTTGAACCTCTGAGGTGCAACTTTGAACCTTTGAGGTTCGACTTTGAACCTCTGAGGTGCAACGTTAAACCTTTGAGGTATACCCCCCTACCTCTGAGGTACCCCATACCACCTCTGAGGTATACCCCCCCACCTCTAACCTTCAAAAATTTCAAAAAAATTGAGGTTTTAAAAAATGAAGTGCAACCTTCAAAATTTCAAGATTTTTGAAGATTGCACTTTTTGAGATTTTTTATGTCTAAAAATTGTCAAATTGACAAAATTTTGTCACTTCGAAAATTAAGATTGAGATGGTGGTTCTTCCTTTTGTTCGGATTTCTTTACAAATCTTTTTCCAAGTTCATCTACAATATAGTCAGTCCCTGGCACATTAGACTTTGCTGCAGATTTAGCAGAATTATAAAAGGCAAGAGCGGCAATATAAGCTTCGCTACCAGCAGCTAAATATGTATCTGAAACTTTTTCTAATAATGGAGCCAATTTGTTCAAAACATCCCTTAATTGTTTTGCAAGTTCCAGATCCCTTCTTAGTTCGTCAATATTCAAATAAGGCGGAACTAAGTGCTGGTTTTGTTGTGCCAGCTCAAGTGCTTTTTCAACAAATGCAACAGTTTTATCTCCCATTTTTGGAATTTGTATTCTTTCTTCTTGAGTTAGGTTAATTAAAAATGGGAGTTTATCTGTGATTTGTTGAATTAAATCCAGAATTGCATTTTTTTCATCTGGCTTTAATTCGGCTGAAATATTCTGGTATGGCATGGAATTACTCCTTATTTTGTTATTGTTAGTTGATTTGTGTAAAAGGAAGGATAAATATTTCCTTCCACAATATTCTATTATTAAAAGGTAACATTATTTTCCCATCTTGCTACTACATAAATACGAATAATAAGAATTTTTTTAAAGTGGTGAGGGAAAAATTTTTGAGAATGGTGATTAAATAAATTTATATGTTGTGCCATCGGTGTTCTCGATTCGCTTCACTACTCGAACACCGATTTAAACGGTTTTCGAGTAGTCCTGAGCGAAGCGAGTGGCGTACCGAGAAAACCATCGAACTGTCTTCTCAATAAGCATTGCCGTAAACGACAATGCTGTTCAAACAAAACATCATAAATGATGTTATAGTAGTTCAAATCGGTGTTCTCGATACGCTTCGCTACTCGAACACCGACATTAATCTGTTTTTATAATTTCAAAAAAATCATAATCAAAAACACATTATTCAAGATATAACTTTCAATCTTAGATTTAATCTTATATAGCATATAAATTTTTTCACTCCAATTAGAATTCAATTTTCTTAAATTTGAAAAATTAAATCAGGAGTTACCAAAATGAAAAAAACATTAATCACAATTCTGGTATTAAACATATTTCTTATTGATCTGGCTTTAGCACAACCGGTTGATCAGAACGATACTTACCGTTTCCCGGAAGAAAAACGATTAAAAAATATCAGAATGCTTACAAATGGCGGTGAGAACGCTGAAGCTTATTTATCATTTGATGAGACTAAACTTGTATTTCAATCAACTCGTGATGATTTAAAGTGTGACCAGATTTTTACAATGAATATTGATGGAACAGAACAAAAAATGGTTTCAACAGGACTGGGACGTACAACCTGTGCTTATTTTTTGCCTGGCGATACTCTGATTCTTTACGCATCAACTCATCATTACGATAAAAATTGTCCTACCACTCCAGATAGAAGTAAAGGCTATGTATGGAAATTATATGAAACTTTCGATTTGTTTGTCGCTGATTTAAATGGAAACATTTTTCGTCAATTAACCTGCGAATACGGTTATGATGCAGAAGCAACGGTCTCACCAAAAGGAAATAAAATTGTTTTCACTTCCACAAGAGATGGTGATCCCGAACTTTATACAATGAATATTGATGGTTCTGATCTAAAGAGAATTACATTTGAAAAAGGATATGATGGTGGTGCCTTCTTTTCGTGGGATGGAAGCAAAATTGTTTTTAGAGCAAGTAGACCAAAAACTGAAGTAGAACTAAAAGATTATGAAGAGCTTGTAAAATATGGTTATGTTAGACCTGGAAATTTGGAAATTTTCGTATGCGATGCTGATGGAAGCAACATTCGACAGGTTACAAATAATGGTGCAGCAAACTTTGCCCCATTTTTCCATCCAGATGGAAAGAGAATTATCTTTTGTTCAAATGTTAATAGTAAAGACAAACGAAACTTCGATTTATACATCATCAATATTGATGGAACAGGGCTTGAGCAGGTAACTTTCAACGAGACATTCGATGGCTTTCCAATGTTCACAAGAGATGGTAAAAAACTTATCTTTTGTTCGAATAGATTTAATTCAAAACCTGGTGAAACAAATGTTTTCATTGCAGATTGGATAGATTAAAATTGAAGGAGTAAAAAATGAAAAGGTTAAATCATTTTATCGTTTTATTTTTAGTATTCTTAGTTTCCTGTTCAACATTACAAATTCCTCAGACAAATCCTGGTATTAATCAGCAGGATTTATATTATCATTTAAGTTTCTTAGCATCTGATGAATTAAAAGGCCGCGGAACAGGAACCCCAGAAATTGACAAAGCCAGTGAATACTTAGCGGGATATTTCAAAAAGCTAGGATTGCAACCAAAAGGTGAAAAAGGATATTTTCAGAAATTCAAAGTCACCACAGACCTTAAGTTAAAAAAGAATAATTCACTAATTGTCCGAGTAAATTCACAAGAAATAATTTTTAATCTTAAAGAAAATTATCAACCAACAGGTTTTTCAGGAATTGGTTCAGCTGAAGGTGAAATTGTTTTTGCTGGCTATGGAATTGAAGCTGAAGATCTTGGCTACAACGATTACGCTGATATTGATCTGAAAGATAAAATCGCTTTGATTATGAGATACTCACCAGAAGGCGATAAACCTGATACAAAATTTGGCTTGAAGATACAATCAAATTTCAAAGTTTCTGCTGCAAAGAATAAAGGTGCAAAAGCTGTAATACTATTTACAGGACCAAACACTGTTGAGAATGATAAACTTATCTCACTTGTTCCAGATCCAGCAGCAATGAATGCAGGAATTCCTGTAGTTTCAATTAGCACAGACAAAGCAAAAGAAATTTTTGAAAAAGCTGGATTGAACTTACTGGATATTCAAAAAGAGATTGATTCATTGCAGAAATCCAAATCATTCAAAATTGAAAATTCTTATGCAAAAGTAAGTGTCGATCTTGAGCCTGTTGTTAAAGAAACAAGAAATGTAATCGCTTTTCTTGAAGGGAACGATCCTCAATTGAAAAATGAAATCATTGTCATTGGTGCTCATTACGATCATCTTGGAATGGGCGGAAGAGGTTCACTTGCTGCAAGTAAAGAACCACAGGTTCACAATGGTGCTGATGATAATGCTTCTGGAACATCAGGAGTTTTAGAACTTGCTGAATATTTCTCTGCCAGAAAAGATCGGTTAAAAAGAAGTATTCTCTTTATGCTTTTCTCTGGTGAAGAACTTGGTCTTCTAGGATCAAAACATTTTGTTGATAAACCGACAGTTCCACTAAATCAAATTGTCGCAATGATAAACATGGATATGATTGGAAGATTAAATGAAAATCGTTTGACGGTCTATGGGACAGGAACTTCACCAAAATGGAAACCTTTGTTAAATAAATTGAATGCTGATTCTGCGTTCAAACTTAACTTCATTGATGGAGGCTATGGTCCGAGTGATCATTCTTCTTTTTATTCTAAAAATATTCCAGTTTTATTTTTCTTCACAGGAACACATCAAGATTATCACAAACCAAGTGATGACATTGACAAAATAAATTTCGTTGGAATGGAAAAAGTTTTAGGTCTTGTATCTGAAGTGATAACTGACCTTGTAACAAATCCAGAAAAAATTGAATTCACAAAAGTTCAGGGTGAAGCTCCGCAGCAAGGAAGAAGAATGAATATTCGTGTTTATGTCGGAACAATTCCTGATTATTCAGAACAGGTTGAAGGTTTCAAAATTGCTGGTGTAAATGATGGAAGTCCAGCAGAACAAGCAGGACTGAAAGCTGGCGATATAATTATAAAATTTGGAGATAAACCAGTTAAAAATATTTATGATTATATGTACGCTATGCAAGGATATAAACCAGGTGATGAAGTTGAAGTTATAGTTTTACGAAATGGTCAGGAAGTTAAGACGATTATAAAACTTGGAAGTAGGTAAAAGATTAATATTAAATGATTTTAGTTTTTTGTAGTGAGAGGGCTTGCCCTGTCAGTGCATATTCAGTTTATCAAAAACATTCTCGGGACGGGCAAGACCATCCCCTACATTTACAAATAAAATCTTTAAAACCAATTTTAGGGACAGGGCTTGCCCTGTTCCTTCATTTCCCATGGACAATCCTATCCGTCATTGCGAACGACGAAGTCGGAAGCAATCCTTCACAGAATTTCCGATTGTTAAATTATGAATTTTGAATGTTGATAAAATTTATATAAGAGCGATTGCTTCACTTCGTTCGCAATGACAATTCTTGTATAAGTCATTGCGAGAAACGGAGTTTCGAAGCAATCACTGACATAGTAAAAGTTTTGACTTCGTAGTGAACGATTGCTTCGCTGGCGCTCGCAATGACAGTTAAGAGGGCGTTTTCGATGACGATGCAAGTAATAGTCATTGCAGGAAACGCTGTATTCTCGATACTCTTCAATATTAGATCAAAAACTAAAAAAAACCCCGGAACTGGCCGGGGCTTTTCAATTAAATTATCAAAATTTCAATCAATTACTATTAATTTTAATTTCATCAATTGGTATAACAGTATTTCTCATTGAATGAACTTTATTTGGAATATCAATTACAATTGATTTATTAACTCTTGCTTCAAATTCATCTCTAAATCTTTCAATCATAAATTTTACTGGCCAGGCTGCAGCATCACCAAGTGCACAAATCGTATGTCCCTCAATATTATTAGCAACATCAATCAATAAATCCAGATCTTTACTGGTTCCTCTGCCATCTAAAATTCGATTTAAAATTTTAAGCATCCAGCCAGTTCCTTCACGACATGGAGTACATTGTCCACAGGATTCATGCCAGTAGAATTTAGTAATTCGAGCTAAAACTTTAACAAGGTCAGTATCTTCATCCATAACAATTATTCCACCAGTACCAATAGCTGAACCGACTTCTTTGAGAGATTCAGCATCCATCTTCAAACCTTCAATCTGGTCGCCACGAATAGGTGGCATTGATGTTCCACCAGGAATTACACATTTTATTTTTTTATTTCCGGGTACACCACCTGCATATTTATAAATAATATCTGTCAGCAAAGTACCAGTTGGTAACTCATAAACACCTGGCTTATTAACATGACCACTTACACCGAAGAGCAAAGTCCCAGGATGTTTAGGTTCACCAATACTTGCAAACCATTCACCACCATTTTCAATAATTGCCGGCACATTAGCAATTGTTTCAACATTATTGATGGTGGTAGGATAACCCCATAAACCATATTGAGCTGGAAAAGGAGGTTTTACTCTTGGATAACCTCTTTTTCCTTCAATTGAATTCATTAAAGCTGATTCTTCACCACAGATATAAGCACCAGCACCACGATGAATGTAAATATTAGTGTAAAAATCTGTTCCAAAAGTTTCTTTCATTTTTTCACCAACAAAACCTGCAGCATAAGCATCATCGAGAGCTTTTTGCATCAAACGAATCCATTTGACATATTCACCACGAATGTAGATGTAACAAGTTTGAGCACCAATTGCATACGCAGAAATTAAAATTCCTTCAATTAGTTGATGAGGATTGAATTCAAAAATTTGTCTGTCTTTGAACGAGCCAGGCTCACTTTCATCACCATTAATGCATAAAAATTTTGGGATATTTTTATCCTTTGGCATGAAACTCCACTTCAAACCTGTTGGGAAACAAGCACCACCACGCCCGCGCAATCCTGATTTCTTTACTTCTTCAATTATTTCATCCGGTGTTCTTTGTAAAGCTTTTCTAATTGTTTCGTAGCCACCATGCTGACGATAAACTTCAATCTTGTGATAGTCTGGAATATCTTTTAATAAAATTTTTATGCTCATAATTCTTTATTTCTTAATTCTTGAATGATTTGAAGTAATTTTTCTTCGTTCAAATTTTCATAATAATCTTCATTGATTTGAACAACTGGAGCAGTTCCACAACTACCGAGACATTCGACTTCCGAGATTGTGAAAAGTCCGTCCGAAGTTGTTTCCCCTTTTTTAATATTTAATTCTTTCTCCAGTTTTTTTAGTAAATCGTAGGCACCTCTTAACATACACGAAATATTAGTGCAAACTTGAAGATGATATTTTCCAATTGGTTTTGTATTGAACATTGTATAAAAAGTCACAACACCAAGAACATGTTCTTCAGTAATACCAAGCAATTCTGCAGCGTATTTCATTCCTTCCTGACTGATGTAACCATATTTTTCCTGAAGTAAATAGAGAACTTCAAGAATAACTGAGTCAGGTTTAAGATATCGTGATTTTAAGTTCTCAATTGTTTGAAGTTCTTGTTCGGTGAATTGAATTTCCACTGTTGTCTCCATATTTATTTATCTGCCTCCCCCATAACAGGGTCAATACTACCTATGATTGCAACAATATCAGAAACCATGTGACCTTTAACTAAAAGTGGAAGGCTTTGAAGATTTACAAATGAAGGTGATCTAATTTTTAATCTCCACGGATGTCCCGTTCCATCACTTACAATATAAAATCCTAATTCCCCTTTTGGATTTTCAACACTAAAATAAACTTCACCAACTGGAGGTGTTAATCCAAAATTGACAAGCATAAAATCGTGAATAAGTTCTTCCATTTTAGTATAAACATCAAATTTCTTTGGAAGCACATTTTTGGGATCATGGGCTAAAATATCTCCCGAAGGCATTTTTTCAAGACATTGTCTTAAGATCTTGGCGCTCTCTCGCATTTCATCCACTCTTACCCAGTAACGAGCGAGTGAGTCACCTTCCTTGTAAGTGATCACATTGAAATCAATATTATTATAATCTAAATAAGGAAATGCCCGACGAACATCGTAATCAATTCCAGTTGCTCTTAAATTTGGACCGGTCAAACCCATTGCTATTGCTTTTTCTGCAGAAATAACTCCAATGCCCTCTGTTCTTTCCAGAAAGATTCTATTTGTATTAAGCAATCGCTCCATTTCATCCAGATTTTCATCAAAATGCTCAAGAAAATCTTTCAACATTGCAGTGCATTGAGGTGTCCAATCTGAAGCTACTCCACCTATTCTGGTAAAACTTGTAGTAAATCTTGCACCAGTTAGTAAATCCATTATATCCTGAAGTTTTTCTCTTTCACGGAAAGACCAGAGCAAAACTGTTAACGCGCCAACATCCATTGCAAAAGTTCCAATTGCAACAAGATGAGATGCAATTCTAGCCATTTCAGAAATAATCATTCTGATATACTGAGCTCTTTTTGGAGCTTCAACACCAGCTAATTTTTCAACAGCTAATGCAAATGCTGTATTATTACTTAATGGTGCAAGATAATCCAATCTATCGGTATGTGGAATGTATTCATGGTAGGTTGAGTTCTCAGCTATTTTCTCATAACCGCGATGTAAGTATCCCAGCTCTGGAACGCAACCGATTACGGTTTCACCATCAAGGTTGATCAATAATCTTAAAACACCGTGAGTAGCTGGATGTTGAGGACCCATATTGAGAACCATTCCGTTCTCAAGTGTATCCTCAATGATTAAATCTGTCTCTTTTGTTAACAGAGTTTCTAAAATTTTGCTTTTGTATGGTGATTGTTCTTGTGGTGTATTCATATTTATTTCTTTGGTAGTGATAATGATCCTGGAATTCCAATTAGTGGAAAATCTTTTCGAAGTGGATAGTATTCAAATTCTTCTGGCATATACATTCGTCTTAAATCTGGATGATTTCTGAATGTAATGCCAAACATATCGTAAGTTTCTCTCTCATGCCAGTTAGCTGTAGGATAAACTGAAGTCACTGAATCCACTACACAATCTTTTTCATCAACTCTAACTTTCAGACGAATTCTAAATTTATTTTTTAAACTTGTAATGTGATAAACAACTTCGAATCTATCTTTTCGCTTTGCTCTATCGACACCACAGAGGTCAACAAGCAAGTCAAACGACAATTCTTTATCTTCTTTGAGAAACTTACAGATATCAACTATCGAATTTTTATCAACTAAAAAAGTTAAATCTCCTCTAAAATCAGTTACTTCTAAAATAGCTTGAGGAAATTTTTCACGAAGTTTTGATTCAATTTTTTCTTTCATTGATCACCGGAAGTTCTATCATTGGTTTATCGTCAAATTCAAGAACGCTGGTTTTACCAACTTTCTTTTGAATTTCTAAAATTGCATTTAGAAGATTTTCAGGCCTGGGTGGACAACCTGCAACATAAACATCAACTGGCACAAATTGATCTATACCTTGAACAACAGAATAAGATCTGAACATTCCACCACTCGATGCACAGGCTCCCATTGAAATAACCCATTTCGGTTCGGGCATCTGGTCATAAATCTTCCTTACAACTTTTGCCATTTTATATGTGACAGTTCCTGCAACTATAAGTAGATCACATTGTCTTGGAGTGAAACGCATTACTTCACTTCCGAAACGGGCAATATCAAATCTTGGATCCGCTGCTGCCATCATCTCAATTGCACAACAAGAAATTCCAAGAGGCATTGGCCAGAGTGAATTTTTTCTTGCCCAGCTTACAACCGCATCTATTGTCGTTGTAATAAACGACGGACCGAGTTTAGATTCTAATCCCATTTCAATGCTCCTTTCTTTAGCAGATAAAAGTAACCTGCTAAGAGTATTATTATAAAAACAAACATCTCAGCAATGATAAAAAATCCAAGAGTTTCACTGAGATGTTTTAAATTAACTGCCCAGGGATAAAGAAAAACAACTTCAATATCGAACACAATGAAGATCATTGCAACGATGTAAAATTTTACACTAAATCTTTCACGGGCAGTTTTAACAGGCTCCATTCCACTTTCATAAGTTGAAAGTTTTTCAGGATTTGGCCTTTGAGGACCAAACCATGATGAAGCCTTTAATAAAAATACTGAAAAGACTAACGCGATAAATATTGCAAGTATGAGTGGTATATACTGTTCAATCATATCAAAATTTTTTTCAAAAATAGATATTGCACGAAGCAAAATCAATTTACTGAAATTTGCCCTTACTTAGAATTTGTAGTCGTAAATTGAAATTAAGTTTGAAATTAAATTGATGATATGCTCATCTTCATCTAATTATTTTATAGTATCATTTTAATTTTTGGCATTTTGTAGTTTATTTTCAGGCATTACACAAATACAAAATAAATTCAGAACCGAATTATAAAATTGATTATAATAAGTCAGCGTCTTGTAATATTAGTCAGAAAACTTTCAAGTACGCGAATGTTCAAACCTGGATTATCATTTCTTAAAATTTTATAGTTTTCAGGTTTTACTTTTTGTTCTTCAAACCACTTTGACCAGTATTTCTTCATAATATCAAAATCTTTCGGAGAATAATAAACTGGATTAAATTGAGCAGCAATTATAACTAAATTCGAAAGATCTAAGCCCGTGTCCATTAATCCATAATCTTTTGCATCAAAAAATTTCTCCCAATCTGCTCGATTTCTAAAAATTTGAATGTGCTTAGCCTTAGGCACAAGATAACTGAAACGATTACCCTTTTGATAAGTTGAGTTTTGATGATAAATGTATCCATCAGTTAAAATTAAAAGAATGTTTATGTAATTACTATCATTAATAATACAATCATCCACTACTCTATGCTGGAAATAATTAAACAAATCCGAACCATAATACTCAGATTTATTGGAAGCTATTTGATAAATATTCTTCAAATTAGTTGTAAATCTATCTTCAAGATTTGAAAAAACTTTTTTACGTTCGATGAAACTTAAACTCGAAAAATCAACCGTCAAACTATCAAAAATTGAATTCATTAAGTCGTTCTTTAATTCAGGATAATAAACCACTTTTATCTTATCCTCAGAATGAACTACCCCTTTTTCAGCCATATACTTCTTAAAAATTTTTAATACACCTGATATAAACTTTAGATCATCATCAACCTGATTAGGATTTTTCTTAATAGAAATTCTATCAGACAAATCGATCAAAATTGTGAGATTTAAATTCTTATTATTTGGAAGGTGTTTTGTTTTTGTATTTTTACCTTGTTCGTTTGAAGTACATCCTACAATTAGAAAAATCGTTAAAAAGCTAAGAAGGATTATTTTATTTTTTTTCATCGTTAATAACTCCTTTTAATTGATAAAATAATTTTAACTCTTCTTCTATCTGTTTAATTTCAGTCTCTAAACTACCAGCATTTTTCATAAAAGCCACCCAACCAATCGTGTATTCGGAAAGAATATTTTTTAGTTCAAGAGGATTAAAAACAACCACCTGAGGTTTCTTTCTTAAGTCAGTTATTTGATTTTCATAATCAAGAATTTCTGATTTGATCTTTTCTACCTGTGTATTTAATTCATTTAACTTTTCTTCGGCAATCTGAATTTTCATTTTTAGTGAGTTATTAACTTTTTCAAATTCATTCCTAAAACTTCGTTGTTCATTGTACAGAGAGAAAATCTTACCAAATAAGATATACACACAAAATCCCATTGCAATAATTATCCAGAAATCCAAATTCTGAATTGCTTTAAATAGGTTGAATGGTTCCACATTATCAAAAACATTTATAGCTTTTGACTCATAAATTCTTTCTGAGATATGATAGGCGAGAAGAGCATCCAGTATAAATGTAAAGACTAATCCAGCAATGTAACCTAATTTGATTTTAGTCTTAGACTTATGTTTCAAAGTATCTATAAAAATACCTAACGCAATAAAAATAAATGGAGCAAGACAAACCACTAAAAACGCTGTAAAACCTATTGATAAGGACTCTTCAAATGCTTTTGGATAGAAAATTGAATTATACCAGGTCATCTTATCAAGATTTATTTCTCGGAAGAATGCAGAATAGACAACAGAGCCATAAAAAACATATAAAAATGCTGCAATTAACACAGATAGTATACCATACAACCATAACATAAATTTATCTTTTTGAACATTCAAATATTTTGAAGGATTTTGCTGAAAGTCCAGATGATCTGCCTGAGCTTTATCTAAAAGTTTTTGAGCTTCAGGTATTTTATTTTCATTTAAGTCAAGCAATTCATCTTTTTTCAAATCAATTTTTTCATTTAATCTATTTATCTCATCTTGAATCTGAAGATTATGCTCATTAATCACTTCTTCTCTGGAGTTATAATTTAGCAAAAGACTGGTATAAAACTTTTCAAGGCATAAATTATAAGCTATTACCGAACCTTTTACTCTTGCAGCATCATTGAAGCCAGTTAATGAGTAATCTGGTTTACCATTTGCTGGTTCAATCATTTTTGTTATTCCGTTAATTAAAGTTTTTTCTAACATTGTTTTATGATCCTTCTTTTGTTTTTTCGCTTTCACCATTATTAGAGTGCATCAGAAGGAATTTTTCCAAAATCTTTTTCAAACATTTGAAATGTAAAGTCAGGTTATTTCTTTACCCAATTCGCACTTATAATTAACGAAAGTTTCAATTTCTAGGTGTAGATTGACTAGAGAACAAGAAGGACGATATGAAAAATTTTACAAATGATTATGAAATGTATGATAGACGGAAAGCACAAAATTATTAGCGAAAAGAAAAATTCTTCACTAATTAAAAACGCGAGTTTATATTAAAACTATACTTTAATATCTCACCTTAGATTATATCGAACTCCAATATTCGGAATAAAAGGAACAGCAAATACATCCATTAAAATTACCTTATCTTCAGAATTTAATGGCAATATTGCACCTGTTTCCAAATAAAGTTTCCTGGATATGTTAATCCTCATACCAACTTCAGGATAAACAAATAATTTACTTCCTCCACTCTGTAATGTATTCAAATATGAAAATAATCCACCATAAACATCAAAAATTTTACTAATACCAAAGTTATATGAAGATGAAAAATTAAAAATGCCGAAATACCATCCCAATGTGAAATGAATGTAGGAATAATCATTAAAGTTATTGGACATTGTCAAACCAACTCCAGAAATGAATTTAACCTGTAATCCAAAAGTAGGATTAAATTCTCTTAAAGTATTAGAATATTCGGAATTATTCTTTATGAGATATTCTTCAGCGATGAATGCTTCTGCATTTGTGTAAGAGAAGATTGTATAAAAAAAGAAGAAAGAAAAACACAGATTTTTCATTTTGACGCCTCCCATTTTAATGTCTATGAATGTTTGTTCTTAGTTTGAGATAATTTTCAAAACAATCCTTAGATAATTTTTCAATTGATTTATAAAAATGAAAAATTATTTATTTACCTCCCAACCGTAATCAATATAATCAGCGGTTATTTTATCATCTTTAATTTTTATCAATACGAACCCTTCTTCCAGCCCTTCATTTGGACCTGTCCACCATCTTGCAGATACTGCTCCACCAGTAATAATTCTAATTTTGTTTTGAATATTTATATCTTCATACATATGTAAATGTCCCTGCAAGACTAATCTTAAATTATGGCGCTTGAATAAATCGAAAACATCTTTTGAATTCTCAACAACAAGTCCTCTTTCATTTGCAGCCATTGAACCATTTCTAATTTGACTGAAAGTTGTTAAGAGCGGGATATGAGTTGTTAAAATTATTGGAGTTAATGTATCAGTTTTACTCAATTCATCTTTTAACCAATTCAATTGTTCTTCATTAACATAACCATAATATCTACCCTTTTCAGGAACCTCTTCAATTGAATCAAGAACGAAAAGTTTAATTCCACCAAGATTTGCAGAATAAAATGTTTTACCAAGCTTAGATTGATATAATTTCTTTCCAAAGAATTCATGATCTCTTGAAACTCCGCTTTTTTCATACCACCCAAAAATTTCGTGATTGCCAATTGTATTATAAACAGGCGCTTTTATTTGTTTAATTAACTCATTATAGATATTGAAAAGACTATCCGCTCTTTCAAAACTCACTGCAAGTGCATCAAATATTAAATCTCCACCAGTTATCACATAATCAGGGTTAAGTTCGTTCACTTTATTAATCGCTTTTTTAAATCCTTCAATTGCATTCCGCTCAGGTTGAACATGTATGTCAGTCAAAAAAGCAATAACTATTTCTTTTTCAGGTTTGTTTTGAGCATAATTAGAACTTAGCTGAAAAATAAATAGGGCTATATAAAGTAAGCTGATAAATCTCTTTAACATTTTATCCTCCATTATTTTTTTAAAATATAATTGATTGAAATTAAGGATTTGTTAAAAAATTTTATTACTCAAACTATATTTGAAGAGATAAACCAAGGACTAAATTTCGAAATTGTTTTATTACAAAAACCATCTACTCGGCATAAAAAATATTAAATAAAAAATTAAAGGAAGGACTTTCTTTTTAATGTTTATAAAACCTTTTTATCAGATGAATATTCAAATCTGTTTCTCTTTAATGAACGATCATTGACTTCTACAAAACCAAACCCCATTGAATTCTTCCCTCCAAATCCACATTCGTAACCGATTTTAATCAATTCCGGATTGGTTTTAATCTTAAAATCACATAAGATGCCTTTTATCTTGCTTTCGTTCTTTGTACCTTCAGCAATTGTTATCAGCTTAGATACAACACCGTTTCTCTTTTGAAAATATTCTTTATCAAATTCAAAGCAGAAATCATCAACAACAATATCTTTATTATGGACTAGCTTGTACTTCCTTATAAGGTTCGCTTTTAAGTTTTCTTCAATTCCTTCATCGTCAATTCTTAGATAGTAAGGAGTTAATCTGCCATTTCTTAAAACCATTGTTGAAAGAACTATTGGATTGAGTAATCGAAAATGCATTTCGTTAGTAAATTCAGGATCAGGAATCAATTCAACCTGATTTATGCTAAACTTAGAAACATACTGTTTGTGAACTATATGAACTTTTTGCTTTTCGAATGTTCCTATGACAAAATTTTTGATAAAAGAGTCAACCATTGGTGAAGAAATATAAAGCTCTACAAATGGTGAGAGTAATGAGAAATGACAGCCTTCAAATCTGGTATTATTAAGGATTTCATATTTTCTAAGTTTAACCGCGAAAGTAAAAAGCTTGAAGTTTTTGTTGTCAATATTATAACCATTGTCATGCAGAAATTTTGAGAACTCAGGCGAGCCAAATTTGAGAAGTAAATATATAGCAGCAGAAAATTGATAGTTATAGTTAATGGGTATTACTGCTGGCTTTGATACACACTGCAAAGTTAGTTTTAGCCTCATAACAAATAAAAAGTGTATTGTCGATCATTTCTTAATTTAGCAGATTGTGTATCGTATCTTGATTTAATGCATTATAATTTCAATGTATAATCTAGATCGCAGAAAATAATCACCATGGAAACATAAACAAGATTTGAAAGTTTTTCAAGGATTTTGCTGTAAGAAAATTCTTACTAAAAGAGAACATGTAATTAATTCATATTGAAATCTTGCTAATAAGATTAAGTGGTTAGAAAAGAATTTTTAAGTCTTGATAAAATACTTTAGAAAAAATTTAAATATTTAATTAGTAGGAATTGCTTTGATCTGAGAAGTGATGAAAAATTTTAATCATCATTCAACAACAAACTCGTTCTGTTTTTAATAATAATCGATCAAAGATTTTACTTTTTCTTTGTCCTATTAAATTTTATTTTGATAAAAAAGGAAGGTTAAAATGAAAAGTCAGAAAGAAGAACTTTTAACGGTTGGTAAAATAGCAGAACAATTATCAGTTCCAGCGGCAAAAGTAAAAAAGGCTATCCAGGAATTAGGAATTGAACCAGCAGCTAAGAAAGGGGCATGTAATTACTTCTCAAAAAATGATGTACCGAAAATTAAAAAAGCTTTGATGGGAAAATAAAAATTTAACCACCGTTAATTTAATTACTTTAAGTAACAAAAGTCATAAATTCAGGGAAAAAATAGACCACCTTATTGACTATAAAATTCTTTTAAATTGTTATTGCTTTTTATAAAAAAAATCTGTATTTATGGCTTAGAAAAAATTGCTAATATTAAATGTGGTTAGTTATGTTAGGAAGAAGAACAAAAGCTATGAGAATATTTTAGGATATATACAGTTTTGATAGATTAATCAACAGTATACTTAAAATTTTGGGCGTAAATCTGGGGAATGGAATTTATGAAAGAGCCAATTTGTATTTTCAACAAAATTAGAAACACTATCTGTTAATTAATGTTTTGCAAAAAACAAAATTTAATTAATACAATAATGAAAAAAAGGAAACAATTATGGAAAAAATAGTTTTTAAATTTTACAACATTAAAATATTATCCTTCTAATTTTTTCATTAACAATGTATTATCAACAGCACAGAGAGATTTTATTACTTTACAAAAAAACAAAAGACATCCTTTTTACGGGGCACCATTTATCATTTCCATCTAAATTATGTCCGTATAACTTCTTTATAAGAAAATCCACAAAAAAAATATTTTAAAACTAATAGGAGATGTCATCATGAAGTATAAACTTTTCCTTCTCACAACAATTCTAATGTTAACTACGGTAATAACAAGAGGGCAGGTCCCAAAAACCATCAGCTATCAAGGTGTTTTGACTGATGCTGCGGGTTCTAACATACCTGATGGCAATTATAATCTTACATTCAAAATATATGATGCAGGGACCAGCGGAACAGCACTTTGGACAGAAAATCATACCGTTGCAGTTTCTAATGGAATTTTTAATACAATTTTAGGAACTGTAAATCCGCTTGAACTGCCTTTTGATACACAATATTGGCTTGGAGTAACAGTTGAAGGTGGTGCAGAGCTATCACCGCGAATCCAACTCACATCATCACCATATAGTTTTAACGCTGCATCAATTTCCGATGGTACTGTAACAACGAATAAAATTGTTGACGGCGCTGTTACACAAATCAAGATTCCAACCGGGCAGGTTGTTAAAAGCATAAACTCATTAAAAGATGACGTGACACTTGCAGCCGGCAGCAATGTTTCAATTACTTCAACTGGCAACACTCTTACAATATCATCATCCGGTGGAACCGGCGGCGGAGACATTACTGCTGTTATTGCCGGAACCGGGTTAAGCGGCGGTGGAACTACAGGTGATGTTACTTTGAATGTTAATGTTCCTCTTGAATTAGAGGGCAATGTAGCCAATCCTTCCTCAATTATTTCTGCAATTAATACCGGTAACGGTGATGGCGTGTATGGTTATAGCGCCAACGGCACTGGCTTATTTGGTGTAAGCAACGGAGCCAATGGGTACGGCGTATATGGCAGCCACGGATTTTTAGTTTATAACTATGGATATCTTGGAAGCAATAAATACGGTGTTTATGGTCAGAACAGAGATAATAATAACTAAGGATATCTTGGAAGTTTTACGTATGGTGCCTTTGGAAAAGATTCTTCCAGTGGTAATTTTGGTTGGCTTGGTTCTTCTCTCTACGGCGTTTACGGTTCAGCTAAAGGATCAGGAAAAATCGGTGTCTATGGCGAGCACCAAACTATGGGGCATTTTGGGTATCTCGGCTCAGATGATTATGGTGCTTATGGTAAACATTATACTAGTGGTAATTACGGCCATCTTGGTTCAAATAGTCACGGTGTTTTTGGTTTCAGTCCGACTCAATACGGTGTATGGGGAGAAAGTACAAGTGGATCGGGGGTTTTTGGAGAAAGTTCAACATCTATTGGCGTTATGGGCCAGAGTACAGATGCTGTTGGTGTTTATGGTATCAGCACAAACTATCATGGGGTTATAGGGTCAAACGGCAACGGAAGTACAATGGCATTTCTTGGTACTCCAAATTATGGCATACAATGTTTTAATAATAATAGCGGTGGGATTGCTCTTCATGCAAATGGACAATTAGGTTATGCTGCCTGGTTACAGGGTAATGTTCAAGTCACAGGAAATCTCTCAAAAGGGGGCGGCTCATTTAAAATTGATCACCCGCTTGATCCCGCAAATAAATATCTTTATCACTCGTTTGTTGAATCCCCGGATATGATGAATGTTTACAACGGCAACATAACACTCAATGCTAATGGTGAAGCTACGGTCGAACTTCCGGAATGGTTTGAAGCATTGAATAAAGATTTTAGATATCAACTTACTTGCATTGGTGGATTTGCCCAGGTTTATATCGCTCAAGAGGTCTCAGGCAATAAATTCAAGATTGCCGGAGGTTCACCGGGGCTGAAAGTCTCTTGGCAAGTTACTGGTATCCGCAAAGATAAATTCGCAGAAGCACATCGCATTCCGGTTGAAGAAGATAAAACAGGAAAAGAACGTGGTAAATATCTACACCCAATCGAAAACGGAATGCCGGAAAGTTATGGAATAAATTATGAGGAAAACCAGAAAATAATTCAAGAGCAAATAATGAGGATGGAGGAAATTAAAAAGCTTACAGCCGAAGCAGAACAGAATAACAGCATTCGCTCAGAAAAGTAAGGGGGAAATATTATGAAGCGTGTATTAGTTATATCGATAATATTGTGTATGCCTCTTTTCATATTTGCACAGCAATATAAAATACCGGTTAGTGTTATCGGCAGCGGAGGTTCATCAGCATCTAATAGTAATAGTTCGTATAGAATTAGTGGAACTGCCGGACAAACCGCAATTGGTAAAGTCGGCAATTCATCTTTCGGTCAATCAATTGGTTTTTGGTATACTCAGAGAAATATTGTTACGGGTGTTGTAGATGATGTTTTAAGTTTACCAACTGAGTATCGATTAGAACAGAATTACCCCAATCCGTTTAATCCGGGTACAATCATTAACTATCAACTGCCAGTCGCTTCCAATGTTAGTTTGATTGTTTACGATATTCTTGGCAGAAAAGTGGCTGAATTAATTAATGATGAATGGAAAGAAGCCGGTTATCATCAATTTAATTTTTCGGCGGTTAGTTATCATTTATCCAGCGGAATTTATTTCTACCGCATTCAAACAGATGCATTTAGTGATATTAAAAAATTTGTGCTGCTGAAATAAATTAAAATAAAATTTCACGGAGGGTGAAATGAAATTAGCTACGTCAGTTTTTGCTCTTTTTTTTACTGTGAATGTATCGAATCTTTTTTCACAGGTTGATTGGAAACCAATCGGTCCAGGCGGTGGAAGCGATCTGAAGTCCATTGCAATCCAACCAAACAATCCAAATGTTGTTTACATCGGTGGAGATATTGAGGGAATTTTCAAAACAACAAATGGAGGTGAGACATGGAAGAATATTAATAACAATCTTTCTGGTGGTCACTATCCTCCTGATATTTATTACATTCAAGAAATTGTATTCGATCTTACCGATTTAACTTATCAAACATTATACATTTGTACGGCGATAGGCCTTTTCAAAACATTAAACGGCGGACAAAGCTGGATTCAAATTTTCCCAATGAATATTTCTTCTGAAGATGACTTTATTCCAGTCTCATATTTAGCAATCGATCCATCAAACTCCGAGATCTTATATTTAGGCTCTGGATTTGCTTGGTCAAATTCTGACGGGAAAGGAAAAATTTATAAATCAACTAACCGGGGTATAAGCTGGGATACTCTCGTAGTTACTTCGAGCAATGCTATAATTCATGGAATATTTGTCGATCCTAATTCTTCTCTATCTAACCGAACGATTTATGTTAGCTCAAGTTCAGGAATGTTTAAAAGTACGAATGGGGGAAATTCATGGAATTCGATCAACAATGGGTTGCCGCACACGCTTTGCAGAAGACTTTTCGGAAAATATTTTGGAAGCGAGCTGATCCTCTATGTTAGTTTAATTTCAACCGGAATAAAAGGAGACCCGAATTCATTCAAAGGGGGAATTTATAAAAGCACAAATGGTGGTACTAATTGGACGAATATAAACGGTGATCTTCCTAAATATCAGGTACAAGATTCATTATTTTACTTCTATTGGAAATTTATCGTTCATCCCTCAGATCCAAATACAATTCTTATTGGTACAACAAGAGGCTGGCCCGCGGAAGAAGAGGCTGCATATGAAGAAATGGGAATTTATAAAACAACTGACGGAGGTAGTGCATGGGAATTAATTAGCAATAATGTTAATAATGATTGGATGGCACCTCCTTTTTATTATGAAAGTAATGCATTCATTTTAGAATTGGCACCATCCAATCCAAATGTAATTTATTGGGGATTAGTTTGGATGAAAAAATCTACCGACGGTGGTGATACCTGGAAACAAATTAATTCTATATCGGTTGGCTCGGCTTGGAAAACAAACGGACTTGAATTAATGGTGGTTGACGGAATCGCTTTCGATCCGACTAATTCTAATCGAATATATTTTGGTTACGATGATTTCGGGATTTTCCGTTCAGACGATGCTGGAAATAGTTTTATTCCTGTCCAAGCTACTCAAGGTACTTTTGGGTATAACTATGATGCCGCAAAGGATATTTTAATTGATCCTTCAAACGGAGATGTTTATCAATCCAGATATGAGGGTTTGAAATTCGCCTTGGAAAACGGATTTCAAGTCGGGCAAATCTGGCGAAGTACGGATGCTGGTGCTAACTGGACAAAAATTTCTAATGGGTTACCGAATGGCACACCAAAGCTCATTGGGGATTTTAATTCCGGTTCACCCGGCAACAGAACTCTTTATTGCGCAATTTACAATCATGGGATTTATAAGACCACTAACAGCGGGACTAACTGGACAGCAATAAATTCCGGTTTAGGAACAGATTCTGGAAAAGTTTGGCAAATCGCAGTCCATCCGAATAACTCCAATATTCTTTATGCAGGTTTATTAAAACTCGGGGCAGGAGGAGAAATTTATAAATCAACCAACGCTGGTGGCAATTGGACTAAATTAATATCAGCACCAAACGAAGTTATTCTGTCAATTAAGATTGATAAAAATAATGGATATGTTTATGTATCAGCAACAAATTATTTCGAATATACTTTTTCAGGAGGTTTATACCGCTCAACCGATGAGGGACAAACTTGGAATAAAATATTTAATCAGCCAAGAATCGTTGATGTGGAAATTCATCCAACAAATTCAAATTTAATCTTCGCGGCTTCTCAATCTTGGTATCAATGGAATACCTCGATAAACAGTGGAGTTTTTGTTTCAACAAATGGCGGAGTCGATTGGCAGAATATAACAAATAACTTAGGTCATACGCACATACGATTGATGAAATTAAATCCCCACAATCCAAATCAGGTTTTCGTTGGTACCGGCGGAGGTGGACTCTGGTATGGGAATTATACATCAACAAGTGTAGGGCAGGAAGTGAACGGGGTGCTGGATTATAAATTGTATCAGAACTACCCCAATCCCTTCAACTCTACGACGATGCTGGAGTTTGCACTCCCACGAGAGGCACTGGTTACCTTGAAGGTCTACAACATGTTGGGGCAGGAAGTAACAACGCTGGTGAATGAGAAGAAGTTGGCGGGGACACACCTTGTCCAGTTCGATGCTTCTCATCTACCGACCGGCGTTTACTTCTACAAGATCGTTGCGGGCGGTTATGTGCAGGCGAAGAAAATGGTTCTCTTGAAATAGAGAAGGCAGAAAAATTAGATATGAAGTTCAAACATACAATTCAGGTGAAAATTCTTGTAATCAAATTTATAATATTTAGAAAATTAATAGCTAATTAAGGAGTACAACATTATGCATTCAAAATTTTTTAATAGTTTCATTATTCTTTTGTTTGCAGTTTTTATTCAAGCGGCTCATTCTCAACAATTGAAAAAATTTGATGAACTGCCGAAAAAATCTTCAATAAGTTTAATTCAAGATGATCTTAATAATTCAAAAATTACTAAAGATGAGTCTGCTTTAAATATTGGTTTAGCATTAGCAGATTGGTACAAACTACCGACCAAATATAAAAGCATAGGATTTGAGAAATGCGGCACGTGGGCTTTAGAAGAAATCCGACGTGAATGGAAAAAACTATCAAGTAATACAAAAAACAAATTACTCGAATCAGGTTTCTCATCTGAAGGCTTTTTATTGCGTCCAACATTTTTAACTAGTACGCGTTCAACCCAACATTTTAAGGTTCATTTCTCCCTGACAAGCGGCGATTCTAATGCAGTTAATCCTACTGACTCCGACAATAACGGAACGCCGGATTATATCGACAAGGTTCTTTTCGAACTTGAAAATGTCTGGAGAGGTGTAATTGATTCTATGGGCTATTCATCACCACCGCCAGATTCATTACTTGGTGGTGATAATAAATACGATGTTTATATTTTTAAGCTGTCTCCGGGTCTTTATGGATATGTTCAGCCAGAAGTTAAGATCGGTGATAATCCTAACTCACCCAAAGTGGAATTGAATGCAAGATACAGCTATATGGCTCTCCGAAATAACTATGATGGATTCCAGAACCCTGAGTTACAGAATATTCAAGTAACTATCGCCCACGAATTCTTCCATTCGATTCAGGTGGGTTATGATTCCGAAGAGATGCCCTGGATGAAGGAAGCTACTGCAACCTGGATTGAGGACGAGATATACAATGACATTAACGATAATTATCAATATTTAAGAGACTGGTTCAGCAACCCCTGGATTCCACTCGATGCTACAAAATCGGAAGTATATAACCACTGGTATGGAAGCTGGATATTTTTTAGATATATTTCTGAACAAGTGGGCGTTAATGTTATAAGAATAATCTGGGAAAAAAGCATTGATCATAATAGTGAATTAGGAGATTTCAGCTTCTCTGCAATTAATGACGGACTTGCTATGGTGGGTTCTAATTATAACGTCATATTTAAGAATTTCCTTGCAGCAAACTTGATAAAAGAGAGCATATCTAATCTATATAATTACAGGGAAGGCAGCAACTATCCGGATATTATGAGAGATTTCATATTATATGGAAAGAAGGAAGTTAATTCGGGAATCTATCGTAGGGCTTCTCGCTATATAAAAATTGCGAAAAACTTTGGAGATACTGGATCTGACGTAGCAACAATAACATTCACTCCATTAGATGCGGGGGCAGACTTTTCCGTTACATTCGTGGGAAAATCCGGTATGAACGTAGATGTCGAGCATTTTTTCCCGGGTTTAAATTCTTATGTAATTGTTAATACAAATTCTTACGATGAAATTACAATAATTGTAGCCGCATTAAGCCCGGCGGGCTTTTACAATAACTTTAATTTGAAAATTCAAAGTCCAACTAAGATCATAAAATTGGCAGATGATGTATTAGGACGTCTTGAAGTATCGAATTTAGGTTACGGATGGCTTACGCGCAACCCTAAAAGAGATCTTTTTCTACAAATGAGCGGACGTGCTCATCAATCATCTAAGGTTATTTCCTTCTCTTTATCAGATGATAAAAATAATGCTGTATTTACGAAAAAAGATCCTTTGAGCTATTATGGTCTGAATTATATATTGTATGCCTTTAGAGATAATTCTTCTTTCCCTTTAATAAAAAGTCCTGACGATAATACAGGGAGCGATCTCCCGCCAATGTTAATCTCCACCACGCATGTTAAACCTGTAACTGCTGGCAATTATGCATGGTTCAGCGGCACGAAAGGAAATTCCTATCCTTATGAACCCGGTCTCTGGAGATTGAATATCAATGATGGCTCATATACAAAAATTGCAGATTATAGTTTATCTTATGGCGATAAACTCATTGCAGATTCGACTAAAGCTGTTTGGCTTTATGACGATGCAATCTATGAAGGAAAAAAATTAATACTTCATAAACAGGGGACAAACTCTACCATTGTATCTCATCATTCTACCGATCAATATCATTTTTACAATGACCCTGAATTTCATGATAGTATAATAGTTTGGATAGATGTTTGGGTACAAACCTCACAAAATATAACATGCAAATTGCGGGCTTATAACATTTATACAAATACTTTTATTGAGATCGATTCTGCTCAATCGAGCAAATCGGCGGTAAATATTGATGTATTTAAAACTTATTCAAACAGAGTTATATATAGAAAGATAAATGATAATACACGTTACCAGGAAGTTTACTTATGGTACAATGGGCTGAAAAATAAAATCTTTGAAGCTCTACCTTCTCATGAGCTTAATATAACATTAAGATACCCTTTCTTCGCTATTAACAAAGAAGGGGCGGCATGGGTATTAGCTGGTCAAAATATTTATGGCGAAAAAACTATTGTGTTTTATTTTCTTGATTTCTTATCAGGAATAACCACAGATGTCACTATCAGCGGGAATTCGAATCTTCAATATGCAGAGGAATTTGGATTGATGAAACGCGATTTTATTTTCACCGCGCTTGATTATAATCTTTCCACTCCAAAAGCTGGAATTTATACTTTTACAATAGATGATTTTATTACCGGACTTTATTACGAACCTGATAAAATTAATCTGGCGTATTCATTAGAACAAAACTATCCAAATCCATTCAATCCAATAACAACCATTCACTTCTCGCTTCCACAAAGCGCACACGTGATACTAAAAGTGTTTGATGTGCTTGGCAGAGAAGTGGCGACACTGGTGGATAGCGAATTGAATGCCGGCGAGCATTCGGTTCAATTTAATGCAGAGCGGTTGTCGAGCGGAGTTTATTTCTACCAGTTAATATCGGGCAAGTATATTCAAACGAAGAAAATGCTCATCAGCAAGTAAAACAAAGGAGAGACAATGTTATTACAATCAAAGTGATTTCGATAGTATTGGTCTTGACCTCGCAGATAATGTTCGCACAGTTCCTCTCTTTTGAGAACTCCCGCTTCGGCATTTTCGGTGCGTACGCGGTAAACAAGTACGGCTACTTCAAAACACGGATGGGCTTCACCGATACCGAGTATTGGAATTGGGTGAAGGGACACTTTCAAAATTTAGGGTGAACACTGGACGCGCAGCAATCTCCAACTGGTATGGGATTTCATCTAGCCAACGCTCGACTCTGCGTACGACTGGAACCTACAAACGTTCATGACCGATAGGTGTCATTATCAATGTTTACAAACCGGGGATTCATGTGCACTGGCTGTGAAGTATTCCATGAAGACGGGTTGTTTGGACCAGCGCCGGGTGGCGCTCCGTTGCGGGATCCATTGAGTGACACACTCCGGTATAAGCGGTTCGTGAAAAGCGCAGTAGAGCGTTACGACGAAGACGGCTTTCAGGACGTCAATCTCTGTGTGAAAGTTAAGTACTGGTAGCCAAGCCCGTTTGAACTTGAGTTTCCGCTCGCTTTGCTAGATTACGAAATCGTTCGCCGATACGTAGCTTGGTTTCATTTAGCCACTACTGCCATTCGATCCTCTGACCCAACGGCTAAGGTTGTCCTTATTTCCCAAGCGGATCGTTTGCTACGATACAACCCTCTCCTTCAATCCATTCTCAGTACAATCACTTCGAAGGGTATATTTGATGTTGTGGATGTTCATCACTGGAGATCAGCGGCTCAATACAAGATGCCTATGGTGAGGGAAATTTGTCAGCACTTGGATTCTATAGGACTTCGGACGGTCACAATCTGGTCGTGTGAAAATGGCATGTGGACGTATCAGCCAATGAATCACCCATTCCAAACACAGGAAAAACAGGCTCGCAGCCTTATCCGGCGTTACGTGTTCAATATCGATTTGGGGTTAGACAAGCTTTTCTGGAACAATCTGATGGAGTGGATAGATTTTGGCAGAGACCCGGGAAAAATATTTAATTCGATGAGATTGATTGGCGATGGTATGCGCAATGGTGAAACTCCGCAGAATATCAACCAACCACGAGTGAGCTACCATGCATACAAACTCCTGGTTCAAGTCATCGATGTAGACAAGGCGCGTTATGACGGGAAGATGAGCATCAGGAACCGAACCTCTATGCCTATCGTTACGTTCTGTTTTCAAGTGACAGCGACGCTCGTTATATCCTGTGGCGATACAGTGGGAGTCAGAGTGTAACATTTCGCATCAATACACCGCGAGCATTTGTGACAAATATGATTACCGGTTCACGTAGAAATATCTTGCAAAGGGATACTGTTACTGCCGATGTTCAGGGAAACATTACATTTAACGTAGGAATAGACCCGCTGCTGATGGAATAAATATCCAGTACAATTTCAGTTGAAGACGAAGGTGAAAATGTCCCCCAAGAATTTCTGCTGTATCAGAATTATCCCAATCCATTCAACCCATCAACAACGTTTCGGTTTTCAATTCCTCACCACACAAAAGTTACGCTGAAAATCTTCGATATTCTCGGGAGAGAAGTTACAACTTTAATAAACAAAGATTTAAACTCTGGCGAACATACGGTTGTATTTAATGCTAAGAATTTGCCAAGTGGAATATATTTTGCGCAGATGAAAGCTGGAAATGTAGTGCAAAGAATCAAAATGGTGCTAGTGAAATGAAAAAACTTCGAAAATCATTTGTTCAGCTTTTTGCATTCAGACTCTAAATATTGAATGAAAATATATTCGCCCGAACAGATGATTTTTGTTTCACTGCCATTAAACTATTTCATCTTCAGCAATTTATTTTGAAAAACATTACAACTTGTGTAATCAAATCGTAGCGCATTACAGAATCACCAAAAGATGAACAAAAAACTTATATAAACATAACCATCAGAAAAGGTGGTTTAATAGCTTGGGTCTTGCACCTTATGAAGATTGAAACGGTTACCCAAATAAATATAACCGAGAAACACTTTATTTTTGAAGAGGGCTCAGTTGGCGGTTCAAAGAAGCAAGTAATTCCATTACAGAATATCAGTTCTTCTTTCTATAGGTATTCTAAACCGTGGAAAGAAGCAATATTGTTTGGAGTTATTGTCGCTATATTGACTTTTTTCTTAGCTTTCATACACCTGGTATAATTTCTGGCATCCTTTATTATTTTCTTAATAAGAATATGATTCTTGGGGCAATGGAAATAAGTGGTAAAGATTATGCTATTCAATTCAAGAGGTCTGTGATTGAGAACCAAAATATAGATGAATCTCAAACAGAATATGTATCTACAAAAATTCAACAACTCATTGATGCCAAGCAATTGTAATGAATTCAAAAGTACTCTTTACAGGCAGATAGATAACGAGTTTATTTTTCTAAGGTTTTTTGATTTAGAATTATAAGTTCAACAAAAGAAATATTAACAAAAATATAGTTTGTAAATAATGGAAGGATATTGTGACTTAAAGAATTGGGTCATTATATATTCAATGATTTATTAAAGCTATTTTTTTCATCATAGACCAAGTTTATGCTTATGTGAGACAATTTCCGCGTTAACCATAAAAATCACATCTTCAGCAATGTTCGTAGAATGGTCAGCAAGCCTTTCAA
>Ga0197142_1000063_pt1 | contig 83723 bp, 71 predicted proteins | sample GBS60_MetaG_FD_148614 | JGI IMG/M metagenome (GOLD analysis project Ga0197142, IMG submission 148614) | Sediment microbial communities from Great Boiling Springs, Gerlach, Nevada, United States - GBS 60_MetaG | ecosystem: Environmental > Aquatic > Thermal springs > Hot (42-90C) > Sediment... | reverse complement strand
ACATTAACGCCGCACTTGTCATTCTAAGAAAAGGGCTTGGCTTGAGTCCCAATCAGGCCGTAGGGCTGGACCGGTCCGAACTCAAGCCTCCGGAGAGGGAAGCCGCTGCGCGGATCCTGGGGAGCAACCCCTATATCCGTGTAAGTTTTCCTCAATGAAAGAGGAAGCTCACCCCTGAAGGGGTGGGAGGAGGTCACAGAAGGGTTCTATGTTTGTAAAAATTTGTGTTGTGATTTTAGAAAATCCTCTTCGAGTTGATACTATTGAATTTTTAAGTTAAACACTATGGTGGCTTCGCAAGCAAAGACTCAGGCCGAATTAGATGCGCTTTGTATCAACACTATTCGCACGTTGTCGCTTGATGCTGTGCAAAAAGCAAATTCCGGACATCCCGGACTTCCTCTTGGAATGGCTCCGACAGCTTATGTTCTTTGGACAAAGTTTTTGCGTCATAATCCAAAAAACCCGCGCTGGTTCAACAGAGATAGATTCATTCTTTCGGCGGGCCACGGCTCTATGCTTCTTTATTCACTACTTCACTTGACAGGTTATGACTTACCTTTGGAGGAACTAAAAAACTTTCGGCAGCTTCATTCAAAAACTCCGGGGCATCCAGAAAATGTTTTAACCCCAGGTGTCGAAGTAACTACTGGACCGCTGGGACAGGGATTTGCAAATGGTGTCGGAATGGCAATTGCACAAAAGCACTTGGCAGCTAAATTTAATCGTAAGGGTTTTCAGATTGTTGATAATCTCATTTACGCAATTGTCTCTGATGGTGATTTGATGGAAGGCATTTCTTATGAAGCCGCTTCACTTGCCGGGCATCTCAAACTAGATAATCTCGTTTATTTTTACGATGATAACGGTATCACAATTGATGGTTCCACAAACCTAACTTTCACCGAAAATGTTACCAAACGCTTTGAAGCGGCTGGCTGGCGTGTTTTGGAAGTCCCAGACGGTAATGCCACTAAATTTATCGAAAAGACGATCCGAAAAGCTCTGAGAATCAAGGGAAAGCCCAAATTGATTCGCGTTAAAACAATAATCGGTTTTGGAATGCCGAAGCAAGGGACAAACAAAGCCCACTCCGATGCCCCAGGAGAAGAAGCGGTTAGACAAACAAAACGAAACTTAGGATGGGACGAAGAAAAAAGTTTCTACATCCCTGAACAAGTTCTGGAGCACTTCCGTAAAGCTGTTTTGAAAGGTGAATCGTTGGAGAGGAAATGGCATAAACTCCTAGAAAAATATAAAAAAGCTTTTCCCGATTTGGCTGAGGAATTTATTGAGACTTGCTATGAAAATAAACTGCCAGAAGGTTGGGAAGATTTTTTACCGGATTTCGAGCAGGTTGAAGCAAAGGCTACAAGAGTTTTCTCTGGCGAAGTGATCAATGCAGTTGCACAAAAAATCCCGCAGATGATAGGCGGTTCAGCTGATTTAACGTCATCAAACAATACTTACATAAAATGCTCCGGAGCTATAAAAGCTGGTGAATACGGCAATCGAAACATTTATTTCGGCGTTAGAGAACATGCTATGGCAGCAATTCTAAACGGGATAGCTCTTTACGGTGGATTGATCCCTTTCGGCGGAACTTTCCAAACTTTCAGCGATTATATGCGCCCGGCAATTCGTCTAGCCGCTCTTTCACAAATTCAGGTAATTTTTGTTTTTACTCACGATTCAATAGGTTTAGGGGAAGATGGGCCTACGCACCAATCGGTTGAACATCTTTGCGCTTTGCGCGCCATTCCCGAATTGGCTGTAATTCGTCCTGCCGATGCGCACGAAGTTAGAGAAGCATGGCGCGCAGCTTTGAAAAGACGTAATGCTCCTACTGCGATTTCATTGACCCGCCAAAAGGTTGGATTGATCGACAGGAAAAAATATAGTAGTGCCGAGGGCTTGCACAAAGGTGCATACATTTTGGCAGAGGCAACCGACTTAAATGGTGAAAAATGCTCTCCAAAACTGATTTTGATAGCAACAGGTTCTGAAGTTCCGCTAGCATTACAAGCGGCCGAAAAGCTCAATCAAGAAAACATTCCAACAAGAGTGGTTTCCATGCCTTGCTGGGAATTTTTCGAGGACCAAACCGACGATTACAAAAAAAAGGTTTTGCCGGAAAATGTCAAAGCCAAACTTGCAATTGAAGCTGGAGTTAGTTTGGGATGGGCAAAATACATCGGTCAAGAAGGCGAAACTTTAACAGTTGATAGATTCGGATTGAGCGCTCCAGCCGATGATGTTTTCAAATTCTTCGGATTCACAGTCGAAAACATAATCGAGAAAGCCAAAAAGATGCTCAACCGCTTGAATAATTCTTGAAAAAGCAACTTTACTCCAAAATCAATGAATCAAACTTTACACGAAAAGCTTTTTGAACTGATTTTGTTAAGAGATACAATAATTTAGCTTGCGGAAAAATCAGGCGCTTCAGTCTCTCGAAAAACGATTATGAAGAAAAAAAGTGTTCTAATAGCTTCTTTTATTTTTCTGGCTTTTATTTCAGTCTTCGGTAATAAAAGTATCGGTAATGAAACCAACAAGGAAATTAAAACTCAGCAACAACGAATAGTTGAAGAAGTTGATATTCAAGGCAATCGCCGCCTTCGTGATGAAGACCTTCTTTACTACATCAGAACAAGGCCGGGAGATGTTCTCGATCCAAAACAGTTAGAGCGTGATCTAAAGGAACTGCTTTCGCTTAATTTCTTCGACAAAATAGCAACTCGCGTTTTAATCGAAGACGGCATTCGTGGCGGTGTTAGAGTGATTTTTGAGGTTAAGGAACTGCCCATTATTCGTGATCTTCAATTTGAAGGCACGAAAGCCATTTCGGAATCTGATATTCTAAAAGCTTTTAGAGAAAAGCGCGTTGGTGTTTCAAAAGAGGCGATTTTCGATCCTGTCAAAGTTAATGCGGCAAAGCGTGTGATCCGCGAGATGCTGGCAGCACGCGGCTATCCTAATGCCACCGTAACGGAAATCGTTGATGAAGTCTCGGCTACATCGGTAGCTTTAACCTTCAAAATCAATCAAGGCAGGAAAGCCAGAATTGTTGAAATAGATTTTGTCGGAAATGAAGTATTCAAAGACGGTGAACTGCGAAATGCAATGGAATTGGTTAAAACCACCGGTTTCATTTCACGCATTAAAGGGCAAGATGTGCTTGACTTGAGAAAACTCGAATACGACTTGCAAAAGAACGTGCGTGAATATATGTTTTCAAGAGGTTACTTTCAAGCCCGAATTGGAGATCCTGAAGTAGTAGGGCTTGGAGTGAAACGCACAGACTTTTTACCGTTTATAACCTTGCCACTCCCGCTAATTTCTTCAAAAGACGAGACACTGAAAATAGTTGTTCCCATTAACGAAGGTAAGCCTTTTCGTGTCGGACAAATAAAGATCGAAGGAAACTCGGTTTTTTCCGAGCAGGAAATCAAAAGAGCAATAGGTTTGAAAGAAGGTGAAATAGCCGACGGGAAACAACTTCGCAAAGCTTTATATGAGGATTTGAAAAAAGCTTACGGTTCGCAAGGCTTTGTGCTTTATGACGTAGATTTGGAAACGGAATTCAAAGATAATCCGAATAATCCAAAGGAAGGCATTGTTGACATAAAAATCTCCATTGACGAAGGCAAACAGTTTCGTTTGCGCCGACTAGAGTTTGCAGGAAACACCTTCACAAGAGACCGCGTTCTAAGGCGTGAAATGCTCATAAACGAAGGTGACATCTACAATCAAACTGCACTTGAGATTTCAATTTTGCGTTTGAATCAAACAGGTTATTTTGAGCCAATTGATAAGGAAAAAGACGTAGAGGTTCGCACCGACGAAGAATTGGGTGAAGTTGATTTGATAGTGAACGTCAAGGAAAAAGGACGTCAGCAGATTTCTTTCAACGGAGGTGTTTCCGGCATAGGCGGGTCTTTCTTTGGATTAGAGTATTCGACGAACAATCTTCTGGGAAGAGGGGAAATATTTTCCTTTAGTTTTGGTTTTGGTAACAGACAAAATAGCTTTCAGCTTTCATTCACCGAGCCCTATTTTCGTGATCGTTCTATAACGGTTGGTTTTAGTCTCTTTGGTTACAGTTACAAATTTTTCGGTGAAGGAACTTTCCTATCTCAGAATGAAAATTTGTTTTTCGATGCTACGAACCCGTTCGGAACCGTATTGACAAATCCGGAGAATCTTTTTACACAGCGAAGTTACGGAATTTCGCTTTTTGCTACTACACCGCTTTCTGAATTTTTGCCAAAAAGAAGGTTTTCACAGCTTTCTCGAGTCGGCATAACTTATCAGCTGTCAAGAACCAGCATTGAAGACCCGCCGGTTAACCGTGCTGGTGATCCAAAAAGAGCAATTCCAATAATCTTTCGCCAACCGAACATAACAATAAGCCGGATCATTCCCTCTTTTGTTTATGATTCAAGGGTTCCGACAGCAAATGGATTTGAAACATTAAGAGGTAAGCAAATATCTTTGCAGTTAGCTTTTTCAGGACTAGGTGGTGATGTGAGAACTTATTCTCCAAGCGTTAGTTACATGCAATTTTTCCCGGTGAGAAAGCGCAAGTCTAAGAATCCAGAAGTCTTCGGATTTAGACTTCAAGCTGCAACAATTCGTCCCTGGGCAGTAAGTGATAAAATTCGCAATGCCAATTCGCTTTCGTTTGTCGGAGGAGTTCCGTTTATCGAGAGATTCTTTCTAGGAAGCGAATTTGATATAAGAGGCTACGACGTGCGTTCCATTGGACCGATTGCACCGGTTGATAATTACGTAACTACTCGCAACGTTGTTGTTGCAAGAAACGCCTTCGGAACGCCTGAACCTGTGTCGGGCTTAAGTGATCGTGATCGTCAGGCAATAGCTGCGTTAGGCACTTTCACAGGACCAAGTGGTCCCAATCCCGGCTTCTTGGGAAGAACCTTTGCTTATATCGGCGGTGATACACAACTGCTCGGAAATTTTGAATATCGAATACCGCTAATCGGTCCGGCAAGCTTAGTTGCCTATGCTGACATTGGAACGGCCTTCAATCTACTAAAAGGCGAAACCCAATTCATCAACAGCAATTTCCTGCCCGATCAACCTTTCTTAGGTAGTTTTAACTCGATAAACCTTATTTTTCTGCGCAACAACACTCAGTTTCAGCCTTCGTTTTTCGGCGGTTTGATACTGCGTGATGGACGCCCGATAACGAGAAGGGAATTCATACAAATTTACTGCGGTAACGCACCTTCAAATTGTCCTTTGACTTTGCCCGCAGGCTTGCTGGAAGTTTATTTACGTGGTGAAGCACAGACGAATCAGCTGGTTCGTGTCGGTGATAGCATCTTTAGTAAATTCGGCGATTTCCGCTCAAGTGTCGGACTAGAACTCCGTGTTCAAGTCCCCGTGGTTAATGTTCCATTTCGCCTGATTTACTACTACAATCCAAACGCTAAAATCGGATTTACGCAGGAAATACCGAATTTCTTCTTGCCCGGAAAACGCAGTGGATTCCGTTTTTCTGTTGGCAAAACCTTCTAAGAAAAAATTCGGAAAGTTGAAAAACACTTTAATAAGTGATAGATTTTGAGATTTGACCCCAAGTCAGAGGAGACATAAGATGATAAAGAAAAACTTGATTTTTTATGCAATACTTTTCATGGTATTCTTCGCTTCGTCGGCTTATTCTCAAACGCCAACGACAAGTGCAACAACCCGAATTGCCGTTATAAACACTTTAGCTTTTGATGACGAAAAAGAAGGTATTTTGAAATACGTCAATGCTTTGAATGCGCTTGAGAAAGAATTTCAACCGGCTAGAAACGAACTACAGACGATGGCCAGTAGATTGGAAACACTGACGAAGGAATACAATACTCTTCTTGAGGAAGCCAATAAGCCGAACAGTCCAATATCTCCACAAACCCTACAAACAAAGCGTGAAGAGATTGAAAGATTGCAAAGGGAAGCGAAATTCAAGCAAGATGACGCAAACGCTCGTTATCAAAGTCGTTACAATGCAGTTGTAGGACCGATTTTGCAGGATATTATGAAAGCCATGCAAGAATATGCAAAACAAAAGGGTTATGCTTTGATTTTTGACGCTGCAAAACTCGACGAGACGAATCTGATTCTTGCAGTTGGTGACGAAAAAATAGATGTTACAAAGGATTTTATCAGGTTTTACAATTCTCGTCCTGGTTCTACTGCAACAACCACAACGCCGAAATAGCAAGGCCAATATCTGATTGTAAGCAAGAAAAGCCGGCTTTTCTTGTTCGATGGTAATCTGACCAGCAAAAAGCGAAATTAAAGAACTATCACTTGACAGCTTGTCGTTTTAGAAACCCAAGAAAAAGCTTGATAAATTGGATTTTATGGTTATCTTTGATACTACGGAGATTCAGAAAATAATCCCGCATCGTCCCCCTTTTCTCTTGGTTGACAAGATAGTGGAGTTTGAACCGCAAAAACGGATAGTTGGTGTTAAGCAAGTGACGATAAACGAGTTTTTCTTTCAAGGCCATTTTCCAGAAAAGCCCGTAATGCCGGGGGTCTTGATAATTGAAGCATTGGCTCAGGTTGGGGCAATTTTAGCGCTTAGAGAATTACCAGATGGAACCAATAAAATCCCACTTTTTAGCGGTATAGAATCAGCCCGTTTTCGTCGTCCTGTTTTTCCAGGTGACACTCTTTGGTTAGAGGTAACCGCAACAAGAGTCGGAACGAAGGTGCAAAAGATGCACGGCGAAGCTAAGGTAGAAGGGCAAATTGTGACTGAAGCCGATATAATGTGCGTCATTAGCGGATTGAACAAGCAAATAGATAAAGCAAGGACAGAGACTTCAAAACAGGAAACAGAAATTCCATGATTCAAGCTGGAACTTCCTTCATTCACTCAACTGCAATAGTTCATCCGAATACCAGAATAGGTGAGAATTGCTACATAGGTCCTTACTGCATAATCGGTGAAGGTGTAACCTTGAAAGACGGGGTCCGAATCGAATCTCATGTTGTAATAGAAGGAAAAACAGAAATCGGTGAGGGAACTCATATTTATCCTTTCGCTTCTATCGGACTTGCTCCGCAGGACTTAAAATATGAGGGTGAACCGACGGAAGTCAAAATCGGGAAGAAAAATATAATTCGCGAATTTGTTACGATTCATCGAGGAACCAGGCACGGCGGAGGCATAACCATAATCGGCGATAACAATCTCCTTATGGCGCAAGCTCATGTTGCACATGACTGCAAACTCGGAAACGGAATAATCATGGCAAATGCTGCAACTTTAGCAGGTCACGTCACTATAGATGACGGCGCAACTGTAGGGGCTTATTCAGGTGTTCATCAATTTTGTAGAGTCGGGCGAGAATCTTTCATCGGTGGTTATTCTGTCGTCGTCAAAGACGCTTTGCCTTTTGCGATTTCCCAGGGAAATCACGCAAAGTGTTACGGCCTAAACGTTGTCGGAATGAAAAGAAGAAACTATCCGAAAGAAACCATCAGAAAACTCCATCGTGCTTTTCATCTACTGCTTTCGGCAAAGCTCAATACTTCTCAAGCCCTTGAAAAAATCAAGGAAGAGATAAAAGACTGTCCAGAGGTTGATTTATTGGTTAACTTCATCGAAACTTCCCAACGAGGCGTTATAAAGTGAGATACGGATTGATTGCAGGCAATGGGCAATTTCCGTTTCTGACGATCGAAGGTGCTAAAAAAGCAGGTGTTAGCTTATCAGTTGTTGCCATTCGTGAAGAAACCGATAAAAAAATAGAAGAGGTTGCCGAAAGAGTTTGTTGGGTCGGCATCGGTCAACTAAACAAAATGATTTCCTTTTTTAAGAAAGAAGGAGTAACAAAAGCTCTGATGTGCGGACAAGTCAAACATACTCAGATCTTCAGCGATGCTTTGCCTGATCTAAGGATGCTTAGGATGCTTTTTAGATTGCACCAGCGAAATACCAACTCGCTAATCGGAGCCGTTGCCGATGAACTTGCAAAAGAAGGAATCGAATTGATAGATTCGACCTTTTTCGTCAAAGACTATCTGGCTCAGGAAGGTGTTTTAACGAAACGCAAACCAACGATAACCGAGTTGGAAAACATAGAATACGGGTTGCAAATAGCGCGGGAAATTGCAAGACTCGATTTGGGGCAAACGATAGTTATTCGTGCAAAAGCCTGTGTTGCAATAGAGGCAATGGAAGGAACCGATGCAACTATAAAAAGAGCCGGAGCGCTTGCCCACGGAAAATTGACCGTCGTAAAGGTTGCAAAACCGAATCAGGATATGCGCTTTGACGTTCCCGTTGTTGGAATTCCGACAATTCAAACCATGATCGAGGCAGGCGCAACTTGTCTTTCCGTTACAGCTGACAAAACACTGATGTTTGACAAACAAAACATGATAGAGCTAGCAAACAAAAATAAAATCTGCATCGTTGCATTGAAGAATGACTAAAGAAGCGAAAAAAGCTATTTTTCTTGATAGGGATGGCACTTTGATTGAAGAAGTAAATTTTCTACATCGCATTGAAGACCTACACTTTTTTCCTTTCACAGAGGAAGCTATTTCGATTCTTAAAAACGCTGGTTTTCTTTTGCTGGTTGTTACGAATCAGTCCGGCATTGGGCGTGGTATTTTTTCTACCGATGATATGGTTCAAATACACGAAGCAATCCAAAAAAGACTTGATGGAAAAATAGACGGGTTTTATTTTTGTCCTCATCTACCGGAACAAAGATGTGGATGCCGAAAGCCTAATACCGGCATGATCGAACAAGCGATGCAGGATTTTTCGATCGATCTAAAAAATTCTTGGATAATCGGCGACAAAAGACTTGACGTTGAGCTCGGCTTCAACACAAAGATGAATACTTGCTTAGTCTTAACAGGCTATGGAAATGCAGAGCTTCACAAATTGGAAAGACAACCTAATCTTATCGCAGAAAATCTCCTTGACGCAGCAAGGAAAATTGTTCTACGGAATTTTTAAGTTTTCCAAGTATAACTGAAAAACGAAAGAATCTTGAACTGGGCTTTCATGGGAAATATCCGAGAAACAAAGATTTGAGCAAGAGGATTCGGAAAACTCAAGGTTTGCCATCGGGATAAACGAAAATATGAAAACATGCGTTTTGGTTATATTCGATCAAAGCATCAATAATCCCGCGTCTTTCCAGTTCGGCAAGTTTTTGCATTAAGAAATTTTGTTCTTCTGCGGTCATATGTTTTCTTGCCAGATCGAAAGCACATCCTGAAGTGTGCGGCGGCAAACTGCCTGCACCGCGAACTTTGAACGAGTTTGGATTTGTTCTGTTCAAAAGAATTTGATAATCCATAGGGCGCGTCAAACTCGTAACTCGCAATGGACGACCAAACTTTTTGAAGTATGCATCGGCAATCTCTTTCAAAACCGGCTTTGCGTTCGGATGAAACATCCTGAGAAGTCTTATACGCATTTGCTTTCGGTGCTTCGGATTGTTCAAATCATATTTCTGACCGTCAAAATTATCGGCTAGTTGCGACAAAATTTCGTATTTTCTCGAACCGGGCATAATCGGAACGCTACCTGAGTCGAAATCGAAAGCGGTGAAAGGTTCCTCTGTTGCGCTACCACCTACATCGAGGAAATAACTTTCGGTCGCAATCGGAAGCTCTATTAGTTCTCTTTTTAGGCGCTTTTCTGCTAAATCTGCAAAATCCATCGGTTGTTTGTAACCCAAACGTAGCATTTCGGCTAATTTGGTTTTTTGTTTGATAACACCATCACCGAAAAGCTCCGGCGGAACTTGTAACCCTGGTGGGATGACTCCCGTCACGCCGTTTCTAGGAGCATAAGCCAATTCTTTTTGTCTGCGCCAAAAATCTACCGAGACCTTTAATTCTTCAGATTCAGAAACGGTTATTTCGCTTAAATCTTCCGCCCTGATTTCCTTTTCTTCGACTTCCCACGAAGCAATTAAATCGTCCAAATCCTCAGGGTCTTCACCACCAAGAGGATCGATCACACGCACAGGTATCAAAACCCCTCTTCTCACAATTTGTTCAGAAGATTTTTTTCTTTTTGTTTCGGTGTTTTTTTCTTCAAAATGCTTTGCTATGAAAAAAGCTATTAAAGCACAAAAAATTATGACGAACGCCAAAGCAAGCGCCAGCAAGAGAATTTTCGGCATAGAATCGGATTCTTTTTTTTCAGGTTTTTGATCTACTGACCCCGTTTGAATTGCTGGGTTTTTCGTTGGACGTTGTTCAACCTTGTTTTTCTTATCAAAGTAACCTTCTTCTATCGAAGTTGCAAAGTTATCTTCTAGGAAAATGTGGGTGCCTAAGCCAAGCCGAATTTCGTCTGTTTTACGAATTTTGACAGGTTTGAAAATTCTTTCACCATTAACGTATGTTCCGTTGGTTGAATTTTCATCGGCAAGCCAGATCTCTCCGTTTTCGATCCATAAGCTTGCGTGAAGTCTGGAAATACTCGGATCGTTAATTACTATTTTCGCAGTTGAGGCATTCCTGCCGATAGTTATCTCACCGGCAGCAGTTTTGTCGTCAAGCTCTACGACTTGGCTACTACCGTTAGGAGATTCTATTCGCAGTCTCACCTCTATTGAAGCATTTTATCAAAAAGTTCTTCTTAAATCTTTTGCTTCCTCAAATCAAGTTTGTATCAACTTGGATTAGCACAATCAGTTCGGTTTTCCAAATTTTTGATTACAAAAACAAGGTCTTGAAACTGGAAGTCATCTCATAAAAGGTGCCTGAGCAAGATGCGACCGAGTTGCACAAAGCCGAGGAAATTCTCCAGATGGCGTTTGTGTTGCACAACCAACCTCCTGAAGTTTCCAAACCAAGCAAACAAGCGCTCGATCTTCCACCTTCTCTTCTACCTCCTCAACTTTCTGCCATCTTGGGTCTTAGGCCTTTGTAGGTTGCGGCGGTGAGGAGCGATCATCTCTATCCCCCTTTCCGCCAGACGCCTGTCCAGCCTGTCGCTGTCATAGGCCCTGTCTCCAATCACACGCTTGGGGATGTCTGGGGCGAAACACGCATCCAAGGTGGCTTCCACCAAGGTCACTTCATGCGGGCGAGCACTTGTAACGGATACGGAGAGAGGAAGACCAGTGCCGTCTGCCATTGCCATGAGCTTCGAACCTTTGCCCCGCTTGGTCTTTCCCACCCCAAGGCCCCCTTTTTGGCTATGACAAATGTTCCATCGATGAAGCACTCTTCCAGGTCCAGACCTCCCCTCTCTTTCAAGTCCTTGGCCAGGGCTCGCAAGATCGCTTCCATGACTCCCATTCTTACCCATCGCTGGAAACGCCTATGGCATGTCTGGTATGGGGGATATCGATCGGGCAAGTCCTTCCAGGGAGCGCCGGTTCTAAGGATCCAAAGGATGCCATTCAGAACATCCCGAGAATTTTGCCAAGGCCGGCCGTCCTGGCACGTGCTCCTCTTCGGGAATCAGCGGCTCGATCACCGCCCATTGCTCCTCTGTGAGATCCATCGTGCTCACCCCTTTCATGATCAGGATAGCACTATTATACACCAAAAATCGAATTTATGAGATAGCTTCTATTCAGACCGATCGGGGCGAGGAGTGGGGCGGGTCGAACCCTGGCAAGATTGTCCGTTTGGAAGCAGAGTATCTGCGTCTGTTGGGGGTGCGGTTGGGGCGCATTCCGCTGGGGCGCAAGGAGTATAATGGTCGTGTAGAGCGGAGCCATCGGACGGATGATGATGTGTTGTTGTTGGGCAGTGTGGAAGTGTTTTTGGGTGCGGGTTTGGGCTGGTTGTATTATTACAACTACGAGCGTGTTCATTCTGGGTATGGGATGGAGGGTCGGACGCCGTATGGGTGTTGTGTGGCGTTGGGTTTTGCGGGTTCGGAGTATGTGGGTTTGATGCCTGTGGTGTTATTAGATGAGATCGTGTTAGACTGGTCGCATGCGGGCTTGCCGGCTGTAAACGATGTGTTGGCCCATTACGGTAGCAACTATGGATAACACTGACGAGGAAGACAGCGAAAGTACTCGGACTTTTGAATGTAGAGCTTGTGGGGACGAAATAAACGCACAAGTCAATTCTGCTAAGAATCTTTTCAAGAAAAATTCTCTTTGGGATATGTTAAATCTGTCGAAAAAGCAAGTTCTCAAGCTACTGATAGAAAGAGGTTTTGAGAAGCTAATACCAAAGTGATTTATATTTCATTCCAAAAAGGAGATGAAAAGATATAGTCAAAAGCACAGGTCTCTTGATAGATTCTTTTGTTAATAACCGGGCTTGTTGGATAAACTAGTTTTCCAGTTCCTTCAGATTAGTGAATATCCGAGATGGGTAGTAAGATTGCTCCAATATAAAAAATTGGACTAATTTATATGTCATTTTGGTATAAAAGGTTGGCAGAATGCTCCCTTGGAAATTCTTTAAGGGGAATTCGTACTTTAGGGATTGTCTTGAGAATTTCCTAAATCCTCAACAAGGAGCTTGCCCTTAGGCAAGTTTCCTTGAGAAACATTTATCTATGGAGAGGGGACTTGTAGGAGCAACTGAAAAAGTTTAATTTTTTATCGAGATTATGAAAAACTTCTGCCCTGAAATGTTGTATTCGAATTTTTCAGATTCTTTCTCCTGCAAGATTGAAAGTGCCATAGGAACAGCTTGTCCGGTTGAACGAATGTTGCCGAGTGTTGCTAAAACTGAAGGTGGCAAATTGGGTAGTTTTTTTATCCCTATTATTGCTCCGCTGGATTGCTTGGTTAAAAAAACATAAATCCTATCGTTGCTTTTAACCTTGTTAATTCTTTCAATCAGTTCGCTCAAGTCTTTCGGCACAAACAAATTTTCGGGTAAGATTTGCTGGATCGAATTTCCATCACCGATCAAGAGATTGTATCTTCCATCAGGCAAGTCTTGTGGGATTTGGAACGTAATCTTTTGGTTTAACTGTTTCCCATCATTAGTTCTGAGAAATGCTTGGATTTCTAACGTCTCTCCTGGTTTTGCTTCAACCCGATTTAACGAAACTCTCTCTAATGTTGCAGATTTTTCGCCATCTTTGAAAGAAAGTTGAATTTTTATGTTATTTATCTTAACACCAAAGCCACTTTGCAACAGTAAATTGACGGGGGTGGCAATTGAGTTGGCTGTTGACAAAACCGCCGTAAGACCGGTAAATTTTTTCTCCACCTTTACCGAAGATTCATCTTGAATGCTTATCTCGCCGTTTAGTTCTATTGTTGCTTCACCAAGCATTTTTTCATTTGAGATTATTGCGTTGTAAATGGTTATGTTTAGCAGAAGCGGTGTCAAAAAGCTGTCTTCAACAACTTCAAAATAAACTTTTTCGGTTTTGCCACGACTGGTTCTTAAAGTTATTTCAACAGGAATCATTTTCGGCTTCTGTCCGAGTTTGCCCAAAACCCCTGTATGTCTGTCTTGCGTCATCGTGCCAACTGTGGCATCTGAAACCGCCAGCTTGAAAGAATTGTAGATGCTCGGCACAACGGCAACTACTTTAGATTCTGACATTGGCAAATTTGAGACACCAAGATTCAAAAACGGATGCCCGAACGCATAAACGTTTTCACCATCGCGGAAAGTCACCGTTCCGTATGCAGTTATAGAATAATCACCGCGCGTCAGTTCCATTGCCACCGAAGAGCCGGGTTGTAAGGTTTTTTCATCGTATTTTTTGAAAATTTTGTTTTTGCTGCTCCCACCTACTGAGGATATAGGCAAAAGTCCTAGGCTTTTTAGCTCGGATGAGAAAAAGTCCAAAGTCTGCGACGAAAAACCACTAAAAGCTACAGGAGTAGCAATTGGTTGGAACGCTTGTTCGGCAACAACTGCTTTTTGGATGTTTGTGGGTATTTTCAATTGCCATTTTGCGGTGCCGTTAATTTCTGATTCGGAAAAAACTCTTTTTGCTTGCATTGGTTGAGTATCTTCAGTTTCGCTGAATATGCTGATCATCCGTTCAATCGGTGTTATGCCACAAATCGGCTCTTTGGAGAACGGAAAGCTGTATGAGATTGCGCCTATCAATTTCCCGTCAATAAAAACAGGCGAACCGCTCATTCCTGCAAAAACGGCAGTTTTTTCTATCTGATTTCCACTAATTTTCCCGATAATCAAATCCTGTTTCGGTCCTATAGCATTTGGCAACACACCTAGAATCTCAACATCAAACTCTTCGGGCTCAGTTCCACGAAAAACGGTTTTTGCCTTGCCACGCATCCCCTCTTTTACCTCTGAAAGCGGTAAGAACTCTACTGCAGAAGATTTTGCCGATACAACTTCGTAATCGCCCAGAATTACGGATTGAGCTAACACAGCTGAAGCTATTGTCAGGACTACCGCAGAAGCAATTATGCAAGAAATTACGACTCTTCTCATCTCAAATAAACCTCTTTTCTAATTGCCACAAATATGGTAACATTTTCATCGGTTTGCTGAAAGCTGATTTCTTGACGGTAAACCTACTTCTCAACTCTGCGAAGTCAAAAGCTATGAGAATTCCAAAGCGACTTATTAAGGTTCTATACAAGTTATTCCTGCCAGTTATAATTTTGGTTATTCTAACATTTCTGGGTGTTTCACTCTGGCTGATTCATATTGCCATCCGTCCGCCGAAAGCACCGTATTTGATAACGCCTGAGAAATATGGACGTTTGAGTGCGCGCGGTGCGAAAATAACTGATGAAACATGGTCTAATTCAGATGCCACACTATCACGCGGATGGCTTTTGCGCGGTGCCCAAGGCAAACCAGCGATAATACTTCTACACCACTACGGTGCAGATAGATCTTATGTTTTGAACTTAGGTGTGAAGCTAAACGAAGCAACAGATTTTACGGTTCTAATGCCGGATTTGCGTGGTCACGGACAAGATCCGCTTATTTCTTATACCACGCTTGGCAATGTCGAAACTGATGATGTCCTAGACGCAATAGATTTTCTGAAATCTCTAAAAACACCTGAAAATACCGGCTTGATAAGCAATGAAATCGGAATCTACGGCGTCGAGTTAGGGGCTTTTGCTGGATTCCGAGCCGCAAGCAAAGAAAATTCAATCAAAGTTCTGGCTTTGGATTCGGTTCCACTTACGTCTGATGAAATTTTATATTTGTCAATACGTCGCAAATATCCTTTTGCAGCCAGATACACTTCTATGCTTGCATCAAAAGGTGCATATTTTTATCTTTATGGAAAATACGCTAGAGATTCACTTTGTGACATAGCACCTAGCGTGAAAGATAAGAAAGTAATGCTTCTTGCCGGAGTCGAAGAACCTTTGCTTCAAGATTCGACGCAAAAACTAATAGGATGTTTTGGGCCTGGAGCAGATATTCAATCTTACACTGGTTTAACAACTTCTGGATACAATCTAATCAATGCTTCACCAGAACAAGGAAACGCTTACGATCAAAGAGTCATTGACTTTTTTAAGAAAGCTTTCGGAGTTCAGACTTTGCCAGAGTTAAATCAACTCACGCTACCAACACAAAACATAGGATCGAACCAGATCAAGTGAATAACGAACAGAGCGAAAGCCATAACTTCGCTAGGATTACTGTCCTAGCTCGGCCAGAACATCTTTGTTTATGCTGAGTTGTATTGCTAAAAACTCTTAAATGCGATCTAAGCAAATACTATGTGCCATTCGACAGACGAAGGGTTCTTGTATTATCTTTACCATCTTTATCGAAGTCAAATTGCTTTGGTTTTTACAGCAGAAACGGTGATTGTGAAGTTTCACATCGGACGTATCGAAAAAGATATTGTTCTTTGCCTCGAGCTTAATTCGGGCTTGGTTGGTGTTAACATTTCAGAATAATTATGGTTTCCGAACCATCATTCGGTGTGTTTCTTAAAACTCTCCGAAAATCTACGTCTAACCAAAGTTTCCCTCTTGTTTTGGCAAATCTTTTGGTTGTGTTATTTTTGAAGCGATGGAACAAAAGAAATCCTACGACTACAAAGTTCCGATTGTCGAAAGTTTGATATTTTTTTTCATTTGCTCAATTTTAGTCTTCGCTCCGATAGCGTACGGGACTGTTGATCCTTGGGCACTCGGAATCGTGGCAGTTTTAATTTTTCTGATCTGTATGCTTTGGCTTTTTCAAAGCTGGAAAACAAAAGAATTTGTTTTCAACGATAATTCGCTCCAACTACCGATAATCGGCTTAATCTTGATAGGTTTGATTCAACTATTACCATTACGTTCGATTGATTTATCAAATTTAATTTCCACTCCTGCTGTTCGTTCACTTTCGCTTGATCCTTATGCCACCAGGCTTGCTATCGTTTTACTGATAATTTATCTGATTTTCTTTGCTACTGTCTTGACGTTCATTCAAAGCGAAAAAAGAGTGCGGAAAATTGTTTTTCTCATCATCTCATTCGGCACCTTTTTTGGCTTTATCGGAGTTCTACAACAACTGACTGATAAACAGACAATTTTCGGATTTCGCATTGTAAAAGATGCAATTCCTTTTGGAACATTTGTTAACCGCCATCATTTTGCGGCTTTTATGGTCATGTTAATCGGCTTGGCGCTTGGATTGATCTATAACTGGGCAACGACGAAAGATAAAAAGCTTCTGCTTTGGATTGCCGTTGTGCTAATGGGTGTTGCACTGGCAATGACTGGTTCACGTGGTGCATGGTTGAGTTTTTTGGGAAGTGTCATATTTCTCTTGGTGATTTCATCGGTAACTGAAGGCAATATCGAACAAGTTAAAGATATTTCCGAAGAAAACCGGATTTTAGAAAAGAGCAGGCTTTCAAAAAGATTGAAAATAATCATAAGCTTCTTAGTTTTGCTTTTTGTGATATTTGCAACGATGATTTTTCTAGGAAAAGATGAATTTTTAGCACGTGGCATAGGTTTAACGCCTCAAGAAGACATAAGCGGTGGAAGATTTCATTTTTGGTCAATTGCTTTGCAAATTTTCAGAGACCATCCGATTTTAGGAGCAGGGCTTGATTCTTATGCTACTGTTTTTTCGCATTACGATACATGGAACGGGAAATTCAGGGTTGAAAGATCCCATAACGACTACTTACAGATTTTAGCTGACGCCGGGTTACTCGGATTTTCTTGCATTGTAGCTTTTATTTATCTATTTTTCAGACAAAGCATCCGATCAATCAAAAACTTGAGTGCTGAGTTTAATCAGCGAAAATCGAGAGATAATTTTCTTTTAGCCGTCAAAATAGGTGCTTTGACAGGCTGTGTTGGTATTATGATTCACAGCTTTTTCGATTTTCCGTTACGCACGAATTCAAATTCATTCTATTTTTTGTTGCTATCGGCTCTTGCGGTTGGTTTTGAGAGTTTCAACTCTTTCCAACATGAAGCTCCAGTAGTGAAATCTCGGGTGGGCATTGATAGCGAAGAGGTACAATGACTGTGCCAATACCGCGTGTTATGTAAACTTGCGTGTTGTAGTAGCGCAGCAAGCCACTTTTGAGTTTGCGTGGCAGGTATTTTCTTTCTGTTCTGAACCTTATTTGACCGCCGTGCGTATGACCGCTTAACATCAGATCAATACCATAACGAGATGCAGAACGCACTACTTGCGGGTTGTGCGAGAGCAATAGCTTGAACTCATTTTCCTTTGAACCTTTCAAAGCCGCTTTGATGTCAGTTTTACCGACCATGTAATCATCAACACCGCAAAGCCAGAATTCGGCGCCATTGGCTCGAAATCGGAAGCCTTCGTTGATGAGAAGCTTGATTCCAACACGGCTGAAGTGATCTATTACCAAATCAGTGTCTGTCCAATGATCGTGGTTTCCCAAACAGGCGTAAGTGCCGTATTTTGATTTCAATTCCCCTAAGACCTTAGCTACAGGTGCAACGTATTCAGGTTCATGCGAAACATAATCGCCCGTTAAGACAAAAATATCAGGCTCCAGAAAATTACAAACCTTAACAACGCTTGAAATATATTCAATTCCGGTGAAAGGACTATGATGAATGTCGGAAAGATGAATGATTCTGAAACCGTCAAGCTCTTTAGGTAGTCTTTTCAAATAAATTTTGACATTTTCTATCGAGATCGAACGTGTTTCTTCAATTGCTTGTTTGAGCTTGAGAATCAGGAGGCTTTGATTCGCAGACAGAAAGTCTCTTTTAGTCACAGAAAGAAGTCTTTGGTAGATTCGAAACTTCTTCAGTGAGGTCAGTTTCATTCTTAAAGCCTCCGTGTTTTAGGGAACTCAGGATGCTGAAATTATAACCCAAAAAGACAAAAGTTGAAAACATAAAAGTTTGTCCTGAAGAAAGTTAACCAACGGAATAGAAACAATCGAAGAACTGAAACATTCATGAGAGCTAAAAACCGAACAGGAACGCCTCAGCAAAATACTGCGATAGCGTTTTAGAAAATATTGAAGATTGAAGAAAAAAGATGAAAACTTCGTTTTTTCTTGGGAGATTTACTTTTGCTTTGTAGAAGGAGCTTTAAAACCTTTGCGGGCACGCACCTTAGCGCTTTCTCTGTTGACCTTGACTTCAATCGTATGCCATTTTCCATCCATTTTCGACTCCGAAAGTTGAAACGTAAGTGTGTATTGATTTCCAAGTTCGGTGACTATTTTCTTGAAGGCATCTCGCAAAGCCTGTCCGCCGGGAGTTGGAATGAAAAAACCGCCTGATTTTTCAGCTAAAAACCTCAATACGCCTTGATTTTGCAATTTCTCATGTCTGGGTGCATTCATCGGCGACAAATCAACCGTATAAATCAAAGCATTTGCCTCAAGAGCAGCCTCGAGAGCTTTGTCAATGCTTGCTTTGCTTTTGGTGTCGGCACCATCAGACAGCACTATAATTGCACGCCTCTTTTCCTGTCTTTCCGCTAGCAACTTAGACGCTTCATAAATAGCATCGTTCAAAGTTGTCATTCCCTTGGCAGAAAGATCAAAGATCGCATCGGCAACATCACGACTATTTGAGAAATCTTGGATCATCGAAAATTTTGAATCAAAATTGTAGATTGCAACCACGTCTTCGGAGCGGAGCCCATCCAGAAAATTTATCGCAGCCGAACGTGCAAGACTTATTTGTCCTTCCATGCTTCCTGAAGTATCTATCAAAATCACTGCCGCAAAAGGGGTTTCTTCGGCGGAAAAAGACGCAATGGATTCTTCTACTCCATCAACGAAAAGCCGAAAATCATTGCGTTTCAGCCCAAGAATCGGATTGCCGTTTTTATCGGTAACAACTGCATTGACAACCACAATCGAAGAATCAATCTTGATAACATCTTCTTCTTGTGCATGAGAAAAATAAGCACAGGCCAGCAATAAGAAAAATAGCCGGAAAAACTTTTTTGGCTTACTGTGTTTCATTGCCTGCTATTTTCGACGATTGTCTCCTGTTTATCGTTATTTTGTCTTCTGTATTTACTTGAATACTCGATTTTTTCTCACCATATTTTTGCCCGAAAATTCTTTATTCATTTCTTGCAAGTTGGTGTCTGATGAGTTTAATCGTTTTGAGTATTGAACCTGATAGTTCGACGGCTGTTGCAGATACGGTAAATCGCGAGATTTTCTTCAGAATCGAAGCAAGTTCTTCTGAAGAATTTTTCAGTAGCTCAAATAATTCATCTAGATTGAGTGATTGCTTCTGTTGTTCTTCTTCGCCATCACTTTCTCCACCGAGATCATCGCGTATTTTTTCGATCAACTCTTCCAATCTTTCCAATTTTTTTCTGTCTTCGGCAGTTAGCCTTTTATTTTGCTCATAAGATGCAGAAAGCTGTTTGCTTAGTTTCTCGGCTTCCTCGCTTCTTTTGAGCATCTCGCTGAAGTCTTTTTTGGCATCTTCAATTCGCCTTTTCATGATAACTTCCTTGATGCTTTTCGGCAAGTCATCTTTTGATCGCCCATCTTGATCGAGACGGATCTGCGCATTTACCGCACAAAGACTGCTTAAGAAAAGAACGAATATGAAGAAATTACCGAATTTCATGGCTCGTCTTTTCAAAGAAAAAGCTTTACGGTTACTTTATCGGTTAGTGCCGACGATTCAGCGATTATTTTCATCCGTGTTTTCTTGTTTTCCGCCGAATCTTTCGATGAGTTTGTTTAGAAATTCATCTTCGGCTTGTCCACTTGACTGAAGCGTTGTCCATTCCGAACCCACACCGCTTTCTGAGCGACCTTCAACCTTAGCTGTTACTGAAACTCTGTTTCTAACTCCATCAATTGGTTCCACCTCAATTGTCAAAGTGTATCTGCCTCTTGTCCAAACAGCATTGGAAGATGGTAAAACCGCATAGCGATTTAGCTCGTTTGCCGTGATGATAGCTCCCTTTGCAAATACGAACGGTTGTGTGATTATCAAACCCTCATTTAGCCTTGATGAGGTTTCATCTAAAATGAGTTTCATCTCTTGTAAAGTTTCAATGATGTTTTCTATCAAAATATCTCTTCTGGCAACGATCATATAAGGATTTGGCAGTTGCCTTTTGATACGCGTTTTACCTTCACCGAAATCAATAGTTCTTCCAACATCGTTCGGGCGTGAGCCGATTTTGTCAGAATCGGTGCGGATTTGTCTAGTTTGAGTGTCAATTCCCTTGCCTGTCTGCGCCCATGCAAACGAAACTAAAAAAAGAACAAAAACGGAAGCAAATCTTTTCATACACTCTCCTTATTCAAGTTTCATTCTTTAGCTAGGGCTTTGTCAATCAGTATGATGTTTTCCTTTCGAAAAAGACGTTGCAGAATTCATCCTTTTCGAAAAATCACTTTTTCAATCAAAATCAGCCTTTTTCGAAGGTTCGATCTTTTGAGAGGCTTTCAAGAAGCGTGCTTTTTCAAGATAGCCACAAAAAATCCGTCCGTTTTATCTTTGTGCGGAAAAGTTCGGACAAACGGATAGCTTGTTAAATTTTGCGGTAGATTAGGTTCGACTGGAGAAAAATCTTTGTGTTTTTGCAAGAAAGTGTTTACTACATTTTCGTTTTCTTCTGTTTCCAACGAACAAGTTGAATAGATTAGTCGCCCGCCCTTTTTGAGGATCTTTGAAGCATTTTCGAGGATTTTGAATTGTTTTTCCGACAAGGTGACAAAATCAGATTCTTTCAGAAAATATCTTATCTCAGGATTGCGCCGGATGGTTCCCGTGCCAGAGCAAGGAGCATCAACCAAGATAACGTCAAAACTTTCATCCTTAAAAGGCAATTCCTTTTCAGCATCACAAGCTAGAAGTTGATAATTTTCAACGCCGAGTTTTTGGCAATTTTCTCTAACAGTCATCAATCTACGTAGAAAAATATCTGCACCGACAAAAAGCGCTTTTGACTTTTGATGCTCAAGTTTTTCAGACAAAAGGTAATGAACCAATGTAAATTTCCCGCCAGGCGCACAACATAGATCAAGGAAATTCTCTCCTGCATTAAGTTCGACCAAACTTGCAACCATCTGCGATGCTTTGTCCTGAAAGTATATCTCTCCTTGATCCGAAAGCTTTAATAGCTCATCCCTTGATAAGGCGGATCTTTTGCACAACAAATCCTTCGTCGTAGCAGAAGTTCTGGCCGTAAATCGGAAATCTAATCCCGCTTCTTCGTTGTTTGCTTTTAATAATTCGACCGTTTCATCGAATCCGAATTGATTTATCCATCTTTCTACCAAAAATTGCGGATGCGATTCTGTTATGGAAAGACGTTTTATGGTGTCTTGAGGAAGAACGATTTTTTCAGGACTGTAGCTACGTAAAACCGCATTCACAAAACCTTTTGCTTTGGTCTTACCACAAACTTCGGCTAAATTCACTGATTCATTAACGACTGCATGACTCGGAACTTTATCGAGAAAAATCAATTGATAAAGCCCAATGCGCAAGATGATTTTGATTTCTAAATCAGTCTTCTTGCCTTGGGTGAGGGTTTTTATGATTTCATCGAGAAAAATTCGTTTTCTAAGAACTCCTAAACAAATTTTATGGCAAAGTTTTCGATCCTTTTGTGACAATTTTTCTTCAACCTTTGGAAGTAAAATCGAAGAAAAAGCTTTGTCTTTTTCAATCCTATGCAATACTTGAAAAGAGGCAAGCCTTGCAGGGGAAATTTTATTTTTGTTGATGGGCATTTTTAATCAAAAACTCTTCAATATAGAGCGAAAAGCAATCTGAAAGTTCCTCTAATTACGAAAAACGAAAATGCACTTGCGAAATTCAGATGATTTCTTGAAGAAGCTCGGTAAGCTCTGAAAATCTAACTCTTAGCAAGCTTTGAAGGCAAAAAACAGATTTTTGGGAACGGGAAATAACGATAACGACCCAATCCTGAAAATTCATAGATTTTTTCATGACCAGCTGCGTTTCAGTCACAGCGAAAATCGTTTTTATTCAGGCTTTGTTGCTATATCTAATAATTTCAACGGAAAAAACCGATTTTTCACGCTTTACTGCTCAGATTTTTATGCGTCGTTTAAGGCTTCGACGCCTGGAAGAGATTTGCCAGCTAAAAACTCTAGCGTAGCTCCTCCGCCAGTTGAAATATGGGAGATTTTGTCAGCAATCCCGGCTTGATTTACTGCCGCGACAGAATCACCACCACCAACAATCGAAATGGCTCCTTTTTCGGTAGCTTCGGCTACCGCTTTTGCAATTGCCACCGTTCCTTCATCGAAGGGTTTTTCTTCAAACATACCCATCGGTCCGTTCCAAAAAATCGTCTTTGCGTCTTCCAGTTCTTTGGAAAAAACCGCAACCGTTTCGATACCGATGTCTAAACCGACGAGTCCCATGTTGGTAAATTCAATCGGAATGGTTCTTCGCGAATGTAAAGGATCGTAGGAATCGACTACCTGATGATCGGTAGGAAGCAATAATTTCACACCGTTTTTTTCTGCTTTTTCCATGATTTCGAGTGCTTTCGGTATCATGTCATCTTCGACCAGCGATTTTCCAACAGTCAAACCTTGCGCTTTGAAAAAAGTATAAGCCATCGCTCCGCCTATCAAGAGCTTATCAACTTTCCGATTGATTAAAGATTCAATGACCGGGATTTTATCGGAAATTTTAGCTCCACCCAATATCGCTACAAACGGTCTTTCAGGATTATGCAAAACCTTACTCAGGTAGGTAAGCTCTTTTTCCATCAAAAATCCTGCGATAGCAGGTTGCAAGAACTTTGTTATCCCGGCCGTAGAAGCATGGGCGCGATGAGCCGCTCCGAAAGCATCATTTACATAAACATCAGCAAGTTTTGCAAGCTCTGACGCAAAGGCTTCATCGTTTTTTTCCTCTCCAGCATGAAATCTTAAATTTTCAAGAAGCAAAACATCACCTTCCTTCATCGCTTCTACTTTTTGTAGGGCTTTATCGCCTATGCAATCTTCGGCAAAACCGATTTCTCTACCGAGAAGTTCAGAAAGGCGCACTGAAACAGGCTCTAGGCTGTATTTTTTCAGATTAAATTCCTCACCTTTCTCTTCGGCTTTTTTCTTATCTTTCAAAGGCCTTCCCAAGTGAGAAGCCAGAATAACCCTTGCACCGTTTGAGATTGCATGTTTAATCGTCGGTAAAGATGCAACTATTCGCGTATCGTCTTCAATTCGTCCATTTTTTATCGGAACGTTGAAATCGACACGGATAAAAACCCTTTTTCCTTTGATGTCAACATCTCTTATGGTCTTTTTGTTCATAAGCCTTTTGAAGCAATGTATTTTATAAGGTCACGAATACGGCACGAGTAACCCCATTCGTTGTCATACCAAGCAAGAACCTTGATTGTCGTGCCTTCTATGACTTTTGTGTTTTGGGCATCAACTATTGAAGAATGCGGATTCCCGCGAAAATCAATCGAGACAAGTGGTTCTTCACAAAACGCTAGAATGCCTTTTAATTCTTCATTAGCCGCATCTTTCAGGGCTTTATTCACTTCTTCTACGGTTGTTTCTTTCTCGACGTTCATCACAACATCGACCAGCGAAACGTTCGGTGTTGGAACTCTAACAGCAATGCCATCGAATTTCCCTTTGAGATCGGGAATAACCAAAGCAACTGCCTTAGCTGCGCCTGTCGAAGTTGGAATCATCGAAAGAGCCGCTGCACGCGCCCTTCGCAAATCTTTATGCGGTAGGTCTAAAAGATTTTGATCGTTCGTATAGCTATGAATAGTGTTCATCAAAGCGCTTTTGATGCGGAATTTTTCATGGATTACCTTAGCGACTGGTGCAAGACAGTTTGTCGTGCATGAAGCATTTGAGATTATATGATGTTTTGTCGGATCATACATGTCTTCGTTGACGCCCAAAACAATCGTGATGTCTTCGCCTTTAGCAGGTGCAGAGATTATAACTTTCTTGACCGAACCGCGCAAATGTTTCTTTGCATCTTCGGCTTTTGTGAATTTTCCTGTTGATTCAACTACTATTTCGGCTCCGACTTCTTCCCACGGAATCGCTGCAGGGTCTTTTTCAGAAAAGACACGGAATTCTTTGCCATCAACTATGATTGAATTTTCCGTGTGTGTTACTTCGTTCGACAAGTTGCCGAGTATCGAATCGTATTTGAGAAGATGGGCTAAGGTTTTTGTGTCTGTTAAATCATTGACGGCAACGAAATCTATGTCCTCATCTCCAAGAGATGCTCTCAAAACATTGCGTCCAATTCTGCCAAATCCATTAATACCGACTTTGATTCCCATTTTTTCCTCCCGTAAAATTTCTGGTTAAATACAAAAAGATAACCTTTTCCGAATCAGCTTACAAGTCCGAAAAAGTAGGATTTTTTTCCCGCGAAAGCCTAGTTTTCAAGATTTGAAAAACTCAGTTTTGAGGCTAAAAATCTCTGAAAAAATAGTCCCTCAGAGTTTTTCAAATTTTCTGAAACTGCAAGCTCGATGAAATCGTAATATCGCTTGGATTTTTCACGCAGAATTCAATAGGGAGTCTTCATGATATGAAAAAAATTTTGATTCTTTCGCTTTGGATTTTTTCTTTTTTTATTATCGCAAAAGCCCAAACGGTAGCTTTGGAAAGGCAAATCGCTGAAAATGCAGAAAAAACAGACTTTAAGGAAGAAACTGCTTCTTTGAAGAGAATAGGTGTGGAAAACCAAGAGCCTATAATTTTGAGCATTGACGAAGCTATTCGCAGAGCTTTGGAGAACAATAACGAAATCGAAGTTGCAAAAAGCGACGTGAAACTACAAGAAACACAACTTCGCTCATTACTTGGAACTTTCGATCCGGTTTTTACGATCTCGCCACAATTTACAAAAACATCAACAACAGGTTCACGTCCAACAAATGACTTCAGAATAAATGCCGGGATAACAAAATTTTTCAGATATGGTGGCGGCAATTATAGAGTATTCTTTAACAACATTCGCACTGAAAACACTTTCTCGCAAGCTCAGATCAGTTCAGGTGCTACGTCGGGAACAGGTATTCTTTATTCTTCAAGTCTAGGCGTGAATATAACTCAACCTTTGTGGAGAAATTTTAAGATTGACAATACGAGAAGGCAATTGAAGATTCAGCGAAAACGACTAGCTCAATCCGACGCAGATTTTAGGCAGCAAGTTATTGAAATAGTCTCTCGCGTGCAAAAGGCTTATTGGGATTTGGTGTTTGCACTTCGTGATCAGCAAAATAAAGTAGCAAATTTGAATTTGTCGAAGGAAAATTTAAAGCAGATAGAGGCTAAGATCAGCGCAGGGACGGTTGCGCCAATTGCGAAAGCGGAAGTTGAAACAGAAATTGCCAACCGCGAAGCGGAAGTTTTAGTTGCCGCTCAACAAGTCTCAATTGCAGAGAATAGCTTAAAAGCACTTATTTTCAAGGATGCGAATTCATCGGACTGGTCGAAAAGTTTGATCCCGATAGATCAACCTGATTTTAGCGAAAACGAAACGATAAACTTGCAAGAAGCAATAAAACAGGCTCTTGAAAATCGTCCTGAACTAAAACGACTAAAACTTGAACTTGAAACTAGCAAAATTGATGTTGAATTTTTCAAAAATCAAACGCGTCCGCAGATTGATCTTGTAGCAACGGCTTCGCTCAACGGCTTTAGTGCAGGTAATGCGAATACAAATCCACAGATAATTCCGCTCATTTCGGGAAATCCTGCAACTAATGCAAATGCGTTTTTACTTCAACAAATAAACTCAATTCGTTCGACTCTGAATCTACCACCAGTTTCAAGTCCGAACGTTTTAGTGCCGGGAACACCTGATTTTTTTGCAGGTGGCTTTAATCGGTCGCTATCGAACATGTTTAGGAGTGATGCTCCGAATTACACGATTGGCTTGACGATTTCATTGCCTTTCAAAAACAAAACCGCCGAAGCTAATCTTGCAGGTGCGGAAATCGCAAAGCAAAGACTTGAAGCGCAGATAAGGAGTTTGGAGCAAAGCATAATTGTCGAAGTGAGAAATGCAGTTCAAGCTGTCGAAACGGCCAGACAGCGTGTTATTGCAGCAAGACGTGCGCGTGAAAATGCGGAAATTCAACTTGAAGGAGAGAGAAAGCTGTTCCAAGCAGGGCGTTCAACAACTTTTTTGCTGTTCCAAAGAGAAAACGCACTCGCAAATGCTAGGAATGCCGAAATCCGTGCTGAAACCGACTATAAAAAAGCATTAGCTGATTTGCAAAGAGTAACTTCAACGACTTTGCAGGCAAACAATATAGAGATCGAACCGTCTATGGACAAATAATAGAGCGATTTCGAAAATCTTCAGCAATCTGACGGCAGCTTCGATTACTTTGAGTCTCTCATTTTTTTTCATAAAGCCGATACTAGATTCTCAAGTGTCGCGGTTGCAAGGGTAAAGCTTTTCAAACCGAAATGGTCGGTAAGGCACTTGTCGGCAGAATTCACTTGCAGCTGAACCGAAATGTGCCTTTCAAAATTTTTAAGCTTTTTAGAAATTCTCAAGACGGTTTAACTACGAGTAAGAAACCTTCAACGACCGATGAAACTTTTTTGCTTTTATTTTAACCGACAAGATTCAGCAGATGTCCCATCTGTAGTTTTTTAACTTTTAAGTAATTCATCGAGTCTTTTGATGGCTTGAACTCTATCGGTATTCTCTCGACTATCTCCAGACCACCTTCAATAATTGCCTTTATTTTCTGTGGGTTGTTAGACATTACCTTAACACGCTTTGCACCTAAGTCTTTTATGATTTCGACGCACTGGTCATATCTGCGCAAATCAACGTCAAAGCCTAATATCAAATTGGCTTCGATTGTATCTGCACCTTTATCCTGCAAAGCATACGCGCGAATTTTGTTGATTATTCCGATTCCACGTCCTTCTTGATGCTGGTAAACTATAATGCCTCTTCCTTCATTTACAATTCTTTGCATCGCCCAACGAAGTTGCTTTCCACAATCGCATTTAAGCGAGTGAAAAACATCGCCCGTTAAACATTGAGAATGAATTCTAACGGGAACAGGTGTGTTTTCGTGGAATTCTCCTTTGAAAAGAGCTACAAATTCTTCATCACTTGTTAAGGATTTGTAGCCTGCTATCTGAAACTCACCGAATTCAGTTGGTAGTCGAGCTTCGGCTACTTTTTCAATTGTCTTTACCTCCAAATTCGGCTTTTCTTTTTGATGACCAAGGCTCTCGGTTTTCATACCCAGAATTACTCCCCTTGTTCGATTTCTTTTTAATATCATTTTATCTTTTTGCAGTCTTGAAAATCAATTGAAGCGCCTACAACCAGCTTTCCAGAAGGCTTTCGGATTTTCCTAGATTCATAACGATCTTCGAAACGATTTTAGAAACTCTCATGGCAAGGCTCGGACAAGATTCTGTATATCTTCAAGATCATTAAAAAAATGCGGGGCTATACGAATAGCTCCGCTTCTAGCTGAAACAATGATATTTTGTCTTTCTAAAGCTTTTGCCAGCTCAACGTCTGTCCAGCGATTTTTGGGTAAAATCGAAACTATTTGTGATTTTTCACCTTTCAATCGGGAGCTTAAAATTTCGTAGTTTTTCCTCGTAAGCATTTCGCAAAGTGAATCGGTGAGTTCTTCGAGATATTCTTCGATTTTCGTTATGCCTACTTCGTTCAGCAAATTCAGGCTTTGCTCCAATCCATAAAAAAGGCTTAGACTACTTGTTCCCGATTCCCAGGCTTTCGCATTAGGTTTCCATGCTTGTTCTTTGTTATCAAAATCCCAACTATCTCTAACACTAATCCAACCGACAATTGACGGTTGAATCCTTTCTCTAGCTCTATCGGACAAATATAAAATACCGCAACCTTCAGGTCCACAAAGCCATTTGTGAGAGGCTCCTGCTGCAACATCTACGAGTTCTGAACTCAGATCAAGCTCTAAAGCTCCGAATCCTTGAATAATGTCAACAACAAACAAAGCATCGTTTTTTCTGGCGACTTCTCCAATTTTTCTCAAATCAGCACGAAATCCTGTATCGAATTGCACAAAACTGATGGCTACTAGCTTCGTGTTTGTGTCAATGAGACTTATAAAATTCTCGATATCAGGAAATCTGCCTTTGCGCTTTGAGATTCGAAGTTCAACACCGAACCGATCTCTTATCATTCGCCAAGGATAGAAATTTGATGGGAATTCACCTTCAAAGGTAACGATATTGTCGCCTTTTACCCAGTCTAAACCTATACCGACGGACGAAAGTGCATCTGAAGTGTTCCGCATAAATGCGATTTGGTCAGGACGAACCTTAAGCATTTCGGCGATTAATTTACGCACCCGATCTTTTGTTGCAATCCACGCCGAATAATTCACAGAGCCGTTTTCAGAAACGTCTTTAAGCTGAGATAATACAGCCTCAACTGCGGTAATTGGAATCGGCGCAACGGCCGCACTGTTTAGATAAACATATTTTTCAACAGCCGGAAAAAGGCGACGAATTCTTTCATCCATGCCGTAGTTTGGTTTATCGAGAAATTTGATAAAAAGCTTCTTTACCGGGATACTGTGCTGATGAATCCAATTCCTCCTCGATTCTGAGAAGCTGATTATATTTTGCGATTCTGTCAGAGCGTGAAAGCGAACCAGTTTTGATTTGTCCGGCATTTGTTGCAACTGCCAAATCGGCAATGAACGAATCTTCTGTTTCTCCCGACCGATGCGAGATAATTGCGGTCATTTTGTTTTTCTTTGCAAGCTCGATTGCATCGAGTGCCTCTGTTAGAGTTCCGATTTGATTGACCTTTACCAAAATTGAATTGGCACAACCTTCCTCAATACCCTTTCGCAAAAATTTGGTGTTTGTAACAAATAGATCGTCGCCTACAAGCTGTATTTTCTTGCCTAAGGCTGAAGTTAGATTTTTCCAACCTTCCCAATCACTTTCTGCTAAACCATCTTCAATCGAAATGATCGGGTATTTCTCACACCAATCTTCCCAGTATCTAATCATCTCATCCGAAGAAAGCCTACGACCGTCGGATTTTTTGAACACGTATTGCCCGTCTTGATAAAACTCGCTTGATGCCGGATCAAGAGCAATCATAACATTTTCACCAGCCCTATAGCCCGCTTTTTCGATGGCTTCCAAGATTGTTTCAATAGCTTCTTCATTTGATTTCAAATTCGGTGCAAATCCGCCTTCATCACCTACCGCCGTTGAATATCCACGAGAGCTCAAAACTTTTTTGAGATGATGAAAAATTTCTGCTCCCATTCGCAGAGCTTCAGAAAAAGAAGCTGCACCAACCGGAACAATCATAAATTCTTGAAAATCAACATTGTTGTCAGCATGAGCACCACCGTTGATTATATTCATCATCGGAACAGGCAAAGTTTTAGCATTTACCCCACCGAGATAGCGATAAAGCGGAATTTGCATAAAAGCAGCAGCGGCACGTGCTGTTGCCATCGAAACCGCTAATATCGCATTTGCTCCTAGATTCGATTTGTTCTCTGTTCCATCGAGCTCAATCATGATTTGATCAATCAAAGTTTGGTCCAAAACACTCAAGCCTTCGATTTCATGGGCGATTTTATCGTTTATATTTTCAACTGCTTTTCTGACGCCTTTCCCTAGATAGCGAGCACTATCACCATCTCTGAGCTCAACTGCTTCATTTTCGCCTGTGGAAGCCCCTGAAGGAACTGCTGCTCTTCCGATTGTTCCGTCTTCTAAAATAACTTCCGCTTCAACTGTAGGATTGCCTCTGGAATCTAAAATTTCTCTTCCTATGATCTTCTCGATTAAACTCATCTGTTTATGTTTTCCTCCTGAGATAAAATAGATAAAAATTTATCCTCAAGTAGAGGAAAAATCAAACCTGAGAATTTGCTTTTGAATTTCTGATAGCTTCAAAGCTTCATAATGAGTAAGATGGGAAAACTACTCATAAGAACCCGCACTTTAGGACACTAAACCACGATGCACCAGGACGAAAGTTTTGTCGAATGCTTTGAGATAACTATTTACCCAAAAGCGTTGAAGAAGAGATTGATTTTTGTTTTCATGACATCAAATTGCAGTGTATAATTGAATTTTAATAAACAACTACTTGAATTATGGTTAACGATTTTGAGCTTCCACCAGTTAATAGGCAAGGATTAAACATTCGTCCCACACCACGTGAGGAAATGAACCTTTATCCGCTTGACACCTTTCCTTATGAGTTTGTCGGAAGAAAAATCAAAATAAACTTTGAGATTCCCGAATTTACGGCTATTTGTCCTTTCTCCGAATTTCCCGATTTTGCTACCATCAGAATCGAATACATTCCAAATGAAAGATGTATTGAACTGAAAAGTCTTAAACTTTACATAAATTCTTTCAGAAACATCAAGATTTTCCACGAACATGCAATAAACGTTATCCTGGAAGATTTCGTAAGGGCTTGTGATCCGCTGGAAGTCAAAATTGTTGGCGATTTCAACGTTCGGGGAAATATCAAAACAATAGTCGAAGCAAAATACAAAAGGAAAGGCAGGAAGAAAAAATTTAAGGATTCAATAAAGTTCAAAGTCATTGAAGAAGATGTCAAAATAGATTGAAAGAGAGTGCTGACAAAGCATATTGGCAAATGTTCGAAATCGGCATCTTCCCAAAAAAAGCCCCGTCTCTTTGTAGACTGCTTCCTTTATTTCTCGAAGATTCTGAATGGCCCAAAACTAAAAATACTTTAGTGAATGGTTTTAGATGCGGAGCTTGTTTCTAGTTTCTCACCTACATGTTTCCGATACGAAATTTCCAGAAGTTCATCAACCTTTTCTTCAATCATGCAATCAGGTTGTGAACAAACAATTGCTATTTCCGAAACCACTAAAAACTTTGTTTTTTCCAGTAGCCTCTGTTCGCGAAAGGAAAGAGACTTTAGGCGGCTGAGGTAATAAAGCTTTTTCAAAACATCTGCAACTTGGAAAATATCACCACTTTGAACTTTGATATTAAATTCTTTTGTGCGGATTTTCCAATCGGAGGGTGGACTCTCAAAATCTTCTGATAAAAATCTTAATAAATTCTGACATTGTACTGAGTTTATAATCGGTCTTACACCTATTTCGAGAATTTTTGACCGTGGGATCATTATAGCAGAGTTGTTAGCTAGAAGTCGAAGCATGTAGAATTTTTCTGAACAATTTCCGATTTGTCTATCCTCAATTGCCTCAACTTGGCACACTCCTTGACTTGGATAAGCCACCTTCTGTCCTACTCTTATATGCATTTTTCCCTCCCCACGCGACAAAGTAAGCTGATAGATTTAATTACCTTTCATATATTAAACGAAAAAAGCTCGAAAGACAAAAAGCCTCCTTCAATTTTTCCATAACAGGGAAAACAAATTTAGGCTTTGCGCAGGAATCCAGCAGAACTTTCTCTAAGCTATATACAAAATCTTTCATGGAATCGAAATAGCTTTGACGAAGAAATTTTCTTGAGATTTATCACACGTCACATGCCCCGTAGCTTAGTCCTCTAAAAATCCAGAACTGATGAAATAACGAAAAAAAATGTGAGATGTTGAAAGCAATCATACCATGTGCACAAACCAGTTGCAGTTTTCTCGAACCAAGCCTTTCTGTGAGAAGTTGCTAGAGCGTTCGTTTTGTAGATAAGATTTTCGTATGTTTTTTCTATTTGTGCGATCTTTTGCCGAAAACCACTTGATTTTTTAGTTTTAGTTCTTTGTATAATAAAATTGAAAATGAATTTCATTATGATGTGAAAACTTTCTGGCTATGAAAACGACCTTAGCGGATTTAAGGATTGGAGAAAGCGGAATTGTGAAAGATGTTATTGGAAGTTCGACGGTTACAAAGCGTTTGATGGAAATGGGAGTTTTGCCGGGTGTCACGATTAAAATTATCAAAACAGCGCCGCTCGGTTGCCCGATACAGATTAGAGTTCGTGGATACGATCTCGCCATAAGGAAAAGTGAAGCTGAGTCAATAGAAATTCAGAGAAATTGAGGGATTCAACTAGATCGAGAAATCCAGGCAAGTTATCGGAAATTTAGAAATCAAAAGCTCTTACATCGAGCGAAATTGCAATTCTTAGGAATGAGAGAAGACTTTGTGCCGAACAAAGATTGTGGTTGTAGAAAAGGCGGAAAATTTTAGAGGCTAAAGAGTGAATGATTCAAGCATAGAAAACTCTGAAATTATAGTTGCTCTTGCGGGAAATCCGAATGCCGGAAAGACGACGCTTTTCAATGCGTTGACAGGTCTTAGGCAAAGGGTAGCAAACTATCCTGGTGTTACGGTCGAGCGCAAAGAAGGAATATGGCGTGTAGACGAAACCAAAACCAACTATCGCCTCCTAGATTTACCTGGACTTTACAGCCTAGACGCCAGCTCTATTGATGAAAAAATCGCACTTGATGTTTTGACCGGAAAGATCAATGGCTTAGAGAAACCCTCAGCTGTCATAGCTGTTGTCGATTCGACAAATCTTGAGCGGAACCTTTATTTGGTCATGCAACTAATCGAACAAGAGTTTCCTATAGTCGTTGCCTTGACAATGATTGACGAAGCCGAAAAAGAAGGCTTGAAAATAGATGCCGAAAAACTCAGCAGTCTTTTATGCGTTCCCGTTGTTGAAGTCAATGCTACTACGGGGTTTGGACTTGAGAAGCTTGCCGAAGCTGTTCGAGAAGTTTTGCAAAAAAAATCTCAAATTCCTGAAAGGCTAAAGCAAAAAATTACGTCAAAATCAAGTGAAAACTCAATTTCGGAAACTACCAAGATTTTCGCTCGGTACAGCTTTATCTCGGAAGTTATTCAGGAAACGGTCAGCTATCCTAATCAAAAAAGACAGCGAGTTTCCGATAAGATAGACAAGGTTTTAACACATAAACTTTTTGGGCTTCTCATACTTGCCTTGCTTTTGTTGACGGTTTTTCAAGCTATATTCTCATGGGCTACATTGCCGATGGAATTGCTTGAAAGCATATTCGGGAATTTGGGAGAATTCGTTCGATCTCAACTGCCCGAAGGAGTTTTTACCGATCTTTTAGTTGATGGTGTGATTGCGGGAGTTGGAGCCGTATTGGTTTTTTTACCTCAGATTCTCTTGCTGTTTCTGTTTATTTCAATTCTTGAAGATACCGGATACATGGCGCGAGCAGCTTTCTTGATGGACAAAATAATGTCGAAAGTTGGACTCCACGGAAAAGCTTTTCTTCCTTTAATATCGAGTTTTGCTTGTGCTGTTCCGGGCATAATGGCAACCCGGACAATTGAGAATCCGCGTGACCGTTTAGCAACCATTCTTATTGCTCCTTTCATGAGCTGTTCGGCGCGCCTACCCGTCTATACTTTGATGATTGCGGCGTTCTTTTCAGATCAAAAAGTGTTAGGTTTCACTTCCGTTGGTGCTGTTTTGATGCTTGCAATGTATTTGCTCGGAATAACCGTCGCAATCGCCGTGGCTTTTGTTCTAAAGAAAACGCTTTTGAAAACACCGCCGTCACCGTTTATCATGGAACTTCCGCCTTATCGCCTACCTAAATTCAGAAATATCGTTCAAAATGTGTTTTTGAGAGCATGGCTCTTTGTAAAACGCGCAGGAACAATCATTTTGCTTATCTCAATCATTTTATGGGCTTTGGCTTATTTTCCAAGATTTGACAATGACGTGCAAATTGACAAAAGCCGAAAGGCAAGTATACAACTTGAAAATAGTTATGCTGGACAAATAGGAAGATTCATTGAGCCGGCAATTCAGCCTTTAGGTTTCGATTGGAAAATCGGAGTTGCTCTTGTTTCTAGTTTTGCAGCTAGAGAGGTTTTCGTTTCGACTCTGAGTATTATTTACGATGTCGGCAAAGAAGCAGATGCTGAGAATACCACATTGATTCAAGCTATCCGTGAGGCTAAAAGAGATGATGGTTCGCCTGTTTGGACGCCTTTGACGGCTTTAACTTTGATGGTGTTTTATGTGTTGGCTATGCAATGCATGTCAACGGTTGCAGTTGTCCGTCGTGAAACTAATTCGTGGAAATGGACGCTTTTCATGATAGCCTACATGACGCTTCTTGCATACACAGCTGCCTTTTTAACTCATCAAGTTGGAAGCCTTATATTTTCAACGAACCGGATTTTCTAGATACAAAATCGGGCGAAAATAGTTTAACTAACATGAAGTGGCGTGAAAAAGGAGATGATAAAACAGGTGGGTTTGCAGGACCAATAGCATATAGTCATGGGGTTGGTAAAACGAAACTATGAAGCTAATCTGCAAGACTAACAAAGCTCTCAGGACTAATAGCAAGTTGATTTTAAGGTTTCTATACTGCTATCACAGTAGTAACGGTTGTTAGCTACGTCAGCTCTTTCAAAACTCTTGCAAAATGGAAAACATCTGTGAAGGTGTTGTAAAGTGGAACAGGGGCAACTCTTATAACGTCTGGTTCGCGCCAGTCGGCTACAATTCCGCACTGCAAAAGTTTTTCAAATAGTTTTCTATCAACATTCAAATTTGATCCATTTCGAAAACTGTTTCTGACACGAATCGAAAGCTGGCATCCTCGTTCTTCAGGATTTTTCGGTGTTATGATCTCGACTTTTTCACCAGCAACCTGATTTATCAGAAATTCAAGATAGCCTGTTAGCTTGATAGATTTTTCGCGCAATCTGCTCATCTTTGCTTGATGGAAGATTTCCAAACTAGCACGCAAGGTCGCCATCTGAAGAATCGGGGGATTTGATACCTGCCAACCTTCCGCTCCTGCAATCGGTTTGAATTCATCAGGCATCAGAAATCTAGTCTTTTTGTCGTGGCCCCACCAGCCAGCAAATCGGGGCAAATCGAATTTTTCGGCATGATTTTCATGCACAAAAGCCCCACCGACCGCACCAGGACCACCGTTCAGATACTTGTAACAACACCACACTGCAAAATCAACATTCCAGTCATGTAGCTTCAACTCCAGATTTCCTGCTGCATGAGCTAAATCGAATCCTACAACTGCCTTAACTTCATGTCCTGCTTTCGTTATTTCAGTAAAATTAAACGCTTGTCCCGTATAATAATTCACACCTCCAAGCAAAATCAAAGCAACAGATTCGCCATGTTCGTAAATCGTCCGCACTATGTCTTCTGTTCTCAAAATCGTTTCACCTTCACGCGGTTTCAGGATTATCAAAGAGTTTTTTGGATCGAAACCGTGAAATTTTATTTGTGATTCGATGGCGTATCTATCGGAAGGAAAAGCAAACGATTCGATTATGACTTTGTAGCGCCGAGAAGTAGGACGATAAAACGAAACCATCAAAAGATGAAGATTGACGGTTAAAGAGTTCATTACGACAACCTCAATGGGTTTCGCTCCGACTACTTCAGCCATTTGCTCTGTTAAAAATTCATGATAAGGCATCCAAGGATTTTCAGCTTTGAAATGACCTTCAACGCCTAGCCGTGCCCAATCTTCAAGCTCTTGAATTACGTATTCACGTGCACTCTTCGGTTGAAGCCCTAGAGAATTACCGCAAAAATAGATTTTTTCTTTGCCGTCTGAATTCTTAGGGATGTAAAATTTATTTCGGAAATCTTTTAACGAATCCTGCTGATCCATTTCTTGGGCAAAAGACTCGGAAAATTCATATTTCATAAGCCATGACTTATTCGATTCGTAAAGAAGATTGTAAAGAAAGGCAAGCGGTGATAAATCTTAAACCGATTTTTGTTATCGCGCTTTTTTATCTTTTCAATTTACCCTTTCTACTTTTGGGTATTCTTTTATTTCTTTGTAGATTTTTGGTGAAGGTCTCAACAGCTCTCACTACCTTGCTTCGGATGCGGAAAAGCATCCTTATCTTCTTCCTCGTCTCTTGGAACAAGGCATTTGAAATCTTTTTCAACTGCGATTTTTATTTTCCCATGCTCGCCGTAGATGCCAACTTGTTCAGTATCTGCCCAAACCTGAGCCTCATTTTCTCCAATTGTTACCTTGATCGTATCATCGGCAAATTCGGCTTCTAGAGTTTTAATCTCTTTTGAGACAGAAAGCATGTATGAAAAAATCTTCCCCGATGGAAATTCCAATTTCTCTTGGCATAATCCTTCGGATTTAATTTTTTCCATGTCTTTTTGGTTCAGCCTCAACCTGATGGAGTTTCCACGTACGCGCAATTTCATAGGGCAAATGTATCAAACAAAAAATTCTTTCTCCAGATTAAGCCATCTCAAGGCATTTTTGTAGAGTAATTTTTCTTTTGTTTCTTGACTGAAATGCATTGATTCTATCAGACTTCCTGCAATTCTTTCACCCAAAGGAAACGGATAATCTGTTCCTAGAGCAACTCTATCTTCTCCGACTAAATTTACCAGAAACTCCAGCATTTCGGGTGAATGAACAAGTGAATCGTAGTAGATTTTGTCTAGATAGTGTTTTGGGTTTACCTGATTATCAACAGCGCATAAATCAGGACGGACCAAAAATCCATGCTCGATTCTACCGATAATCGCAGGAAAAGCTCCTCCGCCATGGGCAAAGCAAATTCTCAGACGTTTTAATTTTTCCAGCGTTCCTGAAAAGATCAACGAACAAATTGCTCTTGCCGTTTCAGCAGGCATTCCTACAAGCCATGCGAGCCAATACTTTTCCATGTGTTCTTGCCCAAGCATTTCCCAAGGATGAACAAAAACTGCCATTTCAAGCTCTTCGCAAGCAGCGAAAAACTCAAAAAATCTAGGTTCGCCTAAGTTCAGTTGATTTACATTTGACCCGATTTGAACACCACGAAGCCCGATCTGCTTACATCTTTCAAGCTCCTCGATTGCGAGTTCCGTTTCTTGCATTGGAACAGTTCCTAAGCCGACAAACCTTTTCGGGTATTTTTCGACAACTTCGGCAATCTTGTCATTCAAAAACTTTGAAATTTCTAACGTATGTCTCGGATTGGCCCAATAGCTAAACATCACCGGAACAGTAGAAAGCACCTGAACGCTAACACCTTGCTCGTCGCATTCTTTTATTCTCTTCTCAGGTGACCAACAATTCTCTTCTACTTCACGGAAAAACTTACCATCATCTCTTATCATTCGGGCACATCCGGGCTTGTAGTGTTCGAGTTTTATAAAACCACCGTAACCGAATTTATTGAACCAATTGGGCAATTCTTTCGGCAAAATATGGGTGTGAATATCAATTTTCATCCTGCTTGACGTTTCCACATTCAAATTTGAAACTCCGCAACAACTGGCACATGGTCAGAAGGACGTTCCCAAGAACGCACTCTTTTGTCAATCCAACAAGCAACACATTTTTGTGCAAGACTTTCCGAAGACAAAATAAGGTCAATCCTCAACCCATGATTTTTTGCAAATGCATTTTCCCGATAATTCCACCATGAAAATTCCTTTGTGTCATTGTTGCACTTTCGGAAAACATCAACAAAACCCCATTTTCTCACATGCTCAAGTGCAGCTCTTTCGGGCTTAGAAAAATGTAATTTTCCTTCCCAAGCATCAACACTCCAAACATCGCGCTCGTCGGGAGCGATGTTGAAATCTCCGCACAGCAAAACATCTTCGTCTTTTTGGAAACTCGAATCTAAGAACTTTCTCAAACGCATCAACCAATCCAACTTGAAGTGGTATTTGTCAGACCAAAGCTCCGTTCCATTCGGAACATAAACGTTTATAATCTTGATGCCCTTGATGATACACGAAATCAACCTAGCGGAGGCATCCGGCGGATCATCGGGTAGATTGTATTGGATTTTTTCAATCGGATAACATGAAACAACGGCAACGCCGTTGTATGATTTTTCCCCGATAAATGCTGTTTCGTAGCCGCAAAATTTCAACTCAAAAACAGGGAACTTGTCATCAGGACATTTTGTTTCTTGAAGACAAAGCACTTCCGTCTGGGTTTCTTGAAGCCATTTTATAACCTGCTCTAATCTTACGGAAATCGAATTTACGTTCCAAGTGGCAACCTTCATAGAATTTCAAGACCACTTTCTCCTTAAAGTCAATTTCATCAAAAGCCAAAAGTTTTATTCCTCAAAAATTATGCGGATTCAATCTCATAGAGTCCATTTCTGGATTCCAAAAATCACGTAAAGTTCGCATAAAAGCATTGTATAAACTTTTAGGAATAACGATGAGTATGATTTTCATACGAAAGTTTCTTGTAACAAGGCAAAAAGGAGCGTTGCTCGTTTTGGTATATCTTCGATGCAGATATATTCTTCAAGCGTATGAGCGCCGTTACCTTTAACGCCCAGTCCATCCAAAACGGGAATTCCGCGAAAAGCAACAAAATTACCATCGGAAGCTCCGCCAACTTGAGTTTCTCCAAGCTCATAATCCAGTTTTCTCGCCAAATTCTTTGCATGATTGTAAAGTGCAATGACTTTTTCGTTTCTCTCAAGTGGTGGACGATTTATTCCGCCCGTTATCTCTAATCGAATTCTTTCATCAAAAGGCTTTAGTTGCTTGATTGCTCGATCAATTCTCGTTGCCTCATCCAAACTCATGAATCTGACATCAACCGTGCATTCGGCTTCTGCTGGAACGACATTCGGAGCTGTTCCACCTTTGATTTGACAAACCGTTGCGCTGGTTTGCCCGTTATTGAAAAGATGAATCCTTTGTATTTGCTTTGCAAGTTCAAGAATTGCCGAAGCTCCTCGCCACGGCTCTAAGCCAGCATGGGCTGGTATTCCGTAAGCTTTGATGGTGTAATTGGCTGTGCCTTTTCTACCTGTTTTTGCCTTGCCGTCAGCAGAAGGCTCACAAACCAGGCAAAATGCCGAATCCAAGGCTTCTCGTTCGACTATTTCTCGTCCCGTTTTGCTTCCAACCTCTTCGTCGCATGAGAGAAAAATTGTCAATGCGTAAGATGGCGAGATTTCGAGTTTCTCGAAGGCTCTTAAAACTTCGATCATCAAGACGCAGTTTGCCTTCATGTCGAAAATACCACAACCGTAGAACCTGTTACCTTCAATTCTGGTTGGATTTTTTAATTTACTTCCCCTTGGATGCACCGTGTCGGTGTGTCCTACAAGCAAAACTTTCTTCGGGGCATCAAAGGCTCGAATAATCAAATGATTACCGTATTCGGTTTTGATGGTTTCGATTTCCCGAACGCATGATAATTTTTCCGCTTTTTTAGTCAAAAAATCCACTACGGCAAAGCTCCCAGCACTATCGAATGAAGGCGATTCTATTTCGACCAAATCATGTATTGTTCGGAGAATTTCTTCTTTCCGAGAGTCGAAAAAATTAATTACTCGCTTGTAGTCCATAGGTCGTGAAACTCTTCAAATTCATTTCCCGAAAATCTGGTTCAAAGTTGCTCCGATGCGGTAACCTGCCAAAGCTATTTGTTGTTTGGAAATTCTGAAAGCTTCTTTGCGATATTCTTCCGAAGGCATCTCGAACATCTTGAGAGTTTGTGGATAGACCTTTGTGATGACTATTTCAAAAGCTTCTTCGTGCCATTTGTCGTATTTTCCGAGTTCAAGTCTATCAAGTATCGAAGATAACGGAGTTTCGCCAGTTACCATCTCAGCGATTTTCGGAATAAAATCCAAATCGCAAGAATTACCTCGTTCTATGTTGCTGACGATAATCGAATCCCAAAACCGATGAAGATTGTTTTGCTTTTCTCGTGGCGTTCCTTTTGGCGTAAGGAGAAATAGATTTCCACCTTGATCACCTTTTTCAAAATCTTCACTCACTCTTGCTGAGTTGTGCAAAGGTTGATGAATATCACCTGCAATGTGTAAGAACCAAGCTAAAGCAATTGCTTTTTCGGTATCTTTTATGCTCGGGTCGCGCAAGATTTTGTCAAATTCGAACAATTTTTCAACTGCTTTGCCACCGCTTTCGCCTTCGGGTTTTTCTAAAACTTTGACCTTTCCTTCTTTGAAGCTCCAGAATTTATCGAAGTAATGCCAATCGCTTTTATGATATTTGCTATTGCGAACGGGAAAATCAGGATTTCTGATAATGTCAGCCCAAACAGAAGCTTCCATGAAAAATTCTAACTGCCTGACTTCTAGTGGTCTTGCGTCGTAGCTCGGAAAAAACACAGCTAAGTCAGAGTCTTCTGGAGCGGAAAGTAGAATTCCCACTGCTTTTTCTCGTGCCTGTGGCGACATCAATTGCCATGCGATATAGGCTGTAGTTTTGTGACCTACATCATCCCACGCAAAAACAGACGAAGCTAAGGCGATAACAAACAAAAGTCTTATTGTTTTCATTTTTGCGAGTTTAACCAACCCAAATTAGTCTAGCCGAAACAGAGAGCAAATCAAACCAACCGGAGTAAAAAATTGCCAGAGATAAAATCTCACGATAAGTTGGGTTTCTTGAAGTTTTCTGGGATTTGAAAATCTAGGAGAATTCGGAGAATCAGGGATTTGAAAGCTGCTGAATAACCGATCAAACGGGTTTAAGAGTTTTTAGGGTTTTTCTAACGGTTTGTAGGAGAGACATTAACTATCAAGTTCCTGTATAGCTCCGAGATGGGCCGATCTTTTTTGAGGTTGAATTTCTGCGGATTTTCTGCGACTATGGCGGCAGCGAAAAATCTAACCAAATTTTCTCGTTGCTCAGGTCTTTTGATTACTTTCCAAAAGTCCGCTCTATTTGCCGGTAAGCTCATCATCCATGAGAAAGCTTCTTTCTCGTTCATCCCGAAAGCCGCTACTGTATAAATCAAATCGCCATTAAATACTTTCAAAAACAAGGCTTTCGTATAGACTGCAGCTGTCTTTGCGGCACAAGATTGATTCCTATCACTGAGAGACTCATTCGGACAAAGAGTCTTGTAACCGTTTGTAGTTAGAAATTCCTCAGACAGATGCCACAAACCTTCCTTGTTGCCTTGTTTTTGTAGGTTAAATTTACTCTGACTCATCGCCAGAAGAAATCCTAGTGGAGCGTCTAGCCCATTTTCCTTGTGAAATTCTATGTTTATCAAGTCACGATAGTTTTCAGCTCTTGAAAAATAACCTTCTTCTGCATATTCGCTGGTTTTATTCCGGACTTCTTGTAAGAACTGCTCGTCGAATTTGTATGAAAAACCTCCAGAAAACTGCTTTAGAATTTGTTGAATTGCTTGTTGGGTCTCAACCAGAGAAATTTTTGAGCCTTTTTTTGAATCAGTAGATGCAAGATCGCTACCATCAGCCATAATTTCTTCACCGCTGATGCTTTGATCATTTGTTGCTGAATTAAACTCTTCTGGTTTCTCAATGCTAGCAGTTTCAAGAGCTATGGAAACCATGTCAGCCACCGATTTTTCTCCGCTTGAATCTTCTACAACAAGCCTCAATGAATGTTCCAAACCATCGGCAAACTCTGGAAAATCGCTAGGATTCAGCGTTGCAACGAATGGCTGTTGCTCGATTGTTGCAATCGGTTCATCTTCTAACAAAACAATCAAACGATTTATGCATTCGCCGTTTTGAACTTCAATGTTGATTTCCGTTTCTTTACTGATTAGATCGCCATTTTCTGGGCTTATGATTTTGGCTTTCGCTTGACAAGTCGGTTTGGAAAAATCCTTGTAAAGAAAAAATGCAAAAACTGCTGCGAAAACCAATATCAAAACTGAAAAAAGTCCGGCCAGAACAAACGGAAATAATGAACTCTTTGAAACTTCCGATGAAACTTTTTCGCTTACTTCAGCTTTCGGGATTCCGACCGCTGAAGGTAAATTCGTAAAATCATCTTCATTATTTTGAGGTTGCTTTTCTTCTTGTCCGTTTTTTTCAATTTCTTCAATATGAAACTCTATCCGACTTGTTCCACCTAAAACTATCAAATCGCCATCAAATAACTCGATCGTCGTTGTTACAGGAATACCATTTACAGTTGTTCCGTTGCTGCTTCTCAGGTCGGTAAGCCAAAATCGTCCCTCTTTGCATTCTATCTCGGCATGATAACGTGAAACATTAAAATCTTCAGTCAAGCAAACTTTATTGTCTGATGCCCTTCCTATCGTTGTTACTCCATCTTCGAGCGGGATTTCTTTTCCATCAATTATGAGCTTCGCTCTCAGCATTTCACAAATCCAACATATCAGCGCGTGTGATAATCCCGGTGATTTTTGAAAATGTCTCCACCAAAACAGCCGGGGATTTTCTTAATTTCGATTTTATCTCATCTGCATTTGTGTCGGGATGAACAATTGGAAAACTTTTATCCATGATTTCGGTAACTGGCTTGTTTAAAAGACTTGGATTTTCGAGAAGTTTTGCAAGAACCTGATTTTCACGTAGGCTACCTATCGATTTCTCATTATCTAAAACAGGAAGTTGAGTAATGCCGTTTTTGTTCATTTTTTTCAAAGCCTCACCCACAGTTTCATTCGGTGTGACAAAAATCAATTCCTGTGGTGCGCCGTTTGATTTTGTTTCTAAAATCAGCTCTGCTGTAATTTTCTGGGGTTCGAGCATTAGTTTTTCTTTCATCCATTCATCTGAATGATGTTTCGTCAAGTAATGCTCGCCGGTATCGCAAACGATAAAAACCACAACCGCATTTTCATCAAGATTTTTGGCAACTTTTATAGCCGCCGCAAGATTTGTGCCCGTAGAACCTCCAGAAAAGATTCCTTCTTGACGCGCAAGAAGGCGCGACATCTCGAAAGATTCTCTATCGGTGATATTGATTATCTCGTCAATTACTTTCATGTCCGCATTTTCAACCGGCATATTTTGGCCGATACCTTCAACCAGATAAGGCGTGGCTTCAGGAACTTGCCCAGTTTCTTTATAGATTTTGAAGATTGAGCCATAAGGATCGGCACCGATTACTTTGATATTCGGATTTTTTTCCTTCAGATAACGTCCTGTTCCCGAAATGGTGCCACCTGTTCCAATTCCTGCGATAAAATGAGTTATTTTTCCTTCTGTATCTCGCCAAATTTCCGGACCTGTCGTTCTGTAGTGCGCCAACGGATTTGCAGGATGACTGTATTGATCAGGATAAAATGAATTCGGAGTTTGCTTTGCTATTCTCTTTGCCGTTTCAAGATAATGATCCGGTGCTCCATACTTGGCTGCTGCTGGACAAATAACTATCTCTGCTCCTAAGGCCTTCAAATAACGTCTCTTTTCGACGGAAACTTTATCCGTCATTACGAAAATACATTTGTAACCGCGCACTGCAGCAACCAAAGCCAGTCCGATCCCTGTATTTCCCGAAGTCGCTTCAATAATTGTCCCTCCAGGTTTCAAAAGTCCTTTCTTCTCGGCATCTTCAATCATTGCGATTCCAATTCTGTCTTTGACAGAATAACCTGGATTCAAAGATTCCATTTTGCCGTAAATCTGCGCTTTTATACCGTATTGTTTCGGGATTTTGTTGATTTTAACCAAAGGAGTATTTCCGATTAGCTCCAAAACGTTGTTGTATACTTTCATGTTTTTGAGGCTCCAAGTTCTTCTTACCGTAACGTTAAATTTTACTTATGGTTGTGTAGATTTCAAAACTCAGCGGAAGCTAATCGGAAAAACGAAAATTTTACAGTTTGTATGCTTGAGAAAAAGCACCTTTAGCGTTAACATTCAATTTTAATAACGAAAGTGATCTTAATTTCAGAAGCGTTTGGAAGAAGATGGGGTTGACTCTCGGCGAAAAATTAAGGCAAGCTCGTGAAGCACGTGGGATGACAATAAATCAAGTTGCGGAACAAACTCGCATTTCAGCTAATTATATTGAGTGCATGGAAAGAGATGATTACAGTCATTTGCCGGGTGGTGTTTTCAATAAAGGGTTCGTCAAACTTTATGCTCGATGCGTTGGTATTGACGAACAAGAAGCGCTTCAAGACTATGCCCGTTTGATGAGTCAGCAAAACAAAATAGAAGAGCAAAAATTATACAAGCGATCAGAAGTTTTTGTTGATGATAACCAAACACGGTCGAAATTAGCGACAATTATCGTCGGAGTTGCAGTTTTAGGCTTAGTTATTTTGGCAGTGGTAGCCTTGACTGGTTATTTTGAGTCAACCAAAAGACCTCAAACAATTTCCGGTCAGAATTCAAATCAAGAACAGGCAAGCGTAAAAAATAGCATTACACCTGAAAAGAGGCTTGACGAAATTAGGTTGGAGTTTAAAGTTACAGCACCGAAAGTTTGGATTGAAGTCGTGGCAGATGGGCAAAAAATAATGAAAGAACTAACTTCCGAAAAGCCAGAAAGCTATACAGCGAAAGAGTCATTGCGAGTTCGTTACTACAAAGGCTTTGCCGATTCTGTACAGCTGACATTAAATGAGAAGTTAGTAAAACCGCCGCAACCGCTACAGGATCGGAACATTATTGAGTTCGAGATTAACAAACAAAACTTATCACAGATTTTGCAATCTGGGCAGATCGAAATTGATCAAACCAAAAAGGTTCAGAAATAGGAAGCCATTTTTAGTTTTATTCTGAGGCTTATGAGAGAGGAGATAAAAGAAGGTTTAACTTTTGACGATGTTTTATTAGTGCCGGACTACTCAGAAGTTTTACCGAGTGAAGTCGATGTTCGAACAAAATTTTCTCGAAATATCACGATAAACATACCACTTTGCTCGGCAGCAATGGATACGGTCACAGAAGCGGCATTAGCAATTGCCTTGGCGCAACAAGGTGGAATAGGAGTAATTCACAGGAACTTATCCATCGAGCAGCAAGCTGAGGAAGTTGACAAGGTCAAACGCTCTGAATCGGGCATGATAGTTGATCCGGTAACAATCCGCGACAATGCTCCCGTCTCTGAGGCATTGAACATAATGGAAAGATACAAAATCAGCGGCATTCCAGTTATTGATGAAAACGGTCTGCTTGTGGGCATTATTACGAATCGTGACCTTCGCTTTGAAACTCGAACGAACATACCTGTTTCGGAAGTAATGACAAAGCAACCGCTTGTAACCGTTCCGGTGGGAACGACGCTGGAAGAAGCCAAGATGAAGCTTCAGGAGCATCGAATCGAAAAATTGCTTGTAGTCAACGAAGAAGGCCACTTAAAAGGCTTGATAACGGTCAAAGATATTCAAAAAGCTATCGAATATCCAAATGCGGCTAAAGACAGTCTTGGAAGATTGCGCGTCGCTGCGGCTATCGGTGCTACCGGGGATTTTCTCGAAAGAGCTGAAGCTTTGGTCGAAGCTTCAGTTGATGCACTTGTCATTGATACAGCACACGGACATTCAAGTAGAGTTATCGAAGCAGTTAAAAAGGTAAAAGCCAGGTTTCCTGATGTTGATGTTGTAGCAGGGAATGTTGCAACAGCAGAAGGAACGAAAGCTTTGATTGATGCAGGTGCTGATGCGGTGAAAGTAGGAATCGGTGGTGGTTCTATTTGCACGACAAGAATCGTAACGGCAGCAGGTGTTCCACAAATGACGGCTATTTTTGATGCAGTCAAAGCTGCCAAAGGTTCGGGTGTGCCGATTATTTCTGACGGTGGTATTAAATTCTCTGGTGACATAACCAAAGCAATAGCAGCGGGTGCAGACTGCGTGATGATAGGTTCGCTGTTTGCAGGCACTGAAGAAGCTCCAGGTGAAGTAATTCTCTATCAGGGTAGAAGCTTCAAATCCTACCGGGGCATGGGGTCAATTGGGGCAATGAAGAGTGGATCATCAGATCGCTATTCTCAAGAAGGAACAATCTCCGATTCTAAGTATGTTCCTGAAGGTATTGAAGGCAGAGTTCCTTACAGAGGTAAACTTGCCGACATGGTAACTCAATTAGTTGGAGGTTTGCGTGCCGGTATGGGATACACAGGTTGCAAAAACATTGCCGAGCTTCAAACAAAAGTAAAATTCATAAGGATTACATCGGCAGGTTTGAGAGAATCTCATGTCCACGATGTGATTATTACAAAAGAAGCCCCAAACTATCGCTTGGAAACTTCTATTTCCTGAAAAAGCGGGGATCTCGGAAAGTCAAAATTTGAAAATCGGCAAAATCAAGTTTGCATGAAACCGAGCATTTTCGGAATTCTAGTGGCAGATTTTTTCAACAAGGTCTGCAATTTTTGGTAGTCTCTTGTCATGAAGGTAATAAAAATGTCACACTGGAAGTCCCGAAAGATGCAGTTACATGACCTGAAGAGCTGAAAATCGGTGGAGCAACGCATCTAACTCTTTCAGAGTTTTCTTACCATAGAAAATGGGCGCATTCTCCTGACGGCTTTAGCCGTCGTGGGAATGCGCCTTTCACCTGCTTGCATTAAGTTTTCTACTATGCTAAGCTCGTGCACGAGCAGGCCTCGAGAGCTGTCTTTGGGCTTGGAACGAGCCCGCAAGTGTGCTGGCTTTGTGCCAATATCATGCCTGCAAGAAGCTGACGGCTAAAGCCGTCAGTAGTTCACCAAAGGCAAACCTCTGTTTGCACACTTTTTCTAGCCCCAGTAGAAATTTTGGGTTGAAGTAATGGTGTTTTTATGCTGTGAATTTGCAATATTCTAACTTTTTTGAGGTTTTCAATCTTCGGCTTAAATCCGAATTTATTGATCAGCTTCGATTTTTCCGCTATCAACCACAGTACCGAAAGAGCATATGCAATTGCTCTCGAGCTTTTTCTTCTATATCGATTTGATCTTAGTCTAAACCAGACATGCGTCAAAGAATAAAGCACTTCGGTTGCTTTTTTATCCTTTGCTTTTTTATGTGCAAAATCCTTCCGCTACGACATTTGAAGTTCGACTGTGCATTCCGAGTTTCCGGGCATCAGTCAAGTAAACTATAATTTAACTTAAGCAAACATCGAAAGGCGATACTGAAGTTGAAATGACAAATTGAATATGGATCCGAAATTTATAAGGAATTTTTCGATCATTGCTCACATAGATCATGGCAAGTCAACACTCGCCGATAGGATTCTTGAGCGCACCGGAGCCGTTTCAGAAAGGGAAATGGAAGACCAGATACTTGACAACATGGACTTAGAACGAGAACGAGGCATAACGATCAAAGCTCATGCAGTTCGACTTGAATACAAAGCTAAAGACGGTAACACTTACATACTGAATCTGATTGACACTCCTGGTCATGTGGACTTTTCTTATGAAGTCTCTAGAAGTTTATCAGCTTGTGAAGGAGCGCTCTTAGTCGTTGATGCTTCACAAGGTGTTGAGGCCCAAACTCTAGCAAATGCTTATCTTGCAATTGAACATAACCTTGAGTTGATTCCGGTTTTGAACAAAATCGATCTTCCGAGTGCCGATCCTGAAAGAATCAAAGGACAAATTGAGACAATTATTGGTTTAGATGCAAGTCAAGCAATTTTGACAAGTGCGAAAACAGGTCAAGGAGTTGATGAAGTATTAGAAGCAGTTATATCAAAAATCCCTCCGCCGAAAGGAGACCCACAAGCTCCTCTGAAAGCTTTGATTTTCGATTCATGGTATGACTCTTACCGCGGCGTCATCGTGCTTTTCCGCATAATCGAAGGCACGATAAGAAAAGGAATGAAAATAAAATTCTTCAATACTGGTCGTGAATACTTAGTTGAATCTCTGGGAGTTAATCGTCTGCGTCCAATACCTGTGAATGAGCTTAGTGTCGGAGAAGTGGGATTTCTGACAGCCTCAATCAAAACAGTAGCCGATGTTCAGATCGGTGACACGATAACAGAAGCAGCACGTCCAACAGCAGAGCCTTTTCCAGGATTTCAAAAAATCAAACCAATGGTTTTTGCTGGGCTTTATCCGACAGATTCGGCTCAATACGAAGACCTAAGAGATGCAATGGAAAAACTTCGCCTGAATGACGCTTCATTTTTCTATGAACCTGAATCTTCTGCTGCTTTAGGATTCGGCTTCAGATGTGGTTTTCTCGGATTGCTTCACATGGAAATCGTACAGGAACGTTTGGAAAGAGAATTTAATCTTGATCTGATAACGACCGCTCCAAACGTTAGATACCGAGTTACAACCACGAAAGGCGACGTTCTAGAAATTGACAGTCCCGCGCAGATGCCCGATGCTGGAAAAATCTTGAAAATCGAGGAACCTTATATTGAAGCTACTATTCTGACAAACGACGAATATATTGGTGGGATTTTGTCTTTGCTTGAAGAAAAACGCGGAATACAGAAGAAATTTGAATATGTTGCCGAAGGAAGAGTGATGCTGGTTTATGAGTTACCCCTGAACGAAATAGTTTTGGATTTTTACGACCGCTTGAAATCAGTTTCTCGTGGCTACGCTTCTTTTGATTATCACTTCATTGGCTACAAAGAGGGCGATCTCGTGAAGTTGGATATTTTGGTATCAGGTGATCCTGTTGATGCACTTTCGGTAATCCTGCATCGCTCAAACGCCTACACGAAAGGCAGAGCTTTGATTGCAAAAATGAAAGAGTTAATACCAAGACAGCTTTTTGATGTTCCTATTCAAGCAGCAATAGGCAACAGAGTCATTGCCCGCGAAACCATTAAAGCCATGGGTAAAAATGTGCTGGCAAAATGCTACGGTGGCGACGTTACAAGAAAACGCAAATTGCTCGAGAAACAAAAAGAAGGAAAAAAGCGAATGAAAAAGATCGGACGTGTCGAAATCCCACAAGAAGCTTTCCTAGCCGTTTTGAAAGTTCAAAACGAGTAAAACTGAAAATGTCTTTTGTTTTGACTTAAGTTATTGTTACATCACATTGCGGTTCCATATTCACTACCATAAAATGTTGGTGGTGGTGGCGATTCAAAAGTCCTATCTGTGTCTGTTTTTGGAAACACTTGCCTATAAGCAAAAACGTTTGAACCTATAACAACAGCCCAAAGAAGTGGAAGCAAGAAGATAAAGAAGGCTATCAAGATAATTATGGCTAGCACAACGAAAAGAAAGGCTGCAAAAGCAGAAAAGTCCCGACCAAGAAAAGCAACCAAAGAGGCACCACCAACAAGAGATATAGCAACTATAGTGAAAGTAAACAGAAAAACAAGAAACTGAATTATGAAAAGGATAACTATCCGGCCTAGATTAGCTAATGCAGCTTCGGCACTTAGTTTTATGGCTTCCATTGTTCCTAAATGATGCTCAACGACAAGAGGTATAGCAAATAAAAAGAAAGTCTTGAAAATCAAATAAATCAAGGATGTTAGAAGCGAAAAAATCAAAAGAAAGATCGTAAATTCCAAACTCAGTGCATTTTGAGAACTACTCTTTTTTCCAAGCAATGCAGGGACGTCATAAAACAGGACCAGCAGATTACTCAGAAGTGTTGGAATCATTTCAAGTAAACCAATTAACATCGTTGGCAGAAAGAATTCAAATCCTTTGAAAAAGTCACCAAAGCTGAAGTTTTTTTCCTCTATCTTAAGCAGGAAAACGTAATAAATCCCGGCGATTAAAGGACCATATAGAATATAACCTATGCAAGACAGGCATGAAAACAACAAAAAGAAAATCCAAACTCCAGCAATAAACCTCATCTTGTCTAACTTGACTACTTCCCAAGAATTTCTTATGCAATCCCAAGGGACAAGTGCCTTCGAATAAAAAGTCGGTAAACGTTGAATTCCTGAATACGGCGTCGGTTGTCTCATAATTCTTTCAAATGGATACCTTGACCGATAAGAATGTAGCACACGTAAGCGAAAGGATCAAATTCAATCATTAAGTCTTGCTGTGATAAATTTATTAAACATGAGCAACCTGTTTATCGAGTTTCAGGAATTCCTTAAAATGGAAGCGCTTTCTATTCAGAAAGCAGCTCAAAGACTTGACAAGGAAGCGGTAGAAAAGGCAATCGAACTCCTTCTAAACTGCAAAAGCAAAGTTATAGTTACCGGTATAGGGAAGTCGGGTATCATCGCAAATAAAATCTCCGATACCATGACTTCAACAGGAACGGTTGCGATTTTTTTACATCCTTCTGATGCCCTTCACGGTGGGCTTGGAATCATCACAGAAGGCGACTGTGTTATAGCCATCAGCAATTCGGGCGAAACGGACGAGATTTTAATGTTGCTGCCGTTTCTGGAAAAGCGAAAAACCTCTTTGATTGCGATCGTAGGAAATACATCATCAACTTTAGCCAGACGCGCTGACGTAGTCATTGATGCTTCGGTTGATAAAGAAGCCTGCCCGTTAAATCTCGCCCCGACGAACTCAACAACCGTAGCCTTAGCAATAGGCGATGCATTGGCCATGACACTGATGCGTTTGAAAGGCTTGACGGCAGAAGATTTCGCTGCAAATCATCCCGCAGGAAGGCTAGGCAAACGCTTAACCTTACGGGTCAAAGACCTTATGCACGAAAGCCCAAGCATTAAGCCTGATTCGAGTTGGATTGAAGTTGTAAGGGCAATTTCTCGATATGCTCTTGGTGCCGTGAATGTTGTTGATGAAGAAGGGAAACTGATAGGAATCATAACAGATGGCGACTTGAGAAGAACCGTGGAAAAAACTCCGCCGGAAAAACTTTCTAGCCTTACTGCTCAAGAAATGATGACTCGCTATCCGATAACTGCTCCTTCTGAAATGCTTGCATACGATGCATTGCAGCTGATGGAAAATCGTCCGTCGCAAATCTCAGTTTTACCTGTGATCGAAAACGGCAAATGCATCGGTTTGATTAGACTTCACGACATCGTTAGAAGTGGACTTTAGAATTCTTTGCTAACTTCGATTTTAAGCCTTTAATTTTATTTTGAGACAAAATTCCAAAATTTTCTGATTCCGAAACCATAGATATTGCGACTTACAGTATACCAAAGCCCTTAAAAACCAAGGTCTCTAAAAATTGCTAAAATCTGAAATTTTCGCCTAAGTAAAGCTTTCTAACTTCGGCATCTTGAACTAAATCGTTGGGATTTCCTGAGCGGAGAATTTTTCCTTCTGACATTATGTAAGCCCTGTTGGTTATACTCAAAGTTTCTCTAACATTGTGGTCTGTGATGAGAATGCCGATCCCACGTTTTTTCAAATACAAAATTATTTCCCTGATTTCTTCAATTGCTATCGGATCGATACCGGCAAAAGGTTCATCGAGCAAAATAAATTTCGGATCAGTGGCGAGGCATCTGGCTATTTCAACCCTTCGTCTTTCACCACCAGATAGAAGATCACCGCGAGTTTTACGGACATGCGCAATGCCGAATTCTTCTAAAAGTTTTTCCAATCTCTCAATTCTCTCTTGCTTGGGAATTTTCATTGTTTCCAAGATTGCCATGATGTTCTGTTCGGCATTCATCTTGCGAAATATCGAAGGTTCTTGTGGAAGATAGCCCATACCGAGCCGGGCACGGATATACATCGGCAAATGCGTTATATCTTGTCCATTCAACAAAATTCTTCCTTTTTCTGGTTTTTCCAGTCCGATCAGCATGTAAAAGGTTGTAGTTTTGCCAGCGCCGTTTGAGCCAAGTAAACCGACAATTTCACCTCGTTCCAAGTAGAGACTTACACCGTCAACTACTCGCCTTTTGCCATAAGTTTTCTGAAGATCAAAAGCGACAAGAGAATTTTCCAGCGAGTTAGGTTTGCCGTTGGTTTCGTTTACTCTACTCAAAGTCCCTTGCATAAATTCACTTTCACAAATTCATTTCCGTATATTCAGTTCAACACTCTGTGAACCAGGTGAATCAACCTTGATAGAGTTTGAGCCTTCTCAAAAATCTCTTCAATTGCGTACTTTGTAAACCGAGCGAGTTCTACCGTTGCTGACGTTGTCTTTCTCGCTACCTTGATTCAAAAAGCGATTTTCACGAAGATAGAATTGCATTTGAACTCCTTGCAATTGTCCTTCTTGAGCGTCTTGCACCATTGCAGGATTTCCGCGCAAAATTACCAACTCTTCGTCTGCTCTGTATTCAGCATAATCGCCCGTTGCGATTAGGTTTGGCTGAGTAATCACGACATTTTTTTGTGCAACTGTCTTTTTCACTTCGTTTTTATCGTTCAAGAAGATTTCAGCTATTTCGGCTTTCAATCTGTCTGTTGCTTGCTTGATGTTAACATTTCCTTCATAGCGAAGCAGACGTTGTTCATCAACGTAGGAAATTTTTTCGGATGAAGCATAAACGGGTTGTGTAATTTCCCTGCCGTCAGGTAGTCTTTGACGTGCATCGTAAAGAAGGCTCTGCACTTTGCCTTCGCCTTCCATTCGTCTTGTTTTGGAATACAAAGTCAGAATTTCAGCACGAACGTAGTTGTTTTCCTGCCATACACGAACGTTGCCGAGATAACGAGCGATTTCGTTACGGTGATCAAATTCAGCTTCCGTTGACGTAATATAAACTGGCGCAGATGGATTTGTAAAAGGCGTTGTCCCATTGGTTTGGCGTTGATTGTAATATGTCGTTGAAACCTTCCTGCGCAGGAAAAATTTTTCATTTCGCGTGTCCCAATCTATTTCGCTGGCTTTAGCTCTTGCTTTCGAATCCCAAATCGTCGGCTCTCCACCCCGAAGACGCACTATTCCATCAGACTGTGGCGTAAAAGTTATCTGATTTGAGATTGCGTTTCTATCGGCTTCAGAATATTTTGCATTGCCCGTAGCTTCGTATCTTTCTATTTGTTGATTTTCACGGTTAAAGTCGGCGGTTAACTTTTCTGCTGTCAAAATACGGCGACTTCTATTTGGATCAAAAGGTTCTTGCACAACCTTTGCGTTTTTTGTAGCTACACACGTTTTGATATTGTTTCCGTCGTAAAAATCGCAATCAAGCCTCGTTGCTGTCATATTGGTTTTGTAGTTTTCTGGTGAATTCTCTACTGGTTCTACATCTAACGAAACATTCCCGATAGCTTCGGCACGTAGAAGCTCTCTGCCGTTCGTCTCAAAGAAGGTTTTAATCGTATCGGCAGTCAATTTTCGATTTGAAGCATTTGGTTTATTAGGCGGAGCAGTTAAACTTATCAAAGTGCGTCCTTCAGTTTGAACTTGATTTAAGGCTCCGTTTTCAAACGTGAACCTTATGGCTTGCGGTGCAAAAACGATTGCTTTGGAGTAATCTCGCACTTCAGAAGGTGTTAAGGTTATACTTGCCGAGCCGATAGCATGAGCGTTTCGCAATTGATGTTTGTCCGAATAAGAAGCTTTCATTTCATTTGCAGAAGATTCAATAACTTTTTCAGCCGTAGTTTCCTTAAGATAAGCATTTCCAAAAACAAAAGCATTTTTGATTTTTCTGCTTGGGAAGAATTCCGCCTTTATTTGGTTGCCCCTCAAATAAGAAGCCTTATCTTGCTGAAAAGTTGAAATTTCTGCGTTCTCTGTTAATTCGAGTTTTTCGGGGTCTGTGAAGTATCTGATCAATTCAGCACTGGCACGCGTCAAATTATTTCCTTCTATGCTTCGAGTTTCAACTTTGACATTGCCTTGAAGTTCTAGCTTATTCAAATCTCCATTAAAATCAGCAATTGTGCGTGAAGAATTAGCTTTCAGATAACTTCCATCGGTATCTGTAGGCTTTTGGAAAAATTCGACATTTCCTGTAAGTTCGAGTCGCTTGATTTTTTCGTGATCAAAAAAACAAGCAAGTTTTTCTGCTTTTGCTTCTATCGGTTTTGCAGGTTTTCCGTTTTCATCTTTCGGTTGCAAGGCAATGAAAACATCGTCTTGGAATTCAATTTTCTGTTTTTCTTTGTCGAATTTTGCATACTTCGATCTTATTTGTGCTTGTTGTAGTTTTTCAGTAGCCTCCGTTTCTTGCTCTCTACTACTGTTGTGAAAGAAGATTTGAACATCATCGAAGAGCTCGATTTGGCTTTTATTGACAAAGACTTTTGCATTTAGGGCACTACCGCTCAAATTCTCAAGTTCAAATTCTGTTTTTCCTTCGCTTTCGGCAATTTCAGAAGATTCATCATAGCTTATTTTTTCTGAACGGACAATCAAGTGGTTGCGTGCTTCGATTTTGACCGAGCCGAAAAAGAAAACTCGGAAGCTTTTGTTTTCCGTCGGTATGTAGACAGCTTGATTTGCCGAGAGTTTATCAACATTTTGGCCTGTTTCATCGTAAACTTCTATATAAACGTTTTCCAGCTCTTGATGATTGTCCGCAAAAGTCGTTGCTTTGGCTGCTTTGACTAAATATCTTGGAATCTGCCCGTCAAGTTCTAATCTTTCATAATCATTGACAACCGCAACTACATCTTTTGAAAGCTCTGCAGGCATTCTTTTCATTACGAACTTCGGTTGATTTCGGGATTGATAAATGCTGTAGGCTACAACAATCACACAAGCTGCAAAGATCAGGAAAGCAACAATGCGCAGGTAAATAGGAATGCGAAATTGTAGATTTTCGTTGCGATTCTTTGCCATTTCCCTAAATCTAAGTAAAAATTTACGCTCGTTGCAAGCTTATGATGAAAAAACATTTGCATTGGTTTTCATCGAATCTTTAGTTCGAGCGTTTCAGTGGTATTTATTTTGGCATAAAGATTTTATGCAAATTCAAAAAATCCGGGTTTGCGCACGGGCTCAACTCGTCTTTACTTTAGCATAGGGATTTTTATGCCGTGTTGTTTTGCAAATAGAATTGCTTCTTCGTAGCCTGCGTCGGCATGACGGGCAATGCCAATGCCAGGATCGGACGTTAAAACCCTTTCTATCCTACGCGCAGCTTCTTTCGTTCCGTCTGCGACTATGACCTGTCCTGCATGGAGAGAATACCCTATGCCAACACCTCCGCCGTGATGAACGGAAACCCAAGTTGCGCCGTTGACGGCATTTATTAAGGCATTAAGATAAACCCAATCAGCGATTGCATCTGACCCGTCTTTCATACCTTCAGTTTCACGATTCGGTGAGGCAACGGAACCACTGTCAAGATGGTCACGTCCAATGACTATCGGAGCTTTCAATTCTCCCGAAGCAACCATTTCGTTTAGCTTCAATCCAGCTTTTGCTCTTTCACCGTAGCCGAGCCAACAAATTCTGGCCGGAAGCCCTTGAAACTCTACCTTTTCTTGAGCCATTGTCAGCCATCTTGCAAGATGATCATCTTCGGGAAAAAGATTCATTATAGCCTGATCGGTTTTGTAGATGTCTTCTTTGTCACCGCTTAAAGCAACCCAGCGAAATGGTCCCTTTCCCTTGCAAAAAAGCGGTCTAATGTAAGCAGGGACAAACCCCGGATAGCTGAATGCATCTTTGACACCATTATCGAAAGCTCTTTGTCTTATGTTATTCCCGTAGTCGAACACAACCGCGCCATGCTTTTGAAATTCCAGCATCGCCTCTACGTGGCGTGCAATCGAGTCTAAAACGCGCTTTTTATATTCTGCTTCATCTGTTTTGCGAAGCTTATCCGCTTCTTCAATCGAAAGTCCCGCAGGTATGTAGCCATAAAGCACATCATGAGCCGATGTTTGATCCGTCACAACGTCAGGAACAATTCCTCTTTTTAGAATCTCCCAGTGAATTTCGGATGCATTTCCTAGCAAAGCTATTGACTTTGCCTCTTTGTTTTCGAGCGCTTGTTTTACCAATTTCAAGGCTTCATCGAGGTTTTCAGTAGCAGTATCAACTTGTTTGAGTTGAAGTCTTCTTTGGATTCGCCATGGATTGACTTCTACAATCAAACCGACTCCGCCATTGAAAGTAATTGCTTGTGGTTGTGCCCCGCCCATTTCGCCAAGTCCAGCGGTAAGAACAAATTTCCCTTTCAAACTTCCCCAACCTTGTCTTTGCGCCAACGAACCGAAGGTTTCGTAAGTTCCTTGAAGGATACCTTGTGTGCCGATGTAAATCCAGCTTCCTGCGGTCATCTGACCATACATTATCAAACCCTCACGCTCCCATCTATCGAAATTTTCCTGCGTTGCCCACGCAGGAACAATGTTGGAATTGGCCAGCAAAACTCTAGGTGCATCTTCATGAGTGCGGAAGATCGCAACGGGTTTGCCCGATTGAACAAGGAGCGTCTCATCAGGTTCGAGATTTCTCAGGCTCTCTAAAATAGCATCAAAACACTCCCAATTTCTTGCCGCTTTTCCCCTACCGCCGTAAACAATTAGATTGTCCGGATCAAAGGCAACGTCAGGGTCAAGATTGTTTTGAATCATACGATATGCGGCTTCTATAAGCCAATTCTTGCAGGTTAATTTTGTTCCAGTCGGTGCTTTGATTATTCTTTTCATAAACTTAAAAAAATAGTTTTGAAATCAAAGAAAATCGTATCACTCTAAGCAATAGAACCCAAACATAAATGGCAAATAGCAATTGATAACCAAAGAAAACAATTTTTAGCGAATAAAGCGTTTGGGTTGTTTGAAGCTAAGTTTTGTGCGACAGAAGTAGCTATCTTGCAAAATTTTGCTGAACCCTTCTTGATTTGCTTGAGCTGAGGGCCTTTATGCGATTTTCGTTTGTTTGATTTTGGGTTGTCTAAAACTTCAATCGTCGGCATTGCGTATCACATATCCGTTTATTTGTGTTTTTCTCGATGTTACAAGCTATACTTAAATTTTACAAATAAAAATTTTGTAAGGAGAGATTTCGTGAGCGAAGTTGTTGGAATAAAACTACCATCAGAGCTTTTCAAAGACAGGACTGCGATAGTTACAGGAGCAAGTCGTGGCGTCGGTAGAGCAACCGCTCTGCGTTTAGCCGAAGCTGGCGCCAATGTGGTTGTAAACTACCTAAAAGAAAAGGAAAAAGCCGAAGAAGTGGTTAAAATGTGCAAGGAACGAGGAGCAAAAGCAATATCGGTGCAAGCTGATACTTCCGTATGGGAAGACGCAGAGAGAATAGCTGAAACTGCACTAGGAGAATTCGGCAGAATTGATTTGCTGGTTATAAATGCTGGTATCTGGCAAGGTGCGCCGATTGAAGAAATGAACGAAGAAGTTTGGGATAGAGTCATAAATACAAATCTGAAATCAGCATGGGCAGTTTCCAAAGCCTGTGTTCCTGCAATGAAAAAACAAGAAAAAGGTGCAATCGTTTTAGTTTCTTCAACTGCCGGACAGAGAGGAGAAGCAAATTATTCAAATTACGCAGCTTCAAAAGGCGGACAAATCTCTTTCACAAAAGCACTTGCCACAGAACTTGCGCCGAAAATTCGTGTCAATTGCGTTGCTCCAGGTTGGATTGAAACTGCGATGGTAAGACCAGTTTTTCAGGATGAAGAATACAAAAGGAAAGTCATAGATTCGATTCCCCTCAAAAGAGTAGCTACAACCGACGACATTGCGCTCTCGATCTGTTTTCTGCTTTCCGATTGGGCAAGGCATATAACGGGCGAGATTTTGAATATCAACGGTGGAGCGGTGCTTTGCGGATAGTTTTCAAAAAGCCTAGGGAAACTGGAATGAGTAAAATAGCGAACTGAAGCTTAAAACGGCTGGTTAACCTCTGCTTTTTTCGATGAATTTGGTTTAGAATATGGGAGATGTCATTTGAAAAATTCGTCGAAGAGCAGATTCAAAAGGCAATTGCAGAAGGGAAATTCAACGATCTTAAGGGTGCAGGTAAGCCCGTGAATCTGGATGAATATTTCGCGGCGCCTGAGGATGTTCGTGCCGTCTATTCAATTCTAAAAAATCATGAATTCGTGCCACAAGAAGTTGAGCTTCTAAGAGAGATTGGAGAATTGAAGGAAAGAATAAAAAATTCTACCGACGAGAAGCAGAGCACAGAACTGATGAAAATTCTAAACGAAAAATCAATGGCACTAGCACTGATTTTGGAAAGAAACAAACTAAGGAAAAGAAAAAAGATTGCTTTTCCCTGAAAATCGAGTATTTGAAAGATTGTATTAAAAGATCAGCATTAAGAAATTGCAAGACAATCCGCGAAAAATAAAAAAGGAGGTTTTGAGGGGACAATGCTTGAAAAAAGAGTGCAGGAATTTTTGGATCATCTACGTTACGAGCGAAATGCAAGTCATCATACTCTTCGCAACTACGCAAGCGATTTGGATCAATTTCAAGAATTTTTAGTTTCTGTGGGTAAAGGAAGCTCTATTGATGTTTCTGAAATAGACCATCTGACGATTCGCGAATGGATGTCTCATCTTCACAGTCTCAAAAAAAAGAAATCTTCAATTGCTCGTAAATTAGCGAGTTTAAGAACGTTTTTTCAATTTTTGGTCAGAGAGGGCATTTTGGAAAAGAATCCAGCAAAAATTGTTTCAAGACCACGTGTCGAGCAGAAAATTCCAAAGATTCTTTCCGTTGATGAGGTTTTCCGGTTTCTGGAAACTCCTGATCCGAACACGGATCTAGGCAAAAGAGATCGTGCGATACTTGAGTTTCTTTATGCAACTGGTGTTCGCGTCGGTGAGCTTGTCAGCTTGAATTTGCGCGATATTGACCTTAAACAAAAAACCGTTAGAGTCACGGGAAAGCGACGAAAACAAAGAATTGTTTTCTTTCATGATAGAGCTGCGCAAGCTTTGAAGGCCTATCTGACGGAAGTAAGACCGAAATTTTTGAGCAATTGTCCACCGGACAAAAGAGATGAACAAGCAGTTTTCTTGAACTATCAAGGAACACGCATCACAACGCGCTCTATAGGACGCATGATTGAAAAATACATTCACCAATGTGCCAACTTGCATTCGATCTCGCCGCATGTTCTTAGGCACACTTTTGCAACTCATCTATACGAAGAAAAAATGAACTTGCGTGAGGTGCAGGAACTCTTAGGACATGCTTTGCTTTCAACAACTCAAATATACGCTCAGGTTTCAACGGAAAAAATAGCGAAAGAATACGAGAAATCTCATCCGAAAGCTTGATTTTCCATGAAAAATTACTTTTCTGCCATCGTCAAGAGTAACTACGATTCCATAACGGTTCGGAAGCTATGAAATTCTGCTTTTTATGGATAGGAAAAACAAAAAACACGCACTGGCTAGCATTGCAAGAAGAATATCTAAGGCGACTTTCTCACTTTGTTAAATGCGAGATCATCGAGATAAAAGAAGGAATCAACAAAACTGAAGAAGGCAATCGTATTTTGAAAAGTTTGAATCAAAACGGTTTTGTTGTTTTACTTGATGAAAGAGGAAGAGAACTAAGCTCGCAAAAGCTGGCAGAACAACTACAAAAATGGCAATCTTCAGGATTGAAAGAAGTAATTTTTATCATAGGAGGTCATGAGGGGGTCACTTCTGAGGTTGCTAAAAGAGCTGATTTTAGCTTATCCTTATCAGTTATGACTTTTACACACGAGATGGCTCGTGTGATTTTGCTTGAGCAACTTTACCGTGCTTTTACTATAATGAAAGGATTTCCATACCAGAAGTGATAAATACGGAAGAAATCAAAAAGAGGCTAATTGAAGAGCGGAAAGCATTGCTAATAAAACTCTCTAGCAATGATCTTTCTGTGGATAACAGCGAAACACCAGACCCAGTGGATTTGGCAGCGAGGAATTATTCTAAAAATTTGACGCTTGCCGTATCGGAAAATGAAAGCCGACAGCTAAAATATATCGAAGAAGCATTGCAAAGAATCGAAGAAGGTGAATACGGACTTTGTCTGAACTGTAGAAAGCCTATACAGCCAAAGAGATTAGAAGTTATCCCTTGGGCGCGATATTGTTTGAACTGTCAAGAACTCGTCGAAAAAGGTTTAATCGAGGAAGAGCATTGATGGCTTCTGATGAAGGTTCCTCGTTTGGCAGCATTCCAAGATCTACTGGTGAAAATAGCTTCGAGAGGGTTGGACTTTGGTGCAAGTTTGTTCTTCCCACAGCCTTGCCGAATCTGTGGTAGGGAAGTCGAATCAATAAGTTTAGGGATAACCTGCCGAAATTGCTGGGATGAAACTTTTATTTTCACAAAGGAAACAAAGATTTGCTACAAGTGCTGCCGACCTTTTCAAGCCGATGGCAAAAACGAAAGAGAAATCTCTTGTCACGCCTGCAAAGATGATTATTTTGATGTGGCTCGCTCTATAGGACTCTACGAAAAAGCCTTGATGAAAACAGTTTTGTATTTGAAAAAAATGCCTTTCTTGGCTGGACACGTTCAGCATTTGCTTTATCAAACTTTCCGCAATGCACCTTTTCAAAATGCAAATTTGATAATGCCTGTTCCTCTCTCGAAGGCAAGGTTTGTAGAGCGTGGATTTAACCAAGCTGAATTGATAGCAAGGGCATTAGCGAGAAAAACAAAAATTCCGATGGATACTTCCAGCTTGATTCGCATTCGTCACACTCAACGCCATCGCCCGGGAATGGACAAAATAGCTCGGCAGAAATTGGTTAAAGATGCTTTTGCAGTCTCAAATAGTAAGAAAATCCTAGGAAAAAAGATTGTCTTAACTGATGATGTGTTGACTTCAGGTGCTACCGTTTCAAACTGTGCTAAAGTTCTCAAAGAAAATGGTGCTTCGGAAGTTTATGTTCTGACCTTAGCAAGAGCAAGTAACTAAAAGTCAAAAGATCAACTCAACCGAGATCATGCTTTTTTCGTTTGTACAGAGTTTTTCTGATAAAACTTCTAAGTCTCACAACTGCCAGCTCGAGAAGCGTCAAACAGTTCAGATGACAAGACTCAAGATACTTGATCATTTCCTGCTAAAATCTGACGGTTTCTACTTGATAACTGTCATACCAACAGGCAGTATGTGATGGGCAAATTTCCCAAGCCGGCAGGATTTCTATCAGCAGACCAAGCAATTAGGAAGAAAGAATTCTGAAGACTAGATTTAGAATAACAGCAGAAGTGAGATATTATAGCGGAAAAGCAGTTGTAAGAAATTTCACAAAAGAAAGAAAACTTCTATTGTATAAACGGTATGCAAAGATAAGTTCAAAAAGACAAGAAAAAATTCTGAAAAGGCAAAAGATGGAATTTGTTTTTTGTAAAACAGAGCAGTCCTTTCAAACTCATCTCAGACGTGTGCAGTAGTGGAATAAACTACCAAAGGCATGAGTTAAAAGCGACTACTATAGCGCTGACATAGATGATACTACACGAGCCGTTATAAACGGTTCATCACTTAATCTGTAGCTGACTTCATAATAAGAAATTTCTTTCGGATAAAAAGGCAAGTTTCCCCACGGACTTGCCTTTTTATTTTTAACATCCTATAAGTTTAGACAAATGAACAATTATCTTATACAAACGGACAATTATCGTTCCTTCATAATATCCCTGATTTCTTTGAGTTTGATAATTTTATTCCCTTTGTTTAACGTTGTCCCATCACCATCAAGCAATCCATCACATCCCTGGTTCGCGGAATGGATCGCAATTTCAATCGTTACGGCCATCTTATTCATTTGTTTTTACAAACGGGTAGAAATAAATTTATTGCCGACAGTAGCGAGGTTTTTGCTAGGTTGGTTACCTTTTTTTCTTTACTCCTTGCTTTCAGTTATTTGGGCTAAGAGTCACTTTTCGGTTTTTCATTTTGCTGCAGTTTGGTTCATCTACCTCATTACCTTTATGATCTTTTGCCATGTTATATCTGAGGGAAGGCAAATTCTAGTCCTACTTCCAATTGTTTTGATTGTTGTGATTTTAGGGCTTACCTCCTTGATCGATCTAGCTACAAATCAAAACCTAGAAGGTGGAGGATTGGATGCTTTTCGGATACGTTACGCAAAATTTGCTGAGATATTAGCCGTGGTTTCGATCTTCCTGCTATGTTTAAGTTTGCAGGTAAGAAAAAGATTAAAACTTCTCATTAGTGGAGCCGGGTTGATTGCATTACTAGGAGTTTTGAGTTCATTGAGCAGAGGAGCCTTTCTGTCTTTCCTCGTGGGTTTTGCTATTTCCTCTCTTGGGATTCTCTTTTTTAGTCAGAGTGGTTACAGGAGAAAAATTCTTTTATTAATTGTTGTTGTGCTTTCATCGATTATTTTTTCTCAGGTTTCTAGTTTTCTCCCTTTGAGCACGAGTAAATATATTGTCGGAGATGTCCCTAAAACTAGCGACACTACAGTAAGTAGGATCTTCTTTTGGAAGATAAGTTTACAGATGATAAGGCAACATACGATATTCGGAGTAGGTGCTGATAACTTTTGGATTAGTTTCAATGATGCAAGGCGAGAGTTTGTCAAAAATCATCCTGATGATGAATTACTGGCTGTAGGAGAGGATTTTTTTGTTCAACGTGCGCACAATGAGTTGTTGCAGGTTTTTGCTGAGCTCGGGTTAATCGGAGGTTGCTTATTTCTGTTACCTTTTTTTTATCTACTCAAAGTTGGCTACCGATCTTTAAGAATGAATAAAAAATTCTCCCCGGCGGGATGGGGCGCTGTAGGTGGCATATGCGCGTTTATTCTTTCTTCGATGTTTAGCTCGTTTTCGTTTAGGTATCTCGCCTCCGGTATCATGTTTTTCTTTTTGAGTTCTTTTTTTCTAATGAAGGCTGACAAAGAAATGCGAAAGGTTAAATATCAACAATTCTCGAATATGACACTGATTAATTCTAAGCTGAGTTTGATTTTATTCCTTTTAGGAGTCATTTTTACTGCTACGACAACCATGGCAAATTTGGGTAATTTTCTTTTGATTGCGGGCGAGCGTAAATCGAGTAGTCTTGAAGCTGAACCTATATTGCTAAAGGCAGCTACTCTTAATCCGACAAACCCAACTGCTTATTTTTCTTTAGCTCTTAAGTACTATTCGGAGAAAAATTTTGAACGGGCAGCTGAGCTCTTAAGACAAGCGATCGATAATGGATTTGATGTCAGTATCTCTTGGTTTTATCTGGCATCTTGCTATCGGGCAATGGGCGATTTAGAAAAGGAGGAGTATGTTTTGAGAGAGGCTTTGTCTATTTTTCCGAGATCTATATTTTTAAGAGTTAGATTATACTTGAATTTATCCTCTCAAGGTGAGTTTCAAATGGCAGATGAAGAACTAAGAAAAGCCATGAAGTTAGATCAGTCACAGGCTATCGGATGGTTGAAGCTGATGACGCTAGGTGCAAGTGAAGCAGGCAGGCAAGCTTTAAGGGATAAAACCTTTATGCCCCCCGCTGAACTTAAGCCCGATCTAGCGGTTTATGTTGTAATTCATGAGCAAGAACTTTTATCAATGTTCCCGCGAATAGGAGGTTGAAGAGTAAGATAATCAGCTTTGCAAAGAACACATTTCGAGAGACGATAAAAGATAGGGTTCTGCATGACCTGATTTTATTCTTTTTGTTGATAACGGCTTCAGCGAACTCCCTAAGCGAGCTGACAGTCGGTAATGGGGCTCTTACTATTTTTAACATAAGTCTTGTGACCACTCTGATATTCGGTGGTTTGATCACTATTTTTGTCTGAATCGGGTTAGTCTCAGAAGAAATCGAAAAGTTCATAATTTATGTGATATTTGCCAATGAACAATCTATTTGTAAAGCATTCACCTTTATCCGTAAGAACTTTTTCAACTTGAAAGGAGAATGTTTATAGCACCAACAAATCGGTGGCTACATTTTCGGTATTCTCATGACTGCTTCAACAAAGCACTGCATGTTCGTTGAGGTTTCTACTCATTGACCATACAGAGAAAGTTACGTCGTTAATTTGCCAGAATTCGACAGATGGCTTGCTGGTCGTCAGCAGGCATACAGAGGAAGTTACGTCATTAATTTGCACCTCAAAAGTAATAAGTTTGACATTTAGGTGCAAGTCGGTGGCAAAAACTATCTGTTCATGAAGGAAACAAATAGTTTTTGCCCTAATTTCTTGCTACTTTTTTGTATTCGCCTTTGAATTTGTCGAAGAATTCATACCGATATTGGAGTTAGAAGTTGCATTACCATTCGAAGGAGAGGGAGTTGTCTCTGGTGTGGGAGTTTCGGCTACTATGGGACGAGCGCCACTTAATTCGTTCGGATTTTCCATAATTTTCTTAGCCAAGAAGTTTTCAATTCTAGCTTCATCCATTGCAACTGCCATATAGGCTTGAGTGAGAAGCTGTTTCCTGGCGTTAACGAGAAGATCGGTGATTTGCTGGCGGATACCAGGAGAATCCAATGTTTGATCTTCATCTTTTTCCTGTCTTCGTTGAAGCTTGACGATTAAATATCTTCCCTCGAAAGGCACTATTTGCGGGATTATGTCTCCAACATTCATTTTGTTCATTATGTAATCTGCAACAGTATTGCCGAACGCTTGTTTTAGCTCTTCTTCAGTAAAATATCGCCAATCACCGCCACGTAGAGCTGTTTGTGGATCTTCGCTGTTTTCACGCGCAACAGTCGCAAAATCAGCACCGCGAAGAAGCCTTTCGCCTAATTCTTTTGCTTTTTGCTGAGCTTCAACTTGGTTGGTTGTTGTATCTTGTTCACTTGTTTTTTGCGGGTCAATCACTATAACGGCAAGTTGAGCGCCTCTTTTGGCTTTGAATAATTCTCTGTTGCTTTCAAAAAAGGCTTTGATCTCACTCTCTTTTGGAGACTCTATTTTTCCTGTAATTTTGTCGTTTAGCTTTTGAATTGCCAATTCTTTCTTCACGGACTCTCGTAGTGAAGCTTCTGTCTCATCGGCTTCTTTCAGTCTTTTTTCAAACTCTTCTTGTGAGAGTCCGCTTTCTGTCTTTCTTTTGTTTATCTCCGCCATCACTTCTTCATCCTTCGGAACAAGATTTTCTTTTTGTGCTTTTTGAAACAGAACCTCTCTCTGAATCAAAAAATCGAGAGCTTGAAGTCTGGCTTGTGCTATCTCAAGTGGAGAAAGTTTTTTCTCTTCACCTCGAAATTGTGATTTTATAACCCTTTCAACTTCTTCCATCTTGATAGGTTTCCCGTTAACAGTAGCAGCTATTTCTCCACCTGAAGCCTTTTCTGAATTACAACTTGTGACTGAAAAAATAGCCAAAATAAGAAAGATAACTACAAAAGCCCCTCTTTTTCCCACTTTTGTTACGACTCCTTGAAATGTTTGATTATTTGTCATTTGACTCACCTGGAAAATCTTTGATATAAAATTTCCTTTTACATCTAAATGCAAAGGAGGTATAAGACGATGGCAAAACGATGTGAAATATGTGGAAAAGGACCTCAATTTGGACATAATGTTTCTCATGCTAACAACAGAACAAAACGTCGGTTCAATCCGAATCTTCAAAAAATTAGGGTTAAACTACCAAACGGAGCAACTGCTCGCCAAAGAGTTTGCACTCGATGTTTGAAGGCCGGCAAAGTCGTCAAAGCAGCTTGATGCTTCCTTGTCAGCACAAAGTTTTCTTACTACTTCTCGAAACAAGCTTTAAGAAATGAAAGCGATACACTCTATTTCAACCTTTGCATCTCGTGGCAACCTGGCAGCTTGAATGGTTGCTCTCGCCGGCTTGTTGTCTTTGAAATACTTTGCGTAAACTTCGTTCATCTCTGCAAAATCATTCATATCCGCTAGAAAGACAGTTGTTTTGACGACGTTCTTTAAGCTCGCTCCGGCTGCTTCTAAAACGGCCGACAGATTTTTGATAACTTGCTCAGTCTGTTCTGCAACACCACCTGAAACGAATTCTCCTGTTTCAGGGTTTATGGGAATTTGACCTGAACAGAAAATCATATTCCCAATCAAAATGGCTTGTGAATACGGTCCTATCGCATTCGGTGCTTTATCGGTCCAAATTATTTGCTTCTCCATAATTTCCATACCCACCATCTTGCCGAACAAAACGCAAATTTTAGCAAACAGAAACCTAAATTCAAAGTCAAATCAGAAAAACTTAGGGCTGTTCTGTGCATATTTTATCTGCGCATATTTTAACTACAGTAAGGCAATTTAGGAAAAGTTTTCTCCTTCTTTTCAGTTTTTATCCAAACCTAACGATTAGCATAGCTTTTATTTTAGCAAAAATTTCTCGTTGATTCTCTTAGCTTCAAAAATCGGAAGCGCTGAAGTATGGAATTCTTTCTGGTATTGCACACTGCTTGCCTTCAACCTCGATTTTTGCAAGCCTTTGAAAAATTCAAAAATACCGCTTATTCATTGTTTACTAACATAAATCGGTTTATCAACTAAGCTTTCAAAGGTGCTGTCGTGTGATATAACAAAAAGCTGGTTGAAATATCGGCTGTTATTGATTTTTTTAATTTGTTCAGCTAATTTCTCACATCTAATTGCGTCCATGTTTGTCGTAGGCTCATCGAAAAAGGCAATGCGAATATCAGAAAGAAGCAGTAAAAAAGCCAGTCTTACGGCTAACGCTGCGGCCATTTGCTCGCCACCCGAGAGGTTTACGAAAGGCCTTTTATAACCTTTTTCCTCTAAAAAAATGCTGTAATCTTCTGCCCATTCTAGGGTCACTTCATGATTATCCATTATCTCCTGAAATATTCGATTTGCTTCATTTGAAATCTGACTTATCAATTTTTTTACAACCAATGGACCTGAAATCTTCAAAGTCTCACGAACAAAATGGACTGTCTCAAGCACTTTCTCTATTTTTTGTTTTTCTTCATTTTCTTTCTCCATTTGCTTTCTGATCTCTTTAAGCTTTTCGATTTGCTTGTTGCAATTTTCAAGTTCTCTTTGAAAATTTCCGAGTTCGGCCTTTTTTCGAGCCTTTTCAACTTCCATAATTTGCAGCTCACGCTTTTCAGCGTCATGTTGCTCTCTATTATAAATCTTGCAAATATCTGCAAAAGCCCGTTCTACCTTTGATAAGCGCTCGGCTAAATTTTCCAAGCTTTCTTTGACTTCGTTAAATTCCTGCTGAACTTTGGGGAAGGTTTTTGCCAGTTTTTCATACTTCAGATACTGTTCATAAGCCTCTGATGTATCTTCTCTTTCTTTATAGAGCTGCTGCCACTCTAGTTCCACATCGCCGAATGAATCTATCTGAATTTCCAAGGTCTTAGCTCGCTCAAAAAGTTGAGAAATTTGCTTTTCCATCTGAGAAATTTTCTCCTGCAATTTAGGTTTCTTTTTGATTTCTTCCTCCAAAAGTTTTATTTGAGCTTTAGGATTTCCCAAATTTTCCAATTCTTTTTTGATTTTCGAAAGATTGGGAATTGATTTTTCAATTTTCTCTATCTCGGCATGCATCTCTTCCTTTTCTTTTCTTAAAGACTTTCCTTCCTGCACTATCCTTTCAAGTTCGACTTTGAGACTTTCTAGTTTGATTTTTTTCCTTTCGGCTTCCTGTGATGCTTGAAGTTTTAGTTCAATGGTTTTCCTTTCAGCTTGCAGATTTTCAATCTCCACGGACAGATTAGATGTTTCCCTATTGACAAAACTTTCCAAAGTTTCGCCTTCACGAAGGTTAAGGCATTTTTGAGCCAAAATAGGGCAAAGCCCATTTTTTATTTCTTTTTTAAATTTTTCTTCCACTTCGAATTTAGCCTGAAGATAAGTTATCCGCTCGGTCAATTTATTAAAATTAACATTTAGCAAGTCGTAATTCTCAGTCCTCTGAAGCTGTTTTTCCAGTTCTTGAGATTGTTTATTTTTTTCTTCGTATTCCTTGCGAAGCATCTCGATTTTCTTTTCAAGATTTTTCAGTTGTTCACGAAGATTTTTCTCAAGATGAACCTTGCCTTGAGCTTCTTCTAACATCTTTTCGAGTCTTTCTTGTTCAGGAACGAGCACTTTCAACTGCTCGATCCTGACAAGGGCTTCTTCATTTTTTTGTAAATCTTCTTTCAGCTTTTCCAAGTTGGAGTTGAGCTTTGAAATATGAATTTCGACTGTATTCTTTTCTTCTAACAATTTATTGCGCTGACTACGTTTTTGATTCAACTTCTTAAGATTTTCTTCTATTTCCTGATGACGGAGATAGCTTCTTTCAACTTCGGCAATTTTTTTAACTGCCTGCCCTGCTTCTTCCAGTTCTCTTCGTTTTTGCTCAAAAAATTCTTCATTTCTTTGCTTTTCTGATCTCAATTGCCTTAAATCATTTTCCAACTCGACGAATTTCTTTTCCAGTTCATTTAGCTTTTCTACTGACTTCGATTTTTGCTCGAATTTTAGTTCGAGTTCTTTCAATTCGTTGGAAAGTTTTTGAATCTCGGTTTCGACTTCTTTAATTTTCGCTTCGTAACTTTGTAGATATTTGATTTCCCCTTCCATTCTGAGGATTCTTTCCGTGATTTCGCTTTCTCGTTGTTCTCCGTAGCGTTGAGCTGAGAGTAGACCCTCCGATGCTTGTTTATATTCTTCGACTTTCAGTAATCTATCGAACACAGATTTTCTTTCCGAAGCCGATAGAAGAAAATCTGCGGTGAAAGTCCCTTGAGGAACGCCGATAGCACACTTGAAAAAAGTTTGCATATCAACCTTGCTGATGCCTAAAGCCTTGTGAAGAAAACTAATCACTTCGTTTTTACCTTGAGCGATGCGGATTTTGCTTTGAGGATCATAAACTTCATACTTGTCACTTGTGTCCCTACTAATGATGTATTCGCGTCCGTCTGTTGGACTTGTGAAAGTGACTCTAACGGTGCCTCTTTTTTGACCACGCCTGACGAAATCGCTCTTTTTGTATTCAAGAACATCGAAAAGCGCCCAGGCAATAGCTTCGATGATGGTAGTTTTCCCAGAACCGTTTTCTCCAATAATTGCGATTACACCTTCACCAAATTCGTAGCGAGCCTCTTTATAAGATTTTATGTTTTCAAGCTCCAAACTTTTTATGAACATAATACTTTCTCCTACCGAGTGGCAGCTCTTCTAAGCCGATCCATCAAAGCTAACCCGATACCTTTCTGTTCAACTTCTTCACAGTATATTTTATTGATTTTTCGGCGATCACACTCCCTGAAGAACGAGAAAATCTCGTGGGCATATTCTTCGACTGACTTACATACTTTCATTAAATCAAAACCTTTGCCAGGGGTGCTTAAACCTATGAAAGCTTTTGAATCTTCAACATCTTCAATATCTTTGGGTGATTTTATTAAGATCACTTCTGCTTTTGGTGAATAATGCTTGTGTTTCAAGCCAGGACTTTTTGCAGGTTCTTTAGGATTCGGTGAAAAAAGGTGAATCTTCGGGAAAACCTTTTTCAATTCTTCAAGTGAAAGCGCTCCTGGTCTGAGGATTACAGGTGTTTCCAGGGTGCAATCTACGACGGTTGATTCCAAACCTATTTCGGTAACTTCGCCTATAAGAATACAATCTATTTGTCCGTTCAAATCTTCATATACAGCTTTCCAGTCAGTAGGTGATGGTTTACCTGAAAGGTTAGCCGATGGAGCAACTACTGGAGTTTTACAAAAACGAAGAAATCGTTGTGCTAGCTCGTGACGCGGCATCCGAATCCCGATCGTTTCTAGATTTGCCGTTGCTATCAAGGGCACTCTTTCTGTTTTCGGTAAAACAATTGTTAGAGGCCCTGGAAAAAACTTTTCTATGAGTTTTTCAGCAATCGGAGTTATCTCTTTCGTCAGCAATTTTATTTGACCGAAATCGCTTACGTGGGCGATTAAAGGATTGTCGGTAGGACGTTGTTTAGCCTTAAAAATCCTTGCTACTGCATTTTCGTTAAAAACGTCCGCACCTAAACCGTAAACCGTTTCTGTTGGAAATGCAACTAAACCGCCAGATCTTATAAACTCCGCTGCTTCGTCGGCGGATCCCGTCAGATGTGTTTCCATTGCAGGAAAAAGTTTACCACTTAAAATTAGCAATGGAAAGATGGATTAAAACCAAGGTTTCTTGTTGTATATGTAAGTTCTCACGAACTCTTCGTCAGACTTAAGGAGATAAATAATTCCTTCAATTAACCCAACGACAGTAACGACCATAGTTAGTAGAAGGGTTAGTCCACAGGTAAATGGAGACAAGATAATCGAGCCTAATCCAACGGCTAACATTATAATTCCTTCGTTTTTGTAACCCAAAATAAACTTATGGACCCCAAAAGCACCGAAAAGAATTCCCAATATACCCGCAACTATCTTCTTTTCTGCTCCCTGAGACTTCCAATAATCTGGTGACTGGCTTCCCGACGGTTGTGGATATTGTGGTCGCATGTTTTCTCCTTCTTTTGATTCAATCTAATAAACCCTGGGTAAAGTCTATAAGAAAAAGAATTGGGTGTCAACAAACTGGTAGTGAAATCCTAAAGTATTTTTATTTTCTTGCAAGAAAACAAATCTTCATTAAGAAAACAAATCTTCATTGTTTGACCGAGTAAAACAACCATGTTATATTTAACTCTTTTGAATAAAACGTCAATAGACTTTCAGCTTTATGGCCTTCGCTGGTGTTGATTTAGTTCCGAACGGTTTTTTATTGTTTCACATAGCAATAATCTTGCTGATGATTTTCATTCTCAACAGAACTTTCTTTCGCCCAATAAATCGGGTCTTAGAAGCAAGAGAGAGGAAGCGGAGAACCAATTTAACCGAAGCAGAAGAAATTCTGCTTAGCGCTAAGAAGAAGAAAGAAACTTATGATGCCGAGATGCTGAAGGCTCGAAGTGAGGGTTATAAACTGATTGAAAAAGTCAGAAAGGAGACTTTGACAGAAATCCAAAGCAAAATAGAGAAATCGAAAGCAGAAATAACTAAAAAAGCGGAGGCAGAAAAGGCATTTATTTTGAGACAGACTGAAGAGGCCCGTGAAGAAATTCAAAAAGAAGCAAAAGAGCTTGCTGAAAAAATCAGCACCAGCATTTTGAAATAAGGCTAAAATCTTAAGGCTCTTTGTGGCGATAGTACTTGCAAATTCAATTTTTGAAGTTTCTGCGGATTGAATTCGCGGCGTTTATTTGTTAGCAGATTAATTCATGTTCGCAGGTTAAATGTTTACAAGACTGCAAAACTCCAAAACTTCTGGTTATAAACTTTTATGAATTTGATTTTGTTTCTTGCCGAAAGAGGTCATGCTTCCAGTGGTTTCATGAAGTGGTGGTATGAAAATGCCGATCCGATATTGAATTATCCGGGATTTGAAGCCTGGAAATTTCTAAATCTAGCAATTTTTGTAGCCGTAATTGTTCATCTTTTGCGAAAGCCGTTAACCGAATCTTTCAAAGCAAAGCGTGAACAAGTAAGAAGAGAATTGCTTCAAGCGCTACAAGAGCGTGAAAAGGCCCAAGCCGAATTGGTGGCAGTCGAAGCTAAGTTAGCAAATTTGGAAGCTGAAAAACAAAGAGTAATTGGAGAAGCGAAATTGGAAGCAGAAGCTGAAAGACAAAGGCTTATTCACGAAGCCGAAATTGAAATTCAGAAGATTCAAAGGCAAGCCGAAAACGAAATTTTGCGTGTTTACAAGCAAGCTGAACAGGAATTGCGGAGATTTTCGGCAGAAGAAACGATTCGTTTGGCTGAACAAATCATAAAGCAGAAAATGACCCCGCAGATCGATGCTAAGCTCGTCAAAGCAAATATCGAATCGATTGGAGGCTTGAACTGATGAGCATTAGAGCTGTTGCACGTCGCTATGCTATAGCTTTAGCCGACGTGATTGAAAAAAACGGAGAAACCGAAATAGTTAGGCAAGAGCTTGAGCAATGGAAAAACATGCTGGAAGAAAGTCAAGATATGATGTTTTTCTTCCGCAATCCTATCTTTTATCACCATGACAAAGAAGAAATTCTGGAAAAATTTATTCAAAAGACGAAGACTTCGAGAACAACAGCCAATTTTTTGAGAATTTTGCTACGAAATGACCGTTTTATCATTCTTCCTGAAATCAACGAAGAATTGATAAAGGTTTTGAAAGACAGACAAGGAATTGTTTCTGCAGAGATTGTTTCGGCAAGAGAGCTTTCAGAAGAGGAAAAGGAAGAATTGAAAAAAGGATTGGAAAGAAGAACCGGTAAGAAAGTCGAATTGAGCTTATCGGTTAATCCCGACATTATCGGTGGAATCATTGTCACCGTCGGTTCGACCGTTTACGATGGTTCTGTTCGTAATCGTTTGGAAATTTTGAAGAAGCGTCTTATAGCAGGTTGAAAATTAAAAATTTAACGGAAGAAGGAATATGGAAGCGATAAAAGCAAATGAAATCACAGAATTGATTCGCGCTCAGATTGAAAATTTCGATGTTGCGATGACCGTTGACGAAGTTGGAACGGTCATCAAAGTCGGTGATGGTATTGCCGAAGTCTATGGGCTTGAAAAAGTCATGGCAGGCGAATTGCTCGAATTTCCGTACGGGGTTCGCGGACTGGCGCTAAACCTTGAGGAGGATAAAGTCGGATGCGTTTTGTTCGGAGATTTTCAGAAAATCAAGGAGGGTGATCAGGTCAAGCGAACAAGGAAAATTATGAGTGTGCCTGTAGGCGAGGCCCTAATCGGTAGAGTTGTTGATGCTCTCGGAAATCCGATTGACGGCAAGGGCGAAATAATCACTGACAAGTTCAATCCAGTTGAAAGAATTGCTCCAGGTGTTATAGACCGACAGCCCGTAAAAGAACCATTGCAAACAGGTATAAAGGCTATTGACGCAATGGTTCCAATCGGACGAGGGCAGCGCGAACTTATCATCGGCGATCGTCAAACAGGTAAAACGGCTATCGCAATTGATACGATAATCAATCAAAAGGGGAAGGGCGTAATCTGTATTTACGTTGCCGTCGGTCAAAAAGCTTCAACTGTTGCTCAGGTTGTCAAGAAACTTGAAGACTACGGCGCAATGGAGTACACCATAGTTGTATCTGCAACAGCTTCAGAACCTGCAGCGATGCAGTTTTTGGCGCCATATTGCGGATGTGCCATGGGTGAATACTTCCGTGATACGGGAAGACACGCCTTGACAATTTATGACGATTTATCCAAGCAAGCTGCGGCTTATCGTGAAATCTCGTTGCTGCTTCGCCGTCCGCCAGGACGCGAAGCCTATCCAGGTGACATCTTTTATCTGCACTCAAGACTTCTTGAACGTGCAGCTAAATTGTCCGATGCAAAGGGTGGTGGCAGTTTAACGAGTCTTCCTATAATCGAGACGCAAGCTGGTGACATTTCTGCATACATTCCGACAAATGTTATTTCAATTACAGACGGACAGATTTTCTTAGAGGCCGATCTTTTCAACGCAGGCATTCGTCCTGCTATCAATGTCGGAAATTCGGTTTCAAGAGTCGGAGGCTCAGCTCAGATCAAAGCAATGAAACAAGTTGCAGGAACCTTGAGAATTGAACTTGCACAGTATCGTGAACTTGCTGCGTTTGCACAATTCGGCTCTGACCTCGATAAAGCTTCACAAGCCCAACTCGAACGCGGAAAACGCTTGACGGAAATACTTAAGCAAGACCAATACCAACCGATGGAAGTTGAAAAACAGGTTTTGATTATTTGGGTGGGAACAAACGGATATGTTGACGATGTTGCTGTCGAAGACATCAAAAGGTTTGAAAAAGAATTTCTCAGCTTTGTTGAAAATTCTCATCCTGCTGTTTTGGAAGGCATAAGAACAAAGAAAGCACTCGATGATAACTTGATCGCGGCGATGAAACAAGCAGTCGAGGATTTCAAAGCAACGCGCTGGATGAAGCCTTCTGAAACCGAAACTAAGGCAACACAGCAAAGCGAACCTCCTGTTGTTGCCGCAGCTCAAGTCTAAGTGAGGAGTTTAAGATATGCCTAGCTTACTGGATATGCGCCGACGAATAAAGTCGGTCAAAAGCACTCAGCAAATTACGAAGGCAATGAAAATGGTAGCGGCGGCTAAACTCAAGCGCGCTCAGGAAAGAGTCGTCGCTTCAAGGCCATTTGCCCAAAAAATGTCGGAAGTTTTATCGAATTTAAGCTCGAAGATTTCTGAAGATTTTTCACATCCTTTGCTGAACAGAAGAGGTGACCGAAATTATCTAATAGTTTTGGTAACTGCCGATAGAGGGCTTTGTGGTGCTTTTAATGCGAATATCATAAGAACAGCGCAAAGTTTCATGCAAGAAAATCCCGATAAAAGCTTCCGTTTGATTCCCGTCGGGCGAAAAGGTAGAGATTTTTTCAGGCGACGCTCTATTCCTTTTGTTGCCGAATATGTTGGCTTAACAGGAAAGGGGCGTGCTGAACATTCGGACGCCGTAAAGATCGCTCAAAATATCATCAAAATTTTCACGGAAGATGAATCAATTGATAAAGTTTTTCTCATCTATAGCGAATTCAAGTCGGTTTTATCTCAAAGACCGATTGTAGAGCAACTTCTTCCTATACCGCGTAGTAGCGCTGAAGAAACCGGCAAACCACAGGCGGAATACATTTATGAACAGCCACCTAACGAAATTTTCGGTAAACTTCTGCCAATGCAAGTTGAAACCCAAATCTATAAGGCGCTTTTAGAATCAGTAGCTTCGGAGCAAGGATCAAGAATGACAGCAATGGATTCGGCATCAAAAAATGCAGGCGAGCTTATTGATAAACTGACGCTTACGATGAATCGAATTCGTCAAGCTACCATTACAAAAGAAATTATCGAAGTCGTCTCTGGAGCTTCCGCTCTGTAATTCGACATAAAAATGCAAATGCTGATAAATTCTCAAAAATGGCGCGATCGCTTTTTGCGATATGCGCCATTGATTTTATGGATCGGCGTTATATTTCTGCTTTCATCGAATCTAGGTTCGATGAACAATACTTCTCGCTTCATCCGCCCACTTTTGAGATTTCTTTTTCCGGATGCTCCAGAGGAGTTACTGCAAATTTATCACGGATACATTCGCAAACTCGCTCACGTGACCGAATATGCAATTTTGGCTTTCTTTGCATCAAGAGCTTTTTGGTCATCCTCGATAAAAACGATCGCAAAAGGCTGGTTTATCTTCTCATTCGCTTTGGTAGTTGTTGTTGCTTTTCTAGATGAATTTAATCAAAGTTTCATCTCTTCACGCACGGCTTCAACTTTTGATATAGCACTTGATTGCTTCGGCGGTTTGATAACGATTCTACTCCTTTTTGCCTACAAATTCCTCCAAAGGTTTCGCTAAACTTTCTTTTTCATCTAATTTGTGATAACTTGTTAGAAGTTAAAAACAGAAGGAGAAAAATTTATGAGCATATTTGACAAAATCAAAGAAACAGCTTTGAGTCAATTTATTGAAGTAATAGAGTGGGTTGATGAGACTGGGAACACGATTGTCTATCGCTTTCCAGTTCGTCAGCAGGAAATAAAAAACGGTGCACAGTTGATTGTTCGAGAATCTCAGGCTGCTGTTTTTGTATATCAAGGTCAGATTGCCGATGTATTTGGTCCCGGCAAATATACTATAGATGGTGGAAATACTCCTATTCTTTCAACGCTCGGAGCTTGGAAATACGGATTTAACTCGCCTTTGAAGTCAGAAGTTTATTTTGTCAACACAAAGCAATTTACAGATATGAAGTGGGGAACACCGAATCCCATCATGCTCAGAGACAATGATTTTGGTATTGTTAGACTTAGAGCTTTCGGCGGTTATTCGATGAGAATTATCGATCCGGGTTCTTTCATTAAACAAATCGCCGGAACAAACGCTCGATTTGAAACCGAAAACATAGAAACGCAACTCAAACGCGCAGTAGTTTCGCAATTTTCCGATGTTTTGGGTGAATTGAAGATTCCAGCGCTTGATCTAGCAGCGCAATATAAAGAATTGGGCGAGGTAATCCGCAACAAAATCAACGAAGATTTCAAAGACTACGGCATCGAAGTTACAAAGTTTTACATCGAAAATATTTCGCTTCCCGAAGAAGTTGAGAAAGCACTCGATAGACGAACTGCGATGGGAGCTTTAGGAGATCCGGCCAGATACATGCAATTTCAAGCTGCAGATGCTTTGCGTGATGCCGCACAAAACGAAGGCGGTGGCGCAGGACTCGGTGCGGGACTCGGTGCAGGGTTTGCTATCGGAAATCAGATGGCTAATGTTTTCGGACAAACAATGCAGCAAGGACAACAGCAACAACAAATTCAACAAGAGACAGTAGAAGTTCCTGTTACAATAACTTCTGAACCGCCAGGAGCAGAAATCGAAATTGATGGGGTTTACGAAGCGAATACGCCTTCGCAACTTTCGCTAAAACCTGCTGAATACATAATTCGTGTGTCACGTCCTGGCTACAAGCCTTGGGAACGAAGAGTCATAATCAAGCCTGGGACTGCAAAAACTTTTAATGCAATTCTTGAAAAGGAATGATTGTTATCAAAGTTTCAGGGCTTTGAGTTCTGCTTTTGGATCCTATTTTTGAGGCTTTTGAAGCTTTGTTTCGGTCAGCCTCTAAAAAGGAAATTTCAACCTGAAATTTTCAACTGGTATTCCTAAAGATTTTCGAGACTTAAGACTACCAAATAAAGGCTAAGCAACTGTTAACTATTTTTTATCACAATTTTTCATTTTCATCAGGAGTAGATACGTGTTGCTTTTATGAATCAGATTAATCCTTTTAAAGAGAAGCGGTCGGTGATGGTTTTTTGATAGTAAAAGAACCGCAAATCCGTAGATGAAATGATGAGTTGTTTAAATCTCAGGTTTTTATAGGCTTAGAGGCACTGCAACCTAACGGGCTAAAAGTTTCTGTTAGGTGTAAGTCGGCAGTAGAAGTAAAATAGCAGTTTCCACAGCTTATTTTGCACCGCAGATTTCATCAATAGCTTCGGCATATTTTTCATCAATAACACTTCGCTTAATTTTTAGCGTCGGTGTTATTTCGCCTCTATCAATAGAAAATTCTCGCGGCAGAAGATAAATCCTTTTCACACGCTCGTATTCACTGAGTTCTTTTGTTAGTTCGTAAGCGTGGCTTTGCACAAGTTTTATCGCATATGGATTTTCGCAAAGTTCCTCGTTTGTGAGGTTTCTCGTATCAAAACCTTCTTCTTCAAGTGCTTGTCTGAGTGCAATCCAATCGGGCACAACTAAAGCCCCGACTTGTTTTCTTCCTGAACCAACGACCACAACCTGGGAAATCAAAGGTGATTGTTTCAAAAGGCTTTCTATTTGAAGCGGGGCAATGTATTTGCCGTTTGACAGCTTGAAGAGGTCTTTCAAACGATCGGTTATGTAAAAATGCCCATCTTCATCAACATATCCCACGTCTCCACTATGATACCATCCTTCTTCATCAATGACCTTCGCTGTCTCTTCAGGTTTGTTGTAATATCCAATCATAACGTTATTGCCACGAATCAAGATTTCGCCGTTTCTTTCGTCTATTTTCATTTCGATTCCTTCAAAAGGCTTACCGATTGAGCCGATTTTATTATCATCCGGGCGATTCGCACAAACTATGCAAGCTTCCGTCATGCCATAACCTTGCAAAATAGGAATTCCAGCAGACCAGAAGGCATAGGCAAGTTTCTTTGACAAAGGTGCGCCGCCAGAGACGAAAAATCTGAGTTTTCCTCCTATTCCTTCACGCCACTTTGAAAAGACAAGCCTATCGGCAACAGCGTGCTTGGCAGCCAGTGAAATCGGTATCCGCTTTTTCTCCTCCTTCGCTTTCCAGTATTCTTGCCCTATCTCAAGCGCCCAAACAAAAAGTTTTGTTTTCCAACCACCTGCCGACATTCCTTTTTTCACTATCTTGTGATAAACCTGTTCAAAAAGTCGTGGAACAGCGGTCATCACGGTTGGTTTAACCTCTGTTATGAGCGAAGCCAGTTGATCGTATGAAGGACAATAGTGAATTGCAACACCGTTTGAGCACAGGATGTAAAAAACGCATCGCTCGAAAATATGCGAGAGTGGAAGCACGGCTATTGAACGATCGGTCTTTTCAATCGGTAAGCCCTTTGAAATCGCTAAAATGTTTGATGTGAAATTTTTGTGCGTCAACATCACACCTTTCGGTTCACCTGTAGTTCCCGATGTGTATATAATCGTTGCTAAATCTTCTGGTTTTAAGTTCTCGAGCAATCTTTCATAAACGCCGTTTTCTCTCTTTCTGATTTTTTCTCCCGATTTTTCAAGCACGTTAAAACTTAACACCTTATCCGTTTTTTCGTCTATCTCATCGAAGAAAATCATTTTTTCCAGAGATTCTACAGATTCAATTGCCTGTTTTGCTTGTTGGAAGAGTTTTTTGTTAGAAATGAAAATCATTTTTGCACTGGAGTTTTCTAAGATGTATCTGATTTGATCTGCTGCTTGCGTCGTAAAAATCGGAACATTGACCGCACCGAGTGAAAGAATGGCTAAATCCGCCAAAGACCATTCGGGACGATTTTCGGAAATTATGGCTATTCTGTCACCCTTTTCAACACCCAATTCTTTCAAACCCAGTGTGAGATTTTTTACCTTTTCTGCCGCTTCCTTTCCTGTTAATCTCAACCAACCACTGTCAACTTTGTGGTTTAGAAGCGCTCTGCTTTTATTTCTTCTGAATGATTCCATCAAAAAATGCGGTATCGTTTGCGGTAATTTCTCAAAACCTACAACGTTTTCACCTAACATCAAACAAACCCCTCTTTAAGATATTCGATAGTCAAAATAATACAACGATTTTACATTTTCTTCATCTCAACGTGAAAATCGAGGTTTAGGTAGAAGCTTTTTAAGTTTGCAGAAACTTAGACGAAATGAAATTTGAACAAGACAGCAAGAATAATTTGTGAAACTTAGAATTCGTCTTTTCTTGCTAATGCCGATCAAGTCAGTTTTGTGCATTATTGATCCTGCTCTTTTATCTTTTTCCTTATCTGCACTATAAACGATTCAATTGCTTCGCGCTCGTTACTTTCTGGAAATTTTTCCAAAAACTCTTCGTAAAGCTTTATTGCTTCGTTGTATTTTCCTTGCCTTTCGTAGATAACTCCTAGGATCTGATATATCACTACTGCATCGGGGGCACCTGCTAACTGTTTTATAGCTTTTCTCAAATGGTATGCAGCCAAATTATAAGTTTTTCGTTCCCGTTCAAGATCGCCTTCTGAACTGAATTCTTCTGCCTTTTCTTGATAAAAAAGTCCCAAACCTACATGAGCTTCAGGTTGAAATCCTTTTCCTTCACGGATTGCACGTAGAAAAGAAGCAACTGCTTTTTGCTGGTTGCCTTCGGCCTTATGGACTCTTCCTTCAACTGCCGAGGCTTCTGGATAAATCGGACGAATTCGCCTGGCCTTTGAAATGGCTTCTAGCGCTTGCTCCGTATAGCCACTGTCCAGCAATGCTCTTGCCAATCCGATATAGGCTTCTGCATATTTCGGATTCAGGCTAATTGCTTGCTGATAAAGCTCTATAGCCTTCTGTCTATCCGATGAAACCATATCTTCTGCCTGCTGAAACGTCAGTTCCGCTTTGTCATCTGTTCTTACCAGATCGACTTTCAAATTTTTTCTCGCAAGGTTCAACAAAAAATTTGCTTCCTTAAAACCTGTGGCTCGAATGCGTAGTTTTTTAGTGCCGGCGGGTAAATTTCTCAATACAATCTCACCTTTGGCATTCGTTATTCCCCAAAAAACATCGTTAATCCACACTTTCGCTTTTGGTTGTGTAGAAATGGTCACCGAAGCATGCGTCTGAGCTTTGATTGTGAACGAAAGAAAAAGAACAACAAAAATTGTCAACATTAAAAATTCTAACCTCATGGTTTCTGTCCTCTTTATAAAAATTCGTTTGTTTTGATTTCACTGCAGTTTCAAAACGATGTTTGAAGATTGTTAGCTACAGAAAGTCTTTTGAAGTTTTTCTGAAAAATTTCCGCAAAAGATTTATCTTTATGACATCTTTCGTTATGCAACGTTGATAGAAACTATGCACAAGAGAAATTGGTTTTGGAAAAAAGATAAACTGTTGAAAGAAACTTCTGGCCATCAGATTGGTTTCTTGGGAAGCATTTTGGGATGCTGGCACAGAAAAGGTTTAAGTCGTCCTTTCGTCGATCCAGAAACCAAAAAAGCATACAGAGTTTGCTTAGAGTGTGGTGCCAGACGAGCTTTCGATCAGAAGAGTTTGAAAACTTTTGGCCCTTTCTACTACCCGCCGGCGAAATTGCCGAGCTGTAAAAGCTAGGTAATTTCGCTTTCCCTCTCAACTGCACCTACCAAAAAACCTGCCAAAACCGCGGCAAAACGCTGCGGTTTTTCTTTTGTCTAGAACTGATTCCTCTTCGAAACTCAAAAAATTCTTTTCCTAATTTACCTTAGTATTTAGAAGATATAACCCAAGCAGTGGATTAATCATGAACCTCAATGTTGTATTTTGTTCTACGTCGAAATCTCTGTAAAATTCATAAAATTAACGGGAGGCGAAAATGAAAAGTCTCAAGAAGCTTTCCATTTTTCAACTTGCTCTTATGATTGCTTTCGCAGAGCTTCCGAGTAAATTTCCAGCAGAAGCAGCATGGCGAGAGCCTGTGCGTGCCAAAAAAGCAATGGTAGTTTCTCAACACGAACTTGCTTCAAAAATAGGTGTTGAAATCATGAAAAAAGGCGGTAACGCCGTTGATGCTGCAATTGCCGTCGCTTTAGCTTTGGCAGTCGTTTATCCAGAAGCTGGAAATCTAGGCGGTGGCGGTTTTATGTTGATTCGATTCAAAAACGGGGATACTCATGCGATTGATTATCGCGAAACTGCTCCTAAGGCGGCATTTAGAGATATGTTTGTTGATGAAAACGGTAATTTGCTTCAAGGCGAAGGAAGTTCGACCATCGGCTATAGAGCGGCGGCAGTGCCAGGAACTTTGGCAGGACTTGAACTGGCTTACAAAAAATATGCCTCTGGCAAAATCTCTTGGCAGGAACTGGTTGAACCTGCACGCAAATTAGCCGAAGAAGGATTTACTTTGAGCTACAGGCAAGCAAATCTGTTTAAGTCCTACCGAAAAAATCTCGAAAAATACGAAGAAAGCAGGCGAATTTTTCTAAACAACGGGAAACTCTATGAGGAAGGCGATATCTTGAGACAGCCCGATCTTGCAAAAACACTTGCAAGAATTCAAAAAGAAGGAGCAAGAGAATTTTACGTCGGAGAGACTGCCAGACTCATTGCCGAAGACATGAAGCGAAATAAAGGTTTGATAACTTTGGAAGACCTGAAGAATTACCAGGCAAAAGAGCGGACGCCTTTGAGAGGAACTTACCGCGGCTATGAAATAATCACAATGTCACCACCAAGCTCTGGTGGAATCGTAATGCTACAAGTCTTAAACATGCTCGAACAATACGATATTCGCAAGATGGGATGGGCATCTGCAGAAAGATATCATCTTCTTATCGAAGCAATGCGTCGTGCCTTTGCCGATCGTGCCGAATGGATGGCCGATCCCGATTTTGCAGATGTTCCAACCTCTGTTTTGACCAGTAAAAAATATGCTCAAATGCGTGCTTCCACAATTGACCCAACGCGCGCAACTCCAAGTTCAGCCGTGAAACCCGGTCAGATAGTTACGGCTGAAGGTTCTGAAACTACACATTTTACCGTAGTTGATCCTGAAGGAAATGTTGTTGCGAACACATACACGATAAATGACCTGTTCGGTTCAGCCGTCACAATTAAAGGAACAGGGATTTTGATGAACAACGAGATGGACGATTTTGCTGCACGTCCTGGAAAACCTAATCTTTTCGGATTGATTCAAGGCGAGAGAAACAAAGTCGAAGGTGGCAAAAGACCCTTATCTTCGATGACTCCAACAATAGTCTTGCGTAAAGACGGTTCTTTATGGTTTACAGTCGGTGCTAGAGGCGGACCACGCATCATTTCAGCTGTCTTGCAGACTGTAATCAATATGATTGACCATGACATGAATATTCAGCAAGCTATTGACGCACCTAGAGTTCATCATCAGTGGTTTCCCGACGAAGTTTTTCATGAACCTTTCGGGTTAAGCCAGGATACGATAAAAATTCTAGAAAAACTCGGTCACAAAATGGCTTCAAATCCCGCTTACATAGCTTCTGCAACAGGAATAGAAATTGAACAAGGAACAGGTGTTCGTTTGGGAGCAGTTGATTCAAGAAGCGATGGCGAGGCAGTGGGATATTAGCCGTTAGAGTCAATCAAAAGTAAGAACAATGAAACGCGGGGAGAAAATACTAAAAACCTGAAAAAGCTGATTAAGCACTCGCCTTTGGCTGTTTTTCAAGATAGCTGCTGGTATTTCATTCTTACCGAAAGTACTTTGATGGATTTTCCTGTTTTTTTCCGACACCTCAGCGAAGATAGATAGGATTGGAAATTATCCAAGGCATCTCTGTTAACCCCAATGATGAAAGATAAATTTCAACTCGGTAGGCTCCTTTCTCCACAGCTTGAATCTCGGCTTTTCTACCAAAAGTTTCAAAGACTTTTTCGCCGTTGCGAAAAATCTGTATTTGTCCTTCCAAAGGTGATGAAACTTGCAATTTTACTGGTGTTTGGGTCGTTAGAATCTCATCGCCCATTGTTTTTTCACCGTTTGCCGTAAAAGAGAAGCCTGTGGGATCACCCCAAATATCAACACAGATGTAAAGTTTCCCGTCTTTAATTGACTGCAAAAGCGTTTGCTCTTCCAATTGTTTGTTTTTCTCTATCAAAACATAGTTTCGCATTAGCGAAAAAATTCTTTCGTAAGGATCGAACTTCAAATAAAAAATCTTGTTTCCAGCATCATCGCCCAAGAGATGAAAGCCGATATTTGAATGCGCATCGGTTCCAGCAAAAAGCGTTAATTTTCTTTCTTTGGTTAATTCATCTGCCAGCTTGAGGTTCAAGTCAGGACGTCTGAAGTATTTTGACAAAAGCAAACGATCGTAACGGCTAAAAGACCATAAAGCATCAAAAAGAAAAGTAAAGGGATTCATTTTTTTAGCATTTGTGCTGAGCGAAAAAATCTCGATACCGTCGAAGTTTGCTTGCAAAGATTTAAGCTTTTCTGGATAAGCTACCAAAATCAGTCTGTCTTGTGCTTTGTATTTTTCCAGAAATGCCTCTGTTTGAAGTTGCGCATCCTTGAAGCTATCGGCATGACCAGGAATCATCAAAAATCTATCGCCGCTTGCTGTATCAACTTCCTGACCGTTGACAAAGAGAGTTTTTCCGTATCTGCCTTTGAGTGTTTGCGCCGATGTATCGAAAAGTGCTGATGTATGCTCTGTCATCAAAACGAAATCCAAGTCTTGAGAAGCTGGAATCAATTCTTCGAAACTTCCCGTGCTATGCCCGCCCAAGCTTGTGTGAACGTGAATAACGCCTTTGTATTCGTTAAATTTCGTCGTCAAAGGAGGCATTTCTCTTTCGGAATTGAGTTTGTTTATGTTTTCAGAAAGTCGCCCAAGTTCGTAACGACGATAGATGAACGGAATTTGAATCAGCAAAATCAAGCAGGCAAGAGCAATTAGGATTTTTTTGCAGAGTTTCATTTCTGAACTTTATTTTTTGGTTTCATTCTTGAACGTGAAAGTCAACTGATACGATTTTTTCTGATATCGTTTTGCCGAAGTTTGCTACTTTTTGATGTTCAGGATGCGCCGTGTGACCTCCTCCCACCCCTGAAGTGGTGGGCTTCCTCTTTCATTGAGGAAAACTTACACGGATATAGGGGTTGCTCCCCAGGATCCGCGCAGCGGCTTCCCTCTCCGGAGGCTTGAGTTCGGACCGGTCCAGCCCTACCG
>Ga0197142_1000060_pt1 | contig 85251 bp, 82 predicted proteins | sample GBS60_MetaG_FD_148614 | JGI IMG/M metagenome (GOLD analysis project Ga0197142, IMG submission 148614) | Sediment microbial communities from Great Boiling Springs, Gerlach, Nevada, United States - GBS 60_MetaG | ecosystem: Environmental > Aquatic > Thermal springs > Hot (42-90C) > Sediment... | reverse complement strand
ACCAATTCTAATAGTAATATTGTAATCCTTTGCAGCTTTTATGATTTCTTTAATTTTTTCTTTATTCTTAATATTGCCAGGGTTGATTCTTATACCGTGAACACCTTGGGATATTGCACCAATTGCTAGTTTATAATCAAAATGAATATCCGCAATTACAGGAATGGGGGATTTTTTCAAAATTTCTTTTAATGGTGGAAGTGATGCTTCATCAGGGATAGCAACCCTTATAATTTCACATCCTAATTTATGTAATCTATTTATTTGATTGATAGTACCTTTAACATCTGTAGTTAAGGTATTTGTCATTGACTGAATTACTATTGGTTCTCCCCCACCTATAGGTACATTTCCAACAAAAACTTTTCTAGTAATCTTTCTTTTTTGTAACATGTTATAATCCAAAAAATTTTTTTATTTTATAGAACATATCTTTTTGTACTTGAACTGAATTTTTTCGTAATGCTTTTTTTGTATTCAATATTTTCCATCATTATACTTGAAAGAATCGTACTTATAATTTCAATCAATTCACTATGTTTTTTGAATATTTTTTCAAAAATATTTTTATCAATTTATAAGAGTATAGACTCAGACACAGTTATAACTGTAGCATTTCTTTTATCCCCACTATAAAGTGTCATTTCACCAAAAAACTCCCTTTTTCAAAAGATTTTATGAGATGTCCACAAATATAAATCCCAACTTTGCCATCTAATATTATAAAAAATGAATCACCTTCCTCACCTTCTTTTATAATTGTTTCTCCCTTTGAATGGAGTAAATATTTAGCAAAATTTGAAAGAAAAACTTTATCTTCATAACTTAAAGGTTTAAGGAATTCGATATTATCAAAATATTTAAGTAAGTCGAATTGTTCTATATAATAAGGTTTTTGAGATACTTTTTCAATAATTTCTCTATGTGGATAAGGAAAAGAATAGTTATTCCGCATCATTGCATACCAAATTCTTGTTTGAATTTCATCTCTAATTATTTCTTTCACACAAAAATCGCTTATATAAAATCTTGTTTCATATTCTATGTCACTTTCTCCAAAAGAAATTAATCTAACTGATGGTTGAGGATACTTCAATATACTTTGTTCATCTCCCAATAACCTCAATACCAAACTTTTGACTTTTTATGGCGGTGTTTCATAGGTAGCACTAAATTTAATTTTCATTGCAGAAGTTTTTTGACCATCAATGTTACTGACCTTTTCGATAATATTGTTAGAAAAATAGTGGTTTGGAATAAGTATAATAACATTATCTAAGGTTCTCAGTTCTGTAAAAAAAACACCTATTGAAAGTATTTCAGCATAAATATCTCTATCTCTAATATGAATCCATGTACCTTTATTGAAATGTTTATTTAGTTGTATATTAAAGCCAGTAAAGATATTTGTTAAAGTGCTCTGAAGTGCAAAAACAAGAGCTCCTGTTAATATGGCAGATGTAGTGATAATTGAACTTATCTCAATTTTAAATACAACCCTTACTGCGACTAAAGTTGCAAATGTATATATGATAATTTTAAAGAGGTTTAAAATGATTGGTTGTATTTCTCTTTTAATTCTCAATATAAAAATAAAAAATATTTTCAACAAAATATTAAAAAATGTTACGACACAAAAAATCACTATGAGATTTACAATAACGTTTGATATCTTTATTATTGATTCATCTAAAAAATTCAAGAGTTGAAGAATGATTAAAAAAATACCCAAAAATGCTAATTCTACTGAAATTTTCGTTTTAGTAGAAATAAAATCATTGAATTTAACTGGATTTAAGTGGAAATAGGTCATTATTATACTAGTAGGTATCAATAAAAGCAAAAATAAACTCATAATTAATCAAAAAGTATCTCCTCTCCAAATTTTGGGATATTAATAGTTAGAGCAGGAAAGTTACTTTTTAGATAATGCTTAAAATTTTCCATTACATCCTTTTCACCATGTATAAGATAAACAGTTTTTAAAGATTTTATTTGAGATAGCCAATTTTTTATTATTGTCCTATCAGCATGTGAGGAAAATCCATTTATAGTAAAAATTTTAGCCCCAACCTTAATTTGTTCACCATAAATATTAACAAATTTTTCTCCGTCAACTATTCTACGACCTAAAGTCCCTTTTGCCTGAAATCCAACAAAAACAATACTATTATTAGGGTCCCATAGATTATGTTTCAAATGATGAAGTATTCTTCCACCATTACACATCCCTGAACCAGCTATAATGATTGCATTACCTTTAAAAAAGTTGATTGCTTTTGAATCTTCTACTGTTCTTGTAAAAGTTAAATGGGGAAAAGAAAAGGGGTCTTTACCCTTTTTTACTAAATCACATGCTTCTTTATCAAAATACTCTATATGCTTTTTGAACAATTCAGTTGCAGAGATTGCAAGAGGACTGTCTAAAAAAACCCTGCATGGTGGTAATTTTTTTTCTTCATATAGCTCCCTAAATAAATATAGTAACTCTTGAGCTCTTTCTAATGCAAATGTTGGTATGATTACATTACCATTATTTGAAAAGGCATAGTTTATTGCTTCTAAAAGTTCAATTTTAGAGGTTTCAAAATCTTTGTGTTCTCTATCTCCGTAGGTTGTTTCTATAAACACAGTCTGAGCATCATCAGGCAAAGTAGGATCTCTCACAATAGGTTTATTCCTATTTCCAAGATCTCCCGAAAATATTATTTTTTTCTCTTCATTTTTATCTTTAACAAAAATTTCTACGAATGCAGAACCTAAAATATGACCTGCATCTTTAAAAATAACTTTTATATTATCACTTAGTTGAAGTTTCTCATTATAATACACGGTTTTAAAATAATCATATGAATTAATAACATCATCTTCATTGTATAGTGGGGGTGGTATGGTTTCCCCTCTTCTTTGTGCCTTTCTTAACCTAACTGTATAATCTTCATACATGACCTTTGCTGCATCAAGTAACATTAATCTACCAATTTCAAAAGTTGCCTTAGTTGAAAAAATTATTCCATTAAAACCTCTTTTAATAAGAAGAGGAATTCTACCTATATGGTCTAAGTGTGCATGAGTAAGTAATAAGAAATCAATATCCTTTGTGTCAAATTGAAATTCCTGAAAATTTTCACCATTATTATCATTCTGGAATAAGCCGCAATCTACAAGAATTTTCTTGTTTCCTGCTTCTATTAAAAAGCAAGAGCCTGTTACGCTTTCAGCTGCTCCGTATGGAATTATTCTCATCTTTATATTGTTTGGTTTTTTAAAAAAATGTATCATAAATTCATATGTTAGAAAACAAAAAAATTTATGAAGAGAGAAAAAGAAAAAGAGAAAAGATTTACATAATAGTTATTGCTATATTGCTTGTAATTCTTGTTTCTCTACAACTTTTTATTTCCAAAGAAGCTGGTATTCTACCATTCCCAGCTGAAGTAGTTGTAATAATTCTTATCAACATAAACTTAATTCTGCTTTTGGTTATTGTATATCTTGTAATTAGAAACTTCCTTAAAATATTGTTCGAATATAAATGGATAGGTTCAAAAATTAAGTACAAACTTGTTCTTTCTAATTTGATACTTTCTATAATACCAGGTTTCTTGCTATTTGCAATTGCTGCAACCTTTATCACAATTAGCATTGAAAGATGGTTTAATATCCAACTGGAACGCTCCTTAGATGAATCCTTAAAAGTTGCTAAAACATTCTATAAAAACTCTTCTGATAATGCACTTTTCTATGCAAGAAGTTTGAGCAATTTTATAAGAGATAATAAGTTATTAAACCAAGAAAAATTAAAATTTCTTTCCTCATATGTTGGACAAAAAAAGAAAGAATATAACTTAGAGTCTGTGGAGATTTTCTCTGCTTTAAAAGAACAACTCATAAAAGATATACCTAAATTTGCAAAACCTACAGACCCACATTCATCAATAATTCAAGATGCTTTGAATAATAAGGAAACAATAATAGTTGAAGAATCAACAACAGGAGATATTATAAGAGCATCTGTCCCCATTTATTCTACTTTTGCAAAGAATGAACCTGTTGGTGTTGTTGTTGTTAGTTATTATATACCACATAGCATGGTCAGTAAAATGCAATTTATTACAACTACTTATGAAAAATATTCTAAACTTATCATGTTTAAAAAGCCTCTCAAGTCAGGACTTATCGTAATGTTATTATTAACTACTCTAATCGTTATTTTTATTTCAATATCATTGGGTATTCACATGGCTAACAGAATCATTGAACCACTCGATTACATGACTGAAGCTGCTATTAATGTTTCTACAGGAAATATGGATATCAAAGTTCCCATAACAACAAAAGATGAAATCGGTCAATTAGCTATTGCCTTTAACAAGATGGTTTCTGATTTAAAACAAAAAAATGAGATTATCGAATCCCAATCAAACTACTTAAAAATATTAATGAACAAAGTGTCAACAGGGATTATCTCTTTTTCAACAGATATGAAATTACTTACTATAAATGAAGCTTTTAAAAAAATTTTTGAATTTAATGATGATAATTTTACAGATATAAACAGTGTATTTAATAATTATTCAAATTCACAAGAAATAATTAAGCTTTTTTCCGAGGCCCTTAAAGGGCAGAGCTTTGAGAAGATTTTAAGCTTTGATATAGGCGGAAAAGAAAAGTTTCTCAAAATAGACATATATCCAATGTACGATGAACAACAGAAGTTATTAGGTATTGTTGGTGTTTTTGATGATATTACTGAAAACATTCGTTTTCAAAAAATGCTCGCATGGCGAGAAGTTGCAAGAAAAGTTGCCCATGAAATTAAAAATCCGTTAACGCCCATCCAACTTTCTGCTAATCGTCTAAAAAAGAAGTATGAAAAATTAATAGAGGATGAAAATGATAAAATAACTTTTAATGAATGTATTGATATCATCATTACACAGGTAGAAGATATAAAAAATCTTATTAATGAATTTTCTAACTTCGGTAGAATGCCAGCTCTTAAGCTGGATAAAGAAAATATTAACCTAATAATAAATGAAGCTTATCCGCTTTTTAAGGATACTCAAAAAAATATTGAAATAACCTTTTTACCAAGTATTGTGCCAGAAATTATGTGCGATAGAGAACAGTTAAAAAGAGCTTTTATTAATTTAATAAAAAATGCAATTGAAGCTATTGATGACAACAAACAAGGTAAAATCATTATTAAAACTTCTTTTGATAACTTGAATAAACAGATTATTGTGTCAATCACTGATAATGGAAAAGGTATTAAAGACGAATATAAAGAACGCCTCTTTGAACCTTATTTTTCAAGAAAACCTGGTGGCACTGGACTTGGATTATATATAGTAAACAATATAATTACTGAGCATGGTGGGAAAATAAAAGTTGTAGATGCTATTCCAGAAGGAAGCGAATTTATTATCTATTTACCCTTAGAAAGGAGTAGAAATGTATAAGATTGTTGTGATTGATGATGAAAAACCAATTAGAGATTCCTTAAAAGGTGTGCTTGAAGATGAAGGATATACAGTTTACACAGCTGAAGACGGCATGACAGGACTTAGAACAATACGTGAAGTTATACCAGATGTGGTTTTATTAGATATATGGATGCCTGGTAAAGATGGAGTTGAAGTACTAAAAGACATTAAAGAAGAGTTGCCACAAATTCCAGTAATAATAATGTCTGGACATGGTACAATAGAAACAGCAGTAAAAACTACAAAAATTGGTGCCTATGATTTTCTTGAAAAACCTATCTCCTTAGACAGACTAATGTTACTAATACAAAATGCGATAAACTTTCACAAGCTATTATATGAAAACATCTACTTAAAAGAACAAATTAAAAGTGATGATGTAATCATTGCAGAATCACCTCAAATGAAAAAAGTAATGAATGAAATAAATGCTTTATTAAATTCAAAGATAGCAATTGTTTTAGTTGGCGAAGAAGGTACTGGAAAAGAATTTTTAGCAAAGTATATACATAGATTAAGCTCTTACAAAACAGGAAAATTTATTGAAATTAATTGTTTAAAACAACAAAAATTAGCAAACATAAAAGAAAATATCTCATTGTCGATGAAAGGAACTCTTTATGTTAAAGATTTCCAAAAATTAACACAAGAAATAATGGAAGAAATATTAAACCACTCTAAAAACTTTAGGTTAATATTTTCCTGTGTTGAACTTAATAATGCACTACAAAACCCATCTATTAAATTAATACACAACATTAACAATGCAATTTTATATATACCCCCTCTCAGAGAAAGAAAAGATGACATAAAACCCCTACTCCAGCATTTTTCTGAAGTCTTTTCCGAACATTATGGTAAAAAACTAAATTTTTCAAAACAAGCTATAGAAATGCTCGAAAAATACTGTTGGCCTGGTAATATTAAGGAATTAAAAAACTTAGTTGAACAAATGTATATAACATCTAAAACCACAACAATATTACATAAAGATTTGCCACAGCATATTCTTATAAACTGTAAACAAAGTACTTTACAGGAAGAATTATTCCATCACAACTTATTAAAAGAAGCAAGAAAAGTTTTTGAGAAAGAATTCATTAAACATAAACTTATTGAAACTTCAGGAAATTTAAAAAAAGCATCCGAAATAATGGGCATTTCTGAAAAAAATTTAAATAAATTGATTAAATGCTATAACCTTCATGATTATGTTAGATAATATCAAATCTGAAGGCATTATATTAAAAACCATTAATTTTAGAGAATTTGATAAAAAAGTTGATATTTTATTACCAAATGGCAATTTAATCCAAGCAATAGCCTTTGGTGCAAAAAAAAGTAAAAAAAGATTTGGAGGAAATTTAGACCCTTACAATTTAGTAAAATTTGAACTACAAAAAAATAAAAGCGGTTATATTATTAAAGAAGCGTTAACTGAAGTTATTTTCTTTAATCTAAGAAATAACTTACAAATACTAAAAATGTTATTCAACATAACTATTCTACTAACTTCAAGAATGATAGATATTCACAAAGATATATATAAAGCTCTTTTAAAACTACTTTTTAAACTTGAGGAAGCAAAAGAAGAACCAATTAAGTATTACCTTTTTTTTCTTATATACTTTTTAAAAAAAGAAGGACTTCTATCTTTGCCTCAATGTTTTTCTTGCGGTGTTGAAAATATTGAATATCTCATAATTAATGAAGAATCTGTTATTTTTTACTGTGCAAAATGTAATTTAGAAAAAGCAGACACTAAGCTTTCCCCAGAAAGCATAGTTTTTTTTAAGACATGCATAAGTGGTGATAGAACATTTTTAGAATTATCCCTTCAAAAAAATAGCTATTTAGAAGTTGAAGAAGTTTTATTGCAATACATAAAAAATCACTTTCAAATAAATTTAGAAAAAATTTGCCAATAAAAATACATAACAAAAGCAAATACTTGACTTTTCTTGTTTTTTTGTGGTAATTTTTCTAACACTTTTTAGGGGGTTATATGACATTTCAAGAACTAATATTAAAACTTCAAAATTTTTGGGCAGAAAAAGGCTGCATCATAGGACAACCCTATGATATCGAAGTTGGAGCAGGTACTTCTAATCCCCATACTTTTCTTAGAGTTTTAGGCCCTGAACCATGGAATGTTGCATATGTTGAACCTTCAAGGCGTCCAACAGATGGTAGGTATGGTGAAAACCCTAATAGACTTCAACATTACTACCAATTTCAGGTAATATTAAAACCATCGCCACAAAATATTCAAGAATTATACTTAGATAGTTTGAAATCAATAGGAATAGACCCATTAGAACATGATATAAGATTTGTGGAAGATGACTGGGAATCACCAACCTTAGGTGCATGGGGACTTGGGTGGGAAGTTTGGCTTGATGGTATGGAAATAACGCAATTTACTTATTTCCAACAAGCAGGTGGTATTGATTTGAAACCTATATCTGGTGAAATAACTTATGGTATAGAAAGAATCGCTATGTATCTACAAGGTGTAGATAATGTTTATGATTTGAAATGGAATGATACAATTACTTATGGTGACGTTCATTATAAAGGCGAAGTTGAATGGTCATACTATAATTTTGAATTAGCTGATATCGAAGCACTATTTAAGATGTTTGAGATTTATGAAAAGGAATCTTTGAGGTTAATTAAATTAGGATTAGTGTTACCTGCATATGACTACTGTTTAAAGTGTTCTCATACATTTAACTTACTTGATTCAAGAAATGCCATATCAGTAGCAGAAAGAGCAGGACTAATATCAAGGATAAGAACACTTGCTAAAGGATGTGCAGAAGCATATCTAAAACAACGTGAAGAAATGGGATATCCTTTACTTAAAAAGGAAAACAGAATATGAAAAAAGAACTTTTAATTGAAATAGGCACTGAAGAAATACCCGCAGGATACTTAAATCCAGCCCTTGAGGCTTTTGCAGAAAAATTAAAGCATTTCTTGAATGATTCAAACATTTGTTTTGGCGATATAAAAACATATGGAACTCCAAGAAGGATGACGTTGTTTATAAACGATGTTGATGAAAAACAGCCTGATTTTGAAGAAGAGTTAATTGGTCCACCAAAAAAAGTAGCTATTGACAATGATGGAAACTTTACGAAAGCTGCCTATGGTTTTGCCGCTTCACAAAATGTTGATGTCAATGAACTAAAAATAATTATCAAAGATAAAAAAGAATATGTAGGTATAAAAAGAACAAAATCAGGCGAAAATACTATTGATTTACTAAAAAATGCTCTTGCAGATATTATACTTAGTATACCCTTCCCAAAACATATGAGATGGGGACAGGGAGATATAAAATTTGTAAGACCTATACACTGGATACTAGCCATATTTGGCAAAGAAATCATTCCCTTTAATATCGGTGATGTTCAATCTTCAAATTACACAATTGGCCACAGGTTTATGGCAAATAATAAAATTACTGTTGAATCTTTCAAAGATTACCAAAAAAAATTAGAAGAAAATTTTGTCATAATTGATATTGAAAAAAGAAAGCATACAATACTTACAAAGGCAAGAGAAATTGCTAAAAGCATAAATGGTTTTTTAGATGAAGACATGGAACTAATTGAGACTGTAGCAAATTTGTGTGAGTATCCTATACCACTCCTTGGGTATTTTGATTCAAAATTCTTAACTCTTCCCAAAGAGATTTTAATCACAACAATGAAGAAGCATCAAAAATATTTACCCATATTTAATTCTGAAGGTCAATTGTTACCTAACTTTATTATTGTCTCTAATACTCAACCTAAGGATATAAAAAAAGTTGTGGATGGCAATAGTAAAGTTATCAGAGCTCGTTTTTCAGATGCTGAATACTATTTTGATAAAGACAAAAAGATACTGTTAAAAGATAGGGTTGAAAAGCTAAAAAAAGTTATTTTTCAAGAAAAATTAGGTACTTATTACGAAAAAACTGAAAGATTGATAAAACTTTGTGATTTTATAACTTCTTTAGTTGACCCTTCATTAAAAGAGAAAACAAAAAGAGCTGCATATTTATGCAAAGCAGATTTAGTTACAGGCATGGTTTATGAATTTCCAGCACTGCAGGGCATCATTGGTGGTGAATTAGCAAAACTACAAAAAGAAGATGAAGAAGTAGCTAAAGCAATATATGAACATTATTTGCCACAATCTCCTGAAGATCCCATCCCTTCAACATTAATTGGTAAAATTTTAAGCCTTGCTGATAAAATAGATAGTCTTACTGGTTTTTTTGGAATTGGTATTGTTCCAAAGGGTGCTTCAGACCCTTATGGACTCCGCAGAATGGCAATCGGGATAATCAGGATTATCACTGAAACAGACTTTAACTGTGACTATACCCAGTTAATAAAGGTTGCCTACGAAAACATTAAAAATAAAGTTTCCAAAAGTTATGAAGAGGTACTTTCTACTATTATGGATTTTATCGAAAACAGGTTATATTATCAGATGCAATTAGCAGGTTTAAGAACTGATATTGTTGACAGTATAATATCAACACATCCAGTTAATTTAGCTAATGCAAAAAAAATTATAGAGATAATGAATAAAGAATCTCAATCACCTCTATTCAATGACTTAATGCTTGGATTTAAAAGGGTTGCTAATATAACTAAGGGCTTAGACAAATCTGATTTCGATACAAACCTTTTCAAGGAAGAAGCAGAAAAAAAACTCTATGAAAGCTATATTCAAGCAACTGAAAGATTAAGAGAAATTATTGAGAAGAGAAATTTTTCAGATATACCTGAGCTTCTTGCCAATTTGAAACCTATGATAGATGAATATTTTGAAAAAGTCCTTGTTATGGATAAAGACCAGAAAATTAGAGAGAACAGGTTATCTTTTCTTGTGGCTCTAAGAAAATTATTCAGTAATATAATGGACTTTACAAAAATTCAGCAATAAATGGAGGGTATATGAGTAAAAAATATGTTTATTTCTTTGGTGACGGAAAAGCTGATGGGAAAGCTGATATGAAAGAACTGCTTGGTGGTAAAGGTGCAAATCTCGCTGAAATGTGCCATCTAAAAATCCCCGTCCCACCTGGTTTTACTATTACAACAGAAGTCTGCACATACTACTATAAACATAACAAGAAATATCCTCCCGAACTTGAAAAGCAAGTAAAAGAAGCTCTTGCAAAAGTTGAAAAAATTATGAAAATGAAATTTGGAGACCCCGAAAATCCCCTGCTTGTATCTGTACGTTCAGGAGCAAGAAGTTCTATGCCAGGAATGATGGAGACAGTCCTAAATATTGGTCTTTGCTCAAAAACTATACCTGGACTTATAAAGAAAACAAACAATCCCAGATTCGTATATGATGCTTATAGAAGACTTATTATGATGTACTCAGATGTGGTTATGGAAAAAGCAGCTGGTATCGAACCTAAAGATGGTCAAGGAATAAGGGTCCAGCTTGATAAAATGCTTGAAGAGTTAAAACATCAAAAAAACTACAAAAGTGATGCAGATTTAACTACAGAAGATTTAAAATCATTGTGTGAGGCATTTAAAAAGAAAGTCAAACAAGTACTCAAAAAACCATTCCCTGATGACGCTTATGAACAGTTATGGAGTGGAATAGGCGCTGTTTTCGCATCATGGAACGGTAAAAGGGCCGTTGCATATAGGAGGATTGAAGGGATTCCTGACGATTGGGGAACTGCAGTAAATGTTCAGGCAATGGTTTTTGGTAATATGGGCGATACTTCAGCAACAGGTGTTGCATTTACAAGAAATCCTGCTACAGGTGAAAATGTATTTTATGGTGAATGGTTACCTAATGCTCAAGGTGAGGATGTAGTTGCTGGTATAAGAACACCTAACCCTTTAAATGAAGCTACAAAAAGCGAACATAATAAGCATTTACCATCACTTGAAAAGGCAATGCCAGATGTTTATAAAGAACTACTAAAGATTAGAAACATACTTGAAAAACATTATAAAGATATGCAGGATATCGAATTTACCATTCAAGAAGGTAAATTATGGATGTTGCAATGCAGGGTTGGTAAAAGAACTGGAACTGCAGCATTAAACATGGCTATGGACATGTTAAAGGAAAAACTAATTACCGAAAAAGAAGCGATACTTAGAGTTTCACCTTCACAGTTAGATGAACTATTGCATCCTATAGTCGACCCAGAAGCTGAAAAAAATTTAACTCCCCTCGCTAAGGGCTTACCTGCAGGTCCAGGTGGGGCATGTGGTGCTATTGTTTTTACTGCAAAAGATGCTGTTGAAGAAACAAAAAAAGGGAAAAAAGTTATCTTAGTAAGAGAAGAAACAAATCCAGAAGATGTAGAAGGCATGAGAGCAGCTGTAGGTATATTGACTGCAAGGGGTGGAATGACAAGCCATGCAGCACTTGTAGCAAGAGGATGGGGTAAATGCTGTGTTGTTGGTTGTGGAGCTTTAAAAATTGATTTGGACAAAAAAATATTAAAAGTTGGAGATAAGGTTTTTAGAGAAGGTGATTATCTTACTCTCAATGGCACTAAAGGATATGTTTATGAAGGAAAAGTTAAAATGGTTGACTCAACGGAAAATCCAAAATTTAAATCCTTTATGAAGATTGTCGATAAATATAGGGTACTTAAAGTAAGAACCAATGCAGATACACCAGATGATGCAAAGACAGCATTAGAGTTTGGTGCAGAAGGTATTGGGCTTTTTAGAACTGAACATATGTTTTATGGTAAAAACTCGGAAAAACCACTTTTCTATTTACGGAAAATGATAGTTGCAATTAATGAAACAGAAAGAAGAAAAGCTTTGAACGAACTTTTTCCTTACGTAAAAAAGGATATTAAAAATACTTTAGCAGTTATGAAAGGGTTACCTGTCACCATACGTTTATTAGACCCACCTCTACATGAATTCGTTCCATCCCGACTTGATGAAAGAGAAAAACTTGCTAAAAGTCTAAATATATCCATAGAAGAATTTAATAAACGTGCAGAAGAATTACATGAAACTAACCCCATGATGGGACATAGAGGTGTTCGCTTGGGTATCACATATCCAGAGATTACAGAAATGCAGGTTCGTGCAATATTTGAAGCTACAGCAGAATTAATTAAAGAAGGCAAAAAAGTATTTCCTGAAATAATGATACCTGTTGTTGTAACAAAAAATGAATTAGATCAACAAAAAGTAATTGTCGAGAAAGTATATAATGAGGTTTGCAAAAAATATAAGATAAAAAAAATAGATTACCTTTTCGGTACAATGATTGAAATACCAAGAGCAGCATTAACAGCAAATAAAATTGCTGAAACTGCTGAATTTTTCTCCTTTGGAACAAATGATTTAACTCAGATGGGTTTTGGTTTTTCAAGAGATGATATAGGTTCTTTCTTGCCTGACTATTTAGATAACAAAATTTTACCTGCAGATCCTTTCCAGACACTCGACCAAGAAGGTATTGGAGAGCTTATATCAATAGGCATTGAAAGAGGCAGAAAAACAAGACCAAATTTAAAAGTGGGCATTTGTGGAGAACATGGTGGTGATCCTAAATCGATAGAATTCTGTCATAAGGTTGGAATGGATTACGTTAGCTGTTCACCTTTCCGTGTTCCAGTAGCAAGACTTGCATCAGCTCAAGCGGCGATAAAATTTCCAAAGAAAAAATAAAAAAAGCCCGCATTTAGCGGGCTTTTTTTAACTCTTATAATGTTTCCTCATACTTGAAGCAAGTATTCCTAAACTCTCTCTATATTTTGTTACAGTTCTTCGTGCGATATTATAGCCTTTAGCTTTCAATATATCAGAGATTTCCTGATCACTTAATGGAAATTTTGGATCTTCACCTTCTATCAATTCCTTTATTAGCTGTTTTACACTTACAGAAGCAACATCTTCTGAACCAATCTTTCTAATACCAGTACTGAAAAAATATTTCATCTCAAATAAACCTACTGGCGTTAACATATACTTATTACTTGTCACTCTGCTTATTGTAGATTCATGAAGCTGAAGAGTAAGGGATATGTCTTTTAATGTCAATGGTTTCATATAATTTATACCTTTTTCAAAAAAATCCTTCTGATGATCTACAATAGCTTTTGCTACTCTTAAAATTGTATTACCCCTTTGTTGGATGCTTTTTATAAACCAATATGCATTTTTTATTTTTTCCTGTAGAAAGTTTTTAGTATTATCATCAATCTGTTTATTCTTAAGCATTTGTTCATATTGTCTATTTATCTTTAATGAAGGTATCCCCTCTCTATTCAAAAAAACTTTGTATTCATCACCATCTTTAATTACAAATACATCTGGTTCTATATACTGGTTGTCAAACTCTGAGAACCCAAAGCCTTTACCAGGTTTGGGGTTTAATGTTTTTATTAATTCAAAGGCATCTACAATATCATCCACAGAAACAGATAGAGCTTGAGCTACTTTTTTAAAATTTTTTCTCGATAAATCCTCTAAATGGTGTGTTACCAAATGCTTTAAAAGTTCTTTTTTATCATTTTCAAATAGCTCTAATTGCACTAAAAGACATTCGGATAGACTTCTTGAACCAACACCAATAGGATCAAACTGCTGAATCCTCTTAAGTACTGATTCAACATCATCTTTTGAAATTTTAAGTTCCTTAGCAATTTCCTCTATTTCAACCCTTAAATAACCATCAGGATCAATATTACCAATAATCTCTTCACCTATTCTAACCTCTTCTGGTGTAAAATGGCCTAAATGCAACTGCCATAATAGATGGTTATACAATGTCGTTTTTTTAGTAACAAAATTTTCCCAAACATTTGCATCTTCATCGTCATCTGGTGACTTTTGATTATACGACTTAATTTTTGCATCGTAATTATCACGTATTTTAGAGTAAGTTTCTAAAATTTTTGAAACATCTATGTCTTCTGCATAATTGTACAAATCACTTTCTGTATCTTGTTCAGCCAATTCCAAAACAGGATTTTCTTGAATTTCTAATTCGATTGATTCTTTAAGTTCCAAATGGTTTAATTGCAATACCTTTATAGAAAGCTGTAACTGAGGTGTTAGAACAAGTTGTTGACTGAGTTTCGTCTGTAATTTTAAGTCAAGAGCCATTATATTACGTACCCCTCTCCTAAATAAGATTTTATAACCAGTTTGTCTTTAGAAATTTCTTCTGGTGTACCTTGAGATAGTATTTTACCATTGCTAATTACATATGCCCTATCACAAATTTTTAAAGCTTCTCTGACATTGTGATCAGTTATGATTATCCCAATACCTTTGTTTTTTAATTTTAATACCATATTTTGTATATCAGAAACGAGTATTGGGTCAACTCCAGCAAATGGCTCATCAAGTAATATAAATCTTGGTGATAAGCTAAGTGTCCTTGCAATTTCTAACCTTCTTTTTTCTCCACCTGATAATACTGATGCCTTCTGTTTTCTTAAATGCTCAATCTGGAATTCTTTCAACATAGCATTTGTTATAGTTTCTATCTCTTCTTCAGAATAGTTATTTTCTTCAAGAACAATTTTTATATTATCTTCTACTGAAAGTCTTCTAAAAACAGATTGTTCTTGAGGTAGATAGGCAAGCCCTTTTTTTGCTCTCATATAAATAGGTATATCAGTGATATCTTCATCATCGAGATAAACATAACCATCATCAAGTTTTACAATCCCAGCAATAATATAAAATGTCGTTGTTTTACCAGCTCCATTAGGTCCAAGCAATCCAACAATTTCACCAGGAAAAACATTTAAAGAGATATTATCTACAACCTTTTTAGAACCATAACTTTTGCATATATTTTTTACAGTTAACAAATTATTCCTCCGATTTAAATATTACTCTGGGTCTGTTTCCTTCAATGGTACTTCTGTTTTCTTTCATAAAAAATGTTACTTTATTTCCCGTAATCTGGTTTTCGCCTTTTTCTGTAATAATAACAGGGTTGCCTTCAAGAATCATCATATCTTCTTTTTGGTAATATCTACCAACATCACCTTTAGCAATCTTTTCACCCTGAACTATTTTCACATTACCTTTTGCAATCATATAATCAATTTCTCTCTTTTTTGTTGTGGGGTTTTCGTTATAAAACACTTCTAATCTTGAACAATATAGCGTAATGTCACCTTTTTTTGCTACCACATCACCTGAAAATATAATCATTTTTTTATCTTCCAACAACTCCATCAAATCTGAATTTATATCAACAATATTATTTTTATCAGATGCATAAGCTATAGAAGCAATAAGTAAGAAGAAACTGAAAAAAACTAAGATCATATTTTTGATAACCATATCCTACCCCTTGCGTTTTTTAAAACAAATGTTTTCGAATTTAGATTATAAACTAATTCTTTACCTTCCATCTGAACTGCATCATGAATAATCTTAATGTTTTTTAGTGCTTTAATTGTTTTTAAATCTTTGTAATATATGATTTTGTCCGTCAAAATATAATTATTGCTATCTTTAATAATGACATTTTTATCGAGTATAAACTGGTTGTTTATATAGTCCCCTATCCCACTATCAGCTGTAAAATCATATCTTTTGTGTTCTGTAATATAGTAGCCTTCAATATTGGTAACAACCTGTTTCAACTTATTCTTTTCGAGAATTTTTCCTGAGACAAAGAGTTCATTACCATTTTTTTCCTTAATTCGATAAATGAAATCTTGAATAACTATTGGCTCATTATTAAGAATCAACTTTTTAAAAGATTTATAAAAATATACGGATATAGGATATATTGAAACTACAAAACATATGAAAATTAAAAAAAGTATAGCATTTTTCATACCAATATGAATATATCATATAATATTTGAAATTACAATCTTCTTTGAGTTTTTGTCTGTTTATGATAATATAACAAACTTGTATGTTTACGAGAAATGCTGATATAGTTTTTCTTCATGCGCCAAGTATTTATGACTTTAGAAAAAAGCCTGTTATACATGGACCTATTAGTGATGTTATACCATCAGGTCCTATATTTGAAATGTATCCTATTGGATTTTTGAGTTTAGCAGGACATTTAGAAAAAGCTGGTTTTTCTACAAGAATTATAAATGTTGCTAATAAAATGCTAAATTCCATTTCTTATAACCCTGAAGAAGAGATAAAGAAACTTAATCCCATTGCCTTTGCGATAGATTTACACTGGTTGCCACACGTACAAGGTAGTTTAAAATTAGCTGAAATAGTTAAAAAATACCATCCCCATATACCTGTCATTTTTGGTGGTTATTCATCAACTTATTATCATAAAGAACTGATTACCTATCCATTTGTAGACTTTATATTAAAAGGTGATTCAACAGAAATTCCCATGGTAATGTTAATTAAAGCTATCCAAGAAAGAAAAGATTTTAAAGATATTCCAAATTTAACATACAAAGATAGACATGGTAACATTTATCACAATGAAATAACCTTTGTGCCAGAAAACACTGATTATGTTATGACTGAATACACATTGCCTATTAAAAAAACTTTTAAATTTTTTGATTTAACCGGTTATATTCCCTTTCAGACATGGATGAAATATCCCATTACAGCTGTTTTTTTATATAGAGGATGTTTACATAATTGCAGAACATGCGGTGGTTCTAAATTTACTTGTGAAAATATCTTCAATAGACATAAACTTGCTTATAAATCACCCGAAAAAGTTGCAGAAGAGCTATCAAATATACAAAAATATATTAATGGTCCTGCTTTTATAATTGGAGACATTTTACAAAATGGTAGAGAATATGCCAATAAAATTCTCAATGAAATAAAAAAATTAAACTTCAAAAATGATATAGCTTTAGAGTTTTTTGTACCACCTACTGAAGAGTTTATAAAAAAAGTACATGAATGTATACCTAAATATAGCGTAGAAATGTCACCAGAATCCCATGATGAGACTGTAAGAAGGGCTTTTGGCAGGCCTTTCAACAATGAACAATTAGAAAAGGCAATAGAAGCCTGCGTAAAAAATAGATGTAGAAGAATTGATTTATTTTTTATGACTGGTCTACCCTATCAAACCTATAAATCAGTGATGGAAACTATAGATTATTGCGAATATCTTTTAAAAACGTATGGAAAAGATAAAACCGTTTATCCTTTTATATCACCGCTTGCACCATTTATTGATCCTGGCAGTGAAGTATGGGAAAATCCTGAAAAATATGGATATAAATTTTTTGCAAAAACACTTGAGGAACACAGAAAACTAATGGAAAATGCATTAAGTTGGAAGTATTTTTTAGACTATGAAACAAAATGGATGACAAGACATGAGATTGTAATGAGTAGTTATGAAGCTGGCATTAGATTAAACGAACTAAAACTAAAATATGGATTAATACCAGAAAAAACTGCAAAACTTGTTTTGAAAAGAGCAAAAACAGCAATTAAATATATAGAAAAAATAGATAAAATTATTGAGATGGGTGAAGCTGGTTTAAAAGAATTAGAAAATATTGCACCTGAAATTTCCGATATAAATATACACACAATTTGTTACAAAGAGGAACTAAACTGGCCAGTTAGCTTTTACAAATTCAATATTTTTAAAATTCTTTACTTTATTTTTAAAGAAGCTACGAATAAAATATATAAATTATTAAAAACATCAATAAGGAGGGCATAGGATATGAAGCGATTACTTTTATTAGCAGTATTAATCTTATCCTTTACTACATCATTACTTGCTAAAGAAACAGTAAAGATAGGCTTGATTACCCCTATAACCGGTGACATAAAAACATTTGGAGAATCAACAAAAAACTCTTTCTACATTGCATTAGAAGAATATTCAAAAAAAGGTAAATATAACATTAAGCCTATTATTGCTGATGACAAAAACGACCCTACTGAAGGTACTAATGCTGCATTAAAATTAATTACACAAGACAAAGTTTTAGCAATTATAGGCCCATTAACTTCTAAAGTAGCTATACCTGTTAGTGAAATAGTTAACAGTAATAAAATACCAATGATAACAGGAACAGCAACAAATCCAAAAGTTACTGTTAGTGATGGTAAAAGAAAAAAATATGTATTTAGAGCTTGTTTTATAGACCCTTTTCAAGGACAAGTTGCAGCAAATTTTGCATTAAAGGATTTAAAAGCTGAAACCGCTGCCGTACTTTATGATGTTGGAAATGATTATTCAAAGGGATTAGCTGAATTCTTTAAAAAAACATTTGAAAAAGGTGGTAAAATAGTTGCTTTTGAATCATACCAAAAAGATGATGTTGATTTTTCAGCATTAATTACAAAGATAGCAATAAAAAAACCTGATGTAATCTTCATCCCTGATTACTATAACAAGGTAGCATTAATAGCAAAACAAATTCGTGAAAAAGGTTTAAAATCAACTTTATTAGGTGGTGATGGTTGGGATTCTCCTGATTTATTAAAAATTGGTGGCGACGCTGTTGTAGGAAGTTATTATACAAACCACTATTCACCTGATAGAAAAGACCCTGTAGCTGAAGCATTTATTAATAAATATAAACAAAAACATGGGAATGTCCCTGATGCTTTAGGTGCCTTAGCATATGATGCGACAATGATTTTATTAAATGCTCTTGATAGAGCAGCAAAACCAACTCCTGAAGAAATACTCAAAGAGATTGAAAAAACAAAAAACCATAAAGGTGTAACTGGAACAATTACATTCAATAAAGATGGAGATGCAGTTAAATCAACAGTGATTTTAAAAGTAGAAAAGACAGGACCTAAATACGTAACAACTGTTAATCCATAAAAAAATGAGGCAGTGTAAACTGCCTCTTAATATGATTACAAAATGGAAACATTTTTATATATACTTCAACAATTTATTAACGGTATTCAATTAGGCGCTGTATATGCCCTCATTGCGCTAGGGTATACTATGGTCTATGGTGTCTTAAGGATGATAAATTTTGCTCATGGTGATGTTTTTATGTTGGGAGCATTTATCTCCTATTATGCTATTAGTAAATTCTCTCTCCCCTTCCCTATTGTTATTTTACTTTCAGCATTAATAACCGCTATTATAGCCATTTTGATAGAAAAAATTGCCTACAGACCTCTTCGTAATGCACCTAAAATATCTTTACTCATCACTGCTGTTGGTGTATCTCTATTTCTTGAATACACGTTAAGTTTAAATGTTTTCTTTACCCCAAATTATATAGGATTTCCAAGACCATTTGAAATTAAAAGCTATGAACTTTCTTTACTTACAATCAATAGTATTCACATTATCATTATCACTGTAACATTAATCTCATTACTATTGCTATATCTACTGATTTACAAGACAAAATATGGAATTGCCATGAGAGCAGCTTCCCACGACATAGAGATTGCCAAACTTATGGGTATTAACATTGATAATATTATATCATTTACGTTTGGTATTGGAGGCGCTTTAGCAGGTATTGGTGGACTCTTATATTCAATCGCCTATCCTCAGATAAATGTTTTTATGGGAATAATGCCTGGGATAAAGTCTTTTATTGCAGCTGTTTTGGGTGGCATAGGGGTTATACATGGTGCAGTATTAGGTGGTATTATAATTGGGATAGCTGAGGTCTTTGTATCAGCATTCCTATCTTCTACATTTAGAGATGGAGTGATATTCATTATACTGTTTATCTTTTTACTTTTTAGACCAAACGGGATTTTTGGAAAGAGAATAGAGAAAGTATGAAATTTTTTATTGAGATAAGAAAATTACTCATCCTTTCAATCATAATTTATTTATTGTTAAAAATTACCATCTTAACTAACATACCTACTGAATATCTTGTACAAATTACACTTTATTCATTTATAGTAGTTCTATCAGCTTTAGGATTGAATATAATATACGGGTATACAGGACAATTCTCATTAGGACATGCTGCATTTTATGGTATAGGAGCATATTTTACTGCTTATATCACTAAAACTTTTGAAATAGAAAGTATACCACTTTTTTTAGTTGCTCTAATGTTAGGCGGTATTTTTACTGCTATCATTGCATATATCATAGGTGGACCAATCTTAAGGTTAAAAGATGATTTTCTTGCAATAGCAACCCTTGGTTTTGGAATTCTTGTAAGGGTTTTCTTAGATAATGCTGATAGAATCTCTGAAGTACTTGGTGGTTCGAGAGGATTAGTTGGTATCAATAAAATAACAAATCTTGAACTAACCTATTTTATATTAGTATTTTTTATCATTGTTACAAGAAACCTAATAGATTCAAGATATGGCCTTTTTTGGAGGGCAATAAAAAATGATGAGATAGCAGCAAACTCTATAGGCGTTAATACGTTTAAACAAAAATTGATTGCCTTTGTATATGGATGCTTCTTAGCGGGTATAGCAGGTGGGTTATATGCACATTTATATACCTTTCTACATCCATCAAATTTTGATATTTTAAAGTCTATAGATTTTCTCATTATAGTAATAATTGGTGGTATGGGAAGCATAAGTGGTACAATAATAGCAGGTCTTTTCTGGGTATTTTTTATTGAAGGTTTAAGAATTATATTGCCCTCTGAAATTCTTGAATATCGTTGGGTTTTAATACCAGTCTTATTGATAATCATTATGATGGTAAGGCCTTATGGCTTGATGGTTAAAAAAGAAGGTTATTAATTATGAGTATTTTACAAGTTAAAAATGTTAGCAAAAATTTTGGTGGTATAAAGGCGGTTAACAATCTATCTTTCGAAGTTAAAAAAGGAGAAATAATAAGTATTATCGGTCCAAACGGTGCAGGTAAAACAACAGTTTTTAACATTATCTCAGGTTTTTATAAACCTGATAGTGGAAAGATTATATTTAAAAATGAAGATATAACAGGTAAACCTTCTCATGTTTTAGCAAATGCAGGTATAGGTCGAACCTTCCAAAACTTAAGACTTTTTAAAAGCCTTACAGTTTTTGAAAACGTAATGGTTGCATATCTTAGTAAACATACTTATGGTATTATTGATGCCGTTTTTCGTTCCTCAAAGTATAATAAATTGACAATAGAAGCTAAAAATAAAGTTAGACAATTGCTTGATTTCTTTAAATTAACCAGTAAGGAATATCTTTATGCAGGTAATCTACCCTATGGTGAACAAAGAAAATTAGAATTGGCAAGAGCATTGGCTATAGAACCTAAAATACTTCTCATCGATGAACCAGCCGCAGGCATGAACAATACAGAAGTAAAAGAATTGCTTGAAAATTTAATAATGATAAGAGATTTTTTTTCTATGACACTTTTAATTATAGAGCATCAAATGGAATTAGTAATGAACATCTCTGAAAGAATAATCGTTATGGACTTTGGTGAAAAAATTGCAGAGGGAACACCTCAAGAGATAAAGACTAACCCAAGGGTTATTGAAGCTTACTTAGGAGAGTCCATAAGTGTCTGAAAAATCTTTCTTTAGCATAAAAAATTTGGTTGTGAATTATGGAGTAATAAAAGCTATTGATGATGTATCTATAACTGCAAATGAAGGTGAAATTATAGCCCTTATAGGTGCAAATGGTGCAGGCAAATCTACAATCTTGAAAAGCATTTGTGGTTTAGTAAAACCGGTAAAAGGCAAAATTTATTTTACAGGGAAAGATATAACTAAATTATCAACAGATAAAATTGTAAAAAACGGTATTACAATGGTGCCAGAAGGAAGAAGAATATTTCCTAATTTAACCGTTAAAGAAAATATTGAAATTGGAGGATATGGGATAAAAGATAAAAAAACTTTCAAAAGTATTTATGAATTTGTTTTAAAACTTTTTCCGAGATTAGAAGAAAGGCTTAAACAATATGCAGGCACATTATCTGGTGGCGAACAACAAATGTTAGCAATCGGTAGGGCTTTAATGAGTAATCCCAAATTATTACTACTTGATGAGCCTTCGATGGGACTATCTCCAAAAATAACAGCTGAGATTTTTAAACTTATAAAAACAATTAATAAAGAACAAAAAATTACAATAATACTCGTTGAACAAAACGCAAAGATTGCACTTGATTATGTTAAAATGGCATATGTAATTGAAACAGGCAAAGTTATATTATCAGGCAACTCTACTGATATTAAAAATAACCCTATGATAATAAAAGCATATTTAGGTGGATAATTTAATTTTTTGCAGTATCTTTGATAATTCTTGGCGTCAAAAATATCATTAACTCTTCATTTCTCTTTTCTTTGCTTTTCGACTTAAAAAGCCAGCCTATAAAAGGTATATCTGAAAGGAATGGAATTCCTGTTACACTTTCTCCTTCTGAAACTTTGTATAAACCGCCTATAACTACCGTTTCTCCATCTTTCAATAATATTGATGTTGATGCCCTTTGATCTTGTATTTCTGGTATATTTTCCACTTTTCTATCAAAATTTGGTTCACTTTGTCCTACATCAACAGTAAGGGTAATATTATCATCTCCTGTGATTTGAGGTGTTACACCTAATTCAATGCCAGTATTTATCGTTTCTACAGTTGCTGTTACTCCTGTAGAAACTGATGTTCCAATAGGTATTGAACGAATTCTAAGTGTTGCACCACTGCGAATTGTAGCTCTCTTATTATCAAGGGTTAAAATTTTAGGTGAAGAAATCACTTTTGCATGCCCTTTTTGCTCAGCTAATTGCAATGCTAAATCAAGCCTTAAATTTTTATGAAGACTACCAATAATAATTCCTAAATTACCTATAGGTGTTGTTTGGAGAGGTGCATTTACAATAAAATTAGAACCAGGTGATGAATCTCCAAAGTTTGTAGTAGTTGTTGTACCTAACTGGTTAATACCAAAAACTTTGTTGGATTGGGATGAATTACTAAAAAATCCTCCCCATTGGATACCTAAATCTCTGCTAAAATTCTCTGTTGCATTAACAATTTTTGCTTCTATCATAACCTGCTTTGCTCTTACATCTAATTTTTGAATGATCTTTTTTATTTCAGCCACTACTGATTCCTCATCCTTTACAATTAATGAATTTGTTGGAGCATCAGCCTGAATAGATGCTGTACTAAACATCTTTGTCAATGATGAAGCTATGTTATTAGCATTAGCATATTGTAAATTGATCACTTCCATAATTATCTTTGGCTTTACTTCTTCTTTGTAAATCCTTAAAATATTGCCTTCAAGTTTATAATTATAGCCCCTTGATAATAAAATAGAATCAATTGCATTTTTCAGGGTTACATTATTTAAGCTAACACTTATATTTTCAGGCATATTATCAGGTAAAATAACGTTTAAACCAGCTTGCTTAGAAAGAGCCCTGATAACATCACTAATAGGCTGTGTTTTAAAGTTCAATGTATATTTTTTTTCACTATCATTCAAAACTGTTTTAACATCATTTGCAAAGATTGAATTAGCAATAACCAATAAAAACAAAACTATATATATGTGCTTCATATTTAACTCCCTAATCAATTGTAAGTTCTATTTTTTTACCATTACCTACCAATATTACTTTATCTGAAAGAATTTGCTGAACCTTAAAGTTATCTATTAAATCTCCTTCTTTATACAATTCCCCATTTATAAACGCCCTTTTATCGACTGGATTATAGAGAATGCCCTTTAATTCATAGTTTTTATTGATAAAATCATCTTTAATATTTAAACCAAAAGATTTTTTTGGTTCTGCCATAGGATCTGCCCTAAAGGATTTTTTTGGAAAAGTTTTTTCATAGGGTTTTAAATAACCTATATAAAGTTCTTCAGAAAATAAGTTACAAGCAAATAACAGGATTAACAAGATAATTATGAACAAGCTTTTCATCTACATATAACCTCTAAAGTTATTTGAGCCCTATTTGCTTGTTTATTACTGCCTTTGTTCAACTCCAACCTGTTTATATGTATAATATAGGGAAGTTTATTTAGATATTCAATATAGTTTTTAATCTGTAAGTAGCTACCTCTAACACCCACATTAATTATCCATCTTCCTAATGCTGATGTCTTTTCAAACTTAGCTGGTGTTATATTTTCAAAGACTATTTCATTAAAATCAGTTATTTCTTTCAAAAACAACGCATTTTGTTTGTAATCAAGAATCCGTGTTTTTAAAAGAAAAATGTTTTTTAAAGTTGAACTCTGGCTTTTAGTATTTTCTACTTCTTTTTTAAAATTTATCAGTACATTTTCTAATTGTTGTTTCTCTTTTAATAAACTTTCTTTTTGATTAACAAGATTTTTTATCCTATTATCAAGTTTTATAAAATAAAGATCTTGCAATAAAACAAGCAAAAATACTAAAACCCCAACACCAATTAATAAAATTTTATGTTGTTTTATTGCATTTAAAAGATTTCTCATATCAGCTCTAATCTTAACTCAAAACTATAATCATAACCATTAACAGATTGTATATTTATCAAACTAATATTATTATTTTTCTTTCTTAGATTATCCATAAAAAGAAAAACTTCTTTTTTATTCAAACTTTTACCAGCAATCCTTAGGTACTTTTCATTATCATATTGAATTTCCAAAGAAGTAATCCAGACATTTTCAGGTGTTAATTCAGAAAGCTGATTAAAAATATTTAGTATTGCATTCTTTCTAACTAATAAGGCATTATCCATATCTTTTGAAAACTCTTCTTCAAGGCTATTTCTTAATTCTATAATTTGCTGATTCTGGTTAATTAAATTTTTTAATTTTGTTATTTCCATACTTAACTTTGTTATATCTTTTTGTAACTTTTCTTGAGTATTAAAAAAGTAGTATATTTTAAAACCACTGTAGATAGTAAAGCAAACGAAAACAAATAACACAATTTTCTTTTGCAAAGAAATAGAAATAGGGAAAAAAGATTTTTTCCCAACTAAGTTTATATGTTTCATCTTAAAGCTACACCCAAAGCTAAATTAAATAAATGGCCAACATTTTTATACTCACCATTATAATCAATATGCTCAAAAACATTATTTAAAATTAGAGGATATGGTAAATGTTCTTTAAAAAAACTAAACAAACCTGGTATTGAAAAAAACCCACCATTGCAAATAATACTTACAGGTGCTGGTTGTTTAAGTCCATTTATAAAATAATCAATGGTTCTTGTTATCTCAAAAATAATATCTATAAGAGTATCATTCACTTTTTGTATAATTTCATCACTATTGATGCCTTTTACTTTAAAAATTTTAACCTCTTCATTTTCCAGCTCTGAAAGCAGTTTTCTAATTCCTAAATTTAAAACACGATTGAATAAAATTTTTTCTTTAGAAACAAAAGCAATGTTTGTATGTTGATAACCCATATCGAGCAAAACTCTTATATTGTCATCCAAATTATAAAGTGTATTGAAACAAATTACATTAGCTATTGTATCTATATCAATGTAATTAATATTTAAACCAAAAAATTTACCTTTGCGCTGTATTTCTTCAATTTTATTTTTTTCAGCATAATAGACCAAAAACTCGATGTTATTATCTTCTACTTTGCCATTAGGATAATAATCAATGTTAAAATCTTCAATAGGTAAACCTGTTTTATTTTTAAACTCCCAATTTATTGCTAATTTTAAATCCTTTTCTTTCTTTATTTCAGGTAAAGTCACATATATAACGTTATATAAATAATTGGGACATATCAACGCAACATTTTTGAGAGAAATATTGTTTTTAGTTTTATATTGCATGATTAAATCAAATGCTAAATATATATGACTTTCTTCATCATAATCTTCCTTTATTTCTATCATAGATACATTTCTTATTTTTATCTTATTTTTGCAAATTTTTGCAGAAACCAGTTTTATTGACTTAGTTCCTATATCAATACCAGTTATAAAACTCTTAAAAAACATCAATACTCCTGTTTTATCTTTTGTTTAACAAAGTGTAAGTTTTTTGTATTGTATTTATCGCCTTTAGTTAAATAATATAAATAATTTTCTTTTGATAAGGTTAAATTTCCCATTCTCTCATAAAGGTTGCCTAAATTATAATAGAAAACACCTTCATCATTCTTTAATGATATTGCTTTTTTAAAACATTTTTCAGCATCATCATATAAATTAAGATATGTTAGTACAATACCAAAAGTATTCCAGTAATAAGCATTTGAAGGCTCTTTAATAATTAGCTTTTCAGCATAATCTAAAGCTTCATTGTATTTTCCTAACTCACATAATAATATTGCAATGTTGTTTAAAGTCAATGAATCCTTTTCTTCTTTTTTTAGTAATTCTTCCAGAGTTTTTTGTAAAATAACCCTATTTCCACTAAATAAAGTTGGTTTAATTTCATTTTTATTATCTTTTGTTTGCTTTTCTTTTATGGTTTGGTTAGTAATATCAGATAAAACTTTCTTTTTAAAAAAACTTGCTTTTATATACAAATTAGCAAGATAGTATCCAACTCCAATAGAAAACAATAGCAACAATACTAAAAAAATAGGCTTATATATTTTTAATTTATTGTCACTATCTTTCTTTTCATCAAGCACTTCTATTTCTATATAATCTTCTTCTGCATGTTGTTTTTTTTCCAATTCTTTGATTCCGTCAAAGGTTTTACTCATATATCTGCCCTTATAGCTTTAGCTAATAAAAATGGGAGATATCGCACTGGAAATGGAAGAGTTTCTTTATATGCTTGTTTTACAATACTTATATCAACAGTATGTTTCTCCTTTTCAGCTAATTTTGTCATTATATGATACATAAGTATATTTAAAGTTCTCGGATAACCTTTTGTCAATTTATATATTTCAAATATCGCAAGTTTACTAAACTCTATTTTCCCCCAACCTCCAGCAATCTTTAATCTATGTATAATATAATTATGAGTTTCAATATGATTAAGTGGCGTAAGCTCACATTTTAAAGCAACTCTTTGTGCAATTTGTCTAAGATTTTTTTTAGATAGCTTTTTTAATAGTTCTTGTTGACCTATAAGAATAAATTGTAATAACTTTCTCTGTTTAGTTTCTAAATTAGATAACATCCTAACCATCTCTAAGGTTTCATCGGGTAAATGTTGAGCTTCATCGATAAAAACTAATGCTCCCATCCCTTTTTTAAGTTGCTCAATGAGAAACATATGAATTTCCGTTATCAAGACATCATATTTTTTGTTTAAAATGTCGAGATTAAATTCTTCCGCTATCTGCTTTACGATACCCTCTTTGGAAAGAAAGGGATTTACAATATATGCTATATTGTAATAGGGTCTCAGTTTTTCCATCAATACCCTACTTGTTATAGTTTTTCCAGTACCAACTTCACCTGTTAATAAAAAAACCCCTTTATTATTTAAAATACCTTTATAGATGTTTTTTAAAACTTCAAGATGCTTTTTTGACCCATAGAAAAAATGAAAATTAGGAGTTAAGCTGAATGGGTCTGTCCTTAATTTAAAAAAATCAATAAAATTTGCCATACTTTGCTTACTAAAATATCTAAAATTGTTATATTAAGTCAACAGAATTATTCATGTTTTTCTCTCACCCCACCTTTTGTTGGAGAGGGTTTGTTAGTAATTCCTGTTGGTTGTTTAGTAACAGTTATTTGAACATTACTACCATTAAAATTAATAATACTGCCTTTTACATTTTCAACTGTTGTAGTGAAGGTATAAATTGTATCTGCATTTACTTTTGGTGCTGAGTTAAAAAATAGCGAAAATATTGCATCTTTCCCAGTAGGTAGATTGTAAGTTGCACTATTTGATGTAAAACTTATAGGATTTGAAGTGTCTAATACACTCCAGTTAGAATCATAATACTCAAAATCAGGGTTGTTTATATCTGTTATTGTGTTACCAATAAGATAAGAAAAATTACCCACAGAGTATACAAATCCAGAAGGAACGGTAATGCTAATCTTTTTTACATCATAATTTGTATCAATAGGACAAACTACATTTGCTCTATTTTGTATAGAAAATTTTAGAAAAAAGTTTTTAGCACCAGTAATTATAGTATCTGGAACTAAGTCAAGAGAATATTCTCTTACATATCTTGTTGGTGTTGTATAAATAGGTGTTTGTCTTGTACCAGTTGGAGGAGTTGTTTTCTGTCCTATAGCATAACCACTAAAATAAAAACTTGCATCATATGAGCCAGTTATCTGGTAAGTGTATGTTATATTTACACTCTGGCCAGGATTTAATGTGGTAGTTGCAGGTGTTGGGCCTGTGAGTCTGATAGCAGTTGCAGTACCATAAACATTTAAGTAAGGTGTTACATTTGATAGAGAATAAACATTGTTGTTTGTTAAAGTCATTGTTACATTTACTGTTTCACTACTTAAAGGACATTCTGGAGTAAAGCTTATAGAAGCAGTAAACCTCCCTATATAAACTGTATTTGAATTTGCTGATAAACTGGTAGTATTATTAGCTCCATTTCTAACGTAACACGTGAAATAAACAGTACCTTCTCCAGTAAATCCAGGATCAGTGGTGTAGTTATATACCAAAGTACCTGTCGCTAATATACCCAAAGAAGGGATAATTGGATTACTTGTAGTATTAGGATTAAATCCTCCAGTTTGTGTTTCTGATGGTGGATTTGGAACAGCTGTAATATTTGTTAGGGTTTGATTAGAGACATTTTGAACGGTAATTGTTAAAGTAAATGTATCACCGGGAGATAAAAGATCTGGCGTTGCTTCCATTGATAAGATTTTTAAACCTTTTCTATACCAAGAAACACCCGCTGGTGAGTTTACTGTACTATCTCTATTATTGGTATACCTTGCAACAGATCTCCTCATATACTCCAGTGTACTATCTGTATTTGAAGCAGCTACAGTCAAGCTTACAACAAAATCTTTATAATTGTTGGTAGTGATATTGTAAATATTATTAGTAGAATTAAAAGTAATTCTGTTATTATTGGTATCTACTGTAAATGTCCATCCTGTTGGTGCTGTGTGACCTGTGGAATTAATAATCATCGTGGTATTGCTGAAGGTAAAGGTTACACGATTTATACTAAGAGTTACATCACCACCTGTATTTGTATTTGTAACCCTCAGTGTCATCGTAATTGAATCTCTCATTGTATAATAGACAGGGCTACCGTCTAAATTTACAACTGTATGACTTCTCGCAGCAAACAGGTTTGATACAGTCAATATAAGAAAAAACCCGGTTAAAAATAACTTTTTCATAACTCCTCCTACCTTGACAGGGTAGTTTGAATCTTCTTTTCTATGTTTTTATAAATACCTATCGATATAATCTCACACTGGCTACTAATTGACCTCCCATGATTGATAACATAATAAGTACCTGGTGTATACCAGCTTAAATTATCACAACCATAAAAGGTATTGTTTTGCTTATCAGTATAAATTACTTCATAAGGAGCAGAAAATGAAGCATCGCTATCTATTAAAAGTATACCTGCTGTTAAGAACTTTTCATTGTTATTTACAGTTATAGAACGTAAAAAGGTGTTCACACTACTTATAGTTGCAACAGAATAGACAGGAGTACCTGCAATGTGAGTATTTTTTGTAGTACCATTATATCCCCTCGAACAACCTGTAAAAGAGTTTGCAGTTTTTCCTGTACATAAAATCTGTTCATCGTCAATAAGTAGAAGGATATTAGTTGTAGGAAATCTTGACGTATCAAATACTTGTAATGTCGCAGTATTTTTTTTAATTTCTTTTGTTAATGCAGTTGCTGGTAAGTTAATATAAGTTTTATAAGATGCTCCATCTAAATTATCTTTTCTTGTTTCGATTAAACCTTCTTTTAAAGTATACCAATTGTAATACTCGGAAAGTATTTTTTTTGCATTCTCCATACCTGCTTGAGCAGTATAATAAGCCTTTGAATTAAAATATTTATCAACAGCAACATTAGTTTCTATCGAAATTAAGTTTGTAAAGAAAAGTGCTAATAACGATATCAAGACGAAAGCAACTATAACTGTAATTAAGGCAAAACCGTTTTTTTTCATCTTATATTCCTTAAAAAAACTGTCGTTTCTTGAGTTATAGTTGCATCTTGAGCATTAGTTGATAGTTTTATTCTAACCAAATCTCTATTAGGTTGCCATCTTACTGATGTGATATTGAAAAAAGCTACATTATTACTTATTAACGAAGGGGTAGCGTTATCTGTTACAAAATAAAGATTACCTCCAGAAGTATAAACCCTAACCGTTGTATATCCTTTAAAAACGTTATAAGGTACTTTAAACTTCACATTATTACCAGAATTATAGCTGCCCTGATATGCATCTTTAAACTCTTTTACAAGCCTTTCAAAAACAAGTTTATTTTCAATTTTTACCTCTTTTCTTGGTACCATTAACTTATAAAAATCAATTTCATGAAACAAAATTCCACCAATAAAACCTGCTATTATACCTATAAGAAAAATAGCTAAGACAATTTCAATTAAAGTAAAGGCTTCCTCATTTTTTTTCATAGTGATGAATATTTAGTAAACCATGTTGTTAGTTTAACTGACTCTATATTCGTTTTGTTAACCATAACAGTAAAAATTCCACGCCAGCTTGAATATGCGTTATATGAAACGGTCCTATTAAAATTATTAACTATATCATTAAACTTACCCGATACAGCTCTATTTATAGTTTTATCTAAACCAGAGATTGTCTTAAATCTTGTTATTTCTTCCATTTTCCCTTCGGCTAAATATAAAGCATTTAAATACTCTTCACCTTTATAGCTTTGTTTTGAAGACTCATAAACAGGAAAAATTATCGCAGGAACAGCAATTGCTATTAGTATTATAATTATAATTACCTCTATAAGTGTAAAACCAGCTATGCTATTATTGTACATATACTCTTCCTGTCTTATTATCTATTTTTATAGTCTTTGTATTTGTTCCTAAATTTAAAAGAATAGAAGTTTGGCTCTTATAAGTGTTTCTACCAAGAGAATCGAAAACAATAGAGTAATTTTTAAAAAATGTCACTTTCGGGTAGCTATCTCCAAGATTATATATGAACTTAGATTGATTTTCTGGATTAACTATTAAGGTAAAATTACCAAAACCTACCTTAAATGTATCAGGAATACTTATGTAAATCTTATGTTTTTTATTTGTAACAATTGCTCTTTCTCTTACATATACTATATCATTTTTTACTTTCTTTGTAGCAAGTTCAAGAGTTATATTAGTAGGTCTTTTCAATCCTAATAAAATCACTGCTCCAATAATAGAACCTATCAAAATTACCATTATAATTTCTATTATTGAAAAGCCTTTCATTTTGTAAATTTTAACACAAAAGCTAATTTTTTCAAGATAACCTGTTTTTTCCTGAAAATAATTAATAAAATACCAGTTACACAAAAAAATATAAGAAGATATTCTATAAAACTTTTTAATGCTAATTTTTTTAACTCGTTCAAACCCTCTAATAACTTTAGATAATGTTTTAAGTCCTTATTTTTTGCAAGGTAATTAGCTACCATATAATGGTATAAAGCAAATATATAAGATTTCCTGTCTTTATATATTAAGCACAGGTTTATATGAGGCTCAATGAAATCAATGGAATACTTGATTGCTTTTTTAAATGCATCTATAGCCTCTCCCGTTTTTTCCTGTTCTAGCAAAATAATACCCAAATTATTGTAAGCTTCTGCTTTACCTATAGGGTGTTCACCATTAATAACTTGCATGTATATCAACTTTGCTTCTTCAATGTTACCAAGATTTTTCAAAATATTACCTATCATCACTTTTGTTCGTGCACTATTTGTTTCTTTTAGATTTCTATTTAAATCTTCTATTATACCTCTTACTTTTCTTAACCTACCATTACTATAACCTGCTATATATTGAGGGGCAACATATTGGTATTCATAAGCTTTAATAATATGCGAATACTTATCTAATCTCTTTAAAAAGATTATTGAAGTATCATCAAAATAAACAAGGGCATATTTTTCCTTTAAAAGGTACAGAAAGTTAAGAATATTGGGATGTTCATAGTCTAATAAAAAAACTTCTGGCATATAAGTTTCTGTTATTTTCTTAAAAGCTAATGGGTCTTCTAAAGAGTCAGTGTATAATTTTATAAAATCCAAAGGATAACAAAGTCTACCATCAATAATTGGTTTTGAAGCAGGAGATAACTCATAAATGATATATCCACCATAAGGATAACTGTTAAAAATTTTACCTTGAATTTTATATTTCTTCATAAAATTAATGGCATCAATAGGGTAAAAATACTTAGCCAAACCAAATCCTGATGGTATTAAAAAATTTGTATAATAATCTTTGATACACAAGATAAAAGTTAGTATTAATATTGGTATTAGAACGAAACTTTTTTTATTACAATCCTTTTCCTGGCTTATGACTGTTGCTAAAAAAGCTGTCAAAGCAAAAAAATCTATAAACCTTACAAATTTGATAGATAGGGCTAAATAAAACAAATAAAGAGGTAAAATTACAATTTTTCTTTGTTTCAATATGATTAAAATTGAAACTAAAATAAGCGCACCATAAAAGGATAAATAGAGGTGCATATCTGGAGCTTGCCATTCATATACTTTTATAATTTTAAAAATATTCCGTCTTTCGCCTAAAAAAGGATTTGAAATCTCTATAAAAGGTTTATGAAAATTCGGGTTTAAGAAGCTACCTAAAAAAATAACAGCAAGAGTTTTAATTAATTCAAGATTTTTACCCTGATTTTTTAAAACAGGATATAACAAAATGGGATTAACTAATCCAAGAATAAACCCATTATGAGTATTAACCCATAGAACCTGATTAAGTAAAAGCAAAAATAAATAATTTTTTGGCATTGTCATACATAGGTATATATTTAATGCAAAAAAAAGATAGGTCATATTATGAGGTCTAAAAAGAAGCCTATATCTAATAGTAAAGATACAAAGTATTAGAACAATAAATACTAAAATCATATTGTGTTTTGTTTTATTCAAAGAAAAAAGTATAGTTAAGCTAAGTGCGACTGTTGCTGCCTGTAATAAAATAAGTGCATTAACACTACATAAACCATAAATAATATAGGATAATTCTGAAAAAAGTTTAGAATAATTTATATACGCGTATTCTGGATGTGAAAAAGAAAAATAATTAATTTTTAATGGCTTTAGTAAAGTTTCAATCTCAGCAACTTTCAAATAGACAAATAGATCGTAACTTCTTATTTTTATAAGACAAAATAAGAAACTAATAATGAAAACAATGAGTTTTAAAAGTTTATGCAAATCTTAATATATCACCTTTTTAAGACTTTAAAAGTAAAACAAGTAGCACTAGAATTATAAAAAAAGGGCTACTTCATCAGTAGCCCCATATTTTAATATTTGTTTGCTGCAAAACCACCACCCCAGTTTGACCAGAATTGTCCTGTTGTTGAATTATATCTCCATGCTGCCTTTGTAGCAGTTTCACTATCTGCTGCAGAAACTGCTGGTGGTGTAGCTGTTGTTACATCAATAGATTTTTTATCTGCATTGGGATTAATTACTGCAGTATTGTCAGGTATGGGACCATTTAATATACTTTTTAATACTTCTTCACTTGGTGGGAAAACAGTGGTCTTACCCTTTAGATTTGCATTTGCATAATAGATATTAATTGCGCTTCTCACACCCGCAAGAGCACCTTTAACTCCTGACTTTTTGGCCTCTTCCCTGCAAATTCATAAATTTAGGTACAGCGACGGCAGCCAAAATACCTAAAAGAATTAATACAATCACCAACTCGATTAGTGTAAAACCTTTTTGTTTTTCCATATAAACCTCCTTTTGTTTTTTTTATATTAAAGAATAAAATAATATTAGTCAATACTTGTTTTGTTTTTTTTAAACAAATAAAAAAACATGCCTATTATCCCTGTAATTATCATAGTAAAAAACCACATTAAAGAAAGTCCAACAGCTTTTTCTTCAGAAACTCCAAATTTTCCAAATAAATAGAAAAAACTATATTCTCTAACACCAAAACCTGAAAGAGACACTGGTACCATTGAAATTACAGTAATTAAAGGTATAAAAATTAAAAAATATTTTAAATTAAGATTTATAGATAACCCCTTACCAAGTATATAAACTACCCATACACCGATGCCTTGAACGATAAGAGATATACAATAAGTAACTAAGATAGTTTTAATATCAGTAAAGTATGAACGAATAGTTAATCTTACCCTTTCTAACTTTGAATAAAACTTCTCATAAGGAAAGTATATAACAAATAATGTTCCAACTACAAAAAGACCTAATGTTAAACTAAACAGTACTGGAATATTTGTACCTTTAACATATTCATAACCGAAAATGAAACCTATTGATGCAATAGTTAAAAGAGCACATAATCCCATATAACGTTCCATAAATACAGACACTAACGGTTCTGTTTTTCTATTTTCCTCTTTATATAAATAATAAGCCTTAATCACATCACCTCCAACAGTTCCAGGCATAAATAAATTGAAAAAAGTTCCAATCATATATAATTCAAAAAGCTCTATAAAAGTTTTCTTAGTTTTCACAAAATATGACCATCTAATAGTAGAAAATAACATAGTAGATAAGTACAAAATTATTGCCAATATCAACATTTTTATATTTATTACTCTGATTTCTTCAACAAAATTGCTTATACTTATTTTGCTGAAAACAAGATAAAGAAAAAAAGAACTAACTAACGCCTTTAGTAAAATTTTCAAAATCTTTTTCAAAAACCAGTTCCCTATTTAAGATTTAAAAATTTCCCTAATGTAATAAATCGGTTTTCTTTGTGTCTCAAAATATATTCTTACTAAATATTCTCCAAGAATACCCATGGCTAACATCTGAAACCCTACGATAATTAACATAACTCCCAATATTAACAGTGGCCGACTACCAATATCTTTATGATAAAAAAACTTTTCAAAGGTAAGTTTTAAAGATATCAAAAATCCTGCTAATAAGCTAATTAAACCAAAAGGACCAAAAGCTCTTAATGGTTTAGTAAAAAAGGACTGAAAAAACTTTATCATAAACAAATCAAGTACTACTTTAAAAGTTCTTGATATACCATATTTTGACTTTCCAAAAAGTCTTGGATGATGTTTGGTTACAACTTCAGTAATTTTAACACCATACTGGCTTGCAACAACTGGTATGAATCTATGCATTTCTCCATATAAGTTTATATTTTTTAAAACATCCCTTTTATAAGCTTTTAAACTACAACCATAATCATGTAACTTTACACCTGTTACTTTTGATATTAACCAGTTTGCAATCATTGACGGTAATCTGCGAGATAAAAAGGGGTCTTTTCTGTCCTTTCTCCATCCACTAACTATATCGTATTCTTTTGCCAATTCTATAAGTTTAGGTATATCTTCAGGGTCATTCTGCAAATCACCATCCATTGTTATAATAATATCTCCTGAAGCATAATCAAATCCAGCAGCAAATGCGGCGGTTTGTCCAAAATTTTTCCTCAGAGATATAACTATTAGATGTTTATCAATAGAATGTAATTCCTTCAGTAAATCTAAACTACCATCAACACTCCCATCATCAACAAATATTATCTCATATTCCAAATCTAAACTTTTAAGTACTGAACTTAACTTCTCATATAAAAGTTTAATATTCCCTTCCTCATTATAGATTGGTATTACAAGAGAAACTTTCATCAAAATCTCCTGATAGGCAAATTAATTATGCTTTTTAAACCATAACACTTGTAAATATACACATCCCTTACTTTTACATGTTTATTATATAATATTTCCTTAATCTTTTCATAATGATTACACTGCAACTTCATTAAAAAATCATAAAAATAATTGTTACTTTTCGTAATAAAAATAGCATCTTTACCAATATGATTGTTAATATCATAATCAGGTTTGTATGCCCAGATATCATACTGGTTCATACGTCTTCCCGAATAGTTAACACAAAATACAAAAGGCTTAGAACTGGTATAAAAAGATAAAAGACTAGATAGCTGATAATCATCAGTAAAAATTATTATATTGTCTTGATTTTTCATGGTACTCTGAATGTAATCAATTTTTTTACCTAAATTTTCCCATCCCAAAACTCTTATAGCTGGATTTTTAGCCTTTAAAAAGTATAAATATGGTGAAAAATAACCTATAATAGTTATCATAAGTGCAAATATACAAGAAAAAGTTACAAATTTCTCTCTTTTAAACTCCATTAAAGATAAAGCAATTATACCAGAAGGATAAGCTACCATAGGCCAGTTTGCTTCTACCTTTCCCTGTAAACTTTTTAATGTAAAGAAAACAAAAACTGGGAGAAAAAAACTTATACAAAATTTTCTTTCTATATTTTTAATTTTTGTAAATGCATATAACATAAGCATAAATATAAAAGGCGTCATAAGACCAATTTGTGAAATTAAAAACTCAAAAAAATCTGAAAATGAAATCACCAGACCTTTTTCTAATCTTGCATGGTAAGCTGTGTGTTTTAATGTAACCCAACCATGTATGTGATTCCAAAATATTACAGGAGAAAAAATAATCAATGATGTAAAGACTGTTATATAAACCCATGTTTTTCTTAGCTTTTCAAAACCTTTATATAATAAGAGAAACAAAACCAATGAAGGATAGAAAAAAATCATTGTATATTTCGCAAGCATCCCCATCCCAACAATTAAACCAAGAAATATCCAGTAAAACACATTGGATAAACTATCTTCGCACACCATTTTTAATACAAGATACATCCCGAGTATCCAAAAATATAGGAAAGGACTATCTATTGTCATAATAATACCTAAAAATGAGAAAAATGGTATTATCTGCATTAACAATCCACTTAAAAACGATTTTTTATCGTTTTTACTGATTAAATATGTTGCTTCATACATCAAAAGACTTGAAAAAAACGAGAAAAAAACAGCAAAAAACCTTACACCTAATTCAGTATTGCCAAAGATTCTTGTTCCTAAAAAAATAATATAAGAAATTAAAGGACCTTTGGAATAGTAACTCATGTCTAAATGTCTTGACCACTCCCAATAATGTGCTTCATCTCCACTTAAATCAATGGGAGAATATTTTATATACAATATCCTAAAAATAGAAATAACAAGGAGTATTAAAATTAAATAACTTTTGTAACGTTGTCTTTTCTTTAATTTTAGAATGTTATTGTAAAACATAAACATTGTTTTTCCTGTGACAATTCCTAAAATTGCTCCAACTAAAATATCGGATGGATAGTGCACACCTAAAAAAATTCTACTTATAGTAATCAAGCTAGCTAATAAAACCAGTAAACTAAAATTTTTATAGTATCTTCTTAAAAAATAAGCCACTGCAAAAGCATTTGTAGCGTGATTCGACGGCATTGAAAAAGAGCGCCCCACTCCTTCTAAATTAATTATATTGTGTTCAAAAAAAGGTCTAGGTCTCATAATAATATTTTTAAGCGTATTTGATATAAAATCTGCAAATAAAATTGTTAAGATAATAAACAACAAAAAGTAAAAACTCTTTTTTTCTCTAAAAAAAGCATAAAGTATAAATGGTATAAATAACAAATAACCATACTTTGATAAAAATGACATGGCAACATCTGTAATAGGATTTTTAACTATAGAATTAAAAAAATAAAGTATTGCGAAATCAACTTCCTTAAAAAAATTAACCATCCCTGACATCAAATAAGACCTTTCTCTTGCAATTTATTAAGAACATCTTCAACAGTAATTAGCTCCATACATTTCATTTTATCAACTTTACGTATGCAATGTCGTCTAAGACAATAGGAACAATCTATTTCTTTATGCAAAACGTAATCTTTATATCCAAAAGGATACGTAGTTTTAGGATTAGTAGAACCAAAGATGCCTATTACTGGTGTACCAACCGCCGCTGAAACATGCATAGGACCAGAATCATTAGAAATAGTAAATTTGCAGCTTTTCATTACCACAGGCAGTTCATCAATTGATGTCTTTCCTGCTAAATTAGTAACATTTTTGTTTATTGTTTTCTCAATAAAGTTACATATATCTTCATCATCTCTACTTCCCACTAAAACTATATGAAAACCTTTTTGTATCAGAATTCTTCCCAGCTCAATATATCTCTCAATAAACCAACATTTAGCAGGTCCGTATGCTGCTCCAGGTACAAAACAACAAAGATTGGTGCCTGTTAATTTGTTTTTTACTCTGAAAGTTTCAACTTCTTTTTCAGTAACATTTAAATAGGGTTTGTCATCATAATTATAGATGCCATTGATGGAACCATTTACAATACCTAAATAAAAGTAAACCTGATGCATTTCTTTAATTTTTTTTGGCAACTGAATAGCTTTTGTAAGAAAAAATCTTCTTCCTCTTACATTATAACCATACCTTTCAGGAATTTTTGCCAAAAAAGGTATTAATGCTGAAGTCCATGAATTAGGCAGTATAAAAGCTTTTTCAAATTGTAAATTTTTTATAACTGGAATAGATGTTTTTATCTCTTGAAAAATGGTTTTTTTTTGAAAAGCTATTGTATCTTTAATTACATCAACCCTTTTTAAAATGTTGACATATTCTATCCTTGCATATCCCCAAATTTCATACTCTGGGAATATCTGTTTCAAAGCTTTTATGGCTGGAATTGCCATTATTATATCACCAAGCCAGTTAGGACATCTAACAAAAATTTTTTTACTCATCAAGCTTTTTAGCCTCTTCAATTAGCATAACGGGAATTTCATCTTTAATTGGATATTTCAATCTACATTTTTTACATATAAGCCAATTCTCATCAGCAGAAAGCTCGATTTCTTGTTTACATTTTGGACATGCCAATATTTCTAATAGTTCCTTTGATAACCCCATTATTTAACCTCCTTAACAAACAATGCAAATTCATATAAATTTTCAAAAATAAGAATGTCTTTCTTATCTATTAACTTTTTTTCTTCTTCTCTCCCATATCCAGTTCTTACAAGCACTGGTATTGAACCAATATTTCTTGCAAGTTCAATATCAATCAGCTTATCACCAACGACATAAGACCTTGTCATATTAACATCTATGCCTTCTACAGCCTTATTTATTAACCCTGGTTTAGGTTTCCTGCAACCACAATCTATTGAAAATTCTTTTATTATACCGTCTACATGATGAGGACAATAATAATATCCATCAATAACAATTTTCTTCTTTAAAAAATATTCCAAAAAGTACTTTTTTTGTCTTTCAGCTTCTTCTAAGCTAAATTTTCCCCTTGCGACACCTGACTGGTTTGTAATTATAACCACACCATAATCATTATCTTTAAATATTCTCAATGCTTTATCTACATCAGGCAAAAATTCCATCTTTTTATAATCATCTAAATATTCTTTTTCAACACAAACAGTACCATCTCTATCAAGAAAAATGAATCTTTTCATTTATACACCTCAAAAGCTCTTCTTCATCATCCAAGACAAAATATGGCTTCGCCACATATAATTCAAAACTTTCAGGCCATATGTTTGATATTTTTACCCAATCTTTTTCAGATGTGATAAAAACCGTTTCTTCGTTACCTTTATTCGTTATATTTGCAATATCTTTTTTAGTATAGTTATAATGGTCAGGAAAAGCAAAAAAAAATTTTATATCAAAACCATTAGATACAAGTGTATTCCTAAAATCAAATGGATTACCTATACCACAAAAAGCAACAATATTTTTTGAAATTAATTTATCCTTTTCAGTTTCATTACTGTATTTGTCAAAAAGCTTTATATTTTTTATATTGAAAGTGAAAGTAGGTTTATTAAAAAACTTCTCCCCAATACCATTGGAATTTTTAAAAACTATTATATCTGCTCTTTTATTAATAGAAATTAAAGGTTCTCTTAAAGGACCCGCAGGAAAAACAAATTTATTGCCAAACATTAATTTGCCATCTACCATAACAATATCTATACCTCTATAAATTTTTCTATGCTGGAAGCCATCATCTAATATAACTATATCAGGCTTGACCTTACCAGAAAAATAATCTAAAAAAACTTTTTTTCTATTAGGATTAGCAAGTATTGTTATTTGTGGATAATTTCTTTTTAAAACTCTTGATTCATCTGGCTCACCATCAACATCTTCAATTACTCCCATTTTCTTACCTTTATACCCCCTTGTTAAAATAACAATTTCTTTATAGTTATATCTCAACAATATTTCAATAAGATACGCAATAAATGGTGTTTTCCCAGTACCTCCTAAGGTAATGTTACCAACACTTATTACGGGACAAGGCAATTTAAAAGGCTTTTTTAAAAATGTATAATAAAAATCGATAATTTTCCAGACTATCAAATACAAAAGAGAAAAAGGCATTAAAAATATTAATAAAGGTTTAAATTTTTTTTCATACCAGATTTGAAAAAAAAGTCTATCCAGCATTTAATCTTTCCAAAATATAATCAATTGTCCTATTAACACTACCTGTATTTCTTAATACTATCTGTTTTGCTTTTTTACCCATTTCTAACCTAAGAGTTTCTGATTCAATCAATGTAGATATTACTTCATAAAAATTATTATTATCTACTACTATAGCTGCACCATTATTAATAAATTCTTCTGATATATCTCTAAAATTACTCATAAAAGGACCAAACAAAACAGGCTTTTCAAATATCGCTGGTTCAATAATATTATGTCCCCCAATGTTTACTAGACTGCCTCCTATAAAGGCAATATCACATATAGCATAAACATTTTTTAGCTCACCTATTGTATTGAGAATCATAATATTTTCAACCTTTTTATTTTCTGTTCTTTTAACATATGTCTCATCATTTTCAATTAATATTTTTTCTACAACAAAAAATCTCTCTGGATGTCTTGGAGCTATTATTAGTTTTAAGTGTTGGTATTTCTTTTTTAGCCTTATAAAAGTATTTAAAATTATATTCTCTTCTCCATCGTGAGTACTACCAGCTAAAAAAACAAAATCTTCTTCATTAAAACCAAAATCTGCTTTTTTATAAATATTCTGTGGTAAAACAACATCATATTTTATATTTCCTACAACAACTGTTTTCTCAGGTAAAGCGCCCATTTCTATGACTCTTGACTTACTAGATTCAGTTTGCATCAAAAAATAGGGATAATCAAGGAATGTTTTAAAAAAGAAATTAAATGTTTTATATTTTGGGAAAGAACGATCAGAGATTCTTCCATTTATTATAAAAATGGGGATGTTTTTTAACTTTGCAATAAAAATCACATTAGGCCATATCTCTGTTTCTGTAAGAATTATGCAAGAAGGTTTATAAATGGTATAAAACATAATCACAGAAAAGATAAAATCAAAGGGAAAATAATCAATCTTTTTAACATATGATTTTACTTTATCACTTGCAACAGCCCATCCTGTATCGGTAGTTGTAGTAAAAACAATATCTTTATTTATTAATTCGGAAAACTTTTTTACAAAAGGCACAACTGATAATGTTTCACCAACAGAGACACAATGTATTATAAAAGGGTTTTTTATATCTTTATTTGTGTAAAAACCCAATTTTCTAAAAAAACCTGACCTTTTTTTAGACGAAACAACACTTTGGAATATGTAAACTAATAGAAAAAATGGGAAAAACAAAAGAAGTAAAACATTATAGAGAAAAAAAATCATCATAATTTTTGAACCATCTCATCTGCTAATTTATTAATTCTTTTTAGTTTTTCTTCCAATAGGGTTTTATAATGCTTAAACTCATCATCATTTAGGTTTTCTGGTAAATATATAGGTTCATCACATATAAAAACACCTTTGCTAAATGGCATAGGGATTAAAAATTTATCCCATGTGTTTAAAATCTTTTTATGTTTAACACTATATGTAACAGGTAATATAGGACACTTTGTAACTTTACTTATAAAAATTACGCCATCTTTAACCTTTTCTCCAGGCCCTTTAGGACCATCAGGTGTAATGCCTATATCAAAATTTTTCAACCTTAAAATTTGTCTTAGAAGTTTTGTTCCACCACTTGTACTTGACCCTTGTATTATATCTATACCGTGATATGAAACAACTTTTCCTATAAATGTACCATCAAAATGATTACTAACTATAATCTTAATTTTTCTGTTAGGTCTTAAAATGTTATAAAAAAAAGGTAGCATAAACATTCTACCATGAAAAAATGCTATTATTACTGGTTTTTGAACTTTTAAACCATTTTCAATACCAACAAGTTCCCATTTTATATTGTTATAGAAAAATTTTTGGAACTTACTTGTTAAATTTGGCAAATATTTAATAATAAAAGCCCTTTTTCTCTCTTTACTAATGAGCCTCAAAAAAACCCCCCCTGATTTTGAATCTTCCAAAGTTTATAATATTCACCCTTTGCATCTAACAGTTCAGCAGGAGAACCCATTTCAACAATCCTCCCTCTTTTAAGCACAATTATTTTATCAACATTAGAAAGAGTAGACAAACGATGGGCTACAATAAAGCAAGTTCTACCTTCCATTAACAAATTTAGTGCTTTTTGTACTTCCTTTTCTGCCTTCGAGTCAAGGGCAGATGTTGCTTCATCAAGTAATAAAATGGGGGCATCTTTAATAAAAGCCCTTGCAATGGCAATCCTTTGTCTTTCACCACCTGAAATCAATTCGCCCATTTCTCCTACATTAGTATCATATCCATTTGGAGTTTTTATTATAAAATCATGAGCAAATGCATGTTTTGCTGCTTCAATTACTTCCTCATCAGTTGCATTTTCCTTACCATATTTGATATTTTCTTTGATGCTAGAATTAAAAAGAATAACTTCCTGTGTAACCATAGCTATGTTTGATCTTAAAGATTCAAGGGTAAAGTTCCTAATATCAATGCCATCGATATAAATAGCACCTTCAGAGACTTCATAGAATCTTGGTATAAGATTTAATAAAGTACTCTTTCCTTCTCCGCTATGCCCCACAATACCTACTTTTTCACCTTTCTTAACGGTAAAGGTTATTTCTTTCAAAACGTATCTTGTGTTATATTTAAATGAAACGTTTTTGAAGGCAATTTCATTAAATAAACCTTTCATATCTATTAAGTTTTCTTTTGTAGGTTCTTCAATAGGTAGGTTTAATATTTCAAAAATTCTTTTAGAAGCTCCAATACCTTCCTGAATTGAATTTAAAGAAGCATTGATTTTTTTTATTGGCTCATACATCAAAACAAGAGCAGTAATAAAAGAAAAAAAGTCACCAGGCGTCTTATTACCGATAATTACCTGTTTTCCCCCATACCATATTATGAATGATATGGCTATAGCTGCAAGTATATCTATAACAGGTGCAGATATCGCCCTTACTTTTATCTGTTTCATATAATTTTTAAAATATTTTTTATTTTCCTCAAAAAACCTATTTTTTCCCATCTCTTCTAATCTAAAAACTTTTACCACTCTCATACTAGAGAAATACTCCTTAAGGAAAGAAAGCATATTTCCCATAATACCTTGTCCTTTATAACTATATTTCTTAGCTTTCAAACCATATCTTAAAATAGGAACAAATATAAAAGGAATCCCAATGAAGGCAATGATAGCAAGTTTATAATCATTATAAAAAACTACACCTATTAATCCCAATGCAGTAAAAAAGTCTTTAATTAAACTAGTAATAGAACGAGAAACTGAAGACTGTAAAATAAATACATCATTAGTAGCCCTTGATACTAAATCACCAACTGGAACTGTTAAAAAGTGGTTTAATGGGAGTTTTTGAATGTGTTCAAATAGCTTCTGTCGTATGTCCATAATAACTTTTTGCCCAACATAGTTCATTAAATAGTCTTGTGAAAAATTAAAGATGCCTCTAAAGACATAGGTAATTAGAATCGCAAGAGGAACGAAATTAAGCATTTTTATATTTTTTTCAAAAAATATACCATTTAAAGCTGGCTTAACAAGATAAGCTAATAAAGATGTACATCCAGCAACTCCAAACATAAACAGCATGGACAATAAAAGAAGTTTCCAATATGGTTTTACATACTGAAGAACTTGTTTATATAATTCAATAGATTCACTCTTCATATAACCATTCCACTATTTTATTTGCAACCCTCTCAAAAAAACCTTTTTCACCAAGTTGTTTCTTTAAATTTTGAAGTTGTTCAACTGTTTCAACATACAAATCTGGATCTTCTAAATACCTCTCAACTGATGCAGTAACATTTTCCACATTAAAATCATGTTGTAAATACTCTGGATATACATTTTTATTTAAGAGAATATTAGGCAAAGCTACATATTTGACATCAACAAATATTTTACCAATGATATAACTCAATGTATTAACTTTATAAAAAACAACGGCAGGTTTCTCAAGCAAAGCAGCTTCGAGTGTTACAGTGCCTGATTTTGCAATAACTACATGTGAAGCATTAATAGCATTATAAGCATCTCCATTTATAATATGGATCCTGCTATTTTCAATAAAAATATTTTTTATAATTTCATAACAGGATGTATTGGCTGAAACGATAACAAACTCAATATCTGAATATTTCTTTTTTAGATTCTCAATAGATTTTTTTAAAATTTCACTATGATATAATATTTCCTTTTTCCTACTACCAGGGAAAACAGATATTAGCTTATTTTTTTGTTTAGTACCAAGCTCATTTTTAAATTCATCAATAGATTTATCTGGAATAACAATATCAACAAGTGGATGCCCTAAAAATTCAACAGCAAAACCAATGTCATCATATATCTTTTTCTCAAAAGGAAGAATAACTATCATCTTATCCACATATTTTTTTATAAAATATTTTCTGTTCTTGCGCCATGCCCAAATCTGTGGACTTATTATATAAACAATTTTCCCTTTATAAAACTCTCTTATTTTTTTAATTAGCCAGAAATTAAAATCTGGAAAATCAAATAAAATAACCATTTCTGGCATGTTTTCTTTAATCCAATTCACACATTCTTTTAAACCATCCTTAATTTTAAAGAAGTGTGAGAATACCTCTATTATACCAACTACAGATACATCTTCAGCTCTTAATAATAGCTCTGCTCCTGTACTTTTTAAATTATCACCACCAACGCCAGTTACTGAAATATTTATTCTTTTTCTTAATTCATTGACAATCTTAGATGCATATAATTCAGCCGATTGTTCAGCAGAGACAAGAAAGATTTTTTTCATAGAAACTACCTTTCTACAGCTTTAAGAATTATATCAGCACATTTTAGGGCGTTTAATCCATCAATAAGTGTAACTGGTGGTCTTTTATTATATATGATCGAGTTCACAAATGTGTTTAGCTCTTCCTTTAATGCATCAACTGGCTTATTTTCTGATATTACCAGTTCCTCTTTATTTGATATAATGGAAACAGTAAAATTTATTAAATCACACTCGAAAACTTTATCTTCCTCTACTATTGTAAATCTTCTTATCTTTTTATTTGATACGCGAGAAGTTTCTATGTGAGTAAAAATATCACCAATAAAAAAATTTGCATTTATATAGTCATTATATTTTGTTTTAATCTTAAATCCCCTTACATTCAGATTCGTTAAACCAGTAAAGTTATTGCATAAGCTAATTGCCATATCAATATCATGAATCATTAGATCATGTATAACATCAACATCTGTACCCCTTATAGTAAATGGCCCCTTTCTTATAAAATTCATTATTTTAGGAGCTTTCACTCTGTCTTTTATTATTCTATAAGCTGGATTGAATCTTTCAATATGTCCAACTTGTACAACAATCCTATCCTGCGCAATATTAATAAGTTTTTCACATTCTTCTATTTTCGCAGTAACAGGTTTTTCAATAAATGTATGGACACCATTCTTGATAAAAAATTCGGCAACTTCAAAATGATAAATTGTAGGTACTACAATTGAAACAGCATCAACAATACCTAAAAGCTCTTTATAATCATTAGTCAGTTTTATATCTAAATGTTCATATGATTTAAGTAACGATGAATCAATATCTGCTATACCTGTAAGTTTACAATTTTTTAATTCAAGTAATTTTTGGATATGAAACTTTCCTAAATACCCCGCACCTACAACCCCAATATTTACCAACGTATTACACCCCTAGAACTACTTAAAATAAAATTAAGTAGTATTTCTACCTCGTCTTTCAACAACCCCTGTTTTTCAATGGCCTCTTTAGCTTCTGAGATTGTTAATTTACTTTTAAAAATAAGCCGGTAAGCTTTCTTCAAAGCTTCTAACCTTTCACCTTCAATGCCTCTTCTTTTAATACCAACAAGGTTCAATCCATAAAGTTTTGCTCTATTACCCGATACAATTGTATAAGGAGCAACATCTTGAGCAACAGCAGAAGCACCTCCTACCATAGCTAAAGTTCCTATTCTTACAAATTGATGCACAGCAGTAAACCCACCAATAACTGCATAATCATCTACCTCTACATGTCCTGCTAAAGTTGCTAAATTTGCCATTACAATGCCATTTGATAACTTACAGTCATGGGCAACATGACATGAAGTCATTATAAAATTATCATTACCTATGATGGTTTTACCTTTACCAGTTACAGTTCCTCTGTTAATAGTCACATATTCGCGAATTATATTCCTATCACCTATAATTAATTCAGTTCGCTCATCTTTATATTTTATATCCTGTGGCGCCATTCCTATAGAAGCAAAGGAAAAAATTTTGCAGTCATTACCAATTTTTGTCCAACCATCAATAACTGCATGGGGATATATCTTACATCTGTCACCTATAATTACATTTTCTCCGACATATGCATAAGGTCCAATTTCAACATCTTCTCCTAATTCTGCACCTTTGCAAACAACTGCTCTTTCATCTATCTTAACCATTTTTTCTCCTTACTCATTTGTTGATGCCATGAATTCTGCTTCCACAGCTATTACATCATTTACTGTAATTTTCCCACGAAAGAGGTATATATTTCTTTTCTGCTTTAAAAGTTCTACTTCCATAACGAGCTGGTCACCGGGGATAACAATTTTTCTAAATTTAGCTTCTTTTATGCTTGCAAAGAAAATATTATTTACACCATACTTTTCTCTTGATTTTAAGACAAGTACACCAGCAACCTGAGCCAATGCCTCTATCATTAAAACACCTGGCATTACAGGATTTGCAGGAAAATGACCAATAAAAAAAGGCTCATTAATAGTTACATTTTTTATACCAACAGCCCTTTTGTCTTTTTCAAATTCAATTATTCTGTCAACAAGTAAAAAAGGGTACCTATGAGGTAATATTTTCTGAATTTCAACAATATCAATCACCATGTTAACTCCTTTTCAATATTTCATCTATTTTCTTTTTTAACTCAGGCAATTCCTGTAAAATAGCTTGGATCTTTAACCATTTCTTAAAATCTATAGCAAAAGTACCTGCTAATTTAGAACCATTTTCTACTTTACCAGAAACCCCAGATTGAGCAGCTATCATAACATCATCACCTATTTCAGCATGATCTGCTATACCAACCTGGCCTGCTAATATCACCCTATTACCAACTTTAGCACTACCTGCAATACCTACTTGACTAACAATTATGCAGTTTTCTCCAACAGAAACGTTATGACCAATCATTACTAAATTATCTATCTTCGTCCCTTTACCTATTTTAGTTTCATCAAGAGTTGCTCTATCTATTGTTGTATTTGCTCCAATTTCTACATTATCTTCAACTATAACCCTTCCAACCTGAGGGATTTTTATGTATTCTTTACCTGTAAAAGCATAACCAAAACCATCAGAGCCTATAATTGCACCTGAATATATAATCACATTATCTCCAATTTTTGTATCATCCATAATAACAGCATGAGGAAAAATTATAACATTCTTACCTAACTCAACATTTTTCCCGACATAAACAAAAGGATAAATAACAGAGTTATATCCAATTTTTGTACCTTCTGAAATATAAGCAAAATCCATGATAGTAACGTTGTCAGCAATTAACACATTATTAGATATAAAAGCTTTGCTTGAAATTATGCCAGTTCCATACTCTATTGGAAAAAATAAGTTTAAAATGATTGCCTGAGCTAAAGGTGGATTTTTTACAACTATTATATTTCTATTATCTAACTTTATTCCTTCAGCTACAACAAAAGCAGATGCATTTGATTTAATTGCTAAGTCTAAATATTTTTTTGAAAAAAGAAATGTTATATCACCTTCCTTAGCAGAGTTTATTGAAGAAACTCCACAAATTTCTATATCATCACCAAATAGAACGCCCTGTACTTGTTTTGCTACTTCAGAAAGCTTTATCTTCATTATTTTTTACCCATTTCTTCATTTGCTTTTTTAATGAGTATATCAGTAAGGTCAATTGTTTTATCAAAGTAAAAAATACCTCCCGAATTTTTCTCTAAAATTACTGTATATTTTTCTTCTTCACCAATTTTTTGCAAAATCTTTTCTAAACGTTGTATAATCTTTTTTGTAAATTCTAAATCTTTTTGTTGAAGTTCATCCTGAGCATCTTTATACTTACTTTGAAACTCCTTTATCTTTTTCTGGAAAACTTTTTCCTTTTCAGCTTTAGCCTCTTCACTTAGAAAAGAGCTTTGTTTTTCTATCTCAGATTTTAGCTTATCCAATTCTTGCTGAAGTTGTTTCAATTCTGCCTGCATGGCTTCAGCCTTTTTTGAAATTTCTTTTTTTGCTTCTATCCCTTCTTTTGATTCATTTAATGCCCTTTGCATATCAACAATACCAATTTTCACTTGCTGTGCAAAAACACTTACATTAAGCATTAAAAAAACAAACAAAATAAAAAACAAACTTTTCATATATATCCTCCTTTTAGAATTTTATATTATATCAGAAGATAGTTCCGATTGAAAATTCCCATTTACTGCTTTTTTCACCACCCTTTGGATTAAGATTTTTCCCCCATTCTAATCTTAAAGGACCCATCGGTGAGTACCATCTAATGCCTGCTCCAACACTATATCTTAGTTCTGTTGGTATAATTTTCGAATTATATGCATTCCCTATATCAAAAAAGAATACCCCCCTAACCCCAGCTTCTTTTATTAAAGGAAAAATATACTCAATATTACCAAAAAACTCTCTATCCCCACCAAGTACATCTCCAGTTACTGGATCTTTTGGCCCTATACTTCTACTTTCAAAACCTCGTAATGTATACATCCCTCCAAGAAAAAACCTTTCATAAATAGGTATTTTCTTTCCACCATATGAAGTAATAACTCCATATTGACCATGAATAGATATCGTATGTTGCCATGGGAGTAAAAAGTATTTTGCATAATCAACTACACTTTTAAAATATTCGTTATCACCACCAAGTGGTCCACCTGCAAACTCCAAATAAAAAGTAAAATTAGAACCTTCTGTAGGATAAAAAGCATCATTTCTCGTATCTCTTATAAGATTTCCATAAATTGCGCTTGAAATTCTCTTTCCAATTTGGTCTTTTATAGTCTGTGAAGCTGTATTTTTTACATCTGTTACTTTTGCATTTTCAAATCTATAGCCACCTGTAACACTCCAATCATCGTTAATCCTATATCCAGTTTTTAATCCAAATCCAAAACTTTCTTTCGTATAATCAGTATATTCTCTTTTAATGTTGAAAACATCTACTCCACCTGCTATGGGTTTATCAAATATCCATGGTTCTAAGAAACTGATATCATATTCCTGCGATTTACTGCTTATTTGTAATCTTCCTGTCAACTTCTGTCCCTTTCCAAAAAGATTATTCTGTGATATTTGCAATGAACCCATAAATTGATCAACAGAACTATAACCAACTCCAAAAGTTAAATATCCCGTCGGTCTCTCTTTGACCTTAATTAATATATCCGTCAAATCCTCATCTTCTTTTTCCGGTTTTTCATAGTCTATACGTTGAGGAATAAAATTCAAATCTTCAAAATACCCCAATCGGTTGAGTTTATTTCTACTTTGTTTGACTTTGCTTGCATTGTATAAATCACCCTCAATTATATTTAACTCTCTTCTTATAACATTATCACGGGTCTTTGTATTTCCTTCTATAATTATTCTGTTTATATAAACAAGCTTACCCTTAGACACATGATACGTTATTTTTATCTTATGGTTATTTTCATCCACATCAAAAAGGGGCTCTGTATTAGCATAGGCATAACCTTTATTACCCATATACTCTGAGATGAAGGCAATGTCATCTCTAATCGCTGAGACTCTATAAATATCGTTCTTTTTCAGCTTTAGTTTAGGAAGCAGATCCTTCTCATATTCCTTTGCATCACCATCTACACCTACATCAACAACTATATACTTTTCGCCTTCAAAAATCTCAACCTCAACTATAAGCCCGTTTTTCTTTTTGTTAAGATCTACTTTGTGACCTATTACTTTTGCCTCTAAGTATCCTTCATTATTATAAAATTCTTTAATTCTTTCATAATCATTTTTCATTTCTTCTTCTTTGTAAGTACCTCTACCAGTAAGCCATGAAAAAATCCATTCTTCTTTTGTCTCCATAACACTTTTTATTTTGCTTGGTGAAAACTTATTTAGACCTTTAAAGACAATCTTATCTATCCTAATCTTTTTACCTTCATTAATATCAAATGTTATAACTACATCTCCAGGTTTATCTTTGTAAGTATCTATTGTATGCTTCACATTTACAAAATAAAACCCCTTTTCTTTATACAGTTTCATTATTTTTTCAATATCTTCATTTAATCTCTTTTCATCCATGAAAGTAAAACGTTTTGTTGAAATCTGTGTTTTTAAATCATCTTCAGAAAACTCCTTATTACCTTTAAACTTAATTTCCCTTATATAAGGGTTCTCTCTCACAATGAATTTTAGCCTTAAACCATCATCTAAGTAGTCCTTTTCAACAAAAACATCAAAGAAAAAACCCATTTTATAAATTCTTTTAATATCTTCAGCTATTTTTTCCTCGTTTAAAGGTTCATTGATTTTTGTGTCAAGCTTATTAAGTACAGCATTTTTTTCAATTATTCTCGTACCTTCGACAATAATATGCTTAATAATTTCATTTTCAGCCTTTACGTTTAAAAAAAATGTAATAGTAATTGCTATACTGAAAAAAATGATCAAAAAAATTCTATTCATAAGGCAATTATTACTCCATCATCAATTTTATATTTAAATTGCATCATAGATGCCAATTCCTCATTATGAGTAACAAGAACAATTGAAGTATTGTACTGCATATTTAATTTTAAAAAAAGCTCTGTTATTATTTTTGCATTTTTTTTATCAAGATTACCAGTCGGTTCATCAGCTAAAATGATTTTTGGATATGTTATAAAAGCTCTAATCAAAGAAACTCTTTGCTGTTCTCCACCAGAAAGCTGACCAGGTTTATGGTTTAATCTATCTTTTAAACCTACAATTTCAAATAATTCTAAGGCTCGCTCTTTAGCTTCTTTTATATCTATGCCAGCTATTAATAAAGGCATAATCGCATTTTCTAAAGCTGTAAATTCAGGTAATAAATAATGCATCTGAAAAACAAAGCCTATATTTTTATTTCTAAAAACTGCTTTTTCATCATGTGAAAGAAAATCTATATTTTTACCAAAATAAAGGATTTTACCCTCTGTAGGGCTATCTAACAATCCAATGATATGTAAAAAAGTTGTTTTTCCAGCACCCGATGCACCTACAATCGAACAAGTTGCTCCCATTTTTAATGAAAAATCAATACCTTTTAAAATTTCCAGTATTTCACCTGAGGGTAGAAGAAAAGATTTTTTTAAACGTTTAACTTCAATTACATATTCATTCATACCTTAAAACCTCAGCAGGGTCCATTTTTGAAGCTTGCTTTGCTGGATACAATGTAGCTAAAAAACAAATAAAAAATGAAAAAAAACAGACTAGAAAAACATCAAGACTATCCACCTGTGAAGGAAATCTATCTATAAAATATACGTCTCGAGCTAATAATTCTATGTTAAAAGTTTTTTCAATAAAACTAACTATACTGTGCAAATTTAAAGATATTAAAACTCCTAAAAATCCACCTATAGATGTACCAACTACCCCGATAATTACACCTTGTAAAATGAATATCTTCCCGATACTACTATGTGTAGCCCCCATTGATTTAAGTATTGCAATATCTTTATTTTTTTCCATAACTAACATAACAAGTGTTGTAATTATGTTAAATGCAGCTACTAACACTATCAGTAAGAGAATTATAAACAAAGCTGTTTTTTCAAGCCTTAAGGCTGAAAATAAGTTTTTATTCATCTCCTTCCAATCTCTTACTTTAAAGGGAATACCGAGCTTTTTTTGTATCTCCTTACCTATTAAATCAGCTTTTAATATATCCTTTACCTTAACTTCAATGCCTGTAACCTTATTACCTATTTCTAAAAGTTTTTGGACAGATTCAAGACTTGTATATACAAGGTTAGAATCATATTCAAACATGCCAGTTTCAAAAATACCAATAACCTTAAAATCTATCATTTTTGGTATTACACCCATCGGTGTCATCTGCCCCATTGGTAGGATAACTGTAAGCACATCACCTGGATAAAGACCGAGATTTCTTGCTAATTCCTTACCTATAAGTATGGTCCTTTCGTTATCAAGTTCAAAGAGATCACCTGTTTTAACCTGCTTCAAAAGGTTTGTAACTTTAATCTGTTTTTTTACATTTATCCCCTTCAAAACAACACCGTAAGCCTTTTCTTTATTCGATAATAATACCTGAGTTATAACAAAGGGAGCCGAATCTATAACTCCATCTACCTGCTTGATTTTTTCTATAGTTTCATCATATCTATCAAAATATCCCTCATAATTTAGAACAATTACATGAGCATTTGTACCAAGTATCTTCTCTCTAAGGGCATTTTGAAAACCTGACATAACTGATAGCACAACAATCAAGGCCATCACACCTAAAATGACACCTAAAATAGAAATAAAGGTTATAAAAGAAATAAAGGTTTGTTTTCTTTTCGCTCTTAAATATCTTAAGGCAATAAAAAATTCAAAGGGTACTTTCATTAATGTCTTTCCGGTTTTAGCAATGGGAATAATATAACATCTCTTATGGAATGACTATTTGTAAAAAGCATTGCCAATCTATCTATTCCAATTCCTTCTCCTGCTGTTGGTGGTAAACCATATTCAAGTGCTCTAATATAATCATAATCATACTCTCCTGCTTCTTCATCACCTTTAGCCTTATTTTCTAATTGTAATAGAAATCTATTTTTCTGGTCTTCTGGATCATTGAGCTCAGAAAAGGCATTCGCTATTTCTCTACCTGCTATATACAGCTCAAACCTATCAGTAACTTCAGGATTTTGAGAATTTCTTCTTGCCAGTGGTGATACTTCAACAGGAAAATGTGTAATAAAAGTTGGCTGGATTAATTTATCTTCAACTGTTTTTTCAAAAATTTCTGTTATTATTTTTCCTCTCCCTTCAAAGCCTTTTAATTGTATATCCAAAGACTTTGCTACCTTTTTACATTTTTCAAGATCATCTAAATCTTTCATATCAACACCACCAAGCTCTTTTAGAGCTTCTTCCATTGTGTAACGTTTAAAGGGTGGAGTGAAATCTATTTTATAATCACCATATTGTACCTTTGTATCACCATTAAGTTCCATTGCAAGAAAAACAAAAAGTTCTTCAGTTAAGTTCATCAAATCTTCATATGTAGCATAAGCCATATAAAATTCAAGCATTGTAAATTCAGGATTATGCTGTGTTGATATCCCTTCATTTCTAAAATTTCTGTTTATTTCATAAACTCTTTCAAAACCACCAACTACTAACCTTTTTAAATACAATTCTGGCGCTATTCTTAAGTAAAGTTCCATATCTAAAGCATTATGATATGTTTTAAAGGGTCTTGCTGTTGCACCACCGACTATGTGGTGCATCATAGGAGTCTCAACCTCTAAAAACCCCTTTGAGTCAAAAAAATCTCTTATTAGCTTTATCATTTTGATTCTTTTCTCAAACACCTTTCTCACTTCATCATTAACAATTAAATCAAGATATCTTTGTCGATATCGTAATTCCACATCAACAAGACCATGCCATTTTTCTGGTAAAGGTCTTAAAGATTTACAAAGAAATTTATATTTTTCAACATTTATTGTCAATTCACCAGTTTTTGTTTTAAAAGGCCTACCACAAATACCAATAATATCTCCTACATCAAGCAAATCCGTTACTTTATCATATTCTTCTCCTAATGTTGTTTTTTGAAAGAATATCTGAATTTTTCCAGAACCATCTTTTAAATGTGCAAAGGTAGATTTCCCAAAACTTCTTATACTCATAATCCTTCCAGCAATTGAATATACTGGAAAAGAAAAAGGATCATGCATCTCTTCTTTGTTTTTCTCATAATATAATTCCTTCAATGTTTTGGTATTTGTATCGGGTTTAAAGTCGTTTGGATAGGGATTTATTCCCATTGAGATTAGTTTTCGTAGCTTATGCTTCTTAGATTCTATTAAGACGTTTTCTTCCATCTCTCTCACCATTAATAAATTAATTTTCCTATCCTATTAAACCTGATTTTTTTATCAATTCTATAAAATGGGTAATTGTTATTAGAATCATAAGACCAGTATATGATTAAAGCTTTCCCTTTCAAATTGTTTATTGGTACAAATCCCCAGAATCTACTATCTAAACTTGAATCTCTATTATCTCCCATAACAAACAAGCTATCTTTAGGAACCTTTATCGGACCATAATTATCTCTTGGTGCTACCTCTTTAGGTATTATAATGGGATCTCTATAAACAGCCTGTGGTGTTTCTATTAATCTGTTATTGATATACACCTTCTTATCCCTTATTTCTACTTTATCACCTTCGATTGCAATGACCCTTTTAATAAAATCTTTACCGGGATCAACTGGATATTCAAAAACAACAACATCACCTCTTTTAGGTTTTTTAAATGCAAAAACCCGTTTATTTATAAAAGGGAACTTATACCCATAAATGAATTTATTAACCAAAAGATAGTCACCGACAAGGAGTGTTGGTTCCATAGAACCTGAAGGTATTTTAAACGCTTGAACTACAAATGTCCTTATTAATAAAGCAAAAAAAAGTGCTACTATTATTGATTCTATTGTTTCTCTTAATTTGCTTTTTTTGTTTTTTTCATTATTTACTTTATTTTTCAAAATGCCCTCCTATTTATCCACTTTCAATACAGCTAAAAAAGCTTCCTGAGGTATTTCTACATTACCAACCTGTTTCATTCTTTTTTTACCTTCTTTCTGTTTTTCTAATAGTTTTCTTTTTCTTGTAACATCACCACCATAACACTTTGCTAAAACATTTTTCTTCAAAGGCTTTATCGTTTCCCTCGCTATAACTTTATTTCCAATTGCAGCCTGTATAACTACTTCAAATAACTGCTTAGGGATTAATTCTCTTAATTTTTCAACCAACTGCCTACCTTTTTGATATGCCTTTTCTCTGTGAACAATAATTGATAATGCATCAACTACTTCACCATTTACAAGAATATTTAATTTTATTAAATCAGAAGGTTTAAAATCAAGAAATTCATAATCTAGTGATGCATAACCTTTGCTAATAGATTTTAATCTATCATAAAAATCAAGCACAATTTCATTTAATGGAAGTTCATATTCTAATATAACCCTGTCCTTAGTAATAAACTTTATATCCCTCTGTACGCCTCTTTTTTCCTGACAGAGTGTTAAAATGTTACCTAAATAGGCTTCGGGTGTGTGTATATGGGCGAGTATTATAGGCTCTTCAATTCGATCTATATACTGTGGTTCAGGAAATTTATTAGGATTATCTACCTCAATCACTTCATTTTTTGTTGTAATAACTCTATATTTTACTGTTGGTGCTGTTGTAATTAAACTCAACCCATACTCTCTTTCCAATCTTTCTTGTATAATTTCCATGTGAAGTAATCCTAAAAAACCACACCTAAAACCAAATCCAAGGGCTAAAGATGTTTCTGGTTCAAAAACAAATGAAGAATCATTTAAGCTCAGTTTCATCAATGCATCTCTTAATTCTTCAAATTCATCACTATTTGTAGGATATAAACCACAAAAAACCATAGGTTTCATTACTTTAAAACCAGGAAAAGGCTTATTAGTTTTTCTTTCTACCTCTGTAATAGTATCACCAATTCTGCAATCTCTTATATTTTTCATCCCTGTTATTAAAAATCCAACTTCACCAACCCCTATTTGTTCAACTTCAATGGGATATGGTGCAAAAACCCCTATTTTTTCTATCTGATAAACAGTTTGTGTATGCATAAAATAGACTTTCATGCCTTTTCTTATAGTACCATCTATAACCCTTACAAGTGTTACAACACCTTGATAAGAATCGTACCAGCTATCAAAAATAAGCGCCTTTAGTGGATTATGTTCCTCTCCTTGAGGTGGTGGAAACTTAATAACGATTGCTTCAAGTAATTTGTCAATTCCAATGCCTTCTTTAGCACTAATTAAAATGGCATCATCTGCTGGTAGGCCTATTATGTCTTCTATTTCCTTCTTTATCCTTTCAGGCTCGGCAGAGGGTAAATCAATCTTATTAATCACCGGCAAAATTTCTAAATTATTCTCTAAGGCAAGATAAACATTTGCCAGTGTTTGTGCCTCTACTCCTTGTGTAGCATCTACAACAAGTATCGCACCTTCACAAGCTGCAAGGCTTCTTGATACTTCATAACTAAAATCAACATGACCTGGCGTATCGATTAAATTCAATATATAGGTATTTCCATCTCGAGCCTTATAATTAAGTCTTACGGTCTGTGCTTTTATAGTTATTCCTCTTTCTCTTTCCAGTTCCATCTTATCTAAAAACTGTTCCTGCATCTCTCTTTTAGATACTGCACCTGTAAATTCAAGCAACCTATCTGCTAAAGTCGATTTGCCGTGATCAATATGAGCAATAATTGAAAAATTTCTAATAAAATTTTTATTCATACCTTAATTTTTCTATACCTAAAAATTCTTCTTCCTACATTAATAGATGCTATAGAAAGGTCATATGCTTTTGAAATTTCTACATGTGCAGCAAAACCACACTTTTTACAATCAATTTCTCCACGTGTTTTTAAATAACATCCCTGTGTAATGATACCATCGGGGTTAGCATTAACAAGCATCCAATCATGACAAACCCAAGAATTATCTTTCATCGCTAGCAGACAACCATATGAATCAACAAGCGGATAACCTTCTTTCTTAAGTTTTATTAGCATATCAATTACTGAAGGTCTATCCTCCAATGGTATAAAAAGTTCATTATCTTGCTCAATACCATAAGGGTAATGAAACTGGATAGTAATACCTTTTACAAAATCTGCAATGAATCTTATCATTTCTGGTAAATCTTTAACATTTAACCTATTTATAGTAATATTTGCATAAAGATTTGGATGTCTTGCTTCTTTAATATTTTCAATGATTTTATCCAACATAACACCTCTAATGGTTTTATAAGTATCTTCTAAACCATCAAAACTCACCCAAACAACATCAGCAGGCAAATTATAGAATGGTATAGTGCCATTTGTAGTTACACCAACACTAAAAAAAAGTTTTTTTGCATATTTTATAAGGTCATTTAAACACTTATTTGCATTTTTATCTCTCCATAACAAAGGTTCGCCACCTTCAAAAATTAATATTCTTGCTCCCATGTTATGCATTTTCTTAATAATATTTACTGCCTCTTCAAATGAAGGTTCTTGTTCTTTTTTCCTCCAATAAGGACAATGATAACACCTCAAATTGCAGTTATAGGTTATTTTATACCCCGCTAAAATGGGCTTTTTTTTCCTATAAAATTTAGACTCAATATAATATTTAAAAAAATATCCAATCCAATTAGACATTAGTTTTTAATGATACCATTGAAAGATGAGTTTTACAAGAAAAGAAAAATTATGTGGTTACTATTTTAAAATATCACACTTTATCGCAAAGTTAATAGTTACATATACAATAAACACCTTTCTTTTTATCTTCAAATCTTGCTTAGTTATATCATATTTCCAATTGCCCGACCATAATCTTGGCAAGCACGATTTCCTTCTTGTGTTCCAACTTGAGCTTCTTTTAAAAGAAGGTAGCCTAAATTTACCATCTTCATTCCATAAACATGTTCCATCGTATCATAAATAATTTTTGGAGCCTCACCGCTATGTGTGTGAGAACCAAATGCACCAGCAACCTTACCTGAAAGTTCTGCATTTTTTGCAAGAAATAGAAATGTCTTCATGTTTTCTGTGATATCTCTGTGATAGGTAGGACAACCAAAGACATAGGCATCATAACCATTCAAGTTGTTTGGCTCATTTATCTCGTTAATCTTTTTAATCTCAACTTCATTTCCTGTAAATCTAACCCCTTCTGCGATGAAATCTGCCATTGTTTTTGTTTTTCCAGTAACACTAAAATAAACGATCAAAACTTTTCCCATATTTTTCTCCTTTAGAATAATTTTTGTCTTATTTTAACTCTTTGATTAAAAAAACAAATATTTTTTAAGAATTTTTTAGATGCTGATTTTCTTAATTATCACAATAACTTTGCCAACATATAGTGATCACATATAATTAAACCCTTCAAAAAAATATTGCAAAATAAATAAAAATTTGGGGGTTTAAATTGAGAATACTGTTAAATAGACAGCAAATCTAATAATTATTTTAATTTTAAAAATCTTAAGATTTTCGAAACTATATCTTCCGGTTTATCAAGTATTTCAATTAAATCGAGATCTTCCCTGTTAATTAATCTCTTTTTAAGAGTGTTTGTCTTTAACCATTTATAAAAACCGTTCCAGTACTCAGAACCAACTAAAATTAATGGAAAAGGCTTAATTTTTTTAGTTTGTATAAGTGTAAGTGCTTCAAAAACCTCATCTAATGTTCCATATCCACCAGGAAAAATTATGAAACCTGATGAATACTTCACAAGCATCAACTTCCTGATAAAAAAATAATGAAAATTAACAAGTATATTACAATATTTATTAGGCTTCTGTTCTAAAGGAAGTTCAATATTACACCCTGCAGATTTACCACCTTTTTCATAAGCTCCCCTATTTGCCGCCTCCATAATGCCAGGTCCACCACCAGTTAATGTTGATACACCATAATCAACAAGATATCCAGTAATTTCTCTTGCCATTTTATAATATTTGCTATTAGGTCTTGCTCTAGCTGAACCAAAAACCGTAACTGCTGGTACTATGGGACTTAGCTTTTCAAAGCCTTCAACCATTTCTGCTAATACCCTAAAAATTCTCCATGTATCACCTACTTTAATAGCATCAATAACATACTGTTTTTCAACATATTCGCCATATTCGGAAGTAAAATTTTTTATGTTTGAGTTGCTACTATTCATTCAAATAAACCTTCTGCAAATTCTTGTGGGTCAAAAACTTCAAAATCATCTATTTTTTCTCCAACACCAACAAAATAAACAGGTATTTTTAAAGATTTTACCACATTCAATAATACACCACCTTTAGCAGTGCCATCAAGCTTAGTCATTATTATACCAGTAGCATTAATTGCATCTGTAAAAACCTTTGCCTGGTTTATGGTATTCTGTCCTAAAGTTGCATCTAACACAAGCAAAACTTCCTGAGGATAATTATTTGAGACCTTTTGAAGAACTCTTTTTATCTTTTTTAGTTCTTCCATCAAATTTTGTTTTGTATGTAACCTTCCGGCAGTATCAATTATTAATATATCAATATTTTTAGCTATTGCATATTGTAGACTATCATATGCTACAGCAGCAGGATCTGCATTTTCTCTTTGTTTTATTATTTCAATACCCAATCTTTTTGCCCATATGTCCAATTGTTCTATCGCTGCAGCTCTAAATGTATCAGCAGCACCTAATACAACCTTGAAATTTTTATCTAAAAAATATTTACTTAACTTTGCAATAGTTGTTGTTTTACCAACCCCATTCACTCCAACAACCATTATAACAAAAGGTCTATCTTCAGGAATAACTAATTCTTGCGCAAATGGTTTAAAAATATTTACTACTTCCCGAATCAACGCGTTTTTTAATTCATCTCCATTTGTTATATTTTGTTTTTTTAAGTTTTTTATCAATTCCTCTGTTGTTTCAATGCCCACATCTGAAGTTAATAATAGTGTTTCTAATTCCTCCCATACACTATCATCTATATTAGCTCTTCCTAATATGGAATTTAAACCAAGTTTAATCTTTTCATGTGTTTTTGTAAGACTTTCTTTTATCTTTTTAAAGAACATCACCCTATCTCCTTAGAAAAAAAATAAACAACCTTCTCTAGATGATAAAGGGATTTAGAAGCACTTTCTTTGTTATCAAATATTAGCATAACAAAATAGTCTTTATTTACGGGCATAAATTGTGCGACAGTTTTTTCAAATTTAAGCTGGAAAAAATTTATTACTTCATGTGTTTTAATATTCTTCAAATAATTATGTATTATTACTTGATAAGCTCCAATAACCTTTAAATCATATTCATCTATAACCCCATAATGGACAACACTCTCCCCTTCCCAATCAAGCAAAATAGCGCCTTTTGCCTGCATCTTGTCTACAAGATCTTTCAAACATTTTTCAAATGACATGTAAATTAGGTTAAGTTAAAGGACAAATAAAGTCAAGCACCTCTTATTTTGTTAAATCTTTTAATATTTTAAAAACATATGAGAAATCTAAATCAGAGCAATTTTTCAAATATGCCATTGCATATAATTCTTTTACAACACTTGCAGTAAAAAGCGGCTGTTTCATATCAAAGGCCAAAGCTTGCAAATAATGCAAGTCTTTATAAATTAATGCATTAGAAAAATGAGGCGCATAGTTTTCATATAAAATTTTATCTTTTTTAGCCGATAAAACCATTGAATTTCCTGCACCCGCCATTAAAATTTCAATAGCATCATTTAGAGAGATACCAATCTTTTCAGCCAATAATAGGCTTTCAGATATACCAACCATGAAAACACCAAGCAAAAGATTATTAATAAGTTTCATTTTAGTAGCTAATCCTGGTTTTTCTAAAAAGAAAATTTTATTACCCAATACTTCAAGTACAAACCTTACATTTTCAAACGTATCCTTGTCACTACTCACAAGAATTGTTAATTGACCTTTTGATGCCGGAATAACACTTCCTAAAACAGGAGCTTCAATATAGCTTCCTCCCTTGGCTGATATACACTCATAAAAAGCTAATACATCACGATGATTATTTGTTGTTGTATCAATTATAACCTTACTAGTTAAATCTGTACTCAATATGCCATCAGCTCTTTCTAATACTTCTTTAACTGCTTTACTATCAAATAGATTTAATAAAATAATATCACTATTTTTAACAACCTCTGCAGGAGACTTTTGCAATGTAACATCCAGACCATTTGCCTTTCCTTCTGTCCTATTCCATACGAACAATTTAAAACCTTGAGATATCAATCTTTCAACCATAGCTCTACCTAAATTACCTAAACCAATAAACCCTATTTTCACTGTTGCACCTCCACTAATTCTAAAATATGGTTGAATATGGGCATTTCTTTTGTTATTAACTCCCAGATAATTGTTTCATTATCAAAACCTTTAAAGGTTATACTTCCTTCTTTCCTGAATAAAAACACATCCCTTGTTTTCCTATTTTTAACACAACAGAATTCCATTATCTCATCTTTAAATAAGTAATTTTTTTGAATTTCTTTAGGTAGTTGTTGAACATTTATAATAACTTTTTTAATATCTGAAAATACCCTCATAACCTTTAAAAACGCTAAAAAAGCCTCTTCTGTGAGACCAATGCCAATGTTATAAATAAATTTTTGCTTAAATAAAAAAGTACTATGTTCACCTAATGAAAATTCCAATTTAAATTGTTCTACATAATTATTTATCATGTTTTTCATGTCATTTTTATCTTTAACAGCTAAAAGTTTTGCTTCAAGAGTTGGAGGAATAATAAAACTATAACCTTCTATAACATAAACATTAAAAGGTAATTTTACAGTTAACCCTCTTGTTTTACTCTCAAAATTAATCATGTTATCTAATCTTCTTTTTGCATTAAAATCTCGCTTAGAACCTCTACTGGCTAAATTAATTATTTCACCAAGTGCTATATTATGAGTGCCAAATTCTGAGTTAATACTAAATATTAAAGGTGCATCACCATAAGTTATAAAAATCCCGAGATCAACAGACAATAGTTCTTTTTTATCTTCATCGTAAACAACGTGCTCTAATCCGCGTTTATAATCTTCACTATCTTTTTTTATAATAATTGCAAGTTTTACAATTTCTTCTATTGAACCACTAAAAATTAATGAATCACCCACTATATTATGCAGAGTTATTTCCTGCGATATCGATTTATCAGAGGCATAATGAAGAATTGGTAAATAAAATTTATCTTTCAAAAGTTCTCCGATAGAGCTTTCTTTCAATTTGATAGTTTTCTTTGAAAAGTCACGAATATCAATATAAATAACAGAGACTTTTTCTTCATTACTTTTTTTAATTAGTTTTCCCTTTTCAAAAGAGAAGTAATAGAGCTTACCCTTATTGTATTCATCCTCAACATCAACAGCCTGTTCACTTGCTCTATCTTTAATTACTGATAGTGCATTGTTAAGATAATCACTATTAAACAGTTCATGATATTTAAACACAAAATAACCATTCAAAAAGGATAATAATAAATCTTTTTTGTCAATATCAATCAATTGTTGAATCTTAAATTCAATATCATTTTTTAGCTTTACAATACCTTCATAAATTTCTTTTTTATCAGCTAACTCTTTCGAAAGTTTAAATATATTACTACGATATAAAATATCATTGGAGAATTTAACAAGATTAGATGGCAGATATAATAATTGAACAAGTAATTTAAAAAAATCGGTATTGAGATAATTCTTAGATAAATAATTAAATATTATGTCTCTAAGTTCTTTTAAAACTTTTATATGGAGAATCTCATGATTCAAATCCTTATTTTTCAAAAGCATGTTTACCAAATCATCGTTTATTGAATTATCATAAACTTTTAAATTCTCCAGCATAGAATATAAATGTTCACTTAATAACCAAATATTATTAAAAGTTCTAAAAAATGATGTTTTTATATCTGCAAAACAAACAGGACTTATCTCATGATAGAAAATATTATCTTTAATCTCCCTTGTTTTAAATTCATCGAAAACTTCATCAATTATCATCATTAAATAAAAATAGAAAAAATGTGAAAAATAAGCATCCCTTCTGTCATTTGAAATTTTGCCTATAATAATGTTCAAAAAATCTTTTTTAATCGCTTTAAATTTGTTAACAAGCGTCAATATAAAAAAAAGAATGATAGCGAAGGGTTCTTTTGTTGTTTCTTTCGAAATATTTATAATAACTTCAACAAGCTTTCTTTTTAAATTTCTTCCCGAAAAAACGATCCACTTTTCTAAAAGCCTTTTATCAATGAGGTTATCGTAATACAATATTTTGGACAAAAGTTCCTTCTCTCTTCCATATAAAGGGCTAACTTCAAACAAATAATCGAAGTGCAAATACTTTTCTTCATAAGGACATGAATGTTTTTGTATATATTCTTTGAGACTTAAAAAGGTTTTTTCTATCTCAACAGCTAATTCTTTTGAGTAAACATAAAAAAGTATTTTGAAGGTAGAATAATTTTCTATATAAAGTGGCAGGTTTTTATAAAAATTATCAAATTTACTATTTAAAAAAACTAATGCATTCTTTTTGCTATATTTTTCAAATTCTTTTAAATTCATCAATCTATAAAAATTAATGCTTCATCAGGCATTACAGTATCGTTTTTTTCAACATAAATCTCTCTAACGATACCATCTTTTGGTGAATGAATTTCATTATCCATTTTCATTGCTTCCACTATCAATACTGGCTGTCCTACTTTAACATAATCACCTACTTTAACTAATATATCAACAACTTTACCAGGTATCGGACATGTTACATCACCTTCTCTTGTAGCCTTTGGCCTTACTCTTACAGCATCAGTAGAAAACTGTGCAAAAGGTACTGCCACTTCCTCAACAACTTCTTCATATTCCATTATCTCCATCATAACCTCTTCTAACCTACCATCAATTTCTAAATATATAGGTTTTAAATCTCCCTGCTTTTGACCACTACCAATTACTCTCACATCATACTCATTGCCATGCAGATAGAGTTTATAATGTTTTGGTGCCAAACGAATATAAGTGAATTTTTTTTCTTGTCCCATTTTATATCCCCTCTCTTATTGCAATTGCAGCAGCAACCATTGTTACATAATCCATTGGATCTATGTAATCCTGGTATTCAAGTAAATAAGGCTTTTTATTGATAAATTCAGTATCGAAATTACCATTACGGAAATCTGGATCATTTACAATCTTTTTATAAAAAGGTATCGTTGTTTTAATACCGCGAATTACAAACTCATCAAGCGCTCGTCTTAACCTTGCAACTGTTTCTTCCCATGTCCTGCCATAAACAATTAGCTTAACAATCATAGAATCATAATAGGGTGGTATTGTGTATCCTTGATATACAGCACCATCCAACCTTACACCTATTCCACCTGGTGAATTATATGCTGTGATTTTACCAAAGTCAGGCATAAAATTATTCTTAGGGTCTTCTGAACATATTCTAACTTCAATTGCATAACCTTTTAATTCTACATCTTCTTGCGTTATTGAAAGTGGTTTACCTTCAGCAATTCTAATTTGTTCTCTTACTATATCTATACCTGTTACCACTTCTGTCACGGGATGCTCAACCTGTATTCTCGTATTCATTTCCATAAAATAAAAATTACCTTTATCATCCACAAGAAATTCAACTGTGCCTGCATTAGTATAATTTACTGCCTTTGCAAGTCTAACAGCAGCTTCCCCCATCTCTTTTCGTAATTCTTTATCTAAAATCAGTGATGGAGCAATTTCAACAAGCTTTTGATGTCTCCTTTGAATAGAACAATCCCTTTCTCCTAAGTGTATAATGTTACCATACTGGTCGCCTAATATCTGAAACTCAATATGATGGGGATTCTGCAAATATTTTTCAATAAAAATTTCTGCCTTACCAAAAGCTTTTTTAGACTCTGAAATGCAAATACCTATATATGCTCTTAATTCTTTTTCATTATGGCAAACTCTCATGCCTCTTCCACCACCACCAAAAGCAGCCTTTATAATAATAGGAAAACCTATATCATTAGCAAGCTTTACAGCTTCATCAACATCAGAAATAGGCTCTGATGAGCCTGGTAAAAGTGGTAACCCAACTTTTTTAGCCAATTCTCTTGATGCAATTTTATTTCCAAGCAATGCTATATTTTCGCTTGAAGGACCAATAAATATTATCCCTTTTTCTTCACAATATTTTGCAAAATCAGGGTTTTCTGATAAAAAACCATATCCAGGATGAATTGCATCAACCCCAATTTCCTTAGCTAAATCTACAATTCTATGAAAATTTAAATATCCTTCTAAAGGGCCTGGACCAACTAAATAAGATTTATCAGCTTTCCTAACATGATGTGCATTTCTATCAACTTCTGAATAGATAGCCACTGAAATAATACCAAGCTCTTTACAAGTTCTTATAATTCTACTTGCAATTTCACCTCTGTTCGCAATAAGGATTTTCTTAAACTCCCTCTCTACAACCATGTTTTGAAATTATAAGTAAAATATTTAGATTTGTCAAAAAAAATAGTAACAATATCAAAAATCTTTATTTTTTTAATAATACACTGTTATAAAAACTAACTACCAATTATAACCAGGATAAGTACCTGGTGGTTGGTGCGGTGAAAATTTAGGTTCAATTGTTTTGAGATTTGTATCTGAAGGTGGTATGTTTGGTTGGATTGATGGCAAAGGAGGCTTGTCTTCTTCTATACCCCTAAAAATTTTAGGGGCTTCTAAAGTACGTATTTTATCTATTGTTGTTTGTGAATCTACATTAAATAATTGCAATATCTGATTCATTTTTTCCATCGAAGTTAAAATTGGCGGTAATGGAGGTTGATTTAACTTAACTATTGTATGATACCCTTTTTCAAGCACAGTCTCTCCTAAATCATTTTTTACATTAACTATTCCAGAAAATACATATATACTCATTTCATCACCTAAAAAAAGTACAACAAAATCAGTACCTCTAACACCTGCAACTGCAGTTGTGGTTTTGATTTTAAAACTCTCGTCTTTTTCAAGAGCTTTATCAATTATACTTCTCACACCACCTCTTGATGTAGTTATTTCCTTATTTTTTGAATATATATCAATTTGAATTTTAGTTTTCTCTGCCATAGAAACAATCTTTCCATCGAAAAACTTAATTTTCATAAGACTGTTAGCTCTTGTTCTTAAGGTATCTCCTTCAAAGATCGGGTCGCTAACTTTTAGCTTTACAAAACCCTCCACCCTCAATGCTTCACCGACACCTTTTAGTTCTTCAACTATTCCTACCTTCTCTGCTGCATAAGTAATATGAAAAAAAACAAGACTGATTAGAAAAACTAATAAAATTGTCTTTTTCATATTTAAAACCTCACTTGTATACCTAAAGTTATTATTCTCCTTTGATAATCATAAAGTGTTATATTGCTATTTGAATTAACATAGACATACCTTCCAAAGACAGAAAAAATTTTATTGATTAAATATTCTGCTGTAAAAACAAAACTACCGATTTTATCTTTTCTTTCAATTAAAAAGGTTTTATGTTTATCAAGGTAATCATCTAATTTATACTCACAATAAAAATCTGTTGTTAATTTATTAATTGGCCTTAAATATGCCCTAAGATGAATTTTATTTTGGTTTGCCTTCCAGTTATCACCTTCGGTATCATCTCTCGCTATTTCGTATCCTAAACTAAAGAAATGTTTTCCATAAAACTTTGATAGCTCAATTTTACCACCATACCTGTATCCATCACGATCCTCATACTCGTTTGCAGGTCTTAACACGAATTCTCTTTTTTCAATAAAGGGTTTAAAGGTTATAAAGAGGCTATTTGAATCATTATAGATAGAAATACCAGGGGTTAAAACATTTGCAAGTAAATAACTCCTTTCATCTAACAATGAATAAAAAACACTATAAGTTAAATCAAGATTTAAATTGTGGTTAATCTTATAAATACCTTTGACACTTAAATCATTACTGAAATAATTATATTGGCTCAAATGGTTATAAGCGCTATAACTTCCATCATAGTTTAGTCTTAAAGTAGTCTTTTCAAAATTATTTAAATAATTAAACTTAAAACTAAACAAATGGAAATTATCATCTTTGCCACTTATAAGGGAAGCATAGTATTTGTCTGATGGTTCTGAAACTACATTATTATCATAACCATAGGCATAAGAAAACTCAAAATTGCTCTTTTGTTTGTTTATTGATATCGTTTTTAATGTTTGGATAGCAAAACTTTTTAAGTTTTCTGAATAAGCACCAGTAATTATTGTATTTAAGGTTTTCACAGCCTCTTGAGTATTATTGCTTAAAATTAAAACATCTATTCTTTCTTTAAGCACTTCTTCTTCAATAGATTTGTCACTAACTATTTTGTCTAAAATTGATAATGCAATTTTATACCTCTTCATTTTTTTAAAATATTTTGCTCTTAAAAGTTCTATTCTGTTACCTTTAATGCCTCGTTTATCCCACTCTTCAAGCTTTTTCCCCAATAAATCAATCTCATTCATTTTAAGGAGTAAATCTCCATAATTAATACATAAATTTATATCTGCATCATTAATTGCAAGGGCTTTTTCAAAATATTTTTTTGCTTCACTAAAATTTAACAATTCTTTGTTCACCAAGCCATAATAATAAAAATAATTAAAATTGTCTCCTCGTTCATTATTTAATATCTCGATTGCCTCCTCATAAGCACCATCTTCAATGAGAGAGCGTATTTGATTTTCATCAAAGGCATAAGAAAATTTAAAAAGAAATAAAAAAAATGATAAAAATAACAAAGCGTTTTTAACCATCCTTCCTCCCTCCTTTAAGATAAGTAACCATAGTTTTATCCAGTTGTCAAGTAAATTAATAAATTGTGCACCAAATAGATATGGTAAATAAGAAATATCCGGTTTTTTCTGAAAAAAACGCATTAAAAACTCTCTTATGTGATGCAAAACAATTATTTGAACACCTTATTAATAAAGCTAAAGCATAAGATTTTTTAGTACATCGGAAAACTAAATGATTCGAAAAACAACAAAATCTATTACTTCAAATTCTCTATGGTGTATATGTGAAATCTGAAAAAATATACTTAGCTCTTCAAAAGTTCATTCAGTTAAATTATCTAATTGCAAAATTACTTAAAAAATTTCTAAATAAAGATTATACATTAACTAATTTGTGATAATTTTTATCGCCTAACAATTTTTACCGTATGATCCCTTTTGTCATAATAATACCTGTTACCCCAGGGATCTAAGGGATAACCTTCTTTATCTGTTTTTATTCCTTCAAGATATTTTTTTTCAAAGAAAGTTTCCCTATAAATGATTCTATGTCTATCACCTGTTATTTCCCGTATATCTTCTGGAAAACGTCTGTGTAAAACATAATAAACGACAATACTTGAATTAATATGATAAACCTCTTCAGCAGCTGCACGTTCTTTTAACACATTTTCATACTTACTGTAATAACTCAACGCTATTAAAAATAGTACAATGAGAAAAACAAGAACTAGAATATTCTCAAAAGCTACAATGCCTTTATCGAAATTTCTCATCCTTTTACAAACTTTACCATATCCCACATAGGTAAGAATACGCTTAAAGCTAAAAATAATACCATGCCAAAAATAACTACCAACATAGCAGGCTCTAACAAGGTAGTAAGTCGTTTTATAGTAAAATCTAAATCATTCTCATAAAAATCTGCAACTTTTTTTAACATTTCGTCTAAACTACCAGTTTCTTCACCTACTGCTATCATCTCTTGTACTAAAGGAGTGAAAAAACCTATTTTTTCTATAGATTGCGAAAGGCTTGCACCAGTAACAATATTCTCTTTTACAATACTTAATTTTTCAACAAAAACCACGTTATCAATGGTATTTTTTAATAAATCAAGTATTGTTGTTATAACAATGCCACTTGAGAATAAAAGAGAAAAAAATCTTGAAAATCTCACCATTACAATTTTCCTTATTAACATCCCAAACACAGGTAACTTTAGTAATAACGGATGAAGAATTTTTTTCCCTGAGTGAGTTTTTGTCAAATAAAAATACAAGAAAAACATAAACATACCAAATATAAAAATCACATACCAGTTTTTTATAAAAAAATCAGACATAGCAATTAGAACTTTAGTAGGTAAAGGTAGTTCTGTACTAAAACTTTTATATAGCTGAGCAAACTTTGGTATTACAAAAGTTATTAATATTATAATAGCTGCTATAATAGCACCTACAACAATTTTGGGGTAAAGTGTTGCATTTTTTATTTTTTGTCGTACTTCTTCATCTTTTTCTATATGTTCAGATAATTTGAATAAAATCTCAGAAAGGTTACCACTTACCTCTCCAATCCTTACCGTAGCAACATACACTTCGTCAAAAAATTGAGGGTACATAGACAAAGAATTATAAAATGTCCTTCCTTTTTCAATTGAACTTCTTATATCTTCTAATGCTAAAGCAAATTTTTTATTTTCCTGTTGTGTTGAAATTACTCTTAAAGCTCTTGTTATTGGCAAACCTGCTTTTAGCATTGTAGCTAATTGAGTTGAAAAAAATATTAAATCTGTTTTTGAAAAAGAAAAAAAAATTGTATTAAAAAAATCAAAACTTAATACTTTTTTAGCTTTAACATCAATAGGAATTAATCCATGTATTTTGCATAATTGAACAACTTCATCAGCTGATTCGGCTTCTAAAGTTTTTGTAACAATTTCCCCTTTCTTGTTTGCAGCTTTCAGTAGAAATTTAGGCATTATATGATAACCTCTTCATGTGTTGCTGCTATTAATTCTTCAAGCGTCGTAACACCTTCCATTACAAGCTTAATCCCTGCATCCTTCATGGGTACAAAACCTTCTTTCATTGCATTGGCTAATATAATACTGTGCTCTGACTTTCTTATAATTAAATTCTTTGTTATTTCTGATATTACTAGTAATTCATATAACCCGATTCTATCCATATATCCTGTATTTCTGCAATGTATACAACCAGTTCCTCTATAAAACTTAGTATCTGCTGGTAACTTAAATTCGGATAGAATACTCAATAAAGGGACGTATTCTTTTTTACAGTATGGACATATCTTTCTAAGTAATCTTTGTGCAATAATTCCCGTAATAGATGACGCTATTAAATAAGGTTCAATTCCCATATCCATTAATCTTGCAATTGTTGAAATCGCATCATTTGTATGAAGAGTAGATATTACTAAATGACCTGTTAGTGCAGCATGTATAGCAATTTCAGCAGTCTCCTTATCCCTTATCTCTCCAACTAATACTATATCAGGATCCTGTCTTAATATGTTTCTTAAAGCAGTTGCAAAGGTTAACCCTATTTTTGCATTAGTTTGGATCTGGTTTACTCCGATTATTTGATACTCAACGGGGTCTTCAATTGTTATTATATTTTTTTCCTTTTTATGAACATATTTTAAAGCGGCATAAGCAGTTGTCGTTTTTCCACTACCAGTTGGACCAGTGATTAGAAGCATACCAAAGGGTCTATGAAGCAATTTACGTAATTTTTCAAACAATTCCTTATTATCTATTATTCTCTCCAAATTAAGTAATTCTTCCCTTTTTTTCAAAAGTCTAAGTACTATCTTCTCACCCTGAATTGTTGGCATTGTAGAAACACGAATATCTACGACCTCCTGCTCTGTTAATCTTAAAACACTTCTTCCAACAAAGGTTCGTAAAAGATGGTATTTACCATCCTTATATTGAACCTCCACTTGAAAATGTCCATCCTGTGGTAGTCTTTTTTCAGAAATATCCATATCAGATATTATTTTAATTCTTGAGACTATAGGATTTAAAAGCGCCCTTGGTAAATCTATTATATCATGAAGTATACCATCTATTCTTAATCTTATTTTCAGCTTTCCAGCCGCTGGCTCTATATGAACATCGCTGGCTCTACTATTTATCGCTTGAATAATAATAGCATTAACAATTTGGATTATCGGAGCTTCTTCAGCCAGTCTAAGCAATCTTTCTGGAGATTCTTCGGTACCTTTAAATTCATACAATTTTAAATCAATATTTTTTAGAACCTCTTCTAAATCCCCACCCTTTGATGCATAATATTTCTTTAAAACTTCTTTCATTAATTTTTCAGTTGTTACCACTAACTTTACGGGTTTTTTAATAATCTTTTTTATTTCATCTAATCCAACAATATCCAAAGGGTCAACTAACGCAATTGTAACCTCTTTATCAGTTGAATAAATAGGAATAACGTTATATTTATAAGCAATCTCAGCTGGCAAGATTTCAGTGTATTTTTTGTCTATTTCTAAAATATTTTCACCAATATAAGGTAGTTTATATTGTTCTCCTAACGCTTTGGCAATTGTATCTTCTTTAACATATCCATTTTCAACTAATACCTCTCCTAACCTTTTACCTGTTGCTTTTGATATTTTTAATGCTTCTTCGAGAATCTTCTCATCAATTACTCCATATTCCAAAAGTAACTCACCAAGTTTTTTCTTAAGTATAGGCATAATAAATCCTTAAAAAAATTTTCTTGAAAAACTTCTTCATAAGTTTTATACATATTAATTATGAAAATTGCAATAATTTCTGACATTCACTCAAATTTTGTTGCTCTTAAAGAAGTTTTGAATGATATAAGAAAAGAAAACATATCTCAGATTTATTGCCTTGGAGATATAGTGGGTGTTTATCCACAGTTTAAAGAAGTTGTTAAATGTTTTATAGAAAATAATATCATTTCAATTATAGGCAACTACGATAAAGCCTGCATAAGTGATAATATAGAAACAGGCTTACTTTATCTAAAAAAAGGCATTTCTGAAGAAAATAAAAAAATTTTTTACTGGTCACATAAAAATTTAGACAATTATACAAAAGATTTTTTGAAAAGTTTGCCTCTAAAAATAAAACTGGAATTTGAGAAATACAAAGTTTTACTCGTACATGGAAGTCCCAATAGTATCTCAAAATATATTTATCCAGATACACCAACCCTTTATCTAGAAAACCTTTTTAAAGAAAACATGTGTAACGTAATAGTATGTGGACACACCCACATACCAATGATTATAAAAACCAAGGAAGGATACTTTTTAAACCCTGGTAGTGTAGGTATGCCAAAGGATGGTTCCCCTGAAGCAACTTATCTCATTGCTGATTTTAACTCAGAGGAACCCGACTTTAAAATTAAAAAAGTGCCTTTTGATTATAACTACGTAGAATTTCTTTTCAAAGAAAAAGTACTATCATTCATCTGATATTTTTGAAAACCTTTCATGAAATACCAATTCTTTTAAGTCTTTTCTTGGTGGGCATTTTGGTTCTTCATCGGGGTATCCAAAGGGAACAATTGCAACTACTTCGTAATTTTCTGGTATATTCAGCATCTCTTTCACTTTTTTAGAATCAAAAAGCCCTAAATATACAGAACCTACACCTTTATCCCAGGCAGTAAGCACCATATTTTGTAAAGCTAAAGCTACATCAAACATATACCAATACTCACCCTTATCGGTTGATGCCTCACCTTTGTAATAACCTGATTTAAACCTTTCTGCAATAGCTACAATTACTAGTGGAGCCATTAAAAGGCTTGGTAATCCAGGATTTCTTGGAGGAAATGCTTCAGATAACTTATTTTTCATCTCATCTTCTTTAATAATTATAAACCTCCAACACTGTGTATTTGCCCATGAAGGGGCAAATCTAGCTGATTGTAACATAGCTTCAAGAACATCATCGGGAATTGGATCTTTTTTAAATTTTCTTACACTTCTTCTTGTCATAATAGTTTGAATTGTTTCCATAACCTTCCTCCCCATTTATTCAACTACTATTTTATAAACAATTATCTCTTCCTTTTTACCTTTTACCTGTTGAGGTTTGCATTGTATTATTTTAACATAGTTTAAAGATTTTAAAAAATTTTTTGTTTTTTCATAAGTACTTTTTGAAATCAATATATCTGCATTAAGAGGTCTTGTTAATGCTTCTATTCGAGCCCCTAAATTTACTGAATCTCCAATTGCAGTATAATCCATTTTTTTGCCTTCAGCTCCCATATTACCTACAACTGCTTCACCAGTGTTAATTCCTATTCCTAAATACAATGGTTCTCTACCTTCTTTCAACCACCTACTTGCTAATTCTCTATTACGCTTAACCATTTCAATAGCACAAGCAACAGCTTTTATTGCATGGTCTTCCTGTTCTACAGGTACATTCCACAGTGCCATTATCTCATCACCTACAAATTTGTCCAATGTACCATCATATTTCATAATTATATCTGTCATTTCTCCCAATAACTCGTTTAGATAGGCAACAACATCTTCAGGTGTATGTTTTTCTGAAAAGGAAGTAAAACCTCTTACATCGGCAAACAATATAGTTACCTCTTTCCTAATTCCACCCAATTTTGCCATTTCAGGATTTTTGATAAGTTCATTAACAATCTTATCACTTACATAACTGGAAAACATTTTTTTTATCTGTCTACTTTGTGTCTCTTCTATAGCATACTTGTATATAATGGTCACTAAAAAAAGACTAAAATTTGTTAATACTGGGAATATAAAATTTATCCAAAGCTTAAAATACTTAAACATAAGAAAGTTCATCAATGTATAAGCAATCATTATAGAAAATCCTAAGATTGTAGTACCACGAACCTTTAAAGTTTTTGCAAATAAGATATATATAGCAAAAATTAAAAAAACTATGAGATACAAATTAATTTTGCTTACTTTTGTTATAAATTTGTTATGAAGAAGATTTTCAATGACATGTGCATGTTTTTCAATACCAGGCATATTTTTAGATAATGGTGTAACTCTTAAATCATACAAACCTACTGCAGTAGCACCTACAAGCACAATCTTATCCTTAAATGTTTCGGGTTTAATTCTTCCAAAATAAACATCAGATAAAGAATATCTTGAAAAAATATCTTCTTTGCCTCTATAGTCTATTAAAAATGTTGAATCGTTATCTAAAATAACCTTCTGATTACCAAAATACAATGCCTTACCTGGAATAAAAAGGACATCATCAAAATCTATATTTTTGTAAAGCATGTATGTACGTATTGCAAAAGAAGGATATACTTCATCTTTTAGTTTTATACCTACTAACTCACTTCTTAAAACACCATCTTCATCTTGCAACATATTTATATGCCCCAACCCAGCAAAACAATGAATTATTTCTTTTACTGGTAAGACAGCATTATTACCTGACAATACACTATCCTTTGACATTAAAACATTTGTATAGGCATGTTTTTTAAACTCCTCAGGAATGTTAAGACTTAGATTTTCTTCTTCGAAATTAACTGCAAAAGCACCGATTGTAACCCCATTATTAAAATACTTAACTAACATTTTATCATCTTTTGTAGGTTCGCTAAAAAGTACATCGATTGCTATAACTTTTGCTCCATAATGCTTAATCTTACCAATTATTTCAGCAAATTTATTTCTACTCCAGCTATCCCATCTACCAAATTCTTTCAATGATTTTTCATCAATTGCAGCAATAACAATATGCCCTGAGACATCATTAGAACTGGTATACATCATCCTCCAATCATAGGTTTTTAACTCTAAATGCATTAAAAACTTTGGAGAAATAAAAATTAGCAAAAGATTTAATAGAAAAACAAAAAGAATTAACAGATAATAACTGAATTTTTGGTTAATCCCTTTGAAATTCACATTAGTAAATTAACATAAAAAGTTGAAGAAAAAAAAGCTTAAATATTTAAGCCGTCGAGGGGATTCGAACCCCTGACCTGCTGATTACGAATCAGCTGCTCTGCCGACTGAGCTACGACGGCAATCAATTATTATGATAATAACAAAAACTCTTTTTTTTTTAAACAGGAAACAAACATATGTAAATCATAAAAATTTGACTTTTCTTTTTATCTAATTATATTATAAGAGAATGGAAAAACAACTAGAAGATAACCCCAAATTTTATAGAATTCTCAATGCTGCAATAGAAGTTTTTAAACTCGATTTAAAAAACTATTTTACTATTATTGATCAAGTTATAACTGAAGGAATTCAAAAAGGTGTATTTAAAAGTATATTAAATATATGCCTTACAAGGAAATATTTTTTGGCACCTTAAATGAAGTTGTCATAAGCTGACTCTTTTTTGAAACAAAATGGAACATATATAATGACAATGAAGAACTTTGTAATATGTTCGTAAATGCTTTCAAATAAAGTTAATTTTAGCATTCATTTTGACACGTAATTAATTTATAATTATAAAACACCATTTTTGCGAAGAATAATTATGTACCTTTTACATGAGAATTTTGTGAAAATTGCAAAAAAACTAAGCAGTAAAACTGCAATTAAAGACAAAGCTACGGGTAAAGATATAACATATGGTAAAGCATTAATCGCTACTTTAATCCTTTCTAAAAGATTCAAAAACAATAAAGACAATTTTTTAGGGATAATGCTACCTACTTCTGGTGGTTGCATAATAACAGTTTTATCAGCTTTAATGGCAGGTAAAATTCCTGTTATGATAAATTATTCAACCGGAGCATCAAATAATATAAAATTTGCACAAAAAAAGTGTAATTTTAACACTGTTATTACATCAAAAGCACTTTTGCAAAAAATAGAGTGCCCTTTTGTTGATGGTATGGTTTTTATTGAGGATATAGTTAATTCAATATCTGCGTCTGAACGAATTAAGGCAGCTCTTACTTCAAAAATGCCCCTTACATTGCTCCTTAGTAAAATTCATAAGTGGGATCTTGATGATACAGCGGTTATACTTTTTACAAGTGGTAGTGAGAATGACCCCAAGGCGGTTCAATTATCACATAAAAACATATCCTCAAACATAGAAAGCTTTATACAAGTTTTTCCTATTGGAGAGAAAGATATTATGCTTGCTAATTTGCCATTATTTCATGTTTTTGGTTTAACTGTTAATATGTGGACTCCATTACATTTTGGGATGACAATAATAACATATCCCAATCCCTTAGAATATAAAGCCATTGTTAATATAATTAAAAATGATAATCCAACCATCTTGGTTGGAACACCTGCATTCTTGTCAGTTTATTTGGGCGCTTCAACAGAAGGTGATTTCAAATCCTTAAAGTTTGTAATTAGCGGAGCTGACAAATGCCCTGACTCACTAATGGAAGGATATTTAAAAAAGCATAAAATAACAATATATGAAGGTTATGGTACCACAGAAACATCTCCTGTAATTTCTGTAAATACACCATCATTTAATAAACCAGGTAGCATTGGTAAACCAATACCAAATGTAACTGTAAAAATTGAAAATTACTCAACTGGAGAACAGTGTAAACCAAATGAAATAGGTAAAATACTTGTTAAAGGTGACCTTGTAATGAAGGGTTATTATGATGATTTTGAACAAACATCACTAAAGATTAGAGGTGGTTGGTATGATACAGGTGACATGGGATATATAGATGAAGATGGGTTTTTATGGCATGCAGGAAGATTAATGAGATTTGTAAAAATTGGTGGTGAGATGGTATCTCTTGTAAAAGTTGAAAACACATTAGAAAAATACTTGCCTAAAGATGTAGAATGCTGCGTTGTTGAAATTCCAGATGCAATTAAAGGTGCTAAAATTATAGCAGTTGTTACAAAACCTATAGATGAACAGAAAATAATTAAACAAATGTCAAATGACTTACCCAATATAGCTTTACCAAAAAAATTTATTGTTATAGATGAGCTTCCAAAAATGGGCAGTGGCAAAATAGATTTCAGAAAAACAACAGAACTAGTAAAAGAATTAATTTCAAAATAAAACTTTATATGTTTAGTTTAAACAATATATTCGGGAATGTTTTTACCAAAGTTTGCTTTAGTTTATCAATATTTTCAAACATATCCCTTATAAAAAATAATACTGAAGCCTTTATATATAATGAATAGAAATCATTTACAACAATACTAAACTCTGCCTTTAATACAGAATAAATATTTTCTCTTAAAATTTTATTCTCTAATTTCTTTGCATGTTCAAAAAGTTTGCTCAATTGAAAGAATATTACCTTAACAATGTCCAATATTTCGTCCTTATGACCTGGTAAAAAAACCTTATCATTAAGCTCTTTTATTTTTTCGATAGTTCCTAACATCGCCGAAAAATTATCGAATCTTTGAGTAAAAATTGTTTAAATCTATACTTAATAGAGGAGTTACAACAATTTCATCTAAAAAACATCTCCTAAAATTACATAATCACCAATAACATACAATAAATCACTCTGAGTATGCCGTGGAGCATTTATCACTTCAATTCCAAAAGAATTGATTTCTTTAATATTATCTTCTACGCAATATAAATCTGTTAAAGATGGAAATTCCTTTCTAAAATTGTTTATTAAATTTTTTATCCCTTCTATATATTGGAAATTAAAGCCTTCATTATAGAGCATTTTGGATGTTCCTAAAATCACATTATCAAAGTTTTTTATTCTTTCATAATCATCTTTAGGAAAGAAATTTTAGCATTTTTTTTGTTGTATGTACTCAAGATCACCATAATGGTCAACATGTGCATGAGTTATAAATATAAAGTCTATATCATTAAGATTGATATTTTTTTTTATAATATTCTATAACTGATGCTGACTTTGGACTAGCATCAAACATTATATTTAAACCATCATAATAAAATCAAAAAAATTTACTGGTCCAACAGAATAAACAGTATTAACGATGTTTTTTTCAAATATCAACATGCCACCCAATAGTTAGGGGTAGTTTTCGGCTATCCCTAAAAATCACTTCATAATTCTTTTAATACTTGGATCACTTTAAATAGATCGTCAACTATACCATAAGTCGCAACTTTAAAAATAGGGGGTTCTTTATCAGTATTTACTGCATATATCAGAAGTTCTCATAACAGCTAAATACTGAATTGCTTCAGAGATACCAAAAGCAAAATAAATTTTAGGTTTAACTGTCTTTCCCGTTTGTCCAACTTGATTATCATAATGACATCCACTCAGCATCAACAGCTGCTCTTGAAGCACCTGCTGCACCATTAAGTATTAATGCCAATTTTTCAAGCAATTTGAAGTTTTCAGGACTACCCATTCCTCTTCCACCAGAAAATATAAAATCAGCATCTTGTAAATTAATTTTGCCTGATTACTTAACAACTTCAAGAACTTTATTACCTACATTTTCTTCACCTAACTCAACTTTTTCTTCAATATATTCTCCCTCTAATGAATTTGTAGCTTCAGGTAACAAAAATGCTTTAGATCTTATTGGAAGAATTTTAACACCATCCGCTTTAGTAAATTTATTGTAACTTATAAGATTACCAACATATATTGGTCTGATATATATAGTGTCATTTCCTTCTTTAGTTATATCAGTAACATCTGCTATTATTGATGCATTTGCCAAAACCGCTAAATAAGGCCCTAAATCTCTTCCGTTACATGTGCTTGGTATAAGCACAAAGTCAGGATTTAACTTGCTTATAAGCTTCTGCAAAGCAGCTGAATAAGCTTGCGTCCTATAATGATTAAATAAAGATGAAGGTAACCCATAAACTTTGTCAAAACCATAACTAAATAATTCATTTTTAAAATTCTGCGGTGTTTCATTTAAAACAACTGCACAAATTTCTTTACAATTTTCATAATCTTTTATCTTCATTGCAGCAGTCATAAATTCTAACGAAGATTTCTTTATTTTATTCTCATCAATTTCTATAACACATAAAATTGTTTTTGACATATTGCCCCCTTAAAACACCTTCTGTTCGAATATTCTATCCAATAATAATTTTGAAACCTTTTCTTCGACATTTTATTCTAAAATATCTCCGGCAGTTCTTGGTGGTGGTGTAGAAACTTTTAACGTCTCTACAGTCAATCGTATGTATCTGATAAACGAAGTTTTTCTCTTGTTATTACTGGAATTTCAACTTTAGATGCCTTTCTAATTGCAATCAAAGAAGGATATCTTGCTTTATTGACATCTTTAACAACAGTAATTAAACAGAGAGGTGATGAAACTACTCCCTTCCCCCTTCCAAAAGCCTTTCAACAATAATTCTTTCATTCGTTAATTCAATAACTTTTGATATGTAAATCAATACCTGTATTTTAAGAAAAGCTGCAACCATAGGTCCAACATGTGTAGTATCTCCACCTAAATAAAGAAGAAGAGTACCTATACCAGTATGGGCTGCATAAGCAACAAGGAAAGAACCACCTGGGACAGTTTAACCTCTACAACTTTTATGGGGTTCAGTATGTTGCAGTATTTTTCAATTCTTTTATATATACAGGACACCTATAGCACTGTTAGATTCAAATTATCCAGTTCAAGAACCTAAATAATCTCCACTATTCCCACAAAAATAAACATTCAAAATTTCCAAAAAATGCTATAATATGCAACTATGCAAGAGGGCAAAATTATTGCTTTTGTTGGTTACTCTGGTTCAGGCAAAACTACTTTAATTACAAGCATTATCAAAATACTATCCCAAAAAGGTTATAAAATTTGCACAATAAAACATACTCATCACGATTTTGAGATAGACAAACCTGGAAAAGACTCTTACTTACATTTTCATTCAGGATCTTATGCTTCCATGATTATATCAAATGAAAAAATGGCATTAGTAAAGAGAAAAGAAAACTTAGATATAACAGAACTTTATAAAAAATATTTTTTAGGTTGTGATTTATTAATTGTAGAAGGATTTAAAGACTATAATATACCCAAAATTGTTATACATCGAAAAGAAACAAAAAAACCTCCTCTTTTTAATATGTTAAATATGGTAATTGCCATTGCTAGTGACGAAAAAATAAACACAAACATCCCTAACTTTGACATAAACGACGTACAAAGCATATCAAACTTTATTGAAAATGCACTTATAATTAAGCATAAAAAAAATAATCATCAAAAATCATGACTAAACAAAAGAATTTTATATAGCGTTAAAAGATATATTTAACCGTACAATAATTAAAAGGCTATTTAGTTTGTTACAAAAACATTCTACTAACAGAGAAAAGACTTATAATGGTTAAAAATACAATAAAGCAAATATTCCCAATTTACAGTCAAGATTTATAACATTTTTTTATTAATGTCATCAAAATTAAACCAGTAAGGTTTATATTCATCTGGTATTGATGTTATATCGCTTGTGTAAAGTAATAACTTTATTTTAATGTTAAACCCATTATGTCTAAATGTGGTGCTTCTTCTCATATCCTTATCTACTGTTTCAAAAATTCTTGAGTATCCATCAATTTTTCTATAAGCATCAGTATGTTCTGTTCCTTTTGGATCTACAAAGAGTATGTAATAATCGTTTTCTTTTTTTAACCAAAAAATAAAATCAGGCTTGAATTTATCAATCCTATTTGTTTTTGGATTGTAATAAGGTATGTATATTTCATCCAAAGCCTCATCAATTTTCGAGAAAAACCACCAGTCATACTGTTTAAAAAAATTTTCTTCTTTTTGCAAATATGTTTCTAAAGAATTTACAAAATTTACTTCACTTTTGTTTTTTATAACATGTTGTATGAAATCTGCTCTTTCTGCTTCTGTTAATGCAATAGGAATATAGTAATGATTTGCAATATATTTTATTTTTAGTGATGCATTTGTGTTATATACTGCCTCTGCTTCTTTTACGATATTCGTTTCTATTTCTTTTAATTTTTTCTTGTATTCTTCTCTTGAAATTTTTCCTTCGTCAAATGCTCTGTCTATTAAATTTTCTTCTTTTTCTTTATCCTTTACTCTCTTTACTCTTTCAATCTTTTCACGCAACGAATTTAACTTATCAGCTGAAATATTTATCCGTTTAAAATGAATAATTTCTTCTTCAAGTTGTTTGAATGATTTAAATTCTTTGGTTTTATTTGAAAAATGCTTAAATATATTTTGCAATAAAAACTGTGGATTATTGATTTTTATTTGATCATTTGTTTCAATAAAAAAATCATTTTTATGTCCATTAAAACCTTCTTTAATTTTATTTAATACTCTAACATCGCAATCATACTTACATAAAGCAACTTTATCTCCAATGTAGTTAAAGTAATCTTTCACAATTTTGTAATCTTCAGGATGAATTGGATATTTGACAATGTCTCTTTCTTCTATAATAATTTTCTCAGAATCGCAGAAAACAGGAATCAATAAATCCTTATCTTTAACCGCAGGATTTATTTCAAAAAAATCACCAAGTAAAACTTCGGGCTTTTCTTGTTTTAACGTCTCTACTACTTCTTTCAAATTTTCTGCTTTTGTTCCAAAGACAAATAAACTTTCAAGCGGTTCGATATAATCTTTTATTTTTTCAAAAATATCTTGATTGATTTCTTGATTATTATAAAGGTAAACTACTCTTCGTCGTTTATTTGGTAATGGTTCAATTCGAACTCCACGACCGATGGATTGAAGAACAAATTTTTTGGCATCTGTGCCTTTTCCGATGTTGATAAACAAAATTATGTTGGGTCTATTGCTATCCCAGCCTTCGTAAAAGGAACGAGAACCCATTAGTATTGAAATATCTTCGTTATTATTAATATTTTTGAAAATGCTTTCGTTATCAAATTTTTCAATAATTTCATATCCCGAAAGCTTGTTTTTAATCCATTCTGTAATATCACCTATTTTCATTAATGCAAAAGGTCTATCAGATGTAGCTAGTTTAAATATTAATTCTTGTTTATTTGATGGTATCTTTAAAACTTCGATTTTACCATTTGTAGATGATCTAAAAACATAGTTTAAAATATCTGAATAACTTAAACTGTGAATAATCGCTTGTAAATTTTGGTTTAGCTGTTTTTCTTCAAATTCAAACTTTGCATCATTAGATGAGAGTTCAGTGATAATTTCTTCTTTTGCTTCTTTCAAAATATTATTGTTTCCTTTGCCTGATGCAATTTTTTCAATTTCTTTGAAAAATAGCTCTAAATCAGAATCATCTGTATTCACAGAATTAACAAGTGTCAATAATAATGGTTTATGATATAAATTATTTGATATAACACGAATTTCTTCAAACTGTTTATTAATTGCTGCTTGTAAAATAAATATTTTGATTAGTATTTTCTGCTTTTCTGTTTCTACGACTGTTTGTTTATTTTCTAAAGCTTTAATATTTTCTTTTGAAATATAAATATGTTTGCCATATCCTTCTTCAATGAATCGTGCTAAATTAAAATTATAAACACAAGTTGCATAATCTCGATCATCAGTAAATGTTGCTGAAAAGTTAAACATAAAGCCATTTCTACTAAGAATAGAATAAAACATTTGTCTTTTACTATCTTCACGGTCGCCTTTGTGAGCTTCGTCTAAAAGAATATACCAATTGCCGTTATTGTCATAATTTTTATAATTTACAATCTTATCCTTTTGTTCATTCGAAATTAAATCACTTCTGTAAAAATAAACATCTATTGTATTGCCAAACTTAAAAGTTGGATTCTGTTTGTTTGTCGCAAAATGCTTTAGATCAATCAAATTTATAGAGATAGTATGTCTGGCTGAATTAAACTCATTCACGTGCTTTTGAAACTGCTCAAGTAAATCATCTCTGTATGTTAAAAACAAAATATCTTTTTTGGGTATCTTATTATTTTGCATCAAATAACCCAGCAATTCCAAAAGTTTAACAATGACCAGCGTTTTACCGGAACCAGTAGCCATCCAAAAACTCATACGATTGATAAAATATTCAAAAGATATTTTATCATTTGTAACAGGAAAATCTTTATCGTATTCCAGTAGGTATTTTATGGTTTTGCTTTCTTTTTTTACATTGTAACTTAAATCGTCTGTTAAACCATTGTTTTGATAATGTTTGTAAAACTCGGATTTATTTTCTTTATATTGTTCATAATAAAGATATAATGCTTTTAAAGCATTTTCCAAAGCTTTTTGTTGATAATCAAAAAGCAATTTTTCTTTTGAAAATTTCTCAAAATCCACTCCAAGCCAATCGGCTGGAAGGTTGTTTTGGTTAAAATTTTCTACGATGTTTTGAAAGTAAAGTTTCATACTACTCCCACCAGATTAATGGCTTAATTAACTTATAATCCAAATCTTTTGTATTGATTTTGCTCCCATCCGAAAACTCCACATCCATCCCCTCTTGTAGAGGGGTTGGGGGTGTGATTTTCTTTATCCATTTTCCAGTAAGGTTTGACAATGTTTCTGCTATATCTATATTTTTATAAAGTTTACTCAAATCTACTTTCACTTTCTTGTTTTCATAATCAATTTCCAGTGCTCTTAACATCTTTTCGTCTTTCATAAATACGTATTGTTCATAAGGTGATTTATCGCCTATTATCATCAAATCGTGATTTTCGTAAACTGTGTTGGCAAGTGTTTCTTCGTATTGCTCAAGTTCGTAGTATTTGAAAAAACCGCCACCTTGATATTCTTTGACTTCTTTGCTTATACCTGATTTATCATAAAATAAAACTTTTTTCATTCTTGGTAAAACTACTGTGTAGAAATGCTCACCCATTTCGACGCCAATCCATTTTCTACCAAGTTTGTGAGCAACGGCTGTTGTAGTGCCAGAGCCAAGGAAGAAATCGAGGATTAAGTCTTCTTTTTGTGTTATATTCTCCAATATTCTTTTTATTGGATATTCAGAATTTTCTGTTTGAAATTCTGTAGTAGACGAATATCCTGTTAAATCAAGCCAATTGTTATCGATTAAAACAGAATCTCTTGGATGCACCCAATATTGAATTTTACCATTTTCATTCTTTCTAATAAACTCTAATTTTTTACCTGTTTTTTCCCAATACTCTTCTAAACTAAGGTGGCTATAATTTTTAAGATATTCCTCATAATTTTCAACTGCTTTATAAGCCCTATTTTTTTCCCATTTCCATTGACCTTCTTTAAGATTAACACCTAAAATTTCATATCTCATAGTTGGTCTATCATAAGCTTTTCCTTTGTCAAAACCAGTCCATTTGCCTTTTTCTTTTTGTTCTCTTGTAGCTTCCTTTAAGAATTGTCTATAACGTGCATTTTCATTTTTAGAATACCAATATAAATTATCATAAGCAACAGCAATACTTTTAATTTCATCAAATTGCGAAAATAATCCAGCTTTTGCTGCACCTCTATTCAATATTATCTCATTCCTAAAATTCTCCTTTCCAAAGATCTCGTCCATCAAGCATCTTACAATCCAATTTCCATTGTAATCGCAACGAACAAAAATGCTTCCTTTTTCGTTTAGCCACTCTCTTGCAATGCGTAAACGGTTTTCAAGTAATGTTGCCCAGTTCGCGTCTTTGTAGTTTGTGCGGTATAGAAATTGGTCAGAGCTATCCAAATTAAACGGTGGATCA